>Ga0299914_10003008_pt1 | contig 11806 bp, 14 predicted proteins | sample RVTome_10_FD_201361 | JGI IMG/M metagenome (GOLD analysis project Ga0299914, IMG submission 201361) | Soil microbial communities from uranium-contaminated site in the Upper Colorado River Basin, Wyoming, United States - RVT153D57 (version 2) ... | reverse complement strand
GGACGCGGGCGACCGCCGCGCCGACCGCGCGTGCCGGCATCAGCGAAGCACCGGACGCCGCGACGCAGGTCGTGATCCCCCCGCCGCCCGCCGCGCCCGTCGAGCCGCAACCGTCCACCGCGCCATCGGCGGAGCTGATGTCCCGGCTCGCGCGCGTGCAGGAGTTCCGACAGGTAACACCCGGCGGGCGGGTCGGTCTCGCGGTGTCCGACACCGCCGGCAACCAGCTTGCGGCCGCACGCGCCGAGCACCCGATGGTCCCGGCGTCGACCATGAAGCTGGTCACGGCGGCGGCCGCGCTGCGCCTGCTGGGACCCCACCACCGCTTCGTGACCCGCGTCCTTGCCACCGCTCCGCCCGACGACGCGGGGGTGATCGACGGCGACCTCGTGCTCGTCGGCGGGGGCGATCCGGTGCTGCACACCCCAAGGTTCATCCGCAGGGTGAACCGCGAGCGGCCGGCGACGCGCCTGCAGCTGCTGGCCAACCGCGTGACGCGCACCGGTGTGACGCGCGTCACGGGGCGTGTGATCGGCGACCCGTCGATCCTGGATCACGAGCCGTTGGCGGACGGCTGGCGTGGCGACTACCTGACCAGTCTCAACACCAGCCGCAGTTCCGGCCTGACCGTCGACGCCGGTGTCCGGCTGTTCACCCGCTCGGGAACGTTGCGCGCCGAGGCGGCGGCCGATCCCGCACAACGCGCGGCGCTCGAGCTCACGAAGGTGCTGGTCGACCGCGACGTGCGCGTCGATCAGGACGCGACCAGCCGCCGCGACGAGTCCGCTGGCGGCGTCGAGATCGCCCGGATCTCCAGCCCGCCGCTGTCGGAATTGCTGGCACATCTGCTGCAGACCAGCGACAACCACTTGGCCGATGGGATCTTCCGCATGCTCGGCGCTGCGACGGGGGATGCGACCTGGCAGGGCAGCGCCGCGGCGGTCGAGCGGGCCCTGGCCGACGTCGACGGCGAATGGGACGCCGTCCAGATCGCGGACGGATCCGGACTGTCGCGAGCCAACCGCCTGACGGCTGGAACGCTGGTGCACCTGTTGCGCGCGATGAGTGCGGGTCCGCTGCGCGATCGGTGGCTCGGTCTGCAGGCGACGGCCGGCGAGTCCGGGACCATGCTGCGGCGGCTGCACGACACGCAGGCGGAGGGCCGCGTCGTCGCCAAGACCGGCACGCTGCGTGACGTCCGCTCCATGGCCGGCACGGTACCGGGCATGGACGGTGACGACCATCACTTCGCCGTCCTGGCGAACGATCTCGGTCGGTACGCAGACGTCGTCGCGGCACGGCGGCTGGCCGATGTGCTCGCGCTCGCGCTGGTCGTGGAACAGGATGGCTGCCGAGGGCCGATCACCGTCGCCGACAAGCGGCCGGCGAGGTCACCGGAGGCGGTGCTTTGCAGCGTGCAGGCGTCGCGATGACGTGACGCCGCAACGGTCAGTCCCGATGGGAGCCGACCTGCGTGCGGGATGCTTCAGGCCGCAGGCGGTGCGGCGGAGGGGTCGTTCGTTGGCACCGCCTGCGGCTCCCGCTCGCGCGGGTCCCGCAAGTATGTCCCCACGTCATTCCTTTAGCAATGATTAGTCTCCGTAGCGGACTTTACTGGTTCCAGATCGAGGAGTTGAATGGTGCGAGCGGAAGGGAGGGCGCCGACCCATGGCGCAGGCGCATCCGACGCCCGGGGACTTGATCACGCTGCAGGAGGCGGCCGAGCGACTGAGCGTGCACTACATGACCGCGTACCGCTGGGTGCGCCGTGGTGAGCTGCCCGCGTTCAAGACCGGTGGCCGCCTGCGCATCAAGGTCGAGGACCTCGACCAGTTCCTCGCGGAACGGGCGCTCGATGTCGCGATGAAGTCAAGCACCGGCGCCGGCCAAACCGACTGGAAGCGGCACGTCGAACGGCTGGTCGATGCGCTGATGGTCGGCGACGGAGCGCGGGCGACCGCCGACGCCCGCAAGGTGATGTCCGACGGCGCCACCGCGGGAGACGTCTACGTCCACCTCATCGCTCCCGCATTGCACCAGGTCGGCCAGGCGTGGGAGCACGGCGAGATCAGCGTCGCCGAAGAGCACCGTGCGAGCCAGATCTGCGCGACCATCGTCGCGCAACTCAGCGATCTGTTCCGGCGCCGGAACAGGTCGCAGCGCGGTACCGCGGTCACGCTGACACCACCTGACGAACGGCACGCCATCGCGTCCGCGATGGTGGCCGACTTCCTCCGTGCGGCCGGCTACGAGGTCCACCATCTCGGCGCCGACGTTCCCGTCGACGACCTGGCGCTGTTCCTGCGCGTCGTCCCGGCCGACCTGGTCTGCTTCTCGGTCACCCAGAGGCTCGATCGGAACGCCTACCGCGACCTGGCGGCCGCCTGCAGGGAGCACACCCCCGCGCCCACCGTCATCTTCGGCGGCCAGGGCGTCGATCCGGCAGCCGTCGAGGCCGCCAGCGCCATCTCGGTCGACAACCTCGGCGACCTCACCGCACGCCTTGCCCAGACGTCGTCGCATCCCGGTTTGCCGCCGCAGGCCTGACGCAAGGATGAAGGCAGCGACCAAGGGGCCGGACATCCTTGGCACTGAGCTACCAAACCTTGGCTGTCGCCCAGTCCGCCACATTCTCGATTCGGGGTTCACACATGGAGCGAATCGCAGTACTGACCAGTGGTGGGGACGCGCCCGGCATGAACGCCGCGATCCGCGCCGTCGTGCGCTCCGCGGACGCACGCGGCATCGACGTCTACGGCGTGCAACGCGGTTTTGAGGGCCTCATCGAGGGCCGGCTGTCCTACCTGTCGGCGCGACGCGTATCGGGCACCCTGCACCATGGCGGCACGATGCTCGGTTCCGCCCGATCCGAGCAGTTCAAGACGGTTGAGGGCCGTGCCAACGCCATCGAGCACCTGCAGGAGCAGGAGATCGAAGGAGTTGTCGTCATCGGCGGCGACGGTTCCATGCGCGGTGGCGACGCGCTGTCCAAGGAGAGCGACATCGCCGTCGTGGGCGTGCCGGGCACGATCGACAACGACATCTCAGGATGTGACTACACGCTCGGGTTCGACACCGCGGTCAACACGGCGCTCGACGCCATCGACCGCATCCGTGACACCGCGGCGAGCCACCAGCGGGCGTTCTTCATCGAGGTCATGGGTCGGTCGAGCGGATGGATCGCGGTGTACTCGGCGATCGCGGGCGGCGCCACCGAGGTGCTGGTGCCCGAACGCCCCACCGACATCAACGAGCTCACCAAGCGCATCCGCGAGGCGTTCGACATGGGCAAGCGCTACTGCCTGATCATCGTCGCCGAGGGCGACGATGCCGGTGGCGCGTTCGCGGTCGCTGAGAGGTCCGGAGAGCAGCTCACGGGTTTGAGCCACCGCGTCACCACCCTGGGTCACGTCCAGCGTGGTGGAGCGCCGTCGATGCGCGACCGGATCCTGGCGGCCCGGCTCGGCGACGCCGCGGTCACCGCACTGCTGGAGGGCGAGGATCAGATCATGGTCGGTGAGGTCAACCGGGAGATCGTCTACACGCCGCTGGAACAGGCGTGGTCGGTGGGCGACAAGACTCCGCACGAGATCCTCAGCCTGATGGACCGCCTCGCCCGCTGACATCACGACGCACCCGTGAAAGACCCCACCGATCCCTTGGCCCGGCACGCCGCCGAGCGGGTCATCGGCAAGCGAACGAGGTCGATCGTCGACGTGCTTCAGCCAGTGAGCCTGACGACGGGCTGACGGGTGACGGCCTCCACGTTCTGCGCAGCCGCACGCAGCAGTTGCTGGGCCAGATCTGACAGCGCGCGGGCGGTGGCCAGCTCATCACCGATCTCGGGCACATCAGCGTCGTCGGGGTGTCTGTGGGCGTCTCCGTGACCGCGCAGATCGGTGGCGTCCTGCGTGCGCAGGCGCGCCTCAGCGTGGGTCACGGCGGTCCCCTCGCCGATCTCCTCGCTGAGGTAGATGTCGAGGGTCCAGTGCTTGGCGACAGGCATGGTCCTCATTTCCGAAGCGGGCGTTGTCACACGAGGATCCGCCGGAACGCACCGCCGCCGCAGGGGCGAACGTCCCACCGCGGCCGGGACCCACGGGCCAGGGCCGCCATGCGCTCGTCCGCCGCGCAGGAGCGGACGAGCGTTGACAGGTGCTCTACCGTGTGGAGCGGGCAGCCGCGACGCGGTCGCCGAACGCGCCGCGGATGCGGCAGCGGAACTGCCGGCCGGACCGTGTCGGAGGGTTTGTGGAGTCATCTGACGAGCTCACACGCCTGGCGGCCCCGTCCCGCTTGGCGCTCGATGACCTGCTCGCGGAACTGCTGCGCCGCACCCGCGAGGTCGTTGACGTGCGCGACGGGCTGTGGAACCTCATCGAGGCCATCGTCAGCGTCACCTCGACCGAGTTGAGCCTGGCCAGTGTGCTGACCCGCATCGTCGAGGTCGCGCGGGACATGGTCGCCGCCGAGTACGTGGCGCTGGGGGTCATCGCCGATGGTGGCGGCCTGCGCGAGTTCGTCCACACCGGCATGGACGCGGACGTGGTGGCCCGCATTGGCCACCTTCCCGAAGGCCATGGCATCCTCGGGCTGCTGATCCACGAACCGCAGGTGCTGCGGCTCGATGAGCTGTCGAACCACCCGTCATCGGTCGGATTCCCCGAGCACCACCCACCGATGGGCAGCTTCCTGGGCGTGCCCATCGAGGCGCGTGGCACCGTCTACGGCAACCTGTACCTGACCAACCGTCGGGGCGGACACGGCTTCACCGACGACGACATCGAGCTGATCACGACGCTCGCCGCCGTCGCCGGCGTCGCCATCGACAACGCACGCGTGCACGAGGACGCGCTCCGGCGACAGCGCTGGCTCGAAGCCACCCGTGACCTGACCGGCGAGCTGCTCGCGGGTCAGGACCACAAGCAGGTCGTGCCTTTGCTGGCCGCGCGCATCCGCGAGCTCGCCGGTGGCGCAACGGGCACACTGGTGCTGCCGGCGGGCAACGGTGAGCTGATGGTCGCGGTGGCGGACGGCCTGCACGCCGACCGGCTGCGCGACCAGCGCTTCCCGCGCAAGGGGTCCCTGTCGGGCAGGGTGCTGGAGACGGGCCAGGCCATCGCACTGAGCGAACTGATGACCGAAGACGCGCTCGATCAGCCGCTGGTCGCCGCTGGCGGGTTCGGTCCGGCGATGTTCCTGCCGCTGGTCGCACGCGGGCGGCGCCTGGGGACACTGGCCGTCGCTCGGAAGAAGGGTGCGCCTCCGTTCGGCGACGAGGATGTCCAGCTCGCCGAGGCCTTCGCCGCGCAGGCGGCGCTGGCGCTGGACTACGGCGACGCCCAGGCGGAGCGCCGCCGCGTTGCGGTCTACGACGAACGCGAGCGCATCGGCCACGACCTCCACGATCTGGTGATCCAGCGGCTGTTCGCCACCGGGCTCGCGCTGGAGAGCGTCAGCGGTCGCGTGACCGACCAGGTGGTCGGTGTCCGGGTGCACGAGGCCATCGACCAGATCGACGCCGCCATCCGGGATCTGCGGTCGTCGATCTTCGGTCTGCACGCCCGGCGCGAGGGCATCGCCAGCCTCACGCGTCAGCTCGAGGAGATCCTCGCCACGGCCGAGACGCTGCTCGGCTTCCCGCCCGACGCGCACATCGACCCCGGCCTGGACGCAGTCGTCGCCGACGAACTGGCGCCCGACCTCCTCGCCGTGGTGCGCGAGACGCTGACCAACGTGAGCCGCCACGCGCAGGCCTCCTCCGTGGAGCTACGCCTGGGTGTCGACAACGAGTCGGTCTGCTTGGAGGTCATCGACAACGGCCGCGGCATCGCCCCGACCGGCCGCCGCAGCGGCATCACCAACATGCGGGCGCGCGCCGAACGCCTCAACGGCACGATGGACATCGGCCAGACGCGAGAGGGCGGCACCTACGTCAACTGGACCGTACCCGTCAGCTGACCTCGGTCCGTGACGTGGTGGCACAAGCTCAGGACCGTCCCTGCCACCAGCGCAGCACCCGCAGCGCGCGCAGCGTGTTCCACCGGCTCGGTCGACCACCACGCTCGAGCGCGAAGAAGACCTTGCCGGGCCAGGTGTTCTGCAGCGGCCAGCGACCGTTGACACACCGCGCGCGGCGCTGGCAGTTCCAGCCGCCGTCGGCCATCTGCTCGGCGAGCAGGTTGCGCACGATGCGCGCGTCGTCTCGCTCGAAGGCGACCGCGATCATCAGCAGCATCCCGGTGCGCCAGCAGCGCGGCGCCCCACCCGGTCGTCGCGACCTGAGCGCGCTCGGCCGTCCACACCGGCGAAGCGGCGGCGTCGAGATCACGGGCGACCTGCCAGCGGGTGGCCGGATCGCCGGCGCGCAACCACGCGCGCACCTCCCGGTCCGGCACGGTCGACGCCGTCACGCCGTGTCACCTGCCAGGATGCGGGGATGCAGTTGCGCGATGACGTCCAGGGTTACGGCGTCGTCACCAAGGTCCTGCACTGGGCGATGGTGGCGGCGCTGGCGGTTCAGTTCGTGGTGGGCTACGCCATGGAGCGCGCCGACGACCTGCTGGACGGGCCCGTCGACAGGTGGCTCGGTGGCGAGGATGACCTGCTGCTGATCGTCCACGCGGCCATCGGCACCGGCATACTCGGCCTGGCCGTCATCCGGGTCCTGTGGCGTCGCCTCACCCCCCTGCCGACCTGGGCCGAAGGCTTGTCGAAGACCGAACGTCGCGTTGCGCATCGTGTCGAACAGGTCCTCTACTGGCTGATGTTCCTGATCCCGCTGACAGGTCTGAGCCTGGTGCTGGCGTCCGGGGAGGACTGGGACCTGGGCTGGCGCGGCGAGTGGCGGGCCCCGTGGGAGTGGATCGACGACGACATCCTGCTCGCCGTGCACATCGCCACACACCTGGCGTTCTTCACGGCATTGTCGGTCCATGTCGGGATGGTGTTCAAGCACCAGTTCGTTGATCGCGACCGCCTCCTCAACCGCATGTTGTGATGGCGCGTGTTGACTCTGACTGACCGGTCGGTTAGCCTGGTCGGACGCGCAGCAGAGCTTGAGGGGCACGGTGCCATGGGCAGAGGCGGACTCTCCAACGAGGAGGTACGCGAGCGGATACTGGCCGGCCGGTTGATCGAGGGCACCCAGCACGCATCGGACGACTACATCAAGGCGCTGGAGCGGACGTTGATCGTGTCGGCCGACACTGAACTGATCAGCGCGCCGTCATATCTCGGCGCCGCCGCCGATGCCCCCAACACGTCGAGCTACATGTCGATCATCTCGATCGTGCAGGACGAGGTGGGGCATGCCCACATCGCGTACCGGATGCTGCGCGACCTCGGCGTCGACGTTGACGAGTTGGTCTACGGGCGCGAACCGCACGAGTTCAAGCATCCCTACGCCTTCGACGTCCCACTCGAATCGTGGGCCGAGATGATCGTGGCCAACGCGTTCTATGACCGCGCAGGGTTCGTGCTGCTGTCGGACGTGTTCGAGCACACGACCTACGCCCCCTGGAAGCGTGCGCTGGTCAAGGTCGACCGCGAGGAGACCTTCCACCTGCGTCACGGCGAGCGCTGGATCGCCAAGCTGGCCAACGAGGACGCCGCCAAGCGACGCATCCAGCAGGCGATGGACTGGATGTTCGTCCTGACGCTCGAATGGTTCGGCCTGCCCGATCACCTCAAGCGCCACAAGGACCAGGTCGGCTACGGCCTGAAGGGTCAGACCAACGACGAGCTGCGACAGACATGGATGACCGCGGTCGTTCCGTTCTGCGAGAAGCATGGCTTCGACGTGCCCGCCCACTACGACGAGGAGTCCGGCGGGTACGTGATCGACTGCGCGTTCCCGATGGCGTTCGATCCCGAGGCCAAGCAGTGGGATCACCCCCGGGGCGAGATCACCTGGGATGACGTCATGGCCCGCTGGCGGGGGCGGGGTCCCGCCAACGAGCGGTTCGTGCGCCAGCTCCAGCGCGGCGTCGACCAGCTCGCCACCGCGGCCTGATGGCCGCGGTGCGCGGTGCGTGCGACGGTTCCGTCCAGCGGAGCGCGGTGTGGGCGGCGCTCGAACATGTCGAAGATCCCGAGCTGCCGCTGACGATCACCGATCTCGGGCTCGTCCGGCGTCTCGAGATCGCTGGCGGCCGCGTGCGCGTCGGGCTGACCTACACGTCGCTCGCGTGCCCGTGCAACGAGATGATCCGCGAGGACGTCGAAGCCGCCCTGCTCGCCGTGCCGGGCGTGATGGCGGTGACCGTCGACGAGGTGCTCGAACCGTGGTCCCGCGAGGACGTCACACCGCGGGGTCGTGAGCTGCTGCGCGCGGTCGCGGTGGTGTGACGTGCCGCTGCCCAGCCGCCAGGAGGTCCGCGGGTACCAGGTCTTCGCCCGACACGACAAGGAACCCGCGCTCAAGCACGTCGGCGAGGTGCAGGCCGACAACGACAGCGACGCGGTGATCTTCGCCCACACGCTGTATGACGAGCGGCGCTGGCAGGAGATGATCGTCGTGCCTCAGGCCGCCATCGTCACCTTGATCCGCGCGGAGTGATCCATTGGCGACCTACCTGGTGTTCGGACGGACCGAGTACGCCCAGCCGCTTGCGCTGGTGTCCACCGTCGACGCGGACATGCCCCCACGGCTCGACGACCTCGGCGTCGGCACTGACTGGCTCGAACTGGCGCTCGTGCCGTCGGACGACGTGATCTGGATCGTCCGCGACGGCGACCTGGTCGCTGACCGCGCGGGGGCCACGCCATGACCGAAAGGGTGTCTGCGACGCCGGCCGTCACCGCCGGCGTCGCCAACCTGCTCGGCGTCGTCGCCGACAACAAGTACTACCTGGGGCGCTGGCTGTCGCAGTGGGCGGTTGGGGCGCCGGGGCTCGAGAGCGCCGTCGCCGCGGCCGGCATCGCGCAGGGCCATCTGGGGCAGGCACGCACCCTCTACCCACTGGTCGATGAGGTGCTGGAGGGCGGTTTCACCAGCCCTGACGAGGGTCGCACGCGGCGCTACAACATGGCGGCGCTCGACGAGCCGTTCGCCACCTGGGGCCAGACGGTCGCCACCATGTACCTGGTTGATCCGGCGCTCGACGTGGTGCTGCGCGCCGTCGATCCACCCGGAGACGAGCTCCGGCGACGCCTCGGGCGCGTGCTGGAGGAGTCACGGTTCAACGTCGAGTTCGCCCGCGGCCGGCTCACCGAGCTGACCCGGCGCTGGGAGCACGGTCGCAGCCACCTCGTCGGGCCACTGAAGGCGGTGCTACCCGAGGCCCTGTGCTGGTTCGGTCCACCCGACGAGGCCGGCGTCGCCGCGCTGTGCGCGGCCGGCGTCCTGCGCTCCGATGGGCGGCAGATGCGCTCTGACTACCTCGACGCCGTCGCGCCGGCGCTGCTGGCCAATGGCTACGACGTCGGCGTTTCGGGAGCGCCGGGCGACTGGACACATGAGGAGCTGCCGTGGGATCGATGGAACCCGCTCCAGAGACGCCTGGAGACGACGGGCTGACCTGCCCATGGTGCGGCGCGACCGACGTGGAGCAGATCGCCGCCTATGGTTCGCTGCTCATGACCGCGCAGTGGTTCTGCAACGCCTGCGGCAGCCCCTTCGAGCGGGTGCGCCACCGCGGGCCCTAGCAGCGCCGGCAGGCGGGTGTCGGGCATCATCACCGGGGCGCATCGAGCGAGGCGAGAGGTCCAATGTGAGTGATCCCGTCAGGACGCACACCAACGAGGTCGGAACCCGATGGGTCGTGCTCGACCGGCCCGAGGCGCGCAACGCGATCGATGTTCCGACGCAGCGCGCGCTGCGCGAGGCGCTCGTCGCCGCGGCCACAGATGCCGGTGTGCGGGCGGTGGCCATCACCGGCACCGACCCGGCGTTCTCAGCCGGCGGCGACCTCAGTCGCTTCGACGACAGCGACCACACCGCCTTCCGATTCGCCAGCCATGAGCTGACCGAGGTCATCGGCCTGATCGAGCGCATCGAGAAGCCGGTCGTGGCCGCGATCAATGGCACCGCCACGGGTGCCGGCGCTCAGCTCGCCATGGCCTGTGACCTGCGGATCGCATCCGACCGCGCGCGCTTCCTGTGGCGGGAGGGCGACCTGGGCCTGCTCCCGAGCCACGGTGGGATCGCCCGCCTGGCGCACCTGGTGGGACTGGGTAGGGCACGCGACCTGGTGCTGGGTGGACTGGAGATCGACGCCGAACGCGCCCACGTGATCGGCCTGGTGACCGAGGTTGTGCCCCACGAGGCGCTGCGTGAACGCGTAGACGCCCACCTGGCGCGCATCGCACGGCGCAGCCCCGACGCCTACGCCGTGACCAAGCGTGTGCTGCTCGCGGTGACCGGCCTGCCGATCGGCACGGGCCAGGCGGTCGAGGCGCTGGGACAGAGCCTGCTGGTGGGCACCGGCGAGCACCGCGAGCGACTGCGGCGCGCCCGCGATCGCGCCAGGTCAGGTGGCGCCGAGCAGACGTAGCAGGCCGGTCTCGCAGCGCCGCCGGTACAGCTCGTGGGTGTCGCGCCAGTCTGACTGCAACCAGGTGAGCAGCGTGCCCTCGATGTAGGCGCGCATCGCACCGGCCGCCTCGTCGATGTCGTCGACGGAGAAGACCCCATCGGCGACCCCCGCCGAGATCACCTCGGCGTAGAGCCCGTTGATGATGTCGCGCGTCATCTCCGACAATTCGCCGAACGACGGGACCCTGGCCGCGTGCTCGACCAGGTCGAGGTACAGCAGGGTGAACTCGTGGTTCTTGTCGGGATCGACGAAGACGGCGTCGACCAGCGCGGTGAGGACCTGCCGGGAGTCGGCGACGCCGGCGGTCCGATCGCGGATGCGACGCGCCGTGCGCGCCAGCGCCCAGCGCATGGTGGTCAGGAACAGGCGGTCCTTGCTCTTGAAGTGGTAGAGCACCAACCCCTTGCTCACGCCGGCCTCGTCGGCGATGTCCTGCAGGGACAGCCGGTGCCCGCCCTGCCGGGCGATCACCTGGTACGCACTGCGGACGAGCTCTTCCTCGCGCTCTGACAGCTCCAACTGCCCGTCGGCCGCCGGGCTCGCTGGAGATGTCATGACAGGTGACCCACCACTTCGCTCGAGGTCATGGCGGCGATGTCCTTTCGTGGCGACGCTGCCGTCGCCCAACTGACCGCGACACCTGCGACGCGCAGTGTAGGGCGCGTCAGGTCAGTGCCCCTTGTAGGCCGGTGTCCGCTTCTCGGTGAACGCCGTCATCCCCTCGATGGCGTCGGCCGACGAGAACAGCGGTGCCAGCTCGTCCAGTTCCCGCTGCAGCCCGTCGGCGAGCGGCAGGTCGACGCCCTCGTGGACCGCGCGCTTGATCGCCTGCATGGCCAGCGGTGCGCCACCCGCGATGGTGGCCGCGAGCTGGTCGACGTCGCGATCGAGCTCGTCGGCGGGCACCAGCCGGTCGACCATGCCCAGGTCATGGGCGTGGAGCGGGAGCACCGGCTGCCCGGTCAGCATCAGCTCGAGCGCACGGCCACGACCGATGAGCCGTGGCAGGCGCTGGGTGCCGCCGGTGCCGGGCAGCAGGCCCAGCGTGGCCTCCGGCAGCCCGATGCGGAACTTGCCCTCGGTCACCGAGATGCGGATGTCACACGCGAGGGCGATCTCGAAGCCGCCGCCCAGGGCATGCCCGGCGATCTTGGCAAGAAACACGCAGGGCTCGGCCGCGAAGCGGTTGAAGACCTCGTGTGCCCGGCGCACCATCGCCATGTTGGCGTCCGCGTCACGCTCCAGGAAGCCCTTGACGTCGGCGCCGG
>Ga0299914_10003007_pt1 | contig 11807 bp, 10 predicted proteins | sample RVTome_10_FD_201361 | JGI IMG/M metagenome (GOLD analysis project Ga0299914, IMG submission 201361) | Soil microbial communities from uranium-contaminated site in the Upper Colorado River Basin, Wyoming, United States - RVT153D57 (version 2) ... | reverse complement strand
ACTAATGCATGTTTACAGGCAAAAAGCATAAGAAAACCACGACCACCAATCTATATCGCTGCAGGTGCTCCAAAAACCTTGGAATTATGTGCTAGATATGGTGATGGTTGGATTCCTATCGGATATACTCCTGAATTATTCAAGTCACATGCTAATGTAATTCACGAACATGCCAAGAATTTTGGTAAAGATCTTTCATCTTTTCAATTTGCAAATGATGTAGATGTCTATTTCACTGAAGATGGTGAAGAGGCATGGAACAAGATGAAAAACGCAGTTAAAGTGAGTCTTTATAAACCGGAATTATTAAAAGTTCATAATATTTCTCAGGATTCTGAATTTGATTTTAGAAAATATTTTACAGAATATACAATGGATAAACCAGAAATGATGGAACAGATGAAAAAAGCAGCATTAAAAATCCCTGATAGTGTTGCCAGGACTGCTATAGGAGTAGGTAAGGCAGATGAAGTTATAGAAATGCTGGAACGTTTTATAAATGCTGGAACTAATCATTTTATAATAAGATTTTGGGGAGATGGATATTTCAAAAATATAGAATTATTTGGAAAGAAGGTTATTCCTTATTTTAGAGAACAGGAACAAAAATAACCCCATTATTATTTTCCTCAACACTTTTGTATTTATTGAATTCGAAAAACTATTTAATATAATAATCTAATATTTGAATGTCATTTTTTCTTCTGGTAGTAGGCTTTTTAACTATTTTTTTAATCTTATGTGGTTTATGGGAAATAGGAATAGCATTATATCCCATATTGTTAAGTATCCTTGCAAATTCTACTGCAAAACCATGGATTGTAAATATCTTTTTTGGATTGCATTTTTTTACCACCTGAATTAATTCATTAAAATCACAGTGATCACTCAAGGGAAGAGCATAATCTATTCCCATCATGTATTTATATCGCGGACTACAAGCCCATCCACTAAACCCAATAGTTATTGTATTATATTTGTCTTTCATATATTTTAAAAATCTTGAATTTCCATTCATTAATGGTGCTAACATTACCCAAGGATACTTGGTATCTAATTGTTTATATTTTTCTGCTTCTGTAAAGCAGGTTGTATCTCTTAGTGATATTCCCATATTTCGGTATACAGTATTAATAACTTCTATACTATCATAAGAAAAAAAAGGATCCCAATGACCAAAAAAATTTGTTAACAATTGAGCTTTTCCTAATGGATATCCCATGAGAATAACAGGTTGACCTTTATCATAAGCATCAGCAATAATCTTATTTGCTTGATGAATTATTTCTTTATGATCAGGAAAAATGTATTCATGTCTTCCAAATGTCGATTCAATTATTAGAGTATCCACTTGAGGTATTTTTTTTGGCAGCTTAAGGAATGCTCGTTTCCTTATTGAGATGTCTCCGGTATAAAATACTTCATTGAAAGCGAGTAATCCTTTAGATCCTAATATGTGACCCGAATCTATCAATTCTAAATCTTTTCCTTCATATATTGCATTTGTGATTTCATAACCTCGTGCATTAGCTATTGCTTCTGTTTCTACTGAAGTAATAGTTGTAATTTTTGATTTATTTTTTGGTTTACGATAAACATGATCAGAATGAGCATGAGAAATAAAAACAAAATCATTACTCTCAACCTTGGATGGATCTAACAAAATTCGTGTTCCATTATTCTCTAGTAATAAACCATAATCCATTGATCTTAAATGAGAGTGCATGACAAGTTATTTTATATCCTATATTTTAATTAACTGTTTAGGTCATTTGGGGAGTACCCTCCTCCGCATTACAATAGTTGCTAGTTTTTTGAAATCCATAAACACAAAATTCAAAAGAGATGTTAAGTAAAGATCAAGTAGTAAAATTCTCATGCTGAATATGGCTATATTGATTTCTGGAAGAGGGAGTAATATGCAGGCCATCTTATCCTCATATGCAAAATCAGAGTTAAGAAATATAGAGCCCTGTGTAGTTATATCAAACAATAAAGATGCTCCTGGATTAAAAATTGCTAAGGAACAATTTGGTATAGCAACGGAGGTGATTGTAAGTAACGGAAAAATAGGCTGGGAATATGATAAGGAAATAATTTCAGTATTAAAGAATTATTATGTGTATCCTTCGAATGGCATTATCTGTCTTGCTGGTTATATGCGAATCTTGAGTCCCCAGTTTGTTAAAGAATACAAACTTAGAATACTTAATGTACATCCATCATTGTTACCTTCTTTTAGGGGTCTACATGCTCAAAAACAGGCGTTTGATTATGGAGTGAAAATTTCTGGATGTACAGTTCACTTTATTGATGATAATGTTGATACTGGACCAATTATTCTTCAAGATAGTGTTCCTATTTATGATAGCGATACAGAAGAAGATCTATCTAATCGTATATTACAATTAGAACATAAGTTATATCCTCTAGCAGTAAAACTTTTTTCTGATGGGAAATTAAGATTAGAAGGACGCAAAGTACATTTTTTAGAGAAATGATTTAATAAATCTAAATGATTAACATATTAATAATGTCTAATTCTCTTGTTCCCACTGATTTTGTAATTAATCCTATACTTAAGCTGCATTATTTTGTTCCTAGTGAAAGAAGATTATGGACTATTATTGGGAAAAATAACGAATATTGGTTTGATCCAGATTTGGATTATTGCTCATGTAAGCATTATTACTATAAGACACTATCTGGAAAAGAAAAATGTCAACATTTAAAGATTTTCAATGAATTGCTAAAGAATAATAATTATGATAAGATAAAATTCTCAGATGAAGAATATCTTAGTTTTCTTACTACACTTATAAAAGATATTCTTAGAATTTAAAATCAACAAATAATAGTAGATATAGTTATCTTAAAAAAATTAGCATATTAAAGTTGAATTTTAAAAATTACATAGAAATATAGCATATTTGATATCAATTATTAATTGAAAAGAAATATACTTATTGTAGGGTCTGGAGGTAGAGAACATGCATTAGGATGGAAATTATCTAAAAGCCAATCTGTAGGTATGGTATATTATTGTCCCGGAAATGGAGGAACAAATAATAATCTTTCTTTTTCTATTACTGATTTTTCTAAGATAAAATCATTTGCAATAAAAAATAATTGTATTGTTGTAGTAGGTCCAGAGGAACCATTAACAAAAGGAATAGTTAATGAATTATCCGATAGTATAAGTGTGTTCGGCCCCACTAGGGAAGCAGCCCAATTAGAATCTAGTAAGTCTTTTGCAAAACAATTCATGAAACAAAATAATATATCTACCGCTGAGTTTAATAGTTTTTCAGATCCTGAAAAAGCCAAAGATTTTGTATACAATACCAATAAGTCTTTAGTTATTAAAGCTGATGGACTTGCTGCAGGAAAAGGAGTCTTTGTGTGCGATAATAAAGAAAATGCTCTCAATGCAATTGATTCTATAATGATAAGGAAGAATTTTGGAAATTCTGGAAATGTTATCGTAATAGAGGAACGTCTTTTTGGTGAAGAAGTTTCATTTATCGGACTATCTGATGGTAATACTATTATCCCTATGGCTACAGCCCAAGATCATAAACGTATTTATGATAATGATAAGGGCCTAAACACTGGTGGTATGGGGAGTTTTTCTCCCTCCAAAATCATATCTAATGATCTTTTCAATGATATAATAAATAAAATTATGAAAAAAACTATACATTCGATGAAAAAAAATAGTAATCCATTTGTAGGGTTTCTATATGCTGGTTTGATGATTGAAAAAGATACTCAAAAACCATATGTTTTAGAATATAATGTACGTATGGGTGACCCAGAATGTCAACCTATAATGATGAGAATGAATTCAGATTTGTTCGATTATATTAAAGGTTCAATATCTGGAACTTTGGATACTTTAGCTCCTATTAGTTGGTCTGAAAATCCTGCAGTTTGTATAGTCATGGCAGAAAAAGGATATCCATTAAATCATGAAAAAGGAAATGTTATTCATGGATTAAATTCTAATTTTGGGTACAATATTAAGATTTTTCATGCTGGTACAGTACGCGATAATAATAATAAAATCCTTACCTCAGGAGGAAGAGTATTAGGAGTTACAGCAATAGGAAGCGATTTTGATAGGGCAAGATCAGACGCCTATGACGCAGTAAAAAAAATATACTGGGGAAAAGATAATCAATATTATCGCAAAGATATTGGTTTGAATGTTAAACCAACAATTTAGACATAAATTATTCTCTTCTCAGTAAATAATATATTAACAGGAATATCGTAGCCTGTTTTAGGTATTTTATTTATTATCTGATTTTCAAATGCTAAACCTATAATGTAGTTTGCTTTTCTTTTTGAAAGAAATCTATCATAATATCCTTTTCCGTAACCTATTCTATTTCCTTGCAAATCAAATGCAATACCAGGGATAATTAGTAAATCCATTTCTTCTATAATAGAATCTGACATAGAATTCTCCAATATTCCGTATTTTCCTTTTGTTATTTTTATATCGTCAAACGAATTTTCCATAATTTTAAAGAATACAATTCTATTTGAGTCAATTATTCTTGGTAAACCAATAGTTTTTTTTGTAGCTAATGAATATTTAATTATTTCAAAGGTGTTCACTTCAGATCCAATTGGATAGTAGATTCCTATTGATGGAGATTTTTTAAATTCTTTTGTAGAAATGACCTTTCTACTAATAATATTACTATTGCTTACAATTTCATTTTCAGAAAGAGAATTCCTTATCCTTAAGATTTCTTGACGTATCTGATCTTTTGATAAAATATTTTTTACCATTATTTTTTATCGAGTTAATACTCTGCTGGCTGCAAAAACTGTATTTTTTAAAAGCATAGCTATCGTCATAGGTCCTACACCACCAGGTACAGGAGTTATCAATGAAGCTTTTTTAGAAACATTTTCATAATCTACATCTCCAATTACTTTACCATTTACGCGAGATATCCCTATATCAATTACTATAGCATCATCTTTCACAAAGTCAGCTGTAAGGGTGAAAAATTTTCTATTTCCTACTGCAGTAATAACTATGTCTGAATTTAAAATTTTGTCATTAAGATTTTTCGTATTCGAATGACATATCATAACGGTTGCATCTTTATCTAGTAAAAGTAATGATAGAGGCTTTCCTACGAGAATACTTCGATTTACTATGATAGCATCTTTTCCCTTTATTTCAACTTTGTAGTATTTGAGTAACTCCATGACTCCTAATGGAGTACAAGGAATAAATGATGGTTGTTTGTTTAGTAATAAACCTGCATTATAATATGTTAATCCATCTATATCTTTCTGAGGTTCAATTGCATTAATAACATTAAATTGATTTATATGATCAGGAAGAGGTAATTGCAATAAGATTCCGTGAACTGAGTGATCTTCATTCAATGTCTTTATTAACTCAATCAACTTTTTTTCTTTGATAGATGAATTTATTGAATTATCTTTTGTTTCAATACCAACTTCAGAACATGCTCTATGTTTATTTCTTACATAAATCGCTGAAGCAGGATCATCTCCTACCAGAACGGTAGATAAACATGGATAAATACTTCTTTTCTTTAAATGCTGAATTTCTATAATTAATTCTTCTTTTATCTTTGATGAAACTTCAAGCCCGCTAATTATCAACTTAATTTATACGAATTTAACTTATTTATAAAACCTATCAAATTAGGAAATTACCGGATTTAGATAGAAATCATTGTATTTTTCTTAGGCAATGAAAAGTTAAAACAAGCATTATAAAGTGAAAAATAATAAATAGATTATTAAAGTAATATTGATGTGACTAAAGCCACTCCTATAAATTCTCATGCCGCCCTATCATTAGAATATGTTGATAAAGAAGGTGTGAGAAAAAAAATTTTAGTAATTTCTGATCTTCACCTAGGATCCGAAACTGATTTAATAAAAAAAGGTATAAACATCGATTCTCATGGTGTCTCAAGAGATTTATTAAAAGAAATTGATGAATTAAAAGCTGTACATTCTTTTAATGGCATTATAATTTTGGGAGATCTAAAAAGCTCTATCACACATATTACAAAAAATGAATGGGAAACAATACCTATTTTTCTTAAAGAGTTATCTTTAGATATGGATATATTTTTAATTCCAGGAAATCATGATGTAAATATAAATTTATTGGTACCTGAGTCAGTAATAGTTTGTAATTCCAGTGGATTAATTATCGATGATATATTATTAATTCATGGGCATACAATTCCTGAAAAAACTCAATTTAGTATAAACAAAATTATTATGGGTCATATTCATCCTATTTTTATTAATTCCAATAGCGTTGTTCATGGAAAAAGATTATGGATATACCTAAAGGTAAAAAAAGAATCTATTTTTGGATTAAAAACAAAAGGGATAATAGAAATAATAATTATTCCTACTTTTAATAAATATTTTTATTCTTTACGTTATCATAAAGAGTCTAGATCTATATCACCACTAATTAGACAATTAATCAAAAATGATGCTATTCTTTCAGGATTATTGTTCACTTTAGAAGGATCACTTATAGGGCAAACTCAAGAAATAAAAGATTTATTCTAATTTTGTTACTGAATTATCTAGTTTTAAGTATTTTTTAAGTGGTTCAATAGTAGGTGAGTTTGTTTGTAGCCACTGGAGAGTTTTTATAAATGATGAAGAGGCCTCAAATGTAGTCATTACAGGAATGCCCATTTCTACAGCTTTTCTTCTAATATAGTATTCATCATTTAACATATCCAGGTATTTTTCCTTCGTAGCAGTAGACGGAATATTAATGATAAAATCTATTTTATGTTGATATAAAAGATCAATAATATTTGGCTTTCTTTCAGGTTCATTGATTTTATAAACTCTTTGAATTTCTTTAATTCCATTAATTTCTAAGAAATCAGCAGTATGTTCGGTAGCCATGATTTTATAATCCATTGATGTCATAAGAGAAATAACTGGTAGTAATTTTTCCTTATTTTTCTGTCCTCCTATGGTAATTAATGAAGTACCTTTTTTTGGTAAAGAATAACCTGCAGCTATATATGATTTACTTAGGGCGTCGTAAAAACTTGTTCCAAAACATGCTACTTCCCCCGTAGACTGCATTTCAACACCGAGAACTATGTCTGCTCCTTCTAATTGCATGAATGAAAATTGAGGAACTTTTATAGCGAATCCACTTGATTTCAGCCATAGTTCTTCATTGAAATTAGGTAACGGTTTATTCAACATTGCTTTTGCAGCTAAATCAATAAGATTTATTCCCACATATTTGGAAACAAAAGGCATAGATCTCGATGCTCTTATATTGGCTTCTATTACCAAAACTTCCTCATTTTTAACTAAAAATTGAATATTAAAAGGCCCTAAAACATTTAATGCTCTTACGATCTTATTAGAATAATCTGCTATTGTATCCATTATATTTCTTGTTAATCGCCATGGGGGTATACACATCATTGCATCTCCTGAGTGAATGCCAGCATTATCTATATGTTCTATTACAGATCCAATAATTATCTTATCTTTTGAACCTACGCCATCTACTTCTACTTCAGAAGCATCTTGGAAAAATTTACTTATGACTATTGGATGATCTGGACTCACAATAGTTGCATTCTCTATAAATTTTTCTAACTGCTTATCATCCCAAACCACTTTCATCGCTGCACCACTAAGAACATAGGAAGGTCTTACCAAGACCGGATACTGTACTGATTCAGAAAAAGTCTTTGCCTCATTAAGATTCGTAAATTTTTTCCATGGTGGTTGTGAAATCTTTAAGGAATCTAAAAGTTTGGAAAACTTTTCTCTATCTTCGGCTCTATCAACATCGTAACTCGCAGTTCCTATTATCTTTGCACCATTTTTTGCTAAACTCTGTGTCAGATTGTTTGCAGTTTGACCTCCTACGCAGGTTATTATACCATCTGATTTCTCTTTTTCATAGATATCCAAAACTCTTTCCAAAGTAATCTCTTCAAAGTATAATCGATCTGAAACATCAAAATCTGTTGAAACGGTTTCAGGATTACAATTGATTATAGAAACCTCATTGATACCATTGTTTTTTAATCCCATAACCATATTTACTGTTCCCCAATCAAATTCAACACTACTTCCAATTCTATAGGGACCTGCTCCCAAAACTATTGCATTTTTACCTTTATTTTTAATTTTGATATCGTCATACTCTCCACCATATGTAAGATAAAGGTAATTTGTCTGAGCTGGCGATTCTGCAGCAAGGGTATCAATTTGTTTTATTACCGGTTCTATTCCAAATGTTTTCCTAATATGCCTCACCTGATATTCATCTAAATTAAGATAATGGGCTAATTGTTTATCCGAAAATCCTAATCTTTTCGCTTCTCGTATAATATTTTCATTAAAATTATTTGACGAATTATTAAATTTTTTTTCCATTTCTATGATATTTTTTATTTTGATTAAAAACCATGGATCTATACTAGATAATTCATTTATTCTATCAATTGTCATTCCAAAATAAATTGCTTTTACTACATCCGATAAAATATTGTCATTAGGATTCAAAAGCGAATATTCTATATTTTCTAATTCTTGTATTGCTTTTTCTTCTAATCTATAATTACCAACAATTCCAATCTTCCCGGTATCACACATTCTAACGGCTTTTTGTATTGCTTCCTCAAATGTTCGTCCTATCGCCATTACTTCACCAACAGATTTCATTGTAGTTCCAAGTCTTGTATTCACGTTTTCAAATTTATTAAAGTCCCATCGTGGCAGTTTCACTACAATATAATCCAAAGATGGTTCAAACAAAGCTGTAGTTTTTTTAGTAACTTTATTAATTAATTCATCTAAAGTATAACCAAGTCCCAATTTGGCAGCCATGTATGCTAAAGGATAACCTGTTGCTTTACTGGCTAATGCAGATGATCTGGATAATCTAGCGTTGATCTCGATTGCGCAATAATCTTCTGAAGATGGCTCTAGACCAAATTGAATATTGCATTCACCTATTATACCACATTCACTTGTAGCCCTCATAGCAGCTGAACGTAGCATATGATATTCATAATTATTAAGTGTCTGCGACGGAGCTACTACTATATTATCACCAGTATGCACTTTCATAGCAAGTATATTTTCCATATTACAAACTATTATGTTATTTCCTTTTTGATCTCTCATTACTTCGTATTCTATTTGTTTCCAACTACCAACATATTTTTCAATTAGAACTTGTTTACTCATGCTTAGAGCAATACCACGCTGTACAATTTCTTGAAGCTCATATTCATTGTGTGCTACTCCTCCTCCTTTTCCTCCTAATGTATATGCAACTCTTACAATAACTGGATAACCAATATTTTTTGCAACGCTTATTGATTCTTCTACCGAATATGACGGTGAGCTGGATAATACAGGAACATTACATTTCTGCATTGCTTCTTTAAAGAGCTGTCTATCTTCAGTTCTCTCTATACCTTCTATAGGTGTTCCTAGAACATGTATTCCATATTTGTTTAGTATCCCTTCTTTGAATAACATAGTTCCACAATTAAGAGCCGTTTGTCCTCCAAATGATAACATTATAGAATCGGGTCTTTCCCTTTCCAATATTTTGGATACGTATTCTTTAGTAATAGGTAATAGATATACTACATCAGCGAATCTGGTATCTGTTTGAATTGTGGCAATATTGGGATTAATTAAAATGGTCTTTACTTCATCTTCTTTCAGAGCTTTGAGACATTGAGAACCAGAGTAGTCAAATTAGCGGTTAGTATCCTAACTTTCGCCTGCTTCTCCGATTTTGATTGCACCACTACCCAGTACTATAACTTTTTTTATACTTTCTCTCCTTGGTATTTTTTTCACCTCTCAACTTGATATTAAGTTTATTTATTAGGTAATTTTTCACTCTTATTTAAATTAACAATTTCTTTAAATTTATCAAAAATATAATTACAATCATTAGGACCTGGTGATGCTTCAGGGTGAAATTGGACGGCAATTATTGGTTTGTTATTATGGATTATCCCTTCTATGGTATTATCGTCTGGATTGTAAAACCACGGTTGAAAATCTGTAGAAGTTAGAGTTGCGGGATCTATACCATATCCATGATTCTGACTTGTTATATAAGATAAACTATTTTCTTTATTAATGCATGATTTATTTTGTCCTCTGTGTCCATACTTTAGTTTATAAGTATCTGCACCAGCCGACAACGCAAGTATTTGATTTCCTAAACATATTCCCAGAGTGGGTATAGATGTATCTATAAGTTTCTTAGCTGTGTCTATTGTAGGCTTACATATTTTTGGATCTCCAGGTCCATTACTTATTATAACTCCGACTGGATTATAAGATAAAATTTTTTCATAAGTTGAATCCCATGGCACCTGAACAACTTTAAAGCCAATTCTTAATAAGTGTCTAATTATACTGAATTTAGTTCCTGTATCTAATAAGACTAAGACATCCTTATCATTATCACCATAAATTTTGACCTGGTTAGAGGTGACTGATGACATAAAATTTTTTGTATTATAATTTTCTTCATTTATTATTTTCCTAAAATCAATTTTATCTATTGGTTGATCGGATACTGTCAAAACTCCCATCATAACTCCTTTTTGACGAATAATTTTTGTTAGTTCTCGTGTGTCAACACCATATATCCCAGGTATTTTTTCTTCGTATAACCATTCATCTAACGTCTTAACACAGCTCCAATGACTGGCCACATTAGATAAAGAATGAATTACAAGGCCTTTAGGTTGAATTTTTTCAGATTCAAAATACTTTGGTATTCCAAATTCATCAAGAATATTCTCGTCCGGCACACCATAATTGCCGACCAAGGGATATGTCATAGTTAATATCTGGCCGCTATAGGATGGATCTGTTAGACTTTCTGTATATCCGACCATGCCCGTGTTGAATACAATTTCACCTGCTGTTTGCCTAGGATAACCAAATCCAACTCCTGAAAAAGATTTGCCATTTTCTAGTAATAACTTTGCATTGAAACCAGTATATTTAGGATATAGTATTGGAATTTTTTATCTAGAATAATAGAATAAAAACAAAATTTAAGTTTTGCTAAAATAGTAATTTTATAATCTGTTTTTTTAAGATTCATTTTCTTCGTCATCCTCATGATTTTCTTCGTCATTCTCCGGATTTATTAAAAAATTTACGGTGTCAGTATCTTTCTGACCCTTTTCATCCATCACAATTAAATTAAATTCTAATGAGTTTTCTTCTAGATCTTCTGGGATTGGAAATGAATAAATCATGGAATTACTGGTATTTGTTTTATCTTCTGAATTTCCTGTTTGTTTCCATAAATAACTACTTATTTTACCTTCCGGATCAAAACTAGCAGATGCATCCAAAACAATGTTTTGATTACTTGTTATTACTTGGTCTAGTCCTGCATTAGCTATTGGTTTTCTATCTTTAATTTTTGAATTGGTGTCATCAGTCTGTATTTCCATATTGGGCATAACAGAAGAATTCAATTCTGAAAACTGCGAAATTAAATTATCATTTTCATTGTCAATTGAATTTCCTATTGTTTTATTGCCAATTAATTCCTTAGGTGATACGACATTCGATTTCTTATAAAATAATTCCCTTGTAGTTTGCTCACTATTATTTCTAATACTTTCGTCGTCCTCATCCTCTTCATCGCTAGTATTTCTAATACTTTCGTCGTCCTCATCCTCTTCATCGCTAGTATTTCTAATACTTTCGTCGTCCTCATCCTCTTCATCGCTAGT
>Ga0299914_10003006_pt1 | contig 11807 bp, 11 predicted proteins | sample RVTome_10_FD_201361 | JGI IMG/M metagenome (GOLD analysis project Ga0299914, IMG submission 201361) | Soil microbial communities from uranium-contaminated site in the Upper Colorado River Basin, Wyoming, United States - RVT153D57 (version 2) ... | reverse complement strand
CCTGGGGATCGATGTCCGCATCGGGATCCACACTGCCGAAGTGGAACGCAGAGGCGACGATCTCGAGGGTTTGGGAGTTGTAGTCGCTCGAAGGATCATGGAGTCGGCGTCGGGAGGAGAGATCCTGGTCTCGCGCACCGTTTGTGATCTCCTCACCGGGTCCCAACTCCACTTCGAGGATGCCGGGAAACACCAGCTCAAGGGGCTCGGCGGCGAGTGGCATCTCTACCGCCATGTGTGAACAAATCACCTCGCCCAGCATGGGCGTGGTTTGTAGACTGAGCTCGTTCCCTCACCACACTCATGCTGATCGCGCGCGACCTCCGAATCGATGCCGGCATCCGGACCTTGATCCGGGATGTCTCCTTCAGCGTGCAGTCAGGCGATCGCATCGGTCTGGTCGGGCGCAACGGCGCCGGGAAGACCACCTTGATGCGAACCCTGATGGGCGAACTGCAGCCGGCCGAGGGCACCATCCTCCGTTCCGGCGACATCGGCTACTTCTCCCAGGAGGCCGCCTTGCCCGAACTGGAGCATCCCGTCGCCACCGCCCTGGAGCGCATCCTCATGGCTCGCGAGATAGGGGCCATGCAGCGGCGCATCGAGCAGTCCCGGGCTCGGCTCGAGAATCTGGACGGTGAGGAACGTGACCGGGGGATCGTTCGCTTCTCCCGGCTCCACGACGAGTTCGAGGCCAAAGGTGGGTTCGTCGCCGAAGCGGAGGCGAAGCGGATCGCCTCAAACGTCGGGATCGGCAACGATGAGCTGGATCAGCCGGTCAGGACCATGTCCGGCGGGCAACGCCGCCGTGTCGAGCTGGCGCGTCTCCTCTTCGCCGAGACCGACGTGATGTTGCTCGACGAGCCCACCAACCACCTCGACCTCGACGCCAAGGCATGGCTCATCGAGTATCTGAGCACCTACAAAGGTGGGATGCTGGTGGTCTCCCACGACCTGCCCCTGCTCGACGAGGCGATCACCTCGGTGCTCGCCTTGGAAAACGGAGAGATCGAGGCCTACCGGGGCAACTACTCCCATTACCTGGAGGAGCGGGAACTGCGTCGGGAGCGCAAGGAGCGGGAGCGTAGACATCAGGACGAGGCCATCGCCCGGCTCGAGGAGAACATCCGCAGGTTCAAGGGAACCACCGAGAAGATGGCCAAGACCGCCCGTGCCTGGGAGACCCGGGTGGAGCGGATGAAGCGCGACCTGGTCGAGGTGCAGAGGTCGGCCAAGATGGTCAGACTCGCCTTTCCCCAGCCGGAGCGATCCGGAAGGGTCCCGCTCGCCGCATCGGGTCTGGCCAAGTCCTTCGGTGACAACATCGTCTTCGTGGACATCGAGTTCGCTGTCGAACGTGGGGAGCGGATGCTCCTGATCGGGCTCAACGGCGCCGGCAAGACCACCCTCTTGCGCATTCTCGCCGGTGTCGAGACACCCGACCTGGGCGAGGTGTCCCTCGGGCATCAGGCGAGCCTGGGCTACTACGCCCAGGAGCACGAGCAGATCTTCGACGGTGTCACCGTCTTCGACCACATGCGCAAGGCCGCCCGGCTCCCCGATTCGACCCTGCGCAGCCTGCTCGGTCTCTTCCTCCTCGCCGACAAGGTCGACCAGGACGCCGTCACTCTCTCCGGCGGCGAGAAGACCAAACTCGCCCTGGCCATGCTGGTCGCCTCACGCCCCAATGTGCTGCTCCTCGACGAGCCGACCAACAACCTCGACCCCCAGGCGAAGGAGGCTCTGCTCGAGGCTCTGACCGTCTACGAGGGGACGATCATCATGGTGAGCCACGACACCGACTTCGTCGCCGAGTTGATGCCCGATCGGGCCGTGCTGATGCCGGAAGGCGAGATGAAGTTCTTCGACGAGGAACTGCTCGACCTCGTCGCCCTGGCCTGATACCCCAGCTCCCGGGCCGCCGGTACAATGGTCTTCCCGTGTCGGGAACCCCTTCGATCCGCAACGTGGCTTTGATCGCGCACGTCGACCATGGCAAGACGACTCTCGTCGATGCCATGCTCAGCGCCGCCGGTGTCTTCGCCGCGCACGAGACTCCGGTCGACCGGGTCATGGACTCAGACGACCAGGAGCGGGAGCGAGGGATCACCATCCTGGCCAAGGCCGCCGCCATCGAATGGAACGGCACCCGGATCAACCTGGTCGACACTCCCGGCCACTCCGACTTCGGCGGCGAGGTCGAGCGCGCCCTGGCCATGGTCGACGGTGTGCTCCTTCTCGTCGACGCCGCCGAGGGGCCCATGCCCCAGACCCGATACGTCTTGTCCAAGGCCCTGGGTCGTGGGCTGCCCGCGGTCGTGGTCATCAACAAGGTCGACCGCGCCGACGCCCGTATCGACGTGGTCGCCGACGAGATCTATCAACTGTTCTTCGACCTCGGGGCCGAAGACCATCACATCGAGTTTCCCTTCGTCTCTTCCATTGCCCGCCTGGGGCGAGCGGTGCGAGGGGTCGCCATCCCGCCCGAGGACAGCGACCTGTCCCCGATTCTCGACTCGATCGTGGAGACCATCCCTGCTCCTTCGGGAGACCCCCACGCTCCGTTGCAGGCCATGGTCACCAACCTCGACGCCTCCGACTACCTGGGCCGGCTCGCCATAGGGCGGGTCGAGCAGGGAACACTCGCTGCAGGCACACGGATCGGGCTGGTGCAGGCCGACGGAACCGTCGTCGAGCGAAAACCGACGTCATTGCTCGGATTCTGGGGTTTGGGCCGTGTCGAGGTGGCGGACCGTCGAGCCGGCGACCTCTTCGTCTTGGCGGGCTTCCCCGAGGTCGAGATCGGCGACACCTTCACCGATCCCGACCATCCGCATCCGTTGTCCCGGCTCCAAGTCGACGAGCCGGTGCTGCGGATGACATTCGGCGTGAACACCTCACCGATGGCAGGCGGATCAGGGACCATGCTCACCTCCCGCCAGATCAGGGCGAGACTGGAGCGCGAAGTGCTGGGCAACGTCTCCATCCGCATCGCCGACACCTCCAGCCCGGACGCCATCGAGGTAGCGGGCCGTGGGGAGCTGCAACTGGCAGTGCTGATCGAGTCGATGCGGCGCGAGGGTTTCGAGCTCCAGGTGAGCCGGCCGGAGGTGATCACACGAGACGTCGACGGCGTACGTCACGAGCCGATGGAACGAGCCTTCGTCGATGTGCCGGACGAGTATGTCGGCGCCGTCACCCAGTCGATCGCCGCCCGCCGCGGCCGGGTCGACGACATGAAGCCCGGCGAACGGGGGAGGACCGTCGTCTCCGCCACCGGCCCGGCCCGTGGCCTGATCGGGTTCCGCTCAGAGCTGATGACCGCCACCAGGGGCACCGCCCTGGTCAACCAACAGCACGAGGGCTGGATGCCGTGGGCCGGGGAGATCGAAGGCCGCTCCGGCGGGGCGATGATCTCGGACCGCACCGGGACCGCCACGGGGTTCGCCCTCGACAATCTCCAGACCAGGGGAGAGCTGTTCATCGAGCCAGGAGACCCCGTCTACGAAGGGATGATCATCGGGGAGAACTCCCGACCCGAAGTCCTTTTGGCCAACCCGGCCAAGACGAAACAGCTCACCAACATCCGCGCCGCCGGATCCGATGAGGCGATCAAGTTGAAACCTGCCCGTCGTCTCACCCTGGAGACGGCCATCGAGTGGATCGACGACGACGAGTTGGTCGAAGTGACCCCCGATGCGATCAGAGTGCGGAAGCGCTATCGGAGCGAGTCGGAGCGGCGACGTCACAACAAGTGACCGAGCCGCTTTCTTCGGTATGTCAGCCGTCGACCCGCACTTCGAAGCCCTCGTCGGTGAGGGCCATGGTCAGGGCGTCCTTGCCCTCGCCTTTCACCGAGATGGTGAGGATGCCGCCCCCGCCGTGCTCCCCGTGACGAAGCTGGAAGTCGCGGACGTCCACCCTGCTCGTCTCCAGGGCATGCCCGACGCGAGCGATCTCCCCGGGTCGGTCCATCAAGACGACGCGTACCTGGGTGTGATGCTCACCGAGCCTCGCCCTGGCAACGCGAGCCGCTTCCAACCCGGCGTCTAGCTCCCCGGTCGAGTTGTCGCCGATGACACGCCGCCAGCCCTCCAGCGCTTTCTGAAGCTCTTCGATCGAAGCATCCACCTGGCCGGCGTTGGCGGTGAGGATCTCCGCCCACCAAGTGCTGTCACCGGCGGCGATACGGGTCAAGTCCCTGAAGCCGCCACCGGCCAGGCTGAGAGTGGCTCCGTCGGCGTCGGCGAGATTCATCAGCGCGGCGGCGATGATGTGAGGGAGATGGCTCACCCGGGCCACAGCCGCATCGTGCTCTCCTGCGGTCATCACCAGCGGGTTGGCGCCGAGTGATCGGGTGATCTCTGCCATTCGGGTGATGTCGCCCGGTTCGGCGCCGTCGGAAGTGAGCACCCACGTGGCGCCGTGGAACATGGTTCGGGTGGCCAAGGATGCTCCGGTGGTCTCTCCGCCGGCCATGGGATGGCCGCCGACGAAGTGGGGGAGATGCGATGACGCCGCGATGATCGGTGACTTCACTCCGGCGATGTCGGTCACCAGCGTGTCCGTGTCCATCTTCTCGAGTGACCTGACGATGGCGTCGGGCGGTGCCGCCAACACGACGAGGTCGGCCTCCGTCTCAGCCACGTCCAGCTCCGATCCGATTGCACCCCGGCGCGAGGCTTCGACGAGAGCCTCGGGATCGGGGTCCCAACCCGCCACCTCCCAGCCCTGAGATCGCAGGGCGAGACCGACGGAAGCTCCGAGGAGACCGGTCCCGTGAATGATGGCGCGTCGGGCTGACATGGAGACTGCGAGGTTAGGAGGTCTTGACTAACCCGATGTTCACGGCCACAATCCTCCCGATGAGCCGCGACCCTGCTGCCATTCAGGACACCCCGTCCTTCGGCGCGTTCTACTTCGTCGGCTATTTCGGCGCCTAGCGCCGACCTACCCCCACCCCCGCTGTTCCCTGCCCGATCCCGAATCCGCTTCACCGCGTGTCCTGAATGGAGATCCCGATGCACGGCATCCCCGATTCTTCCGAAAACCCCGAGAACAACGACCAATCAAATGAGCTCGACGACCTCCGTGGTCTGGTCGACAGCATCGACGACGGCATCCTGGGCTTGCTGGCGGAACGTCGCCAGGTAGCTCGCAAGATCGCTGCCGAGAAGCACCGGGCCGAACGTCCCTTTCGCGACGATCTCCGCGAGGAGGCGCTGCTCATCGACCGGTTGACGGCGGCCGGGAAGTACGAGCTCGATGCCGACCTGGTCTCCCGTGTCTGGGAGCAGATCATGGCCGACTCCCTCAGAGTCCAGTTCGACTACGTCCAGAACAGTGTCAACGGTCGCAAGGACGCGGTGGTCATCGCCATCCAGGGTGTCGCCGGGTCCAACAGCCATCGGGCCGCTCTTGCCCTCACCCCGGACATGAGAGAACGCGAGTTCGTCGCCTGCACACGTTTCGCCGATGCCGTCACCGCGGTCAAAGATGGCCGGGCGAACATCGCCGTGCTCCCGATCGAGAACACGACCTCCGGCGCCATCGCCGAGGTCTACGACCTCCTCCTCGAGTCGAAGGTCTCCATCGTCGGTGAGGTGAAGGTGCATGTGAAACATTGTCTGGTCGGGGTCAAAGGCGCCTCCATCGCCGACCTCAAGACCATCCACGGTCACCCCCAGTCGGTAGCGCAGTGCTCCAACTTCCTCGCCGGGCTGGCCGACGTCGAGGTGATCTACGCCACCGACACCGCCCTCTCGGCGAAACGCATCGCCGAGATCGACAACCCGACAGTGGCTGCCATCGCCAATGAAGAGGCTGCCGATCTCTACGGGCTCGAGATCCTCGAGTCCGGGATCAACAACCGGAAGACGAACTACACCCGGTTCGTCGCCGTGGCGGCCGAGCCGGCCACAGTCGACCCTCAGGTTCCGGCGAAGACCTCCCTCGTGCTCTCGGTGAGCAACGAGGCCGGTTCGTTGGCCGAGGTCCTCAACGCATTCCGCACCGAGGAGATCCCGCTGGTCAAGCTGGAATCGAGGCCGATGGTGAACAACGCCTGGCAGGAGATGTTCTATATGGACTTCGAAGGCAACCTCGGCGACCAGCGGGTGCAGCGGGTGCTCGAGGAGGTGCGTCGGCACACCATGTACCTCCGTGTCCTCGGCACCTACCCGTCACGTGACCTCAGACCGCACCGCCGACCGGCTCCAGAGCCGGAGCGGGTGATCCAGGTCTCCACACCCGGGTCGCAGCACGCTGAGAAGTCGTCGTCGGATGGCCCCTACCGGCTCGCCGGGAGGAAGGACCGGGCTACCGAAACCGTGGTCGACGTCAACGGCGTGATCATCGGTGGCCCGGAACTGGTGATGATCGCCGGTCCGTGCGCCGTGGAGTCGATCGACCAGGTGATGAAGACCGCCAAAGCGGTCAAGGAGTCGGGCGGGAAGCTGCTCCGGGGCGGGTGCTTCAAACCCCGCACCTCGCCATACAGCTTCCAGGGTCTCGGCTGGGAAGGTCTGGACATGCTCGCCGAGGCGGGACGGGTCTACGGGCTTCCGATCGTCACCGAGGTGACGGCGCCGGAGCACGTGGAGAGGATGGCCGAGAAGGCCGACGTCCTCCAGATCGGGACCCGCAACATGCAGAACTTCGCCCTTCTGAACGAAGTGGGCCGCATCAATCGACCCGTCCTGCTCAAGCGGGGGATGAGCGCTTCGATCGACGAGTTCCTCCAGGCAGCCGAGTACATCCTGGCCGGGGGCAACCAGAGGGTGATCCTGTGCGAGCGGGGGATCCGCACATTCGAGACTTCCTCCCGGAACACCCTCGACGTGACTGCGGTTCCCGTGTTGCGTCGGCGAACCCACCTGCCAGTGATCGTCGACCCCTCACACGCGGCCGGTGATCGCGAGCTGGTCGTCCCACTGGCGACGGCGGGTGCCGCCATCGGCGCCCACGGGATCATGGTGGAGATCCACCCCGACCCGGAGAATGCCTTGAGCGACGGCCCCCAGTCGCTGACTCTCGAGGCGTTCGATCAACTGATGGAGACGTTGTCCCAACGGGTGCAACCCGCGATCACCCCTTGATCACCGCGAGCGGCCGGAGTCGGGCGACCTTGCTGGCGAGCCCGGCCCGGTCGCAGACGTCGACCACGGCCTCGACGTCCTTGTATGCATAGGGAGCCTCCTCGGAGAGGAGACTGACCGACCCGGGGCGAACCGATATGCCTTGCTCGCTGAGTGCCTCGCGGACGTCCCGTCCGCTGCTCATCGACTTGGCCTGCTTCCTGCTCATCACCCGCCCGGCGCCGTGGGCCGCCGAGCCGAAAGCCGGGTTGGCGGATCCGCCCCTGAGTACCCAGGATGCGGTGCCCATGCTGCCCGGTATCAGCACCGGTTGGCCGACGTCACGGAGTTCGGAGGGCAGGGCGGGATGACCGGGCCCGAAGGCGCGGGTGGCTCCCTTGCGGTGGACACACAGATCGAGCCCGGATCCGGCGACTTCGTGACGTTCCAGCTTGGCCAGGTTGTGGGCCACATCGAACACCAGGTCCATCCCGGTCTCGTCGGGGGTGGTCCCCAAGGCCGCGGCGAACGACTCCCGGGTCTCGTGGGCGAGGATGTGACGGTTGGCCCAGGCGAAGTTGGCCGCCGTCGCCATCGCAGCCAGGTAGTCCGCTCCTTCGGCCGACTCGACCGGAACACAGGCGAGTTGACGGTCAGGCACGGTTATCCCGTGACTCGACATCGCTGCTCCCATGCCACGCAGGTGGTCGGTGCAGACCTGGTGCCCGAGACCGCGGGAGCCACAGTGGATCATCACCACCACCATGCCCTCCGCCAGGCCGAAGACTCTCGCCGTCATCTCGTCTTCGATGGCGTCGACCACCTGCACTTCGAGGAAGTGGTTTCCCGACCCCAAAGACCCGATCTGGTCCTTGCCCCGGCTGGTCGCCTTTTCGCTGACCGCCGAGGGGTCGGCTCCATCGGAGCGCCCCTGCTCCTCGCACCGACTCAGATCGGCCTCTACTCCGTACCCGGCCCGCACCGCGGCCACCGCTCCCTCCTCCAAGACCGCCCCGAGGAGATGCCCGGAGGCGATGGCTCCCCGGCCCGGCCCCCGTGGAATCCTCCGGTCGAGTTGGTCCAGGATCTCCTCGGCGTGGGTCTCGAAGTCGGTGCGGTCGTAGCGGGAGCCGAGGAGGCGGACGCCACAACAGATGTCGAAGCCGACTCCACCGGGAGAGACCACCCCGCCGTCGGAGACGTCGGTGGCGGCGACACCACCGATGGGGAAGCCGTAGCCCCAGTGGATGTCCGGCATGGCGAACGACGCCTCGACGATTCCCGGCAGATGCGCCACGTTGGCCACCTGGTCGATGGAGTGATCCTTCCGGATCGCCTCCATCAACCGGTCGTCGGCGAACACCCGCCCGGGGACCAGCATCCCCCCTTCGGGGGCGATCTCCCAGATCGTGTCGGTGATGCGCCGGGGCTGCATATCGGAGTAATACTCGTCCCGGGAGGGGTTCAAACGTCGAAGTAGACCCTGCCGTACCAATGGTGTGCCGATTCGGCGATCTCCAATTGGTGGTAGGTGACCGCCTTGATCGCGGGCCCGGAGAACTCGACGTTCCTCATGGGCACTCCCATCGCCCGGACCCGAACGGAATGGCTGTCCCCGGAGGTCACCGTGAACCGGCAGAAGTGGAGCGCGGTCGCCTCGATCCCGGTGTCGGCGGTGTGGGGGAGTGGAGCGTGGGGCACTATCGAGGTGAAAGACTAGCCCTCTCTTTACAAACGAACGTTCGTTCGCCTAAGATGGGCTGATGTCACCAGAGGAGAGATTCCAGGCGATCATCGACGAGGAGTCGAAGATCGAGCCGACCGACTGGATGCCCGAGGGCTATCGCAAGACCCTGATCCGTCAAATCGCCCAACACGCCCATTCCGAGATCATCGGGATGCAACCGGAGGGCAACTGGATCACCCGGGCCCCGAGTCTGTACCGCAAGGCGATTCTCATGGCCAAGGTCCAGGACGAGGCCGGGCACGGGCTCTACCTCTACTCCGCAGCCGAGACACTCGGGGTCACTCGCGACCACCTCCAGGAGCTGCTCCATCAGGGCAAGCACAAGTACTCCTCCATCTTCAACTACCCCACGCTCACCTGGGCTGACATGGGCGCAATCGGATGGTTGGTCGACGGCGCCGCCATCACCAACCAGGTGATGCTGACCCGATGCTCCTACGGGCCCTACGCCCGTGCCATGGTCCGCATCTGCAAGGAGGAGTCTTTCCATCAGCGTCAGGGCTACGAACTGCTGATCAGGCTGTGCAACGGGGCCCCGGAACAGAAGCAGATGGCCCAGGACGCGCTCGATCGCTGGTGGTGGCCCTCCCTGATGATGTTCGGGCCCAGCGACGCCGACTCGGTCCACTCGGAACAGTCCATGAAGTGGAAGATCAAGCGGGTCTCCAACGACGATCTGCGTCAGCAGTTCGTCGACATGACCGTCCCCCAAGCCGACTATCTCGGGCTCACCATCCCCGATCCGGACCTCGAGTGGAACGCCGAGCGCGGTCATTACGACTTCGGCGACATCGACTGGGAGGAGTTCTGGCGGGTGGTCAAGGGCAACGGCCCCATGAGCCGCGACCGCATCGAGCACAAGAACCGTGCCTGGGAGGATGGTGCGTGGGTTCGCGCCGCGGCCACCGCCTACGCCGCCAAGCAGGCAGGGAGAGCGGCATGACCTACGACGTGCCCGTCGCACCCGGGGAGAAGGCCGAACTGGAGGAGCGCATCGAAGGCGTCGGGGAGGGTTGGCCGATGTGGGAGGTCTTCGTGAGGGCCCGCCGCGGCATCTCACATGTCCACATCGGGAGTCTCCACGCCCCGGATGCCCGCAGCGCCTTGCAGAACGCCCGTGACGTCTACACCCGTCGCGGGGAGGGAGTCAGTGTCTGGGTGGTCCCCAGCAGCGAGATCCACGCCTTCGAGCCCGAGGCGGCCGCCGAGTACGTCGAGGCCAACGAGAAGGTCTACCGGCTGGCGACGACCTACGAGATCCCCGACGAAGTGGGGCAGATGTGAGTGAGCAGATCGTCAGTTCGACGCCGCAGGGGATGCCCGTGGTCGAGATGGACTCCCATCTGCGGGAGGTTCTCTCCCACGCCGACGACAACATGGTGTTGGCGCAACGGCTCGGGGAGTGGATCTCCTACGCCCCCGACCTCGAGATCGACATCGCCCTGGGCAACATCGCACTCGACCATCTCGGCGTTGCCCGTGCCCTGTACACCCATGCCGGGGAGGTCGAAGGTGAAGGGCGCTCCGAGGACGACTTCGCCATGAGACGGACCGAGCGAGAGTTCCTCAACCTGCTTCTCGTGGAACAGCCCAACGGCGATTTCGCCCAGACCATCGTCCGCCAGTTCTTCTTCGATGTCTACCAGCGGCTGGTCTGGGCCGAACTCGCCGAGTCCGACGATGAGACCCTCGCCGGTGTGGCGGCGAAGGCGGGCAAAGAGGCTGCTTACCACTACGAGTTCTCCAGCAGTTGGATGCTGCGGCTCGGGGACGGCACCGAAGAGTCCCACACCCGTGCCCAGGACGCCGTCGACACCCTCTGGCGATTCACCTCCGAGCTGTCCGAGCCATACCCCGAAGTGTGGAGGAGTGAGGTCGATGCGGTCTTCGCGGAGACGGGCCTGAATATCGCCGACGACCCGTATCAGCGGTCCGGGGGTCGGGAGGGCTTTCACACCGAGCACCTCGGCTTTCTACTCGCCGAGATGCAGTGGATGGACCGGTCCTACCCGGGGATGGAATGGTGACGGTCGCCACCGATCTCCGTTCCGTGGTCGCCCGGGTGGTCGACCCCGAGATCCCGGTGCTCACCATCGAGGACCTGGGGATACTGCGCTCTGTCGAGATCGACGGTGACCATGTCGTGGTCACCATCACCCCCACCTATTCGGGGTGTCCGGCGATGCGCCAGATCGAGGACGACGTAGCCGCCGCGCTCGTCCGCGAAGGTGTGAGCTCCTACGAGGTCAGGGTGACGCACGATCCGGCGTGGAGCACCGATTGGATCAGCGAGGACGGGCATCGCAAGCTGATGGAGTTCGGCATCGCCCCGCCCACCGGGTTGTCCGAGGTCGTCTGCCCCCGTTGCCAGGACGACCACCCCGAGATGATCGCTCGCTTCGGCTCCACGGCCTGTAAGGCGCTCATGGTGTGCTCATCGTGCGGCGAGCCATTCGACTACTTCAAGCAGTTCTAGCCGCTCATGAGCAAGCTCGAGTTCCACCCGCTGAGAGTCACCGAGGTCACCCCTTTGACCGAAGACTCGGTGGCCGTCACCTTCGACGTCCCCCCGGACCTGGCCACCGTCTTCGACTACATCCCCGGACAACATGTCACCGTGCGCGCCTTCATCGCCGACGACGACACCCGTCGCTCCTACTCGATCTGTGCCCCGGCAGGATCGGGCAAGCTGCGGGTCGGGGTGAAGAAACTCCCCGGCGGAGTGTTCAGCAGCTACGTCACCGATGGGCTCCGAGCCGGGGACGTGCTCGAGGTGATGCCGCCGGTGGGGGAGTTCACGCTCGACATCGACCCGACCCGGCCCCGCAAGGCTGTGGCCATCGCCGCCGGCTCGGGGATCACACCGGTGCTGTCCCTGGTCAGCAGCTCCCTCGAGTTGGAGCCATTGTCGAGTTGGACTCTCCTCTACGGCAACCGAACCGCGAGCTCGATCATGTTCCTCGACGAGTTGGAGGGTCTCAAAG
>Ga0299914_10003005_pt1 | contig 11808 bp, 14 predicted proteins | sample RVTome_10_FD_201361 | JGI IMG/M metagenome (GOLD analysis project Ga0299914, IMG submission 201361) | Soil microbial communities from uranium-contaminated site in the Upper Colorado River Basin, Wyoming, United States - RVT153D57 (version 2) ... | reverse complement strand
GTCGGGGACAGCCGGCCCCGGAGGCGCAACCGGCGCCCGTCAGACCGTGATGACGACCTTGCCACTTGCGCGACGTTCATCCACGTAGCGGAGTGCCTCGACGATGTCGCTCAATGGGTAGCGGCGATCGATGACCGGCTGCACCACACCCGCCGCGATCAGGTCCTTCAGGGTCGCAACGTCCTCCGCCCGGAATGGCCGCCACCACAGGACCAGCCCCATCCTCCGACTGCCGGCCAGCGAGATCAACGGTCCGAGCAGCAGTGCCTGGAACAGCCAAGGCGTTCGGCCGCCGAGCGTGAGGTAGGCCCCGCCCGGTCGCAGCGCATGGCGAACGCGAAAGAGCGAATGGTGCGCCTCGACGGCGAGAATCCAGTCGTAGCGCTCGCCGGTCCTCGTGTAGTCCACCGCGGTGTAGTCGACCACGTGGTCGGCACCGAGCGACCGCACGAAGTCGACCTTGTCCGTGCTGCAGACACCGGTCACCTCGGCACCGAGAGACTTCGCGATCTGCACCGCGAACGGGCCGACGTTGCCGGACGCGCCGTCGATCAGCACCCTGTCGCCGGACCCGATCGTCCGACCGTTGCCGAGTCGAAGCCCGCAGAGCGCGAGAATCGCCGCGTGCGGGAGGGTCGCAGCCTGCTCGAGAGGCATTCCCGTCGGAACCGATGCAAACGCCTTCTCCGGGGCGCAGACGTACTCCCCGAACGAACCGAGGCCGTACGGGTACATGTCCCCGAAGACCTCGTCGCCAGGCGTGAACCGCGTCACGTCGGCACCGACGGACTGCACGACACCGGCGACGTCGCACCCGAGGCGGCGCACACGCGGTGCGCGCAGCCCGAGGAACAGGCGCGCGAACCCGGGCAGCGGATAGATGAGATCGAGGTCGGCACGATTGACCGACGCCGCATGCACGCGGACGAGCACCTCGTCGGGCCCCGGTTCCGGACGCTCGACCTCCCTGACCTCGACGACGTCAGGTGGGCCATATCGATCGCGCATGGCGGCTCTCACGCGTTCCTCCTCGTCGACGATCGCGACGCCAGCACCATTCTGCGCCAACGACGTGTTGCGTTCGCGGTGGGCCCGGTACGCTTCCCGTACCGTGGACCGCAGGCGGCTCGCCTGCGAGGAAGGTCATCGCATCGAGGAGGTCGCGCATGACGACGAGGCGCGTCGCCTGGCGACGCTCGGACGAGGTGGAGACCGACGAGCACTGCACGCTGACGCTCCGTGACAGCGGGCTGTCACTCGTCGGCACGGTACTGGGAGCCGAGGGTGGTGTGCCGGTGCGGGTCGAATACCGCGTGATGACTGACGGCGCCGGAATCACGACCGCCGCCCATGTGCGTGACCTGCGCGGCTTCGAGCAGCGGACAATCGCCCTCGAGCGCGGCACGAAAGGATCGTGGACCGTGGACGGCAAGGCCGCTCGAAACCTGAAGAACTGCTCCGACGTGGACCTCGGATGCAGCCCGTCCACCAATACGCTTCCGATCCGGCGGCTGCGACTGGCAATCGGCGCCACGCAGACGATCCAGGCCGCCTGGGTCAGGTTCCCGGAGCTGGCCGTCGTCAAGTCCGCCCAGACGTACACGCGTCTCGACGAGTTCACCTACCGCTATGCGAGTGGCGACTTCGAGGCCGAATTGACGGTCGATGACGAGGGCCTTGTCGCCTCGTACGCCGTGTGGCAGCGAACCGGGTTCGCCGCGGGCCCCAGCGACACGGAACCCCTCGACGCGTAGTGCTCGCCGGGTGAGTCCCACGGCTGGGGCGACACATGGGCTCATGAACTGCCACGGTTCGTGGCACGCTATAGGTGTACGGGGCCGCGGGTGCCGAACAGGCACTCGGTCCCGGCCGCCCGCGGCGGCGTTCGACCCGGAGGCGTCATGGCCAGTTCCGACGCGACATTCGAACGGGAGCTGCGTGCGCTCTTTCCGCGCTGGCGGGAGTGCGCCCGCCTTGGGCAGGGCCGAGTGCCGGCCCTGATGACCAGTCACGGGGCCGTCGGGGCTGCAAGACAGCTTCTCCGCAAGCCGGACCTCTCGCCGGTCTTCGTGCGCCTCCGCGATGCCGGCTGTCTCGAGGCGACGGTCGAGTTCCTGGTCCTGCGCACCGAGTTCGGGGCGCTGTTCACGCCCGAGGAGCGCGCCATCGCCCGGCGCAAGCTCACCGAGAACGGGATGCCGCGTGCGAACCTGCCACTCGAGCCGTACGCCTGAATTCGCGTTGCCAGGCGAGATCTCAGGCGCTGTGAGGTTGCCGCAAGGTCCTGGCCAGTCGAACGGGGCAGTCGGCGAGTCGTGGTCCCCGAGAATTGTCAGTCGATGGTCCCCCGCGACAGACGAGGCCCGAATCCCATGCCGAAACCCGACACGACCACGACCCGACAGCTGGTCGATCCCCGCTCTGCCTATCCTCGGCCGCCGTTTCCCCGACAGGCACAACGCCTCCCGGGCCGTGATTGGCTGCTCGATCCGGACCCCGATCATGGTGACCAGTCCTACGTCGGCAACGGGCGGCTCGCCGGCCTCGCCACGATCATCACCGGAGCTGACAGCGGTATCGGCAAGGCGGCCGCGATCGCATTCGCCCGCGAGGGGGCGGACGTCCTGGTCTCGTATCTCGACGAAGGAGACGATGCCCGACAAACCGTGGAGGTCATCGAGGCCGAGGGCCGCCGCGCCCTCCCGGTCGCGGGCGATCTGCAGGATGAGCGTCAATGCCGGCGCATCATCGAGCAGGCTCAAGACGAGTTCGGGCGGATTGACGTGCTCGTCAACAACGCCGCCTACCAGGAGCGTCGAGACCGGATCGAGGACATCTCGACCGAGGAGTGGGAGCGCACTCTCCGGATCAACCTGACGGCGACCTTCTGGCTCTGCCGGGATGCAGTGCCGGCGATGCAGGCAGGCGCCTCGATCATCAACGTCAGCTCGATCCAGGCCAGCCGCCCTTCGGCGAATCTCCTGGCGTACGCGGCCACGAAGGGTGCCCTCGTCACGTACTCACAGGCGCTCTCGGAGATGCTCGCGCCGCGTGGCATCCGGGTCAACGTCGTTGCGCCGGGCCCCGTCTGGACACCGCTCGTAGCCGCGACGACGGACGCGGAGCAGCTCAGCACGTTCGGCGGCGGGACATCGCTTGGTCGCCCGGCGCAGCCGGCCGAGCTCGCCCCGGCGTTCGTCTTCCTCGCCTCGCCCGAGGCAACGTACATCACCGGAGCGGTCATCCCCGTGACAGGTGGCGAGATCTTCGCCTGAGCCGGGGCTTGGCCCGGCTCAGGTATCGTGGCTGGGTGAAGAGTGACGGGCTGTCGGATGCTGCGCGCGAACTGCTCGGGAGCACGGCTGTTGCGACCATCGTCACCCTCGACGACGACGGGTCGCCACACGTGAGCGTCGCGTGGGTCGGTATCGAGGACGGCGAGCTCGTCTTTGGGACGCTGGACGACCAGCGCAAGCTCCGGAACCTGCGGCGCGACCCGAGGATCGCCCTGACGGTCCAGGCCGACCGGACCAATCGCTGGGGCCTGCGGGAGTACCTGGTCGTCAACGGCGTCGCCCGGGTCACCGACGGCGGAGCACCCGAACTGCTGCAGCGCCTTGCCCGGACGTACATCGGTCCGGACGCCGTCTTCCCGGCCATGCCCGACCCTCCTCCCGGCTTCGTCACCCGCGTCCGCATCGAGCGCATTTCCGGCATGGGCCCCTGGCGAGCCTGACCGTCCGGCCGCCCGAGGTCCACTGGAATGTTGCCGCTGCCGATGCCGGCGGGCGACCCGTTCGAACCGCCACAATGCGTCGGTGAACCGACGTCCCGATGCGCTGGCGCTCGCAGCCACGATCACCGCCGCAGCCGCGTTCGTCGCGAGCCTCGGGGCGTGGTCCGCGGGTGGGCTCGCGATCGACGTCGCCTGGGTCCCGACGCTCGGCCTCCGGCTGGATCTCGCGCTGGACGGACTTGGCGTCCTGTACGCCCTCCTGGCGACGGGAATCGGCACGGCCGTGTTCGCCTACGGCGCGGCGTACCTGCCGCGACACCTGTCCCACGGTGACCGTCCCGCGAGCGAGGCCCGGCGTTTCTGGCCGTGGATGGTCCTGTTCATGGTCGCCATGGTGGGACTCGCCACCGCACGCGACCTGGTGCTGCTGTTCGTCTTCTTCGACATCACCGCGATCGCCTCGTACTTCCTGATCGGGTTCGACCGGCACCGCCTCGAGGCCCGCGGTGCCGCCTTGATGGCGCTGATGGTCACGGGGATCAGCGCGACCCTGCTGTTGATGGGCGCGGTGCTCCTCTACGTCGAGTACGGCACCTTCTCCGTGCCCGAACTGTCGGCACGTGCGGAGCCCGGGACGCTGACCACCGTCGCCGCGGCCCTGATCGCGATCGCGGCCCTCGCAAAGAGCGCCCAGGTTCCGCTCCACTTCTGGCTGCCGCGAGCGATGGCGGCGCCCACGCCGGTGTCGGCATACCTTCACTCGGCCGCGATGGTCGCCGCTGGCGTCCTCGTCCTGGGCCGCGTCCATCCCCTCCTGGCGATCAACGACGCCGTCCTCGACGCACTCCTCGTGATCGGGTTCGCGTCGATCGTCATCGGGGCGCTGTTGGCCCTGGCGCAGGACGAGCTCAAGCAGATCCTGGCTCACTCGACGATCTCGCAATACGGCTACGTCGTCGTGCTCTACGGCCTGGGAGGCAGCGCCGGCGCCGGGGCGGCCGCCTTCTACGTGCTCGCCCACGGGATCGCCAAGAGCGCTCTGTTCATGACGGCCGGTGCCGTCACCGAGGCGACCGGCGAATCGCGGCTGTCGCACCTCGGCGGGCTGGCGCGTCAGATGCCCGTCCTCGCGGTAGCGTCCGGCGTCGCCGCAGCGACGCTCGCCGCGCTGCCCCTCACGGTCGGCTTCTTCAAGGACGAGCTCTTCTTCAAGGCCGCGATCGAGGCCGGACCCGTCGTCCAGGCGATGGCGGTGCTCGCCGCGGCGTTGACGTTCGCCTACATCGGCCGCTTCTGGCTGGGGTTGTTCACCGGCCCGCGGCAACGCGACGCGAGAGAGATCCCGCTGCTGCTCGTGGCGCCGATCGTGGTCCTGGCCGGCCTCGCGGTCGCCGGGGGCATCGTCGTCGACCCGTTCGCTGCCCTTGCCGCGGATGCGGCCACTGTCACCTCGGGCGGATCGGTCGAGGTAGAGGCTGCCTATCACCTCGACACGCGGCCGGAGAACCTGATGGCGGCTGCTGCCTGGGGGCTCGGCCTGTTCATCATGGTCGCGAACGCCGTGCGGGACCCGATCGTCCGGATCGTCGGGCGCGCCGGCGACCTGGCCGGATCCGGGCGTTGGTACGCCGCGATCCTGTCCGGGGTGCACGTCCTGTCCCACCGAATCCACGCCGCCGAGGTGCGGGATCTGCGCACGAGCCTCGGCGCGATCGTGATCCCGACGGGCGTGCTGACGGCTCTTGGCTTCGTCGCGACACCGGCCGGCCACACGTACGTCGTGGGTGACGTCGCGCTGTCCGACGTACCGGTCATCGTGCTGCTCGCGCTCGTCGTCATCTCCGGCCTGACCGTGGCGCGTGACCGCGGCCGGCTGCAGCCGGTCCTGGCGCTGTCCGTCCTCGGCTTCGCCCTGGCCGCCACATATGCGGTGGTCGGCGCGCCGGACGTCGCGCTCGTGGCAGTGCTCGTGGAGACGATGCTGACGTTGGTGTTCGTGGGGGTCTATTCGCGCCTCCCGCCAGCCGGTGCGACGGACGTGGCGGATCCCGCGCGGCCCAGCCGTCATCGCATCCACGTCTTCGCCGGAGCAGTTGCCGGGGTCAGCGCGTTTGCCGTGATCTGGGCGGCCCTGTCACGACATGCGCCTGCTCGGAGCGACTCGGCCGCGCACGTGCAGCTCGCGCCGGAGGCACACGGCGGTGACGTCGTGACGGTCATCCTCGCGGACTTCCGTGGACTCGACACGATGGTCGAGATCACCGTGCTGGCCGTTGCCGTCATCGGCGCGGCAGGACTGCTGCGGCGCGGGAGGCTGTGGTGAGCCCCGTCATCGAGGTCGTGGCCCCGCGGTTGCTCGGCCCGGCCGTGATGGTCGCCGCCGCGATCATCGTCAAGGGCTACACGGATGTCGGCGACGGCTTCAGTGCCGCAGTGATCGTGTCTCTCGCTGTTGCCCTGCGCTACGTGACCCTCGGAGCCGAGAACGCGGAGCGCAGCCTGCGGATCCTGCGGCATGCCCCGGCGGTGACGACCGGGGGGCTGCTCGTCGCGCTCGGGGCGGGGTTTGCGGGTGTCGCCTTCGGCTACCCGCCGTTCACCCACTTCCCACCTCCGGGGGCCGACGTGGTGAAGATCGGGACCCTCGAACTGATCACCGCGGTGGCCTTCGACATCGGCCTGTTCCTGCTCGTCACCGGCGCCCTCGTCGTCCTCCTCCATCACCTGGCCCGCCTCGCCGGACGGTGGACCCGATGAACCTCGTCCTTGCGCTTGCCGCCGCAACGCTGTTCGGGGTCGGCGCCTACCTCGTGCTCAGCCGGGACCTGGTCCGTCTCGTTCTCGGCGTCGTCGTCATCTCGCAGGCTGCGATCCTGACCCTCATCGCGGCCGGGTTGACGCGTGGCGAGGCCCCGATCTACCCGCTCGGAGACGGGCCCGTCAGCGATCCGCTCAGCCAGGCCATGGCGCTCACCGCGATCGTCATCGGGATGGCGGTCACGGCGCTGCTGCTGGTGCTCGTCCTGCGGGTGGTCATCGCCCACCAGTCCCCCGACCTCGACGAGCTTGCCGAGGAGGAGGCGGAGCGCGACGCGCGCCTCGAGCGTCGACGCGGCCCCGACCAGGAAGACGAAGAGGAAGCCGCGCGATGACGGCCCTTTCCCTCGCCCTTCTGATCCCGTGGGCCGCGGGCGCCGTCGTGCTGGCCATGGACGGCCGTCGACCGATCGTCGGTTTGATCGCGATCGGTGCGCTGGTCGCCACGCTCGCCACACTCGTCGTCCTGCTGGTCGAGGTCCTGGCGGACGGTCCGGTCGAAATGACGACCGGCAACTGGCCGGCCGGGGTCGGGATCACCCTTCGCGCCGACGCGCTGGGTGTCCTGTTCGCCATGCTGTCCGCAGTGATGCTGCTCGCGGCAGCGATCCACGAGGTCGTCGGCGGGGTCCGCGAACGCCCGTTCCCCGGCCTCGTCGTCCTCCTCACGGCGGGATTGACCGGTGCGTTCCTCACCGGGGACCTGTTCAACTTCTACGTCTTCTTCGAGCTCGCCCTCACCGCGTCCTACGTCCTCGCGACCTACGGTGGATCGCGTCGCGCGCTCGGGGCGGCCCTTGTCTTCACGGCGGTCAACCTGCTCGGGACGTTCGTGTTCCTCGTCTCCGTCGCCGGCCTCTACCACGTGACCGGGACCCTCGGCATGGACGCGATCGGCACCCGCATGGCAGGCGTCGATCGCAACGCCTCGGTGCTGATCGCAGTGGGGTTCTTCGTGGCCTTCGGGGTCAAGCTCGGCCTGTTCCCGTTCCACTTCTGGCTTCCCACGGTGTACACGGGTGCGCGACCGGCGGTCGCGGCCATCCTGAGCGGGGGCCTGGCCAACATCGGTGCGTACGGGCTCCTCCGGTTCGGGGCCGACCTGTTCGCGCGCGAGCTGGAGCTCGGCGCAGGCGTCCTGATCGTCATCGGCAGCCTGTCGATCCTGTACGGTGGCGTCCTCGCCATCTCGCGAACCACGGCCGGCGAGGTCCTCGCCTACTCCGCCATCGGGCAGGTCGGCTATGTTCTCGTGGCGATCGGGGTGGGTGGTCCGGTCGGCTTCGCCGCCGCGATCCTGTACACGGTCATCAACGCGCTCAACAAGTCCCTGCTGTTCCTGACCGGACGGCTGCGTGGTCCCTTTGTCGCGGGCGTCTTCGCGCTCGGGGCGTTGAGCGTGGCGGGGGTGCCACCGGCGGCAGGGTTCATCGGCAAGCTGGAGTTGTTCCGGGCGGCCGCAGACCAGCCGGCCCTCCTGGTCCTGCTGTTCGTCGGCAGCGCGTTGTCCTTCGTCTACATGTTCCAGGTCTACCAGCTCGACTTCTGGCGGGCCGAGCGCACTGGCCGGCAGAGCGGCTGGCAGCAGAACGTCGTGCTGGGCAGCCTGGCCCTGGCGGTGCTGGCGGGTGGCCTGTGGCCCGAGCCGTTGCTCGCCATCAGCCGGGTCGCGGCCGCAGCGCTCACGGGCGGCCAGCCGTGACCGGCCTCCTGCTCCGGGCGGTGGGCCTGGCCACGATCTACCTGCTCGTCCTGTCGAGCCTCGACCCGGGGGACCTGCTGGTGGCGGGCCTTCTCGGCCTGGCCATCGCGTCCACGGTGCGGTCGCGCAGTCACCGTCCGGGAACCGCCCCGTCGGCACGAGCCATTCGCGCATTCGGGCGCATGGTCGTCGAGACGGCGCGCGGGATGATCATCGGCAGCTGGCGTGTGGTGCGCTTCTGCCTCGGGGCGGAGTACGCGCCGGGTTTCGTCGAGATTCCTCGGGAGGGTCGCTCGCGTCGGAGCGTCGCGCTGTGGGGCGTGCTCACGGCCGAAACGCCCGACGAGGTGCCCGTGGACGTGGATGAGACGCGCGACGTCCTCATCGTTCACACCATCGACGCCAGCGATCCGGACGCCGTGCGGGCACGGCACCACAGCGCCCACGATCGGACGATCCGGCACGTGGTGTCCTGAGCATGCCCGAGATCGTCGCCCTGGTCGCATTCGCCTGGTCGTCGCTGCTCCTGCTCGGCGGCGGGCTGTTGCTGCTGCGATCCCGTGACACGCTCCACCGGATCCTCGCGCTGGACGTGCTCGTTGCCTTCGTGATCTGCCTCTTGACGACGTTGTCCTACCTGAACGACGTGTCGTACTACGTCGACGCTGCGCTCGTCCTCGCGATCCTCTCGTTCACCGCGACGCTCGTGGCGGCCAGGTACGTCATCCGGGGGCGTCCGTTCTGATGGACATCGTGGTCGACGTCATCGGCGCAGCGGTCCTGTTCCTTGGCTTGTCGCTGGCGACGATCGGGCTGTACGGGCTGCTGCGGAAGCCGGACGTCTTTCACCAGCTCCATGCCAGCGGGCTGGTGACCGGCCCCGCGGTCATCCTGGTCCTGCTCGCATCGCTCAGCACGGGGAGCACGGCGATCGTCACGAGCTCCATCCTCGTGATTGCCTTCGTGCTGGTGACGTCGTCGTTGTCCCTCCACGCCATCGCCCAGGCGGCACTCCATCGAGTGACGCATCGGGACGAGGACGACGACGGTGGCGACCCGGACTGAACGCGGGTGGTCGCGGGCCGGCCCCTCGTCGTCGACAGCAGGTCGTGTCTTCAGGTGCTCGCGATGAACCGCTTCAGCTCGTCGAGCCACGTGCGCCAGGCTGCCTTGAGTCGGTCGGCGGTGGCGGCGTCGGGGAGCTTCTCGTGCGTCACGTTCACCGCCGTCCCGGTTGCCTTGGCGGCGACGATCACCACGACCCGCGACGCCGGGTCCGACCAGTCGAACCGGGCAGTCCGTGAAGCCCGCGTCGGGCGCTGACGGATCGTATCCACCGGCAGCCAGCGACCGCGGACCGTCGCGTCGGTGAACGCGGCAAGTGCCGTATCCGCATCCGCGCCGACGGTCCTCGTGACACTGACGCTGAACCCGCCCGTGACTTGGTGCCTCGCACGCATCCCACGGGCCCGTTCGTAGGACACCGTGATGTTCTGGGCCCACCACCCGCTGACGCCGTGCGTCGCCTGCAGCCAGGCGGCGATCTCCGCGTGGCGATGCTCGGTCCCACCCCACGCGTCGAGAAGCGCGAACCAGTCGTCATGGCCGCGGCCGGAGCCGCGAACCATGGATTCCTCGGAGGTCAGGAGCGCGGACGTAACCGCGGGCTCGATGTCGGCGTCGGTGGTGGAGGCGTCCCGATCTCCGGGCTCGCCCGACTTGCGCAGCAGCTGATGACGTGCGGCGGTGTATGACTCACCGGTCTTGGTCATGCGCGCACGGACGCGCTGCTTGAACGTCTTCTGGGTCGGCATCGTCTTGACATCCTTCTCACACGGCGACGCCACGCGACTCACGCTCGTGCGGGCCGCCGGAGAAGGGCGGACGAGGCGCCCCGGGAAAGCCAGTTCCCCTTTGCCCCATCAGGTGCCGACGGCGTGAGCGCCGGAGCGGGGTTCGGCGCGGGACGCGCCGTTCGACCAGTATGGGCGATGCGCACGGCCCGGACAAGAGTAGGGACATGCCGCGAGCGGATGCGTCGAGCGGTGGCGACGGTCCAGGTTCGTTGGCCATGCCCCACGGTGCGGCCCCCGCCAGGCCCCAGCTTCCCCTGTAGTCCTCCCCGGACTCGTAGTGGGCTTCAGGGGCCGATTGCTTGCCGCTGAGTCGTAGCACGACTGCAACGCACGGTCCGCCCCGGGTTCGCCCGTATCGGGGACGACTGGACCCTCGTCCTGGCCGGATCCACGCTCAGCGGCTGGCCCAGGACCGGGGATCGGGGTGCTCAGCGAGCGAATCGGCCCCGAAGTCCGTGTGCAGGAGTCGTGGGAAGACTGTTGGGCAGGTCACCAGCCTGCGGCGAGGGCCGCGACACGGATCCGTGGACGGGTGAGAGCCGTCACAGGCCTCGGCACTGGTCCTCCTTGTTGCCGTCCACGATGTTGTTGCCACCGGTGGGCCGCGGCTGGTTGCTCTTGCATTGCAGGTTGCCGTCGATCCTGTTGTAGGCGATCCGCACGCCGCCGCGGTTGGAGAACGCCTGCACGTCACCACCGACGGTGTTGCGCGCCACGATCAGCCGCCCCGAATTCGCCTTGACCTGGATGTTGCCACCGACGACGGACCGGCGCACCCGGCCGTTCTTGCCGTCGTCGAGCTGGATGTCGCCGTTGACGCGCGAGCCGGACAGGACCCGCACCCGACGCGCCTCCTCAGCCTGGATGTTGCCCTTGACGCGAACCCCGTACGCGTACAGCCGCGCATTGCGGGCAACCTTGATGTTCCCGTCGACGCGTGTCCCGTTGAGCGTACAGGTCGCTCCACGCGGCACACGCAGGTCATCGACCGTTCGCGACCCCATGCTGCCGCGGCAGGTAATCTCGCCGGCATGGACCGGTGCCGGCGTCCCGAGTACCCCAACGAGACTCACGGCACCGACAAGAAGTGCACTGGTCAACCGATTCATGCGTGGTAACTCCCCTGGTCAGGACCGGCAATCTCCGGCATGCATCGAGAGCGTCGCCGCCCCGCATGAGGCGCGCCTGACGCCCCGATGAGAAGGCTCTCACCCGCCTCCCCGACGACGGCGCGGCAACTGTTGCCCTGCCAGCACGGTAGGCAGGGCAACCGCGGGGCGACACTCGAGACGCTCGTGGCAAAGGCGGAGTCGGGAGCGATCGACACCGCAACGCTCCGAGCGTCATACGACCGAATCCTGGCCGTCAAGGGCGGCTGACGGTCGACGGCTGCCCGTCCTTGGTCAGCGGGTCGTTGCGGGCTCGGCGACCTTGTCGGCGAGGCCCGCACCCCACGCGCGGGCACGCTCCAGCTCCCCGTCCACGAGCCGATCGTAGAGCGGACCCGTCGGCCCCCCCACCAGGAAACTCCGCGGCGACTCGACGAGGCGGAACCCGAGTTCGCGGACCCGCTTCGCCGCCGACTTTGCGGCCGATCCCCAGAGGATCTCGGGTCCCTTGATCCGGGTGTCGAACGTTGCGGCAGGGATCGGCGCCGCCGTCGGCCGGATGGAGTCGAGCCACTCGCGGACGCCGTC
>Ga0299914_10003004_pt1 | contig 11813 bp, 11 predicted proteins | sample RVTome_10_FD_201361 | JGI IMG/M metagenome (GOLD analysis project Ga0299914, IMG submission 201361) | Soil microbial communities from uranium-contaminated site in the Upper Colorado River Basin, Wyoming, United States - RVT153D57 (version 2) ... | reverse complement strand
GACTCCCGACCCCCGACTCCGACCCCCGACTCCGACCCCCGATCCCCGACTCCAGCCTGGCAGATGCGCATAACCACGGTAATCGGTGCTCGTCCGCAGTTCATCAAGGCAGCTGTCGTGAGCCGCGAATTAAACAAAGCAGGCGTTGACGAGGTGCTGGTCCACACAGGACAGCATTACGACGAAGAAATGAGTGCCGTCTTCTTCGACGAGCTCGGCATTCCGAAGCCGGCGATCAATCTAAATGTGGGTTCGGGCTCTCATGCCATGCAGACCGGCGAAATAATCGTGCGGCTGGAAGAATTTCTCCTTGACGGCCCGAAGCCGGATTATGTGCTTGTCTATGGGGACACGAACAGCACGATCGCGGGCGCGCTCGTGGCATCAAAGCTCCACATGCCGCTTGCGCACGTCGAAGCCGGCCTCCGATCCTTCAACCGCACAATGCCCGAGGAGATCAACCGCGTCGTCACGGATCGACTCTCGTCACTGCTGTTCTGCCCTACGCAGACGGCCGTCGACAACCTGCGTGACGAGGGCATCACAGATGGCGTCCATCTCACCGGCGACGTAATGCTCGACGCCACGCTGCTCTTCGCGGATCTGGCCGAGCGACATCGTCCTCTGCGGTCCATTGCACCGTTAGAGGAGAACGCCTACTACATTGCGACAATCCACCGTGCCGAGAACACCGACGATCCCGACCGGCTCAAACGTATTTTCGAAGGGCTGGGGCGTGTCGGCGCGCCGGTCACCGTGCCGCTGCATCCCCGCACAAAAGGGGTGCTCGGCGGCATCACCATCCCGGAAAACGTCCATATTACGTCGCCGGTGGGTTATCTTTCGATGCTGTCGCTGGTCAGGTATGCTCGTGGCGTGTTCACGGATTCGGGCGGCCTCCAGAAGGAAGCTGTGTGGCTGGGAGTTCCCTGCGTCACGCTGCGCGATGAGACGGAATGGGTGGAGACGACGGAGCGTGGCTGGAACCGCGTTGTCGGCGCCGACCCGGACCGCATCGCCGAGGCGGTGTCGAATCCGCCCGAGCCCCCGGCGCCTGTTTTCGCCGAACCCGGCGCGGCGAAGCGAACTGCGGTCATATTAGCAGGATGAAGAAAATGCTGCATCCTTCCATATCCCCGTCGACATAGAGGCCTGGAGAGTCCTTCGAAAACGTACCCGCAACGTGATACCAGCGCGTCGGCTTGCTACATGCGTTGGAGAATAACGTGACTGACTTCCTACACTGAATTTCTGCGTGCGTATGTTTGAACCCTGTGCTACGCTTGAAATCGAACCCGGAGAAGAACGTATGTGGCGCTTTATTCATGAAATCGAATCACGCTAAAATCGATACGACGATGCTCTGGCCTCTCACCGCGTCAGAGAATCGTCGTTACACCCGAACCATGGATTTCATGCAGAATTCGGAGCAGCCGGTTACGAGCGTGCTCGACCTCGGGGCGCCGAATCGATTGGGGGAGATCATGAAGGAATCCGGTATCGATGTTGTGAACACCTCCGGGGATCTAGACCTGAAGCCGGAGGCAGCAGCCCAAATGAACGTAGACGCAGTTACAGCCTTCGAGATTCTAGAACATCTCGTCGCGCCATTCAACGTACTGCGTGCTATCCGGGCGCCTCGACTATTTGCCACCGTTCCACTCCGGCTCTGGTTTGCATCGAGCTATCGGAATCCGGACGACCCGTGGGATCGTCACTTCCACGAGTTCGAGGATTGGCAATTCGAATGGCTGCTCGAAAAATCGGGCTGGCATAGCATTCGCCTTGAGAAGTGGAACTCGCCGATTCGGCAGGTCGGCATCAGACCACTTCTGAGGGTCTTAACTCCCCGATATCTGGCGGTTGAAGCCATTCGTCGCGAGGCTCCGTGGGTTCGATGAGTCTGCGCGTTCTAATGGTGATGGATCACTCGTTTCCACCCGATCCTCGGGTGGAAAACGAAGCGTTGTCGCTGATCGACGCCGGCCATCAGGTGACGGTGCTTGCCGTCTCTCCCGACGACCGCCCCGATCGAGATGACCACCACGGAATACGAATAGTCCGCGATAAGCTCTCGGCGAGAGTTCGCAATACCATGCGAGGGCTTGCCGGTACGCTTCCCATCCTCACGTGGTATTTATCGCGGCGGATCGGGCGACTCTTCGATGACCAGACGTTCGACGTCCTGCACGTTCACGACCTCTACCTCTTCGGTGGGGGCCTCAGGGCGGCCAGACGTCTCGGGGTGCCCATAGTGGGCGATCTTCACGAGAACTGGGTAGCCGCACTGCAGCACTATGCGTGGAGCACCCGTTTCCCCGGAAAACTGGTGATAAGCATACGCCGGTGGAAGCGTCTAGAGCAGATGTGGGTCAATGATGTCGATCGGCTGGTTGTCGTTGTCAAGGAAGCGGCCGCCAGAAACCGCGAGCTCGGTGTGCCGGACGAGAAGATCACGATCGTTCCGAACACGATTCGCCTGTCCGAATTCGACGCCTATGAGGTCGATGAGCGACTTGTCGAGGAGATTCGCTCACCCTTTACGCTCCTCTACACCGGGGGCTTCGATATACACCGGGGGCTGGGGTCGCTCATAGAGGCAATGCCTCTAATCAGAGACCGAGTGGACGGCGCCAAGCTCATTCTCGTTGGTGACGGGAGGATCCGTTCCGAGCTTGAACGTGCCGTAAGCTCACTGGGTCTGGAGGAATTCGTGCGGTTTGAAGGATGGAAGCCGCAAGCTCTCATTATGAGCTATATAGCCGGATGCGATGTCGGCATCGTACCCCACTTGCGTACGGTTCACACCGATGCGACGCTGCCTCACAAACTTTTTCATTACATGTATGGAGGCAAGCCCGTCGTGGTGAGCGATTGTCGACCTCTTAAACGCATCGTATTGGACTCGCAGACCGGCCTCGTCTATAAAGCCGGGAATTCGGATGCGCTGGCGAGAGCCGTCATTACCCTGGCCAAAGATCCGACGAGGAGAGAGGAGGCGGGTCGGTGTGCTCGTACTGCGGTACTTGAGAAGTACAACTGGGAGCAGACGTCCGGCGCACTCATCCGGATGTACGACGAGCTGGATCGCTGACCATTTGAGTGTGTGCGCCCACGATCCACACACATTTCATCATCAGACTAATGCGAGCAATTCTCGGTAAAGAGCGACGAGCGAACTATGAATGAAAATATCGCCGGTAAGACAAAAGACGTCGCGTTTCTCGCTCAAGGATGCGAAGCCGTGGTCGCATTCCGGCAGCGGTATAACACACTCGATTCCTACGCCTGATCCACGTGCCCCGGGAAGGAGGTCTCCGACGAGTAATCAGGCAGACAAGCCTGTACGCAATCGGCAACGTCGCCGTCAAGGCGAGTGGTCTGATCCTCGCGCCCCTGTACCTCAATACGGCGCTCCTGCCGGCCGACGCGTACGGCCAGCTGGTACTTCTCGAGGCGACCGCGCAGGTCGCCATCCCCGTCGCCGGACTGGGACTGGCCACAGGCATGCTCCGATTCATGTCGGAGCCTGAAGAAAGACGGTCCCCGGCTATCGCCTTTACCACGCTGATACTGACGCTCGTGCTGGCCGTCAGCGCGTTTGTCCTCCTGTGGTTTGCGGCTCACATTCTGGGTGGATTTCTTCTGGATGACCGCTCCAACACCCTTCTTCCTCGTCTGATGGCCGGGTACGCGGCGCTGAAAGTCGTCAGCACCGTGCCGTACATGCTGCTCCGTGTGCGAGAACGGGCGGGATGGTACGCGATCAGCATGATCGCAGAATGGACGGTTCTAGTAGCCGGCGTCCTGTACTTCCTGGCGGTAGCGCAGCGTGGGCTGGAAGGCGTCCTCATCGCGTATGTGGCATCAGCAGCTGTCAGTGCATTCGCGATGAGTCTGTTCATGCTTACCCACGTCGAGTGGCGCTTTAACCGGCGGCTCGTTGGCCGCCTGCTCAGGTTTGGTGTGCCGCTCGTCCTTTCGGCCTTCGCAGGCCTCTTCCTGAATGTTGGCGATCGGTATATCCTCAAGTATCTGACGGATGCGGAGACGGTAGGCGTCTACGGATGGGCCACGCGTCTGGGCGGCGCCATCAACATGTTCTTTGTACAGAGTTTTCAGCTCGCGTTCACGGTCATCGGTCTGAAAACTATCGGCATTGGCAATCGGAGCCTGTATAGGCGTACCTTCCGCCACTACACCATCTGGACAGGCTGGGCGGTACTCGGCCTATCCCTTCTATCGTACGACCTGACGCTCCTGCTCGTCGAGCTATTCGGCGTCGATCCCTATTATTTGCAGGCGGACGTCATGGTGCTGCCCGTCGCCCTCGGATTCATGGGCTACGGCGTGTACATCGTTGTCAACAATGTTCTCTACGCGACCAACCTGACGCACATAATCGGCCTGAACGTCGTGACGGCCGCGACGGCCAACCTCGTACTGAATTTCGCCCTCATCCCGTACCTGGGAGCTCTCGGTGCAGCCCTGGCAACAACGCTTTCGTATGGGTTACTCGCCTTGCTGACTGCGCTGATCGCGGAGAAGCAGATACACGTCGGTTACCCCTGGCGAATTCTTGTAATCGTGGTCGTTCTGGTAATCGGACTTTACGTGCCCGGCTATATGACGACGTACTGGGAGACCTTGCCTCGACTGAGTCTCAGGCTGTTTTTAATTGGTATCTACATCCCCTTGATTTTGATCACCGGCCTCTACGGACGCGAAGATCTGCAGAAAGGCATCGAATGGATTCGCGACGCTCGTGAAAGTAAAGGGGGAGGGGGAGCTTGAGGCCCTATCCGCACATGCTCGTGAACGACAGGTTGATCGAGCATCTCGGGCGGGCATCAGTCGGGTTGAACAAAAGGCGCGCTGGCTGCGTGAAAGTTCACTATGACTCAGGAGAAATCTGACCAGAGGAGACCCGTGCAGGGCACAGCGCTCGGTGATTGGCTGCATACGCTTTTCACCAGACGCGCGGTGCGCGGAAGATTCGACGAACCGCCTCGCCGACGCGGAATGGTGATAACCGCAGCCATTCTCGTCTCCAGCCTGCTCTGGTTCACGTTCACGATGCGGGATACACACACAACGATCCTCCGGATGCCTACCGAGATCGTGAATCTGCCGGAGGACCAGGCCCTTTCGCAGCTTCCGCCACAGTACGTCCGGGTGCAGGTGGTCGGAGACGGATGGTCGATTCTTCGATTGCGCGTCAATCCGCTGTCGATTCTCCTTAACGCGGAGGATGACGAGATCAACATGCGGACCGCGATACCGGAATTCCCGAAGAATGTCGAGATTCAGAGTATCAGTCCGAGCACGCTTAATTTGTGGAAGGAAGAACGTGTGACGCGCAAGCTACCGATCCGGATTGACGCAGAGATTGAGACACCTGAAACGCACGATCTATTGAGCCCGGCCACTGTAACACCCGACTCGGTCGAAGTAGCAGGCGCTGCTTCCATCGTCGGCGACCTCGATGAATGGTCCACCGTGAATATCACGCTCGAGGACGTTCGTGATACACTCGAAATAAGATTGCCTCTATCCGACACCCTCTCGGGTCTGGTCAGCAAGAATGTGGATGTCGTCACCCTCCACGCGATCTCTGAGCAATTCACTGAGGGATCGAGAGAAATCTACGTGACGGTCCAGGGCCAACCGTCCTCTCAGACGCTCGTTACGCTTGAGCCCTCATCCATCCGTGTGAAGTACCGCGTCCTTTTCTCCCAGTATCAGGAAGCACTGGATGCGATGGATTTCTACGCCACGGTATCGTACGACGAGATCCGCAGGGACACTTCCGGACGGATCCGTCCTGTTACGCACTTTCCAGATCGGATTGAATTGCGCGACGTCGAAATGATTCCACGAATGCTGGGATACTACGAGCGCATTGACTGATCTGGCGCTTGCCGTCGTCTGCGGCCTTGGAATCGTGATGATCTTCAAGTACGCGGCGCTACGGGCGATGGATCGGATCTCGCTGCTCACGGCCAACTACCTGACCGCATTTCTAATTTCGCTGGCAGTGCCGATCACGGCCGTTTTGCGCCGGACGTAAATTTCGTAGTGCTCTGCGTCCTCACGGGCAGCCTTTTCATTGCCGGATTTTTCATGCTGGCACTCGCTACCGCCGTTGCCGGCATGTCTATCGCGACCGCCGTTGTGCGGATATCCGTGGTGATCGCCTTCATCGCGTCGTGGGCGATCTGGAGTGAAGAGCCGTCCGCAAATCAACTCGTGGGACTTTCGACGGCAGCCGCCGCCTTCTTCCTCCGCGCAATCACGCATCTCTCCGGGCCGTTTGTATTCCCGGCGAACAACATCCTTCTTGTGATCGGCAGCACGCTTCTCAGCGTCCTCTTCTGGAAGAAGCGGCTGACCGCTACGAACTGGATCGGCCTGACCCTTGCCGCAGCCGCCCTCATCCTCCTGAACTTCTGAGAAGGACACGTCCCCCGTCCCAACGTTCCCTAGGCCGACAAGCTCTGCTCCCCCGCACTCAATTCCTGGAGGAAATACTGCTTGAGCTGCTCGATTTCGAAGTCCTTCTCCGCGTTATCGAAGCGAAGTACGTCCCGAAGCGAAATCACACCCAAGAGCTGGGCGCCGTCACTTACCGGCACGTGACGAATGTGCTGCTGATCCATAATCTGGAGAACTTCGTGGCGGGAAGTTTCCGTCGTGACGACGATTACATCTTTCGTCATGACATCGCCGATCTTTGTCGATTTGGGATCGAGGCCCTTGGCAACGACACGCTGCAAAAGATCGCGCTCCGTGAAAATCCCGGCCAGACTTCGATTCGACGAAAGCACAAGAATGGAACCTACGTTGTGACGGCTCAGCTTCTGGATAGCCTCAAAAACCGTCGTGTCCGGTGTCGTGTAGATGACGACGCCACCTCTTCGTAGTAGATCAGATACGCGTCGATGCATGGGCGGAACCTCGAACTAGATGGCTGACCGAATCGTGTTTTCCTTCACCAAAATCTCACAAAGTTTATGTATGCCGACGCCTGCCCTGCTGTTCCGGATACGGGTGAAACAAGGGGTATGGGCGCGTGTAAATGTGCAGGCATAAAAATCGAAGGCATGGGCATAAGCAACATTCGAACCGCGGACTCGGCGTTCGTGGAGACGCCGCAGGGCATCTTCACCGCAGCCGGCGTTTGGTTCGCCACCACACGCGATGCCCTGGAAGCATACGCATCCGAGGTGCTCGCGCACGAGCCGATCGAGACGCTGATCGAACGCGCAGGCGTCTGGCTTCGGTCGCCGGAAACGCTGGCCGTCTGGCTGCTGCCGCTCATCATGCTTGCGCTTCCGCCTCTGCCTGCAGCGCTGTCGGTCATCACTGGGTACATGGCCTGGAAAACGCTGAGTCCGTCCGCGGTGAGCCGCGCCGTCGAGCGCGTATTCTCGATCATGGATCGCGTATGGCTCCAGGGCGCTTACTACGTCGGCATCCTCAGCTATTTTGCAGCCGTTGGCCAGTACGTCGTGGTTTGGACAGGGCTTGTCGGATTTATCATAATCAGATGGGGCCTTCTCTCAAAAATCGTTCAGCCGGTTGTGCTGCTGATGCAGAGGCCGCTTTACCATATGCCCGTTCCGGACCAGGTGCTGCGCGCGTTCATCATCCGAGCCGCGATGGCGCATCGGATCGCGTTGCCGCAGCTCGACCGCATGGAAGGGCAGATTTCAGACACATTTCGACGAAGAAATTGAAGGAAACCACCACCATATATTTCGTCCGGCACGGTGAAACGGATTGCAACCGGCTGCGCATAATGCAGGGCCGGCGGATAAACAGCTCCCTCAATTACACGGGGCGCATGCAGGCCCGCGCGCTAGCGAGTCGCTTCCGAAACCTGGATTTCGACGCGGTTTACACGAGCGCGCTGAATCGAACGATGGAGACGGCGGAACCCGTGCTGCGGATCTGTACGGATGCCGACGTGCACCAGACGTCCGATCTCGACGAAATGTGCTGGGGCGTCTACGAAGGCGAGCCCTCGTCGGATCGCCTCCGGGCGATGCTCGATGAAATGTACGCGAGGTGGGACCAGGGCGAGTTCGATTACCGTGTTGAGGAAGGTGAATCGATCCTCGACGTTCAGGAGCGAGGTGTTCGTGCCGTCGAGCGGATTGTGACGGACCATGCCGGTCAAACCGTCCTGGTCGTGACGCATGGCCGCCTTCTGCGCGTTCTGCTGTCGACGATACTCGATCTCGGTCTGGAGCGCATGAACGACGTCGACCACGCAAATACGGGCGTAAACGTCGTCACGTATTGTGAGGGCACATATTCATCATCCTTGTTGAACTGCACCGCCCATCTGGATGTCGTGGACTCGATCCTCGTTGAGTAGTTAGTAGTTTTGCCGATCCTGCTGTAGCTGCGCTCCATGGTTAATCAAACGGACATTCTTCTCTCCGACGACGTCGTCGCCGAGCCCGCGCGCGTCCGCGAGATCCTCTCTCATCGCGTGGCAGAAGTGCTGGCTAGTGAATCAAAAGACCTTCACATTGCGCGGCTCGTCGTACCCCTCCCGCGGGCGGATCCATTTACCTGGCTTTCGGCGCAGAGTATGTTGCCGCGCGTCTTCTGGAGCGGTCGAGACGACGACACAATTACCGCCGCCGCAGGATCGGCAGACCGGTGTTTCGGAAGCGGAGATGCGGGATTTCGCACGCTTAGAGCGCAGCTCGACAAAGTTATGCCGCACAGCGATACGCGCGTTCGCTATTTCGGTGGATTCCGGTTCGATCTGGATGCTGCCGTCGGATCTGAATGGGAGTCGTTCGGCACCTTCACGTTTACGCTGCCTCGGTTCGAGTACGTAGTCCGTGATGATCGAGCTGTACTCGCCTGTAATCTCATTCTGCCGCGAGATGCCGATCGACTCATCGAAATTCGTGCGTCCATCGATGCGCTTTCATTTCCGAATGGGCTCGAAGAGGATGAGCTCCCACTGCCGATCTCACGAGAGGACAAGCCGGATCGCGCAGGTTGGGACCTGAACGTGGAATCCGTGCTGAATTCGTTCAGGCATGACGGTCTTCAGAAGGTCGTACTGGCACGTCGGGCAGATTTTCGATTTGTCGAACGCGTCAAGCCGTTCGTCCTTCTGCGAAAGCTGTATGAGGCAACGGAGAATTGCTTCCATTACGGTTTTCAGTACCGGGAGGGAGAGGCGTTTCTGGGCGCAACGCCGGAGCGACTATTCAGAAGATCGGGACGTAGAATATGGACGGAGGCCGTGGCCGGGACCCGCCCCCGCGGAACCGGTAGCGAGCAAGACGAACTGATGCTTCGAGAGCTGATGACGAGTGACAAGGATCAGCGGGAGCACGCCTACGTACGTGCCGGCATCAGCGAGAGCCTGTCGCCGCTATGTGATTCGTTCTACATTGATCCGGTGGCGTCGAAGATGAAACTCGCACGTGGATGGCACCTCGTCTCGCGGAGTCGCGGCGTGTTGAAGAACAACGTGCACGGGAGCGACGTCATGGCGGCACTGCATCCAACACCAGCCGTCGGCGGACATCCGACCCCGAATGCTTTGAGGGCGATTCGCGACCTCGAACCGTTCGATCGTGGATGGTACGCCGGTCCTGTGGGCTGGATTGGCTCCCGCGGGGCCGAGTTCGCCGTCGCCCTGCGATGCGGCCTCGTTCGTCGCGACACCGTATCGCTGTACTCCGGCTGCGGGATCGTCGAAGGTTCGACGCCGGATGCCGAATGGAAAGAGATCGAACAGAAAATCTCCGATTTCATCAGGGTCTTCGGGCTGGAACTCCCCGGCGACTGAGTCAAGGTTTAGGCCAATACGAGCACGTTGCATGGCGGGGGACATCGAGGTCAGCATCAACACCTCCAACATCAATCGACTCTGGGCTGATCTGCTCGTTTCTGAACTCGTTCGATCCGGGGTTCGGATGTTTTGCCTCGCGCCAGGATCACGATCAACGCCCCTCACTACCGCGGTCGCAGCGCATCCCGACGCACCTCACATCATGCATTTCGACGAGCGGGGGGCCGCGTTCTATGCGCTGGGATTTGCGAGAGCGGCCGGCAGGCCTGCCGCATGGATCACGACCTCTGGAACGGCAGTGGCAAACGGCATGCCGGCAGTGGTCGAAGCATCAGTATCCGGGGTGCCGCTTATCTTGTTGACGGCCGACCGGCCCCCTGAGCTCCGCGACACTGGAGCCAACCAGACGATCGACCAGGTAAAATTCTTCGGCGATTACGTTCGGTGGCACGTGGATCTGCCCGTACCCACGACCGCGATCACCCCCGAGGCCGTATTGACGGCCGCCGATCAGGCGGTGTATCGGAGTCGAAGGATGCCCGGTGGTCCTGTTCATATCAACTGCATGTATCGAGAACCGTTGGCGCCGGACGATGACGGGCTAGATCATTCGTCTTACCTCGAGCCGCTGCGAAGCTGGACTGCCGGCAGCAGACCCTACACGAACTATCCGCAATCCTATCACGCGCCACACGACCACGAGATTGATCGTTTGGTCGCATCGCTCGACGGCGTCGAACGTGGATTCGTTGTGGCAGGTCGGCTCGCTTCGAAGGCGCAGGGCGACGCCGTAAGGCTGCTGGCCGAGCATCTGGGCTGGCCGATCCTGCCCGATGCAGGTTCTCAGCTCCGCCTTGGGCAGCACGAATTCGCACGAACCGTCGTACCGTATTTTGATCTGATGCTCGTCTCAGAGCCGTTTCGCTCGCGTCACGCTCCGGAGGCGGTTCTCCAGTTTGGCAACCGTGCGACGTCCAAGAGACTCGGTACGTTTTTGTCGGAAGCTCGCCCTTCGACCTACGCCGTCATCCATGAAGGGCCGAGCCGCCTGGATCCCTACCACTGCGTAACGACAAATGTCGAAGCAGATATCATTTCGTTCTGTCATCGGCTCGTGAGCCGGATCGAAGTTCGTACCGATTCTCGTTCTGCGAACGATGACTCGTCTGATTCGGGCTGGATGGCCTCGTGGCGCTCTGCGTCCGGCGCGGCCGCTGGGGCGATCGAGGAATTTCTCGGAAGCTCCGACTCCCTGAGCGAACCGGCCACGGCATGCATCGTCAGTGAAAGCGTAGCTGAAAGGGCAGGCCTTTTCCTCGCGAGCAGCATGCCCGTGCGGGATGTTGATTCTTACGGCTCCGACGAGGGGAGCGGGCCGTTCGTGGCGACTAATCGAGGTGCGTCCGGCATCGACGGAACAGTCGCCGCCGCTGCCGGATTCGCTCGCGGATTGGACGCGCCCGTTACGGTTCTGATCGGTGATCTGGCGCTGCTGCACGATCTCAACAGCCTCGCACTCGCGGCGCAATCCGAACAGCCCATCACGATCGTCGTGATCAATAATCACGGAGGGGGGATATTTTCGTTTCTTCCGATCGCGCGGCACACCGATGTATTCGAACCATACTTCGGCACGCCGCATCCCTACTCGTTCGAGCACGCAGCCACGATGTTCGGCATTTCGTACGAGAGGCCGGTGACGCTTCGTGGTCTGCGGGATGCCCTCACCCACTACGAAGGAAGCACCGTATTGATAGAGGTCGTAACCGATCGTGACGATAACGTGCACATGCACCGGCAGATGGAAGAATTGATCGCTGCGGAGCTGGCAAAATGGGCAGCTCAATGAGCGGCGGTGTGCGTACAAAATTGCATTACGAAACGACCGGTGATCTTGCAAATCCCGCCGTGCTCTTCTTGCACGGGTTCATGGGATCAAATTGTGACTGGCAATACGTCATCGATGCACTCGGGGCCGAGTTTT
>Ga0299914_10003003_pt1 | contig 11813 bp, 8 predicted proteins | sample RVTome_10_FD_201361 | JGI IMG/M metagenome (GOLD analysis project Ga0299914, IMG submission 201361) | Soil microbial communities from uranium-contaminated site in the Upper Colorado River Basin, Wyoming, United States - RVT153D57 (version 2) ... | reverse complement strand
TCGACCTTCTCCTTCAGCTTCTGGATGCCCTGCTCGGCCTGGACGGCACGACGCCGCCCCTCGAAGCTGAACGGGCGGGTGACCACGCCGATGGTGAGCGCGCCCAGGCCCTTGGCGATCTCGGCCACCGCCGGCGCCCCGCCGGTGCCCGTGCCGCCCCCCTTGCCGGCGGTGATGAACACCATGTCGGCGCCCTTGAGGATCTCCTCGATCTCGTCGCGGTGTTCCTCGGCCGCCTGGCGACCGACCTCCGGATCGCTGCCGGCCCCGAGGCCGCGGGTGAGCTCGCGGCCGATGTCGAGCTTGGCGTCGGCGTCGCTCATGAGCAGCGCCTGCGCGTCGGTGTTGACGGCGATGAACTCGACGCCCTTGAGGCCGGCATCGATCATGCGGTTGACCGCGTTGACGCCGCCACCCCCGATACCGACGACTTTGATCACGGCCAAGTAGTTCTGTGGATTGCCGGCCATGGGTCGTGCCACCTCGCATTCAGGGGTTTACCGGGGAGAAGGACGCCCACCCGGACCGCCATGACCCGGATGAATGCCTGAACCTACCAAGGCCGAAGGCCCCTCGACATCGGCTCAATCTCAAGTTAAGGTCGATACTTTTCCTCAACCTCTGGTAGTTCTCGCAGACTACGAACACCCTTGGTGGCGGGTCAAGGCCGGACTTCCGGGAACTCGTACATCCAGCACCGCCAGGCACGAGAGATCGACCTGGTCGAGCACGGTCTTGGCGGCCGTGACCTTGGCGTCGAGCCTCTCGGCGTCCCCGAAGCGGATGATGCCACCGTCGGCAAGCTCGGCCTCGAGCTCGGTCGACACCGACGTCACCGCGCCCGGCATCCGTTCGGCCACGGCCAGGGCAACCCGCAGCGCCTGCCGGGCGTCGTCCTCGAGCGTCCCACCCTCGACCACCGGCCCGTCGACGTCGGTGAGCACCACCAGGCTCGCCAGGCCGGCGGGGGCGCCCCCGCCGGGCACACCCTCGCCCTCGGCGCCGGCCTCGTCGTCGCCCCCGTCGGCGGGCCGGCGCTCGACGGCCAGCACCCGTCCCTCGGCGTCGACGAGCGCGTCGTGCGCGCCCGTCAGCTGAGCGAGCGCGACCGGTTCACGCTCGCTGACCTGGACCTCGACCGTCGAGGGCCAGCGGCGGGCGACCGTGACGTCGTCGACCCAGGGCAGCTGCTCGACCCGCCGGGCGGCCGCCTCGAGGTCGACCGACACGAGGGGCTCGCCGGGCTCGACCGCGGCGGCCCGCAGCACCGCCTCGGCGCTCGTCTGCTCGGCGCCCGTCACCTCGACGCGATCGACGTCGAGCAGGGACGACCGCGTCGCCACCGCGGCGCCCACGACCAGGGCCAGCGCGGCCAGCACCAGGGTCAACCGCCGGAGCCGGCGCTGGCCGGCATCGCGCCGCACGCGGATGCGGCGGGCCCGCATGCGGGGATCGACCACGAGGCCCCCGCCGGGACCGCCGCGCCCCCCACGACCATCACCGCCGCCGTGTCCGCCGCCGGCGCCGCCCGCCCCGCCGCTACCGCCCGGAGCAGGAGCCGGATCGGCCCCACGGCGGGTGTCGGCGGCTGCCAGGGCGCTCTCGTCGGCCGGCACTGTCAGCGAACCCTCAACCCTTGACCTCGACCTCTACCGGAGGTTGAGGTCGAGGGTTTCCGAAGCCCACCATCCTCGTCTCGGGGTGCAGGTCGACACCCGAGTGGTCCCGCACGCGGCGCCGGACCTCCCCCATGAGCGCCACGATGTCGTCTGCCGATCCGCCCTCGTCGGCCTGGAAGAAGTTGGCGTGCTTGGTCGACACCGACGCGGTGCCGACACGCAGCCCCTTGCAGCCGGCGGCGTCGATCAGGCGCCCCGCCGAGTCACCGGGCGGGTTGGTGAACACCGAGCCGGCGTTCTGGCCGCCCGGCTGGTGGGCGCGCCGCCAGGCCACGATCTCGGACAGCGTGCGCTCCCCGGCTGCACGGTCGCCCTCCGCCAACCCCACGGTGGCCTCGACGACCACCTGCCACGAGGCGATCGACGAGGTGCGGTAGCCGAGTGCCAGGTCCACCGCGGGCACCCGCTCGTCGCTACCTGTGCGCAGGTCGACCACCCTCGCATCGACCAGCGTCGCCGCGATGTCCGAGCCGTGGCCGCCTGCGTTCATGCGCACGGCGCCGCCGATGGACCCCGGCACGCCCACCGCCCACTCGAAGCCCGTGAGCCCGGCCCGGACCGTGTGCCGGGCCACCACGGGCAGCAGCGCCGCTCCCCCGGCCGTGACCCGCCGGGGCGTGCCCTGCTCGGCCACCTCGACCCAGGCCAGCTCGGGGCCCAGCGCCAGCGCCACCCCGGCGAAGCCCACGTCGGCGACCAGCAGGTTCGACCCCTTGCCCACCACCAGCGTGGGAAGGCCCGTGGCGGCGACCGCCCGGGCGGTGGCGGCGACGTCGTCGACCGAGCGGGCCTCGACGAACAGGGCCGCCGCACCCCCCACCCGGTAGGTCGTGAGCGGGCCGAGCGGCACGTCACGCCGGGCGAGGCCGCCCAACAGGCCGGCGGCCCGGTCGACGGCACCGCCGGGTGACGGCGCCCCGCCGGCCGCCGTCACCCGCGCTCCTCGAGCAGGGCGACGATGCGGGGCGCCAGCGAGGTCAGGTCACCTGCCCCGAGCGTGAGGCACAGGTCGCCGGGCCGGAGCACCGTGCGCAGCCAGGCGAGCACGTCGTCGAGCGCCGGCAGCCACGCCACCGCGGCCCACGGGTGGGCGTCGAGCACCGCTTCGACCAGCAGCTTGCCCGTCACCCCCGGCCGGGGCGCCTCGCCCGCGGGATACACGTCGGTGACGGCCAGCAGGTCGGCGTCGACGAAGGCGTCGGCGAAGTCGTGCCACATCGCCTCGGTGCGGCTGTAGCGGTGGGGCTGGAAGACGGCGACCACCCGCGACCACGGCCCCGCCGCCCCGGCGGCCAGCGCGGCGGCCACTTCGGTGGGGAGGTGGTCGTAGCTGTCGACGACGGTCACACCCGCCGCCCGGCCCCGCACCTCGAAGCGCCGGGCCACGCCGCGGAACCCGCCCAGCGCCGCGGCTCCCTCGGCCAGCGGCACGCCCACGGCATGCGCGGCCGCCAGGGCGCCCGCCGCGTTGCGCACGTTGTGGACGCCCGGGGCCGCCGGCAGCGAGACCTCGACCTGATCGTCGCCGTGGTGCAGCGTGAAGCGCGCGCCGGTGCCGGCGGGCGACCACTCGCTCACGCGGTAGTCGGCGGCCGGGTCGAGGCCGTAGGTCACCGGGTGGGAGGCGGCGCCGGCCAGGGCACGCGCGCCCGCGTCGTCGGCGCACAGCACCGCCGCCCCCGGCAGCGCGGCCACGAAGCGGCGGAAGCCGTCGCGCAGCGCCGCCTCGCCGCCCCAGTTCTCGAGGTGGTCGGGCTCGACGTTGGTGACCACCGCTGCGGTGGCGCCGAGGGCCAGGAAGGTGCCGTCGCTCTCGTCGGCCTCGACCACGAGCGGCCCCTCGCCGCCCCACGAGGCGCTGGCGCCCAAGCCGCCGATGGCCGCGCCCACCACGAACCCGGGCTGGCGGCCGGCGCCGGCGAGCGCGGTGGTCAGCAGGGCCGACGTGGTCGTCTTGCCGTGCGTGCCCGCCACCGCCACCGTGGTGCGCCCGGCGCACAGCGCCCCCAGGGCGGCCGCGCGGTGCACCACCGGCACCCCCCGCCGGCCGGCGGCGGCCACGTCGGCGTCGTCGGCGGGCGTGGCCGTCGACACGACCACGGCGTCGACGCCCTCGGGCAGCGGGGCGTCGCCCGGACCGGTGGTCACCTCGACCCCCAGCTCGACCAGCATCGCCAGGAACGGGGTGGAGGGGGCCGGGTCATGGCCCGACACCCGGTGGCCGCCCTGGGCCAGCAGCGCCGCCACGGCGCTCATGCCCGCGCCGCCCACGTTGGTCACGTGCACGTGGCAGGGGTGCGAGAGGTCGAGCTCGCCGGTCAGGCGCAGCGCGGGAGGCACGACGGCAGGCGCCTCAGTCACGGGCGTGCTCCTCGACCAGCGCGGCGATGTCGGCCGCGGCGGAGGGCGCTGCCGCGGCCCGGGCGGCGTCGGCCATGGCGGCCAGGCGGGCCGGGTCGGCCAACAGGGCGTCGACCTCGCTCGCCAGGCGCCCGCCGTCGAGCTGGTCGTCGGGCACCACCACTGCGGCGCCCGCCTGCTCGAGGTGGCGGGCGTTGGCGGTCTGGTGGTCGGCGGTGACGAACGGCGAGGGGACCAGCACCGCGGGCAGCCCGGCGGCCAGCAGCTCGAAGCTCGTGCTCGAGCCCGACCGGCACACCGCCACGTCGGCGGCCGCCAGCGATGTGGGCATGTCGTCGTCGTACTGGATCGGCTGGTAGTGCAGCGCCGCGCCCGGCGGCAGGGGCGGCGGTGCGCCCGGGCCCGTGAACTGCTCCCAGTCGCGCGAGCCGATCACGTGGCGCACGTGCAGGTCGGCGCGGCCGGCCCAGCGGCCCACCGCCTCGACCGCGGCGCGGTTGATGCGCAGCGCGCCGAGCGAGCCGCCGAAGATCAACACCATTCGCCGCCCGGGCTCGACGCCCAGCTTGTTGCGGGCCCCGGCGGCGTCGCGGGACCGGTCGATGGCCAGCACCTCGGGCCGCACCGGGTTGCCGGTCACGACGGCCCGCGGCAGCGGCGTGCCGGGGAACGACACGGCGCACGCCTTGGCGAACCGGCCGACCAGGCGGTTGGCGGCGCCGGGGGCGGCGTTCTGCTCGGCCACGACCACGGGGACCCGCCGGGCCACCGCCGCCAGCGCGCACGGCACGCTGGCGTAGCCACCGACCGACACGACCACCCGGGGCCGGCGCCGGCCCAGCAGCCTCCAGGCCCGCCACAGGGCGACGACCAGCGCGCCAAGCGACCGGACGTTCTGCAAGCTGAGCTTGCGCTCCAGGCCGCGGCCGGGCAGCAGCGTGAGCGGGAACCCGGCGGCCGGCACCAGCCGGGCCTCGATGCCCCGCTCGCTGCCCACCAGCTCGATGGCGCTCTGCTTGTGCCCTCGGTCGACGAGCGCCCTGGCGATGGCGATGGCCGGCTGCACGTGGCCGGCCGTGCCGCCCCCGGCGACGAGCGCGAAGCAGCGGCTGCTGTGGCGCCCGCTCATCGTCCCGCCCCCGCGGCGGCCGTGGCGGCCTTGGTCGTCGGCGGTCGGGGTGGCAGGGGGCGCACGGTGGCCTGGCGGGCCACCGACAGGAGCAGGCCCGCGCCCGCCATGCCGAACACAAGCGATGACCCGCCGGCGCTCACGAAGGGCAGCGGCACGCCGGTGATGGGGAGGATGCCGATCACGACGCCGATGTTGACGAACGCCTGCACGCAGAACCAAGCCGTGACGCCGGTGGCGAGCAGCAGGCCGAAGCGGTCGGGGGCGTGCAGTGCGATGCGGATGCCGATGATGCCGAGCAGCACGTACAGCCCGACCACCACCGTGCTGCCGACCAGTCCCAGCTCCTCGCCGATGACCGCGAAGATGAAGTCGGAGTGGGCGTAGGGCAGGAAGCCCCACTTGGCCCGACTGGCGCCGAGGCCCGAGCCGGCGATGCCGCCCGACGACAGCCCCACCAGCGACTGGATGTTCTGGTAGCCGGTGTGCAGCGGGTCGGCCCACGGGTCGAGGAAGCTCAGCACCCGGGCCCGGCGGTACGGCGCGGCCAGCGCCAAACCGGTGGCCGTCGCCAGGCCGAAGGTGGACCAGCCCGCCAGCGGGCCGGCCGGCGCCCCGGCCACGAAGCACAGCGCCAGCGCGATGCCGGCGATGACGATGGTGGTGCCGAGGTTGGGCTGCAGCATCACCAGCGTGGCCGCGGCCGCCAGCACCACGACGACGGGCCGCAGCGTGGCACGCGTGTTGTGCATGTATGCAGCACGCCGCGACAGCAGGTCGGCCACCCAGATCAGCAGCGCCAGCTTGACCACCTCCGACGGCTGGATGGTCAGCGGCCCGACGCCGAGCCAGCGGGTCGAGCCGTTGGCGTCGACGCCCATGCCCGGCACGAGCACCAGGGCCAGCAGGACCAGCGACACCATCAGGAATGGGCTCGCCAGCCGGCGCCACCGGTGATAGTCGATGCGCGCCACCACCACCAGCGCCACCACCCCGGCCGCGGCCCAGGCGGCCTGGCGGACGACGAAGTACCAGGACGATCCGTACACGTCGAGGGCGACGACCGACGACGCCGACATCACCATCACCAGCCCGAGCAGGTTGAACACGGTGACGAGGAAGGCCAGCGCCACGAACAGGCCCGACTGGCCGGGCGCGGCGGCCCGGCGCACCCGCGCGGTGGGATGCCGCCCGCGGGCGCTGGTCGCTCCCCCGCCCTCGCGGCCGCGGCGCTCGGTGGTGGTGGTCATGCCGCCTCCCCGCCGCCGGGGCCGCCGTCGTGCCGCATCGCACAAGCCTCGCCCACGGGCCGGTTCGGTTGGGGGAGGGTTCCGTCGGAGCCGGGCATCAGTCGAGCACGCCCGCGGCGATCGAGTCGGCGTAGAACAGCCCCAGCGCCACCGCCATGGACATGATCGCCAGGATCCAGAAGCGGATGATCACCGTCGTCTCGGGCCAGCCGCCCAGCTCGAAGTGGTGGTGCACCGGCGCCATGCGCAGCACCCGGCGCCCGAACAGCCGGAAGCTGCCCACCTGCACGATGACCGACAGGGTCTCGAACACGAACAGCGCCCCCACGATGGGCAGCAGCAGCTGCACGTTGAGCGTGAGCGCGAGCGTGGCCAGGCCGGCGCCGATGGCGAGTGCCCCGGTGTCGCCCATGAAGATCTGGGCCGGCGGTGCGTTCCACCACAGGAAGCCGGTGATGCCGCCCACCATGGCCGCGGCGATGACGGCCAGGTCGAGGGCATGGTTGATCTCGTACACCGACTCGTGGCGGAAGGCCCAGAACGCCACCACGGTCATGGTGATGAAGGCGTAGATCGACGACCCGGCGGCCAGCCCGTCGAGCCCGTCGGTCAGGTTGACCGCGTTGGTGGTGGCGGCGATCAGCAGCACCGCGAAGATGACCCAGCCCACGTCGGTGAGCTGCCAGCCCGGCTCGTCCCAGCGGGTGAAGCTGAGGGTGGTCTCCACGTCGGTCCAGGACACGCAGGCGACGGCGAACCCCAGGGCGACCACCAGCAGGCCACCCATCTTGGCCCGCTTGGACAGGCCCAGGTTGCGCTCGTGGCTGACCTTGATCCAGTCGTCGAAGGCTCCCACGACGGCGGCGCCGGCGATGGCCAACATGACCAGCACGCCGCTGCGCGTGAACACCAGGCCGCCGTGCACGTGGGCGGCCCCGTAGCCGACGACCGCCGCCACCACGATGGCCACCCCGCCCATCGTGGGCGTTCCCGCCTTGGTGATGTGGCCGTCGGGCACGTCCTCGTGGATGGGCTGGCCGACGTGGTGGGACTTGAGCCAGTCGATCAGGTAGCGGGTGCCGAGCAGGGACGCGGCCAGGCTGATGGCCCCGGCGATCAGGAGGGGGACCACGGCTAGGGCGTGCCCTTCGCGGATCGGTCGTCGTTGCCGTTCGGGCGCGAGGCGGCGAGGCGCTCCAGCGCCTCCCGGGCCACCACCCGGTCATCGAACGGCACCACCCGGGGACCGACGACCTGGGTGGTCTCGTGACCCTTGCCCGCCACGACCACGACGCCGCCGGGGCGGGCCGCGGCGACCGCGGCGTCGATGGCGCGGCGGCGGTCGGGCTCGGTGACCACCGTCGTGCCGGCAGGGATGCCCTCGGCGATGGCCGCGATGATGGCGTCGGGGCTCTCCGAGCGGGGATTGTCGGAGGTGAGGACCACCTGGTCGGCCAGCCGGGCCGCCACCTCGCCCATGCGCGGCCGCTTGGCCCTGTCGCGATCGCCGCCGCAGCCGAACACCACCGCCAGCTCACCCTCGCCCGTCACCAGCTCGCGGGCGGTCCGCAGCGCCTGGTCGAGGGCATCGGGCTTGTGCGAGTAGTCGACCACGACGGTGAAGGGCTGGCCCACGTCGACCGTCTCGAACCGACCCGCCACGGGCGGCGCGGCCGACAACCCCCGGGCGATCACCTCGGGGGCGACGCCGGCCACCGCCGCCACCCGCGCCGCCCCGACGGCGTTGCGGGCGTTGAAGCGACCGGCGAGCGCCAGGTCGACTCTGTGGCCCTCCCAGGTGAACGACGAGCCGGACGGCGTCAGCCGCAGGTCGGCGGCGTCCGCCAGGCCGTACGGATGGGCCTCGACGCCGTCCTCGTCGGCGACCACGGCCAGCAGCCGGCGGCCCCACTCGTCGTCCGTGCAGATCACGGCCTGGTGGGTGAAAGCCGGGGTGAAGAGGCGGGCCTTGGCGGCGAAGTAGGCGTCCATCGTCCCGTGGTAGTCGAGGTGGTCGAGCGACAGGTTCGTAAACGCCGCGACCGCGAAGTCGGTGCCGTCGACCCGGCCCTGGGCGAGCCCGTGGGACGAGACCTCCAGGGCCACCGCCCGGTCGCCCCGGCGCTCCAGCTCGGCCAGGCGGGCCTGGAGCTCGGGGGCCTCGGGCGTGGTGCGGGGGCCCGACAGCGTGCCGATGATGCCGCACGGGCGGCCGGCCTCGCCGAAGATCGCGGCCACGAGATGGGTGACGGTCGACTTGCCGGCCGTGCCGGTCACGCCGACGACGGTGAGGCGGCGCGACGGGTGCTCCCACAACGCGGCCGACACCGGGCCGAGCGCGGCGCGCACGTCGGCCACCACGAGCTGCGGGATGTCGAGGGGCAGCTCACGCGCGACCAGCAGCGCGGCCGCACCCCGCGCGAGCGCCTCGGGCGCCAGGTCGTGGCCGTCGACGTGAGAGCCGGGCACGCAGCAGAACAGGGCACCGCCGGCCACGGCGCGCGTGTCGTGCACCACCGTGACGAGGTCGGGGTCGCGATCGGGCCCGCCGATCCGGGTGGCGACCCCCTCGACGGCGTCGGCGAGGTGGCGTAGCCGCACCCCTATCCCCCGGGCGCCCCGGTGGCGCGGGCCCCGGGGCCGGCGGCCCGTGGCGTCGTCGGCGCCGGCGTGCCGCCACCCGGCGCGACCGTGGTCGCGCCGGGGCTCGTGGTCGACGGGGTGGTGGTGGCGGGAACGGTGGTGGCGGGGAGGGTGGTCGGGGCCTGCGCCGGCTGGGCCCGCACCCGGCCCTCGTCGGCGGGGATGGCCAGCAGCGGGCGCGGCGCCGGCGGCCCAGGTGCCACGCTCATGTTGCGGGCGGCGTAGCGGCCGATGTCGCGGAACGCCGGCGCTGCCACCTGGGCGGCGTACGGCGAGGTCGTCGGCTCGTCGATGACCACGATGATGGAGAGCCGGGGGTCGTCGGCGGGCAGGAACCCGGCGAACGTCGAGATGTGGTCGTACCCGCCCTCGGCGTTGCGGTAGCCGCCCTCGGGCTGGGGCTTGCGGGCCGTGCCGGTCTTGCCCCCGGCCTCGTAGCCGTCGATGGCCGCTGCGCGGCCGGTTCCGTTCGCGATCACCTCGGCCAGCATGGCACGCAGTTGCGACGCGGTCGTCGGCGACACGACGCGGCGGTGCTCGCCCGGCGCCACCTCGTGGAGCTCGCCCTCGGCGTCGCGGGTGGCCGTGACCAGCGTGGGCGGCACGTACACGCCGTCGTTGGCGACCACGTTGTAGGCGAAGAGCATCTGCATGGCGGTGACCGAGATCCCCTGGCCGAGCGGGATCGATCCGATGGAGGTGCCCGACCAGTCCTCGGTCGGCGGCACCGAGCCCTGCACCTCGTGGGGCAGGCCCAACCCGGTCGGTCGTCCGAACCCGAACCGGACCAGGTACTCGTGCAGGCGCTCCTCGCCCAGCTGCTGGGCGAGCTGGATGGTGCCCACGTTGGACGACTTGGCCAGCACGTCGGTGATGGTCATCCGCCCGGGGTGGGAGTCCGGGTAGGTGTGGTCGGCGACCCGGATCGACGGCGGCACGTTCACGACCTGGTCGGGTGTCACCAGGCCCTCCTCGAGGGCCGCGGCCAGGGTGATGACCTTGTTGACCGAGCCGGGCTCGTAGTTGTCGGTGACGGCCGTGTTCTTGGTGCCGTTGCCTACACCGCCCGTGGCCGGGTCGGTCGCCACGTTGGCGAGGGCGAGGATCTCGCCCGTGGTGGGGTCGGACACGATGGCGGTGCCGCCCTTGGCGCCGGTGGTGGCCACCTGGCGGGCCAGGATGATCTCGACCTCCGACTGGAGGTTGCGGTCGATGGTGAGGATGAGGTCGTCGCCCGGCTCGGCCGGCTCGATCTGGTGGCGGCCGGCGGGGATGGTGCGGCCCTGCAGGTCGCGCTCGACGATCAACCGCCCTGACACGCCGGACAGCCGGTCGTCGTAGCTCGCCTCGATGCCGGACAGGCCCGCGTTGTCGACGTCGACCCCCCCGATGAGGGCCCGGGCCAGGTCGTCCGACGGGTTGAAGCGGGCCTGCTCGTCGAAGGTGATCACCCCGTCGATGTCGAGGTCGGCCAGCTTCTCGGCCACCTGGTCGTCGACCTTGCGGGCCAGGTAGACGAAGCGGCCCTCGTCCCCGAGCTTGCGGGCGAGGTCGGCCCGGTCGAGGCCCAGGACCGGCGCCAGCCGCCCGGCCGCGGCGTCGGGGTCGGCCACGATGCTGGGGTCGGCGGCGACGGTGGTTCGGGGGATGGAGATGGCCAGGTCGTTGCCGTTGCGGTCGTAGATCGCGCCCCGGCCCCCGGCCACCTCGATGGGCTCGATGCGCTGCTCCTCGCCGTAGGCGACGTAGCGGTCGGCGCCGAGCACCTGGACGTACACCAGGCGCACGACGATCACCGCGAACAGGAGCGTCATGCCCACCAGCAGGCCCAGCGCCCGGGCCCGCGGGCTGCCCGGGCGCGACAGCCGGGGCAGGCGGGGCGGCGGGCCGGAGCCCGGGCGCGCGTGGGATCGCCCCGCAGCCCGACCGGGTGCCCGGCGGTCGTGGCGGCCGCCCGGGCGGGTGCCGGTCGACCGGCGGGACGTGGTCCTGGCCCCAGGCCGGCGGGACGTGGTCCTGGCCCCAGGCCGGCGGGACGTGGTCCTGGCCCCCGACCGGCGGGTGGCGATCCCGGAGCCTGCGGCCACGGCCTTCCGTCCGGCGGCCCTGGCAGCACGGCCGATGGCGCTCCTACCGGTGCCGTTCGCTGACGTCCTGCGGGCGCCGGGCTCTCGGGCACCCGCCCGGGTGGCGGTGCCCTCCGCGGTCTTGCGGGCACCCGCCCGGGTGGACGGCGCCGGGCGGGCGCCCGTGGTCGTGCGCGACGCGGTGCGCGACCGGGTGGCCGACGACCGGGCCGGGCGGGTGCTCGACCGGCCACTGGACCGGGGGGTGTCGCGGGCCCGGGTGCTGCGACCGCCCACGGTCGTGCGGCCAGGCCCGCGCCAGCTCATGGCGCCCCCTCGAGGTACGGCTTGACCCGGGCGGCGCTCGTGTCGGGCGAGTCGACCGGCTCGGCCTCGTCGTCGGCGGGCACCGGCTCCTCGGCGGTGAGGAACACGGTCTCGCCCGCGGGCACCATGCCCAGCTCCTCGATCGCCTCGGTGCGGATGCGCGACGGCGACTTGAGCTCGGCCACCTCGAGCCGCAGCTCCTCGTAGCGGGCCTGCTGGGCGGCCACGTCACGGTCGAGCCGGTCGACCTCGACCTGGCCCTCGATGAGCAGGGCGTGGCACACGGCCACCGCGAACAGGGCCACGAAGGCGACGACCGTCAGGACCACGCCCATGCGCGGGCTGAGCCGCAGGGCCG
>Ga0299914_10003002_pt1 | contig 11815 bp, 9 predicted proteins | sample RVTome_10_FD_201361 | JGI IMG/M metagenome (GOLD analysis project Ga0299914, IMG submission 201361) | Soil microbial communities from uranium-contaminated site in the Upper Colorado River Basin, Wyoming, United States - RVT153D57 (version 2) ... | reverse complement strand
CCGGTTGCCATCCACGACCCGAAGCGTCGCCACGATGGCCTCCCGCTCGAGCTCGGCCATGGTCATCCCGGGCCGGAACGAGATCGAGCCATCGGTCCCCTCCCCCTCTTCCTCCTCTTCGAGCGTGGGGACGGAGACGCGGTGAGGATGGCCGGCGCGTGCGCCCTCGAGCGCGGACCACTCTCCGGGATCCGGGAACTCGATCGTCTGACCGGCCCAGCGCTCGGGAACCTCGAGCGTTCCGCGCTCCTTGTAGGCCTCGAACTCCCGCTTGAGCTCGTCCACGTCGACCTTGAGGGCCACGAGCGTGCGGAACACGAACTCGAGCTGGGTGGCGCTCGCGGTGTCGCCGGCCGCGCCTTCGGGCAGAGCCGGCAGGGTCGCCTTCGCCGGCAGCAGGCTGGTCCCGCGCCCGGCCCGGATCTCGGCCGGGATGTCCTCGGGACGGATCACCGATCCGGGCGCGAGGACGACCATGGACTCGATCAGGTTCCGCAGCTCGCGCACGTTCCCCGGCCACTGGTAGGCGAGGAGGATGTCGAGCGCTTCCGGGGTCAGTCCCCGGAACTCGCGGTCGTGGGTCCGGCTGAACTCGCTCACGAAACGGCGTACGAGGATCGGGATGTCCTCGCGGCGTTCGCGGAGCGGCGGGAGGTGGATGCTCAGCACGTTCAGCCGGTAGTACAGGTCGCGCCGGAAGTCCCCGGCCCTCACGGCCTCGCGCAGCTCGCGGTTGCTGGCGGCCACGACCCGGACGTTCACCTCGATCTCGCGGTCTCCCCCCACCCGCATGAACCGCCGGCTCTCGAGCACGCGCAGGAGCCGGGTCTGCGTGGGGAGGGGCATCTCGGCGATCTCGTCGAGGAACAGCGTACCGCCGTCGGCGAGCTCGAACATCCCCCGGCGGAGCGACGTGGCCCCCGTGAAGGCGCCTTTCTCGTGCCCGAAGAGCTCGGACTCGAGCAGCGACTCGGGAAGCGCGGCGCAGTTCACGGCGATGAACGGCTTGCCGCGGCGCGGGGAGAGGCGTTGAATGGCCCGCGCCACCAGCTCCTTCCCGGTCCCGCTCTCGCCGGTGAGAAGCACCGTGCTGTTGACGGGCGCGATCAGGTGGATCCGCTCGAGGATCTCGTGCAGGGCGTCCGCCCGTCCGATGATCCCGGTCTCGCGCTGGAGCCGGTAGCGATCGATGAGCTTGTCGAGCACGACTCGGATCTCGTCGGTGTCGACCGGGGTGGAGAGCGCGTCGTCGAGTGAGAGCTCCTCCACGAGACGGCGGCGCGCTTCGCGATCGGCCGCGTCGACCACCGCGAGCACGGGCGGCCGGGGGATCTCGGCCTCGAAGATGCCGCGCATGGCCGCGCCCGTACGGTCGTCCAGCGGTCCCGTGAGGATCAGCGCCACATCCTCGAGACCCGCCAGGCGGCCGGAGATCTCGCGCGCGGACTCGACCATCTCGCACTCGTGACCGTCGGCCGTGATCGCCTCGCGGACCGGCACCGCGGTCCCGATCGATCGGCTGTCCACGAAGACGTGCGCCACGGGCTAGGCCTGCGAATCGGAAGAGGTGTGCGCCTCCGGCGCGTCGCCGTGCGCGGTCCGGCCCCGGAGCAGCTCGACGGCGTGCTCGACCAGGGGCTCCAGAACCCGGAGGCTATCGGCGACGCCCGAGGGGCTGCCGGGCAGGTTCACGATCAGCGTTCGGCCCCGGACGCCCGCGAGCCCGCGTGCGAGCGAGGCGAGCGGCGTGGCCTCGCGCCCCGCGGCGCGGATCGCCTCCGCGATTCCGGGCGCCTCTCGGTCGATCGCCGCACGGGTCGCCTCGGGCGTGACGTCGCGGGCGGCGAGCCCCGTGCCGCCGGTCGTGAGTATGAGCTCCACCGCGCCTCCATCCGCGCGCTCGATGAGCCAGGGCACGATCGCGGCGGTCTCGTCGGGGACCACGCCGCGGTCCGCGACCTCGTATCCCCGGTCCTCCGCCCATTCGCTGATCCGGGCACCGGACGCATCCTCGCGCGCACCCGCGTGCACGCCGTCGGACACCGTGAGGATGCCTAGACGGACGGGCCTCATCGCCGGAGCGAGCCCCCGGTGTAGAACGGGGTCCGGACGACCTCGCCGGGAACGCTCCGGTCACGGATCACGACCTCCACCGGCGACCCCGGGCCCGCTTCCGGGGGCAGATAGGCCATGGCGATCCCGTAACCCAGCGTCGGGCTGAGCGTTCCGCTCCGCACCTCGCCGACGCTCCGGCCTTCCCATCGAACCTCGTATCCGGGGCGCGGGAACCCGCGGTCGTCGAGACGGATGCCGCGCAGCCGCCGGGGCACCCCCTCCTCCTTCTGTCGGCGGAGCGCCGCGGCCCCCACGAAATCGCCCTTGTCGAGCTTGACGAGCCACCCGAGCCCGGCCTCGAGCGCCGTCGTCCGATCGTCGATGTCGTTCCCGTACAGGGCATAGCCCATCTCGAGTCGGAGCGAGTCCCTGGCCCCCAGCCCTGCCGGGAGCGCGCCCGCGTCCTCGAGCGCCCGCCACACGACCGCGGCGCCCTCGGCCGGGAGGTAGAGCTCGAACCCGTCTTCGCCGGTGTACCCGGTGCGGCTGATCGTGCCGGCCACGCCCGCCACCCTCCCCTCGCGAAAGGCGTAGTAGCCGATCGACCCGAGGTCGGTGTCCGCGAAGCCCGCCAGCGTCGCCTCGGCGTCGGGACCCTGGAGGGCCAGGAGCGCGATGTCGTCGCTTTCGTCCGTCATCTCGACTTCGTACCGGCCGGCGAGCCCCTCGAGGTGGTCCCGGTCCTTCCGGATGTTCGCGGCGTTCACCACGAGCCGGAAGTCGTCATCGCCGAAGCGGTACACGAGGAGGTCGTCCACGACGCCTCCGTCCTCGTGGCACATCACGCTGTACTGGGCCTCGCCCGCGGAGATCGCGGCAGGGTCGTTGGTCGTCGCGTCCGACACGAACGCGAGGGCGTCCGGCCCCCGGACCCGGAACTCGCCCATGTGCGACACGTCGAACAGCCCCACCGCCTCGCGCACGGCCCCGTGCTCGGCCCGGATCCCCGTCGGGTACTGGACGGGCATCGCGTACCCGCCGAACGGCACGAGCTTCGCGTCCAGCCGCACGTGCTCGGCGTACAGCGGCGTCTTCTTCAGGTCCTGGTCCACGGCCTCTCCCCGGGAATCGGTGGATCGTGGGTGGCGGGTCCCGCGCCGGTACCGCTCAGGGGTCGGGAGGCGGGTCGCGCCCGGCGTCCTTCATCGAGCCGTGCCCATCAGATCGACGAGGATCGCCTTCTGGGCGTGAAGCCGGTTCTCGGCCTCGGCCCACACACGCGAGGCGGGGCCGTCGATCACCTCGGCCGCCACCTCCTCGCCGCGGTGCGCGGGGAGGCAGTGGAGGAAGATCGCCCCCGGCGCGGCGCGCTCCATGATCGCCCGGTCCACGTGGTAGCCCGCGAAGGCGCGGGCGCGCTCCTCGGCCTCGTCTTCCTGCCCCATGGAGGCCCACACGTCCGTGGTCACGACATCGGCTCCCTTCGCCGCCTCGGCGGGGTCACGGAAGCGCTCCACCACGCCGGCCGCCCGCCCGCGCTCGTAGATCTGCGGATCCGGATCGTATCCCTCGGGGCAGGCGATCCGGAGGCGGAACCCCAGACGCGTCGCCGCGTTGAGCCACGAGTTCGCCATGTTGTTGCCATCGCCGATCCAGCACACGACCCGCGACCCGAGGTCCGGACCGAGCTCTTCGCGGATCGTCTGGAGATCGGCCATGATCTGGCAGGGGTGGAGGAGGTCGGTGAGACCGTTGATCACGGGCACGGATCCGTGCTCGGCCAGGGCCTCCACGTCGGCCTGGGCGAACGTGCGGATCATGATCCCGTGCACGTAGCGGGAAAGCACACGGGCCGTGTCCGCGATCGGCTCGCCCCGACCGAGCTGGATGTCCCTGGACGACAGGAAGAGCGCCTGACCGCCGAGCTGGTGCGTGCCTACCTCGAACGAGACGCGGGTCCGCGTGGAGCTCTTGACGAAGATCATCGCGAGCGTCCTCCCCTCGAGCGGACGTCCCGCCGCCGTCGGGTCGCGCTTCAGACCCGCGGCGAGGTCGAGCGTCCCGAGGAGTCGCTCGGGGGTCCAGTCCGCGATCGACAGGAAGTGACCGGACCGGTCGGTGGGCCCGAACCGAGCGTCGGGGCCGGCGCCCGCGCCGGTTGGGGTCGCGGGCGTGGCCGTCGGGGTCGTCACAGGATGTACCTCCTCAGGTCTTCGTCCTCGGCGATCTTCGCGAGGCGCTCGGTGACGAACGCCTCGTCCACCTCGATGGTCTCCCCGGCCCCCGTCTCGGGCAGATCGAACATCACGCCCTCCAGGAGCGTCGTCAGCACCGTGTGGAGCCGCCGGGCGCCGATGTTCTCGGTGCGCTGGTTCACGTGGTCCGCGATGCGGGCGATCTCCCGGATCGCGCCATCGGTGAACTCGAGCGTGGCGCCTTCCGTGGCCACCAGGGCCCGGTACTGCGAGAGCAGCGCGAACCGGGGCTCCATGAGGATACGCACGAACGCGTCCGCGTCGAGGGCTTCGAGCTCGACCCGGATGGGAAAGCGCCCCTGGAGCTCCGGGATGAGATCCGACGGCTTCGAGACGTGGAAGGCCCCGGCCGCGATGAACAGGATGTGGTCGGTGCGGATCATCCCGGCCCTGGTCTGGACGCTCGACCCCTCGACGATCGGCAGGAGGTCGCGCTGCACGCCCTCGCGCGACACATCCGGGCCGGTGTACGACGACGCTCCGGCCACCTTGTCGATCTCGTCGAGGAACACGATGCCCATGTTCTCCGTGCGCCGCCCCGCCTCCTGCACGACCTCCTCCATGTCGAGGAGCTTCTCGAGCTCATCGGCAAGGAGCAGACGGCGCGCCTCGGCGATCGTCACCGTACGTCGCTTCTTCCGTTTGGGGAGCATCCCCTGGAGGATCTCGGTCATGTTGAAGTCGAGCCCCGCCATCCCGCCGCCGGCATCGAGCCTCGGGATCGCGCTCTCGGTGACCTCGACCTCCACCTCGCGCCCGTCGAAATGCCCTTCGCGGAGCCGCGAGCGGAGCTTCTCGCGCGTGCGTCGCTTGCGGTCCTCCAGCGATTCGGTTTCGTCCTCGCTCGTCTCTCCCCCGGTCGAGACGACGAAGCGCCGGGGCCGGTCGGACCCGCCTTCGCCCGCCGTCGCCCCCGGCTCGGGCGCCACCGGGGGGAGGAGCAGATCGAGCAGGCGCTCCTCGACCCGCCGGTCGGCGACCTCCCGGTGCTCGGCTTCGCGCTCCTCGCGCACCAACTTGATCGCGATCTCGGCGAGGTCGCGGATCATCGACTCGACGTCGCGTCCGATGTAGCCCACCTCGGTGAACTTCGACGCCTCGACCTTGATGAACGGGGCTCCCGCCAGACGGGCGAGCCGTCTGGCGATCTCGGTCTTCCCCACTCCCGTCGGCCCGATCAGGATGATGTTGTTGGGGAGGATCTCCTCCCGCATCTCGGGGTCGACGTTGCGCCGCCGCCAGCGGTTGCGAAGCGCGATCGCGACGGCCTTCTTCGCGTCATCCTGACCGATGATGTACTCGTCGAGCACCGCCACGATCTCGCGCGGGGTGAGCCGCGCGGGACTTCGCTCCTCCTGCGGGGGCGCCGTGTCCGGCGCCCGGACCTCCGCTTGCATTCTCCTCCGTTCCTCGCCGGCTCAGGCCTCGAAGCTTGTTGAAGAACTACGGCCGCTCGCGTTCCGGTCGCCACGGCCCCAGATCCAAGGCGGGGCGGGGCACCCGCCGCAGGCGGGTCCGGCGTAGCCGTAGCTACTCCGAGGAGCCCCAAGGGGTACCCGCGACAGCGGGTCGGAGATGGGGCCGTGCCGACCGGAACCGGCGTGCGCGATGACCGCGTCAACCCTGTCGAACGGCGCAGGGGGGTCGCGCGGTTGATCCATCCTCACTCCTCCTTGACGTAGCGCCGCTACGCCGACCCGTCTTCGACGGGTACCCCGTCGTTCCTTGCCTGAACCGCCCGAGAGGGGTGCCCGCGAAAGCGGGTCCGCGCGCGGCCCACCGTAGTTCTTCAACAGGCTTCTAAAGCTCGAGCACGGTGATTTCGTCGTTCGTGTAGACGCAGATCTCCGCCGCGATCCGGAGCCCGGCGCGGGCGATCTCCGCGGCGGGCAGATCCGTGTGACGCGCGAGGGCCCGCGCCGCCGCGAGCGCGTACGAGCCTCCAGAGCCCAGCGCGAGCAGCCCGTCGTCGGGCTCGATCACCTCGCCGGTGCCGGCGATGAGCAGGCTGGTCTCGCGGTCGGCCACGGCCAGCATGGCCTCCAGCCGCCGCAGGTAGCGGTCGCTCCGCCATTCCTTCGCCAGCTCGACGGCGGCCCGCGCGAGGTTCTTGGGGTGCCGCTCGAGCTGTGACTCGAACTTCTCGAACAACGTGAGGGCGTCCGCGACGCCGCCCGCGAAACCGGCGAGGATGCTCCCGTCCCGCAGGGTGCGGAGCTTCGTCGAGCGGGCCTTGACGATCGTGTCGTTCATCGTCACCTGACCGTCCCCCGCCATGGCCACACGGTCGCCCCGACGCACGCACAGGATGGTGGTACCCCGGATGGCGGACATCACTCTCCCCCGCGCGGGTGCGCACGGGCGTGGACGCGCTTGAGCCGCTCGATCGACGTGTGGGTGTAGATGCGCGTGGTGGACAGGCTCGCGTGCCCGAGGAGCTCCTTCACCGACACGAGGTCGGCTCCCCGATCGAGCAGGTGCGTGGCGAAGGAGTGCCGGAGCGAGTGCGTCGAGAGCCGCTCGCCGTCGGCCGCGCCGGCGAGGAGCCGCGTCATGTCCCGCTGGATCTGCCGTCGGGACAGGCGCGCGCCGCGCGACGAGGAGAACAGCGCCGTCGAGCCGTCGTCCCCGCGCGCCCGGAGGTACGCCGCCAGCGCCTCGAGGGCGCGTGAGCCCACCGGCACGATTCGCTCCTTCCCGCCCTTCCCGAGCACTCGCAACTGCCGGCCCGAGGCGTCCACGCCCCCCCGGTCGAGCCCGCGCAGCTCGGCCAGCCGGAGCCCGCACGAATAGAGGAGCTCGATCATGGCCCAGCGGCGAAGCTCGAGAAGATCGCCCGATTCTCGCGCGCGCTCGCCGACGCCGTCGAGGAGCTCCATCGCGCGGTCTTCCGCCACGAACGCCGGGAGCGGCCGCTCGCGCCGCGGCGCCCGCACGAGCCGGGCGGGATTCGCCTCCAGACGCTCCGTCCGGTGGAGAAACGCGTAGAACGCCCGCACGGCGGCGAGCTTGCGCTGGATCGAGGAGCGTGCGAGGCCGCGGAGCTCGAGCGACCCCAGGAACGCGCGGATGTCGGTCCGCTCGACGCCGGCCCACGACCAGTCGGCGGTCCCGAAGTGGTCCGTGAGGAACATCGCGAGCTGCGCGAGGTCACGACGGTACGCGGCCACCGTCTCGGGCGAGAGCCTGCGCTCCCGCGCGGCGTAGCGCAGAAAGTCGTCCTTCCAGCCGGTGCGGTCCGTCATCGACCTCGCCTTCGGCCGGGCGCCCGCGCGTCTCCGTAGGCGCGTAGTCGCGTCACTTCTTGCCGGAGCTCCGGCGCGCCGACGTCTTCCGACCCCGGCCCTTCCCGCCCTCCCCGCCGCCCTTCCGCGACTTGCCTCCGGCGGCCTTCTTGGCGGCGTCGCGCTCCTTGCGCTTCTGGAGCAGCTCGAGCGCGACCGGCATCGTGACGTCGTCGGGCTCGACGCCCTTGGGGAGCGACGCGTTCAGCTTGCCGTGCTTCACGTAGGGGCCGTAGCGCCCGGCGTACACGGCCACCGGCTGCTCGTCCTCCGGGTGCGGCCCGATCTCCTTGAGCGGCCTGGCGGCCGCGCGGCGACCCCTGCGCTTGGGTTGCGACAGAAGCTCGAGCGCGCGCTCGAGCGACACGTCGAGCGGATCGTCGTCGGCCGTCAGTGACCGGTAGTCGCCCTCGTGCACCACGTACGGCCCGTAGCGGCCGATGCCGACCCGGACCGGTCGGCCCGTCTCCGGGTGTTTCCCGAGCTCGGCCGGCATCTCGAGCAGCTTGAGCGCGATGGGCAGCGTGACCTCCTCGTACGCCACCGTGTCGGGCAGCGACGCCCGCTTCGGCTTGGCCTTCCCCTCGCCCCCCTCCCCGCGCTGCACGTAGGGCCCGAAGCGACCCGTCATCAGATAGACCGCCTCGCCGGTCTCGGGGTCCACGCCGAGCTCGTCGGGCCCGCCCGCCCGGCGCTCGAGCAGCTCGAGAGCGTCGGCCTCGAGCAGGTCGGCCGGGGGCACGCCCTCCGGCACGGAGGCCGTCAGGCGCTCGCCATCGCGCTCCAGCTCGAGGAACGGGCCGTACTTCCCGATGCGCACGCGCGGGGCGAGGTCGGAAAGCACCACCGTCGACGCCTCGCGCGGGTCGATCTTCTCCTCGCGGTGCTGGAGCCGCGCCTCGAGACCTTCCTCGCCGCTGTAGAAGTCGTGCAGGTACTGCCGCCAGTCGATGCTCCCCGCCGCGATCTCGTCCAGCTGGCTCTCCATGTCTGCCGTGAAGCCGGTATCGACGAGATCCGGGAAGTGCTTCTCGAGGAGCGCGGTGACGGCGAACGCGATGAACGTGGGCACGAGCTGCTTGCTCTGGCGCTCGGCGTAGCCGCGGTCGAGAATCGTCGCGATGATCGAGGCGTACGTGGACGGCCGCCCGATCCCGTCGCTCTCGAGCTCCTTCACGAGCGTCGCGTCCGTGTAGCGCGCCGGCGGCTTCGTCTCGTGCGCGAGGCTCTCGAGCTCCTCGCAGTCGAGCGCCTGCCCCTCGACGAGCGCCGGCAGGAGGATCTCCTGGTCCTCGAGCGCGGCTTCGGGATCGTCCGAGCCCTCGACGTAGGCCCGGAAGAAGCCGGCGAACTCGATCACCTTCCCCGTGGCCCGGAAGCTCGCGTCGTCGGCGTCGATCGAGATGGTCAGGTGACGCTGGCGGGCGTCCGCCATCTGCGTCGCCACCGTGCGCTTCCAGATCAGCTCGTACAGCGCCTTCCGCGTCCCTGACAGACCGAGCTCGTCGGCCGTGGGCATCTCGTTCCCCGCCGGCCGGATCGCCTCGTGCGCCTCCTGCGCGCCCTTGGATTTCGTGCGATAGCGGCGCGGCTCGGGGCTCAGGTACTCGTCGCCGTACCGGCTCTTCACTCGCCCGCGGACCGCCGCGATCGCCTGCTCGGAGAGCTGCACGGAGTCGGTGCGCATGTACGTGATGAGCCCGTCCTCGTACAGCCCCTGCGCGACCCGCATGATCTCCCGGGCGCCCAGGTTGAGCTTCCGGTTCGCCTCCTGCTGGAGGGTGGCGGTCGTGAACGGTGGATACGGGCTGCGGGTGGACGTGCGCTCCTCGATCTGACGGACGGCGAACTCGACGTCCTCCAGCCGGTCGCGGAGCGCCTCGGCGGCGGCCCGGTCGAGGTGGACGACCTCGCGCCCCTCCTTGAGGGCGCCGGTCTTCTCGTCGAAGTCGCGCCCCGAGGCGATCGACGTGCCGCCGAGCGAAACGAGATCGGCCGTGAACTCGCGTCCCTCCGACGCCAGGTGGGCCCGCAGGTCCCAGTAGCTCGCGCTGCGAAAGGCGCGCCGCTCCCGCTCGCGCTCGACGAGGAGCCGCACCGCCACCGACTGCACGCGGCCGGCCGACAGCCCGGGGTTGATCTTCTTCCACAGGAGCGGCGAGAGCTTGTAGCCGACCAGACGATCGAGGATACGACGGGCCTGTTGCGCCTCGACGCGACGGAGGTCGAGGGCGCCGGGATGCTGGATCGCCTCGAGGACGGCGTCGCGGGTGATCTCGTTGAACGTGATGCGCCGGAAGCGATCCCCGTTCCCCTCGTCGTAGCCGAGGACGTGGGCGATGTGGAACGCGATCGCTTCGCCTTCCCGGTCCGGGTCGGTGGCGAGCAGGATGGCGTCCGCCTCGTTCGCCGCCTTCTTGAGCTTCCTGAGGATCTCGCCCTTGCCCTCGATCGTGACGTACTCCGGCTCGAACCCGTGCTCGACATCCACCCCCAGCCCGCTGCGGGGCAGGTCCCGCACGTGCCCCACCGAGGCCTCGACGCGGTACCCGTCTCCCAGGTACCCCTCGAGCGTCCTCGCCTTCGCCGGTGACTCCACGATCACGAGATTCTTCACGTCGTCCTTCGTCCTCCTGTCAGTTCGCCCTCGGGTACGCCGAGCCGGCGCAACCGTTCCAGCACCAGATCCGCGACCTCGTCCGGACCGCGGCCGTCGGTCTCCACGGCCACCTCCGCCTCCGCGTAGGCACCCCGACGCTTCGCGAGCATCCGCGCCAACGATGCCCCGGGGTCCACACCCGACACCAGTGGGCGGCTTCCGGCGGCGGCCGCCAGACGGGCCGCGGCGGTCTCCGGCTCGACCTGGAGCCACACCCGGACGCACCCCGGCCAGGAACGCTCGAGGTCGCGCCGCGCCATCCAGCCGCCCCCCGTCGAGACCACCACCCCGCCGCGCCCGGCGACCCCCGCCGTGGCCTCGGCCTCGAAACGCCGGAATCGCGCCTCGCCCCCCCGGCGGAAGATCTCGGGGATGGGCTCGCCGGCTCGCGCCGCCACGGCGTCGTCGAGGTCGACGAACTCCCACCCCAGCCGCCGCGCGACACGCGGTCCCACGGCGCTCTTGCCGGCCCCGGAGAGCCCGACGAGCCACACGCTCGTCCGGGCGGTCACGTGCCGTCGGCCGGCGCCGCGGCGCCGGGGTGCGCCGTCGCCACCCGGTCCAGGTACCGCTCGAGGGCCGTCCGCGTGTCCTCGACCGAGTCCCCCCCGAACTTCTCCAGCCAGGCATCGGCGAGGACCAGCGCCACCATCGCCTCGCCCACGATCCCGGCGGCGGGGACCGCGCACACGTCGCTGCGCTCGCGGATGGCCTTGGCCGGCTCGCCGGTCCGGACGTCCACGCTGTCGAGAGGCCGCCGCAGCGAGCTCAGCGGCTTCATGGCGACGCGCGCCACCAGAGGCTCACCGGTGGTCATGCCGCCCTCGAGCCCACCCGCGCGATTGCTCCGCCGGGCGTAGCCGCCGCGGAGCCGCGCGGCGTCGTCCCGATCGATCTCGTCGTGCACCTCCGAGCCGCGGCGCCCGGCCGATGCGAACCCGAGACCGAGCTCGACCCCCTTCATGGCGTGGATCGACAGGAGCGCGCCGGCGAGCCGTCCGCTCAGACGCGTTTCCCACGTGACGTGGCTCCCGAGACCTACGGGCAGCCCTCGCGCCACCACCTCGAACACGCCTCCGAGCGAGTCGTCGTCGCGCCGAGCCCTGTCGATCGCCTCCACCATGGCGTCGCCCGCATCCTCGTCCAGACACCGCACGGGGGAGGCGTCCGCCACGGCGTTGATGTCATCGGGCCACGTCCCGCCCGCCGAAGCCACCGGACCGATGCGCACCACGTGGCTCTCGACGGCGACGCCGAACTCCGCGAGGAACCGCTTCGCCACCGCGCCCGCCGCCACGCGGGCCGCCGTCTCGCGGGCGCTCGCCCGCTCCAGGATGTCGCGCGCATCCGATCGCCCGTACTTGAGCATCCCGGCCAGATCCGCGTGCCCCGGCCGCGGCAGGTGGACGCGGCGCAGGAGCTCCTCGTCCTCCGAGGCGGGCGCCTCCACGTCCATCGCCGCGCGCCAGTTCTTGAAGTCCCGGTTCGGGATCCGAATGCCGATCGGACCGCCGATCGTCTCCCCCAGACGGACCCCCGCGAAGAGCTCACCCTCGTCCCGC
>Ga0299914_10002999_pt1 | contig 11817 bp, 11 predicted proteins | sample RVTome_10_FD_201361 | JGI IMG/M metagenome (GOLD analysis project Ga0299914, IMG submission 201361) | Soil microbial communities from uranium-contaminated site in the Upper Colorado River Basin, Wyoming, United States - RVT153D57 (version 2) ... | reverse complement strand
TTCCTGAGCGGATCGGCGCCACGATGCAGCGCCTGTTCACCGGCCTCGGGCCGAGGATGATGCTGGTCGCGCCCGAACCGGTCGCCGGAGGCACGGCCGCGCTCAGCGAAGGGCTCGCGGCTGCGCGCGCGGTGGCGCCGGCGACCCGCCGGGCCGAGCGGCGGGTGAGCTTCGACGAGCTGCCGCTACCCGGCAGCCCCGGCCGCGAGGTCTCGCGCCAACGGATCGAGGATATGGACGTCACCATCGTCCGATTCGCCAACGGATCGACCCTGACCTTCAAGCATACCGACCATGAACGCGGCACGATCCATGTCCGGCTGCGCTTCGGCCGCGGCCTTTCCGGCCTGGCGCCGGATCGGCCGCCGCTCGGCTGGCTCGGTTCGCTGGTCGCGCCGTCGGGCCTGGCCGGGCTCGACCTGGACGGCATGGAGCGGTTGCTGACCGGGCGGCGCATGAACCTCGCCTTCGCGGTCCAGGAGGACAGCTTCGTGCTCGGCGGCCAGACCAACGCCGCCGATCTCACCGACCAGCTCAGGCTGCTCACCGTCAAGCTGACCCATCCGCGCTGGGACCCGGCTTTGTTCGCCCGCTTCAAGACCAGCGCGATCGAGGGCTACCAGCTTCAATTCGCCTCCGCATCGGCGCGCGCCTCGCGCGAGCTGGGCGGCGTGATCCGGCCGAATGACCGGCGCTGGCAGCCGATCGAGCGCGAGCATATTTCCGCGGTCACGGTCGATCAGTTCCGCGATTTCTATGCGCCCCTGCTCGCGCAGGGACCGGTCCATGCGATCATCGTCGGCGACGTCACCCTCGATGCCGCGGTCGAGGCGATGCGGCGCACGGTGGCGGCATTGCCGCAGCGGCCGGAGCCAAGTCCGGCGCCGGGCGCCGAGCGGCTGCGGCCGCCGGCGCCCAATCCCGAGCCGCGGCGCTTCACCCATCAGGGCGATCCCAACCAGGCTTATGCGCTGATTGGCTGGTCGACCCTGGGCGGCCGCGACCGCACCCGCGACCGGCGGGCGCTGGCGCTCGCCGCCAACATCTTCCAGGTGCGGCTGTTCGACCGGCTGCGCGAGGATGAGGGCGCCACTTATTCGCCAAGCGCCTCGCACACCGGCTCCGAGACCTTTCCCGACTGGGGCATCTTCTACGCCGGCGCCGAAATCTCGCCCGGGCGCGCAGAGGCCTTCTTCCGCGCCGCGCGCGAGATCGTCGCCGACCTCGCCGCCCGGCCGGTTGCGGCCGACGAGTTCCAGCGCGCCCAGAATCCGGTGGTCACCGGCATTGAGCGAAGGCTCGCCACCAACGGCTATTGGGTCCAGGCGCTCGAAAACTGGGTCTCCGGCCCGCAGGATATCGAGAACGTCCGCAACTACCTTTCGGACTATCGCGCGCTGACGGCCGAGGATGTTCGCCGTGCGGTTGCGACCTTTGTGACCGATCAGGGCGACTGGTCGATGCTCGTTCTTCCCGCTAGAGGAGGCCAGCAAGAGGCGACGAGTGGCGAATAGCGCTTTTCCGATCGCGGCTTCGGTTGCGCGTCCAGGACAAGGAGGCTGGAATCCGTTCCGGCTGCATGGTCGTCCTTTCTTCGAGGACAAGAACCGCGCCTTCTGGACCCTGCAGTCGATCGGCTGGGCGGGCTATTTCGTGCTGCGCACCCTGTCCGGCATCGCCAATGCGATGGGCTGGAGCTTCGTGCTTCACACACTGCTGCTGACCGCGACCGGCTATTCGATCACCCTGCTGATGGCGGCTTGCTATCGCCGGCTGATCCAGATGCGCGAAATCTTCACCTGGGGCGGATCGGTGGTGATCGTCGTTCTCGCCGCCGGCGCCTTCTCGGCGATCGAAACCTGGAGCCTGGCGACCTTCATCCAGCCCGGCACCAGGCCGGAAGGAATCAGGTTCCTCGGCGCGATCCTGCTCACCGTGTCACTGCTCGTCGCCTGGTCCGCGCTTTATTACAGCATCAATTTCTACCTTCTGCTCGAGGAGCAGAGCGACCGGCTGATCAGGCTGGAGAGCCAGGCGTCGAACGCGCAGCTGGCGATGCTGCGCTACCAGCTCAATCCGCATTTCCTGTTCAACACGCTCAACTCGATTTCGACGCTGGTGCTGCTCAAGCAAACCGATCGCGCCAATGCGATGCTGTCGCGCCTGTCCTCGTTTCTGCGCTATACGCTGGTCAACGAGTCCACCGGCATGGTCACTGTCGCGCAGGAGATCGAGACGCTGAAACTTTATCTCGAGATCGAGAAGATGCGGTTCGAGGATCGCCTGAGAACGCATTTCCACGTCGATCCGAGCTGCGACCGGGCGCTGCTGCCGTCGCTGCTGCTCCAGCCGTTAGTCGAGAATGCGATCAAATATGCGGTCACGCCGCAGGAGGAGGGCGCCGACATCTCGATCGAGGTCCGGCGCCAGATCGACCGGGTAATGATCAACGTCAGCGACACCGGTCCGGGGGCCGATGCGCAGTACAAGAAGCGCGCCGATGAATCGACCGGAGTCGGTCTGGCGAACATTCGGGACCGTCTGGCGCAGGCCTATGGCGACAATCAGAGGTTCGAGACACAGTCAGAAACGACAGGGGGCTTCCGCGTTTTCATCGAAATTCCTTACCAGAGAGAAGCCGAGGAGCCGAAATGACCATCCGTACCATATTGGTCGACGACGAGCCGCTGGCCATCCAGGGCCTGCAGCTGCGCCTTCAGGCTCATGAAGACGTCGAGATCGTCGACACCTGCTCGAACGGGCGCGAGGCGATCCGATCGATCAAGACCCACAAGCCCGACCTCGTCTTCCTCGACATCCAGATGCCCGGCTTCGACGGCTTCTCGGTGATCCAGGGGCTGATGGAGGTCGAACCGCCCTTGTTCGTCTTCGTCACCGCTTATGTCGACCATGCGCTGCGCGCGTTCGAGGCCGACGCGGTCGACTATCTGATGAAGCCGGTCGAGGAGGCGCGTCTCGCCGACACGCTCGACCGGGTCCGCCAGCGCCTCGCCGAGAAGCGCGGCGTCGAGGAGGTCGACCGGCTGAAAGAGGTGCTCGCCGAAGTCGCGCCCGAGGCGATGGAGAATGTCGAGGCGGTCGACGACGCCCATGCCGCAAGCCGCTACGAGAAGATGATCAACATCAAGGATCGCGGCCAGATCTTCCGCGTCGACGTGGATTCGATCGAGAAGATCGACGCCGCCGGCGACTATATGTGCATCTATACCGGCGACAACACGCTGATCCTTCGCGAGACGATGAAGGATCTCGAGAAGCGTCTCGACCCGCGCCGTTTCCAGCGCGTCCACCGGTCGACCATCGTCAATCTCGACCAGGTCAAGCAGGTCAAGCCGCACACCAATGGCGAATGCTTCCTGGTGCTGGGCTCAGGCAGCCAGGTGAAAGTGTCGCGCTCCTATCGCGACGTGGTGGCGCGGTTCGTCCATTAGAAATTGTTGAAAGCAGGAATCGGGACGCAAGTCCGAGGCGGTCTCGCGAAGCAAGCGCCGGATGAGCCGCATCGCGCGGCCGCATCTTCAAAGAGAGGACTTGTCATGCCGTCGCCAGCCGAGACATTCGCCGCTTTCGCCGCGCTCCACCGCGCTGGCAACCCGCTGGTCCTCTACAACGCCTGGGATCCGGGCAGCGCCAAGGCGGTGGCCGAGGCCGGCGCGCCCGCAATCGCGACCGGGAGTGCCTCGGTGGCGGCGGCGCATGGCTTCGACGATGCCGAAGCGCTGCCGATCGGGCTGGCGCTCGCCAATGCCGCCCGGATCGTCGCCGCCGTCGAGCTGCCGGTGACGATCGATTTCGAGGGCGGCTATGCGGTCGAGGCCGAGGGCGTAGCGGCGAATATGCGCCGCCTCGCCGACACTGGCGCGATCGGCTGCAATTTCGAGGACCAGGTGGTTGGCGGCGAAGGCGTGCATGCGATCGACGTGCAGGTCGCGCGGATCCAGGCGGCGCGCGCCGCGGTCGGCCCGGATTTCTTCATCAACGCCCGCACCGACATCTTTCTGCAGGCCAAGCCCGACACGCATGACGATGCGATGGTCGACAGCGCGATCGAACGAGCACAGGCTTATGCCGAGGCCGGCGCAAGCGGCTATTTCGTGCCGCTGCTCGCCGATTTGCGGCTGCTCGAGCGCATGTGCCAGGCCTCTCCGCTTCCGGTCAATTTCATGGCCTTCCCCGGCGCGCCGTCGGCGGCCGAGGTCGCGGCCACCGGCGTCGCGCGAATCAGCCACGGGCCCTTCCCCTATCGGCTGGCGATGAAGGCGCTCAAGGAAGCCGCGGAAACGATCTACCGCGGCTGACGCCGGTTCACTCCGCGAACGTTCCCTCGCGCTCGAACTCGGCGAGCAACAGATCCATGCGCTCGATAATCTGTCGCTGGCGGTTGGCGCGCTTGGCGGTGACGTCGCGCATCGGCGCGTCGCCATGGCCCTCGTGGATGACCAGTCCCTCCTCCTCGATCTGCCGGAGCATCTCGATCGCGCGGTCGCGCTCGTCCCGAATCAGGGCCACCACTTCCTGAGCCATGCGAGTCCCATAGCGCAAAGCACGGCCTACGCGAACATGGACTTGGACTACCTCCAACCCTAACCTTCGGCAGATGGGCGTATTACACAAACGCTTCGCCGAAGCCGAGCTGGAGCACGCTTTCCTGCGCGCCGAGCGGGCGGAGCGGGGGCAGGCGATCCGGGCGCTGATCGTGATCGCGATCGTGACCCTCCTGTCCTACATCGTCCTCAACCCGATGCATTTCCCGCGCGAAGGCGTGGTTGCCTATACCGCTGCGGCGACGGCTTTGATCGCGATCATGGCCGGCTTCTTCGCGCTGACCAAAACCGAATTCTATCTCGACCACCCCTGGATCGATCTCCCCGTGTTGCTGCTGGTGGCGGCCGGCGTGAAGGCACTGACCTTCGCGCTTGCCGGCCAGGTGGCGGTCACCGGCTTCCCGGCGCACGTCATGGCGCTGGTGCAGATGGGCATATTGGTCGTGTTCGCGAGCGTTGGCTTCGCCGGCACGTTCCGATTGTTCGCGCTTTGGGCGGTCGGCGTACTGGCCGCTTTCGCCGCCTGGCTTTACGCCCACGACGTCGCCGACATCGCCAAGGTCTACACGCTGACCAATTTCTCGACCTTCTTCATCTTCGCGATCTACTTCAACTGGGACATAGAGCGGCGCGCGCGCAAGGTGTTCGCCGCCAATTTGGCGCTCGACGCCGAGCGGGCAAAGACCGAGGCTTTGCTCTACAATGTCCTGCCGCAGGAGGTCGCGGCGCGGCTGCGCGCCGGCGAAGCGGTGGCCGACGCCTTCTCGGACGTCACCGTGGTGTTCGTCGACCTGGTCGGCTTTTCCGGACTCGCCAAGCGCCTCTCGCCCGGCCATCTCGTCGAGACCCTCAACGCCTATTTCTCGACCGCCGACCGCTGCGCCGAGCATCACGGTCTGGAAAAGGTCAAGACGATCGGCGACGCCTATCTGGCGGTCGCCGGCGGCATGGCCTCGCGCGGCGCGGACAGCCGCGCCGCCATCGCCTTCGCCCGCGAGCTGGTCGGCGAGCTCGAGCGCCTGGCCACGGAAACCGGGATCTCGCTCAAGGTGCGGATCGGAATCCATACCGGCCCGGTGGTCGGCGGCGTGATCGGCAGCACCCGGCTCGCTTACGATTATTGGGGCGACACGATGAACATCGCCAGCCGACTCCAAGGCGCCGCTCCCGAGAATGGCGTCGCCGTCTCCGAGGCGACCTATTTTCAGACCCGGACGCTGCTGGATTTCGAACCGGAGTCGTCGCTCCTGAAGGGGATCGGCGAGACCATGATCTATCGTGCGAGCCTGAGCGGCCCCGGCTGACGGCCGCGCAGGGTCCTCGACTGCGACGGCATCAAAATCAAGCTCTGGCAGCAGAAGCGCGCGGCTCCGGACGCCTGATCGGGAACCCGATCGGACCGTAAGCGGTTCGATCCGGCGATGAAAGCGCTGTTGATCCAGCACAAGGATGCCGGCGCGGGCTCGACATCGCGCAAGGCACTCACCACGGCGCTCGAGGAGGCCGGCTGGAAGGTCGACCACCTCTCGCGCAAGAAGGCCGGTGCCAAGTCGATCGCCAAGGCCAAGCCCGACCTGATCGTCGTCGCCGGCGGCGACGGCACCGTCGCCAGCGTCATCAAGATCGTGCCCGACCGCTCGGTGCCGGTCGCTTTGATCCCCACAGGTACCGCCAACAACATTGCGCTTTCGCTCGGCGTCGTCGGCGCGCCGGACGAGGTCATCCAGGGTTGGGATCTCAAGCGACGAAAGCGTCTGGATATCGGAAATGCGCACGGACCCTGGGGCTGCCGCGCCTTCGCCGAAGGCGTCGGCTTCGGCGCATTCGCCGACTCGTTGCGCCTGGCGTCCGACCTCGACGGCGATGCCAAGCTGAAGGCCGGGCGAACGGCCTTGCGGGAAGCGCTTGGCGAGGCTGGCTCATTGCCGCTCGACATCAGACTGGACGACGTTCCCCTTCCGGACGATCTGCTGCTGGTCGAAGTCATGAACATAAAGCTGAGCGGTCCGCGCCTGATGCTCGCGCCGCACGCCGAGCCGGGCGACGGCAAGCTCCACATCGCCTTCGTGCGCAGCGGCGACCGAGAGGCGATGCATCGCTGGCTGGAGCACGCCAAGGGCGACGCACCGGTCGAGCGCCGCAGCGGTACCGAGGTCTTCGTGAGCGGCGGCGGCGTGACGATGCGGATCGATGACGAGCATTGCTGGCTGGAGCCGGATTCGCAGGTCACGATCCGGCTCGAAGGCGAGCCCGTCCAGATACTGGCGCCCGCCGATGCACCGGCGATGGCGGGCTGAAAAAGGAGAGCATGATGGACTCCGCACTTGCAGAACCCGCGCTCGAGCAGAGCCTGCTCGCCGAGATCGAGACGGTCGCGGTCGAGCTCGCCCGGCTGGCCGGAGCCGAGATCCAGAGCACGTTGGGGAAGGTGCTCGAGGTCGAATATAAGGGGAGTGCGGCCGAAGCGGCGGCCCTGCGCGATCCGGTCTCGGAGGTCGACCGCAAGGTCGAGATTCTGATCCGCGCCCGGCTCGCCGACAGCTTTCCCGGCCATGACATACTCGGCGAGGAATCCGAGGACCGGCCCGGCCGCGAGAGCGCGTTCGTCTGGGCGGTCGACCCGATCGACGGCACCACCAATTTCGTCAACGGCTTTCCGCTGTTCGCCGCCTCGATCGGGGTGCTCCACCGCCACGAGCCGGTGGCCGGAGCGATCTGGTGCAGCGCCAGCCATGCGCTGCGCGCCGGCGTTTACCATGCCTGCAGGGGCGGCAAGCTCCACTTCGAAGGCGAGACGATCGACCATGTCGGCAATCCGGCGGTGCGGCGCTGGCTTGCCGGCGAGCCGGAAGCGACGCGCGTCGAAGGCGTGCCCTGGGATGTGCGCAAGACCGGGTCGGCGGCGATCGAATGCGCCTTCGTCGCGGCCGGATTGCTGCGCGTCGCACGCTTCGAGCGGCCCAATGTCTGGGACATTGCCGGCGGGCTGGCGCTGGTGCGCGCGACCGACGGCGCGATCTTCGAGCATGACGGCGACGGCTGGCGGTCCTTCGATCGGTTCGAGGCCGTCACCCATTCCGCCGAAGCGCTGGCCGACCTGCGCCACTGGCGCCGGCCGCTGATCATCGGCCAGCCGGACGCGGTCGAGCAGATGGGCGCGCTGACTTCAGCTAGATACGGTTAGTTAGACGCGCCCTTCCGCCAGAAATTGAGGCTGAACAGGCTTCCCGCGGAACCGGATTTGAGAACGGTGAGGCGGAACAGGCGCGACGACACGCGGATGATCACGACGACCCAGAGGAGCTGCCAGACCAGGGCAAGCAGATGCGGCCAGAGGCTGGACGAGGTCGAAGCGAGCGCGACCATTGCGAGCGGCGAGCTGAACGGAAACAGATAGGCGAACCAGGTGAGTGCGCCGCCTTCGCTGCCGACCACGGTTACGGCGACTAGGAATACCGCGACCTGCAGCATCGTGACCGGCATCGACAGGGTCTGGATCTCGCGGATGTTGCTCGCCTGCCCGCCGATGCCGAGGAACAGGGCGCCGAGCAGCATGTAGTTCGCGCCGTAATAGAGCAGGATCAGGATGACGAAGAGCGGCCAGCCGACCGCCGGGCCCGCCTGCGGCATGGTCACCCAATCCTGCACCACCTGGACGAAGAGATAGCCGAGCGCGGCCATCCCGCCCCACAAGGCGAGGCCGACGAAGGAGGTGCCGAGCATCGCGATCAGTTTGCCGAGAAAGACCGCGTCGAGCGGCACCGATGCCGCCAGAACCTCGATCACCTTGTTCGACTTTTCCTCGGCCAGGTTGGACAGCAGCAAGGTGGCGAGCAGCACGGTGACGCCGAAGATCAAGCCCTGGGAGCCGCGGGCGATGCCGCGACGGATCATCTGCAGATTGCCGGCCGCCTGCGCCGTCACGACCCGTTCGATCGCGACCGGCTGAACCGTGACGCCGGCGCGCTCGAGCGCCGCCACCCGGCGGGCGTCGTCGACCACCAGCTGCAGCCGCGCGCCGACGATCTCGTCGACCTTGCTCGGCCCGGTCAGCACCGGCCGTTCGAGCGTGCCGCTGATCACCGCCGAATAGCCGAGCGTTTCGTCCGCGAGCAGGCGCCGCGCCTGGACGTCGACATTCTCGGCCGGCGCCACGATCCGGAGTCGCGGCAGGATGCGCTCCGGCAGGCCGGCGGACAATCGATCGCGCGCGCTTTGCAGCGCTTGCGCGGTGCTGGTGTCGGCAACCAGCGCGACCACCGGCTGCGCCTCGCTGCGCTGCGCCTCGTCGGTCTGGGCGCTCGCGAACACCATCGCCGCGAACACGACCAGCGGCACGGCGAGGAACAGGACGAAGCTGCGCGAATAGACTGTCGCGATAAAGTCGCGGCGGGCGATCACCATCGCCGCGTCGAACAGGCTCATCATGCCGCTTTTCCCATCGCCTCGCTCTCCTCCATCTCGCGGGCGGCGGCCTCGCCGGCGATCGCCACGAAGGCGTCGTGCAGTCCGGGCCGCTCGATCGAAAGCTCCTCGATGCCGGCGCCGCCGTCGATCAGCGCCTTGAGCAAGGGCTCGATTCCGGCGGCCGGCAATTCGAACTCCCAATGATCGCCGATGATCTCGGCGTCCGCGGGCAGCGAGCCCCGCCAGGCGCCCTCGGTGGCGCGCGTCCTGAGCCGCACCTGCGGCCGGAGCCGGTCGCGGGCCTCGCTGACCAGTCCTTCGAACCGGATCTGGCCGCCGGCGATGATCGCGATCCGCTCGCACAAGCGCTCGGCATGGTGGATGACGTGCGTCGAGAAGATCACAGTCGTGCCCGACGCCGCCTCGTCGCGGATCATATGTTCGAGCCGGCCCTGATTGATCGCGTCGAGGCCCGAGAAGGGCTCGTCCAGGACGACCAGATTCGGCTTGTGGACGATCGTGCCGAACAGCTGGATCGTCTGGGCCATGCCCTTGGACAGGCTCTTGATCGGCTTGTCGACATAGTCGGCGAGACCGTTTTCGCGGAGCAGGATCTCGGCGCGCTTGCGGCCGACGTCGAGCGGCAGGCCTCGCAAGGCGCCCATGAAGGCGATCGCTTCCTTGGTCGTCATCGCCGGGTAAAGGCCGCGTTCCTCGGGCAGATAGCCGACGATCCTGGCAGCTTCGAGCGGCCGATCGTGGCCGAGCAGGGTCCGCCGGCCCTTGTCCGGCTCGATGATTCCGAGCAGCATTCGCAGGGTGGTGGTTTTGCCGGCCCCGTTCGGCCCCAATATGCCGTAAATCGTGCCGCGCGGCACCGCGATGTCGATGCCGCGGACTGCCGGTTTACCGTCGAACGACTTGAACAGGCCTCTAGCCTCGATGGCAAGATCGACTGTCACGCGGCTTGTCTTTCCCCCAGGACAAGGGAGCTGGTAAAGACCAGAACGTGTTGGAAGGCAAACAGAAACTACGCGCTGCGCTGGCGGCGAAAGCGGCCGAGCTGGGCTTTGCCGCGGTCGGCGTCGCGCGCGCGGACGCGGCCCCGAAAACGTCCGAGCGGCTGCGGCAATGGATCGCCTCGGGCGCCCATGGCGACATGATCTGGATGGAGGAAACCGCCGAGCGGCGCGGCTCGCCCGAGGCCTTGTGGCCAGAAGTCCGCAGCGTGATCGCGCTCGGCATGAGCTATGCACCGGCGGCCGATCCGCTGGCGCTCGCCAATGCGGCGGAAATCGGTCGGATCTCGGCTTATGCGCAGGGCGCGGACTATCATGACGTCGTCAAGAAGGGGCTGAAGGCGCTGGCGCGCTGGCTGATCGAGGAAGGCGCGCCCAGGGCGGCGGATGCGCCGGACCGCGCGCTCAAGGTGTTCGTCGACACGGCGCCGGTGATGGAGAAGCCGCTCGCCGAAGCCGCGGGCATCGGCTGGCAGGGCAAGCACACCAATCTGGTCAGCCGCAGCGACGGCAGCTGGCTGTTCCTCGGCGCGATCTACACCGATTGGGAGATCGAGCCGGACAGGCCGCATGCGATGCGTTGCGGCTCGTGCGCCGCCTGCCTCGCCGCCTGCCCGACCGACGCCTTTCCGGCGCCGTTCCAGCTCGATGCCCGGCGCTGCATCTCCTATCTCACGATCGAGCATAAGGGGCCGATCCCGCAGGAGCTGCGCGAGAAGATCGGCAACCGTGTCTATGGCTGCGACGACTGTCTCGCGGTCTGCCCGTGGAACCGGTTTGCCGACACGGCGCGCACAAACCAGGCCTTCCTGCCGCGCGCCGAGCTGGCGGCGCCGGCACTGGCCGACCTGCTCGCGCTCGACGATGCGGCGTTCCGCCAGGTCTTCGCCGGATCGCCGATCAAGCGGATCGGGCGGAACCGGATGGTCCGCAATGCCGCGATCGCCGCGGGCAATAGCGGCCGTGCGGATTTCGTTCCGCGCCTGCGCGAACTGGCCGGCGACGATGATCCGGTGGTCGCGGACGCCGCCCGCTGGGCGCTCGAGCGCCTTAGCGTGCTTCCCGCCGCCGCGTGAGCGCGGCGACGCAGGACGACCTGTCCATCTCGCGCCCATCCGGCAGGCGCGCATCGACATGGGTGACGACCGCTTCGCCGCGACCGCCGCGCGGCGGATAGAGATAGGCGTCGAGCACGCAGGCCGGGCCGAGGAATTGCAGCTTGCGCGCCGGCCCCTCGCGCACGTCGAGATCGGGATTGCCGAACTGCCCCGCCAGCGCCCGCGCGGTCGCGCCGAGCACGCTCTCGAGTCCGCCCGGCCCATAGGCCGTCGGCGGTGGCGGGGCGGGCGCGGCCGGCGGCGCCGCCGCCTGCGGCCCGACACAGCCCGCCAGGGCAAGGCCAGCGAGCAGCAACAGTATAGATGTCCTGCTTTTCATTCCCACTCCTCTGGACGCGCCGACAGGGAAACCATCGAAATCGCGATGCCGCAAGGCGAAGCCAGGCCTCATTCGGCGCTGGTATAGCGGCCGTTGAGGTAGATGAGCGGATCGGTTTCGTCGCGCATGCGCGCCTCCTCGACCACCCCGATGAAGATGCTGTGGGTGCCGAAGCTGTGGCTGTCGATCCGGCGGCAGAGGAAGCTCGCCTGGGCCTCGATCAGGCGCGGCGCCGGCGCGCAATCCACATCCCAGCCCCTCGAGAAGCGCAGAGCGTGCTGGGCGCGGTCGGCGAACATCCGCGCCACCTGCTCCTGGTCGCGATGGAGGACGTTGACGCAGAAATGCGACATGTCGCCCATCGAGGCGTGCAGCGAGGCGGCGCGATT
>Ga0299914_10002997_pt1 | contig 11818 bp, 13 predicted proteins | sample RVTome_10_FD_201361 | JGI IMG/M metagenome (GOLD analysis project Ga0299914, IMG submission 201361) | Soil microbial communities from uranium-contaminated site in the Upper Colorado River Basin, Wyoming, United States - RVT153D57 (version 2) ... | reverse complement strand
CAACCGGACCTGAGGCACCCTTGATTCTCTAGCGCGTGGTCGACTTGGGTTTGAGAGTCCCTATCCATTCGTGACTACGCCGGAACCAATCACTCAGTTCCTCGGTGCGACCAAAGAGATCGTCAGGCACTACCACGTACTCCTTCATCACCCGGCCGTACTGCTCGGCAAGAGACGCCGCGTACTCCTCGACGAACCGGCTGCGGTCATCGTCGCTCAGGCGCAACGCCATTGTCCCTGTCGAGTCGAGAAAACTGAACATGTGCAAATTCCTCGAGGTGTAGGGCATGGTCGCACCCTTGCGCTCGACGTCCGGTTGGGTGGCAACCAATCGCTCATACCACACCAGTCGATCAGCAGGTCCTTCGTAACGCTCCGCCATCTGGTGAAACCTCCCCATAGGCTGTTGGCATGAATGAACGAGTGTCACAATGAGTCTCGGTTTCGGACTGCTCAGCGCCCAATTGCGACCCGGCGAGAGCGACTGGTCGCGGGCCTACGACGAGACGATCAGGCTGGCGGTGGAGGCCGAGCGACTCGGGATGTCCTCGATATGGACCACGGAGCACCACTTCGTCGACGATGGCTACATGCCGTCTCTGGCAGTAGTGAGCGGGGCCATCGCCGCCGCCACATCGAGCATCGAGATCGCTACGGGAGTCATCCTCGCCCCGCTCCACCATCCTCTCCGACTCGCCGAGGACGCAGCGACGGTCAGCCTGCTCAGCGGTGAGCGGTTCACCCTTGGTCTCGGTCTGGGATGGAGCGAGGTCGAGTTCGACGGCCTCGGCGCCGAGATCACCAAGCGGGGAGTGGCCATGGAGGAGAGCCTCTCCATACTCCGCAAGTCATGGGCCGGCGAGCCGTTTCAGCACTGGGGCGAGGTCTATCAGTTGCCTCAGCTTGCCGTGCGACCAACACCTTCCTCCTCGATCCCGATCCTGATCGGAGGCGGTGCGGAGCCCGCCATTCGGCGTGCGGCGCGGCTCGCCGACGGGATCTTCTCCAACGTCTCGCCGGACAAACTGCTGGTCCAACTGCGCTGGCTCCGCGAGGAGTGCGAGCAGATCGGACGCGACCCGGCGGAGCTGCGGATCGTCCACTACTCGGTCCTCCTCCCCGGCACTTCCGCCGAGGAGGCCTGGGCCCGTTATGCCGACCACGTCTGGCACATGACCTGGAAGTACTCAGACATGGAGATGTCAGCCAGTCGTCCCGGGCCGCCCCCTCCTGCCCCCGAGCTCACCGAGGATCGGATGGGCAGTCTCCAGCGAAGATTCACCGTTGCAGGGTCCAGCGAGGAGATCGTCACGACACTGCTCGACGTGCGGGCCCAGGCGGCCATGCCGGTCGAGTTTGTCGCCCGCAGCCACTTCGCCACATTGGAATATGGCGATCAGGTCGAGTTGATGGAACAACTGGCCGAAGAGGTGGCCCCGCACCTCTGACACGACGCGGCGCGTCAGGACGGATGATTCGGGCTGCGCTTAGACGTAGAGGTCCCCGGCCAGGTACTTGAGACCCGAATCGGGCTGGATGGTGACCACCCGATGACCCGGGCCGAGCTCCGATGCGAGTCGGATGGCGGCACGGACATTGGCCCCACCCGACGGCCCGGTCCACACGCCGTCCTTGACAGCCATCTCCCGTGCGGTGGCCATGGCCTCCTCGGTGGTCACTGTCTCGACCCGGTCATAGCTGCCCTCGGTAATCAGAGGCGGCACGAAACCGACGCCACCGCCTTCGATGCGATGGGTACCCGCCGGGCGGCCGGATATCACGGCGGACTCCTCGGGCTCGACGATCACCCTGAGCGCGTCGGGCCAACGCTCGCGGATGGCGGTGGTGGAGCCAATGAAGCAGCCTCCGACCCCGACGTAGGCGCAAAACGCATCGATCGGCTCACCCAGTTGCTCAACGACTTCCTCGCCGATCCCGCGGTAGCCGTCGATTGCATCGCGATTGTGGAACTGGTCGGTGGCATGGCCGCCGCTCTCCTCCACGATCTCCGCGGCCCTGCGTGCCATCGCCGGGATCAGCCCGGGATGGATGCCGGCGGGACTCTCGATGATCTCGAGCAGCGCCCCGAATACCTCCATGGTGCGCAGCTTCTCCGAGGAGAAGGCGTCGGAGGTGACAATGCGCAGCGGATATCCCTTCAGCGCGCAGATGAAGGCGAGCGAGCTCCCCGTCGAGCCGCCGGTGTACTCGACAACCGTCCTGCCAGGCGTGAGGTCTCCCCTACGCTCCGCTCCCTCGATCATCGCCAGCGCCATTCGGTCCTTGTAGGACCCGGTCGGGTTGGCGGCCTCCAACTTCACCCACACCTCGGCTTGGTCGGGGCCGACCATTCCCGATAGCCGGATCAGTGGTGTGTTCCCAATCCCGGCCAGCGCGCCGGGCCGCCCAGAACGTTTTGTGTTCGACATACAGCCGGAAAAACTACCCGGCGATCAATTGGTCGGCGATCTGCCGCAGGTCCGAGCCTTGCACCTCGGGTCGCGGGGTGGGCAGGCTCCACATCGAACCGGGGCGACCTAGGAACGCACCTCGAGCACCGGCCTTCATCGCCCCGGCAACATCCCAGTCATGCGAAGCGATCAGCATCGAGTTGGAGATGTCGACACCCATCACCTGAGCTGCATGGCGATAGGTGGCGGGGTCTGGTTTGAATCGCCCGACCTCTTCCACCGAGATCACTCGTTGGATGAAGGTGTGGAGACCGGCGTTCTCGATCTGGACGTTGGCGGCCTTGGTGCTGCCGTTGGTGAGAGCCGCAGTACGAAACCCCGAATCGAGCAAATGCTCCAGTGCCGGGATCACATCCAGGTGGGCGGGGAGGATGGCGAGCCGGGTGACCACCTCGGTGGCGGTCGCCTCATCGAGGTCGACACCATGTCTCTCGGCCACGGTGAGCAACGCCTCCACTCCGATAACGCCAAAGGCGCGGTACTCGTCGAGCTGGTTGGCCACCACCGAGCCGTGCAGCATTCGGGCGAACCATTCGCCCATCGGGGTGGAGGTGCCAAAGACATCCTCGAAGTCGATCTTCAGCGGTGAAAGGTCGAGAAGAGTCTCGTTGACGTCGAAGATGAGGAGCTCAGGTCTCACTTGGTGGGCAGGGTCCGCACGATCGCGGCCAATGCGTCATAGGTCCGCTCACCCATGTGCTTGTCGTCCTCGTCGAGCAAATTCGCCATCACCTTCAAGGTCCACTCCATCAATGAGCGGTTGTGCATCCCGGTGTGGGCCAGAGTTCGCATAACCGTTGGATGTCCGATCAGTTTCACGAAGATGCGGGCCACCTTGTAGTACAGCCCGTACTCATCCTCGAGGTACTGTGGGTATCGGCGTAAAAGGCTCAAATCTCCAGCGCCAAGTGCCTGGCCCACATGATCGGCCGCGATTCGCCCGGTCTCGTAGGCGTAGGAGATCCCCTCCCCGTTCCAAGGGTTGATCGCACCTGCAGCGTCACCGACGGTCACCCAGTTGGCCCCGACCAACGGGCCCTTCGAGAAAGACATCGTCAGCTTCCCACCAACCGGTTGGGTGAGCTTCGATTCCTCCGACAGTTCCCAATACCGAGGCGCGGTGGCCGCATAGTCGGCCATCATCCTGGTGGTGTTCACGTGTTTCCAGCGGGTGAAGGTGGAGAGCAAGCCAACACCCACGTTCACCGTCCCGTCGCCCAACGGGAAGACCCACCCGTACCCGGGCATGGTGGCTCCCGACGAATCCCTCAGGTCGAGCTGGCTCTCCAGGAACGGATCCTTCGATCTGGGCGATGCGTAATAGCCCCGGGCGGCAAGACCCATCGGGTAGTCCTTGCGCCGGGTGGTGCCGAGATCACGCCCGAACCGGTTCATCGACCCGTCGGCTATGACAGTCACGTCCGGGACCACCACCTCGCTGTGCCCGTCGTGCTGGAGGGTGACACTGGTGAGCAGACCCTCATCGATCACGGGAGTGGCCGAAGTCTTCTCCAGCACGCGGACCCCCTGTTTCTCGGCGAGCGTGGCCACCTGCGCATCGAGGTCCCGCCGTCTGATGACTCCGCCCCAGTTGGGGAACCGAGAATGCTCCGGCCAGGGCATCTCGAGCATCAGGTCATCACCGGCATAAGAGCGCAGACCGGTGATCTTGTGAAACTCCTGGACCTCGAAGTCGAAACCCATATCCTCCATCTGAAGCACGGCCCGTGGGGTCACGCCGTCACCGCACGTCTTGTCCCTCGGGTACTCCTTCTTCTCGACGAGCGTTACCTCATGCCCGGCCCGCGCCAACCAGAAGGCGGCGGCCGAGCCGGCCGGGCCCCCACCCACAACCAAGACGGAAGGAGAAGACATTCACCGGGAGGTTAGATACCAACAACCGGTACCCCGGCACCCACTAGGTCGTCAAAGCAGGGAATCGGTCGGTTGCGGGCCGGTTTAACGTGAAGACGTGTCCGAGGTCCCCAAGGCAACTGTCGTTCGGCTCCCACGCTATCTGCGGCTGCTGGAGGATCTCGACTCTTCCCGCGATGTGGTCAGCTCCGAGGAGCTGGCGGTGGCGGCGGGCGCCAATGCTGCCAATGTCCGTCGTGACCTGTCGCACCTCGACTTCCACGGGGTCAGGGGCATCGGCTACTCGGTCGACGAGCTCACCGCCCGTATCCGTCAGGAGTTGGGCATCGTCAACAGGCGGCGGGTGGCCATCATCGGCGCCGGCAACCTGGGCCGAGCCCTGGCCAATTACGGCGGATTGAGCCGGAGAGGCTTCGACGTCGTGGCCCTGTATGACACCGACTCGAAGAAAGTCGGCTCCAAGGTCGGCAATGTGATCGTCCAACATCTCGACGAGCTCGCCACCGACTGCCACGCGGAGACCTTTGAGATGGCCATCCTGGCCGTACCGGGCGTCGCCGCCCAACAGGTCGCCGAGAGTCTCGTCGAGCACGGGATCCACTCGATACTCAACTTCGCCCCGGTCAGGGTCAGAGTGCCCGAGTCGGTCTCAGTGCGCCAGGTCGACCTCTCTATGGAGCTTCAGGTCTTGAGCTACTACGGGAGCCGGCTGTAGTCGAATGCGTCGAGGGGCAGTTAGGCCGAGGCTTTCTCCTGTAGCTCTTCGTACTGGTTTAGCGCCACCAGGAAGGCCAGGAATACAACAACGGAGACCAGCAGGTAGGTGATCGGGATGACACGGATCTCGAACGCGTTGAGACCTTCGATGTCGTCAGGCTTGGGCCCACGGGGGGCGTAGATGACGAACAGCATCGAGGTGATGGTCATCCATCCGAACACCGCGGCGCCGGTCACGAGGAATCCGAGACGCTTGCCGAGGTTGGTGAGGTTGAACAGGTAGATCGACCCGTAGAACAACAAGACCGAGGCCAGGGTGAGGATGATCCCTGTCACGAACAGGTTGGCCGACAGCAGCGACCTGAAGAACTCACGGAAGAACATCGGTAACACCCCCTCCGTCGAGGTTGCCGGATCTGAGATAACGAGCGAGCAGCGCAATGTCCTCGGCGCTCAGGCTGGGACCAAAAGCCGGCATCCGACCCGATCCGAACCCGTTGAGACCGTACGGGAGCTGTGCCTCCGAGCCTCTGATGATGAACTGGATCAGCAGGTCGTCGTCCGGGTTCTCGGTGGCTTCGCCGAACTGGACCAGAGGGCGCCCGTCCCACAACGCGGGACCGAACCCGCCGGAACCGGCCTCCTGGGTGAACGGGACGCCGGCGCTGTACCCGGCGGTGTGACAGCGGGCACAGGTTGAGTTGAACAACCCGACAGCACGTTCGGCCTCCTCGACGGACGATCCCATCGCCTCGGCGACACCCTCGAAGTCGATGGCGTATGCCTTGGCCTCGAGGGCGGCTATCAGGAAGTCGAGACCTTCATTCTCGTTTGCCAGAAGCGCTGCCTGGTTGTCGGCGGTGACGGTGATCGTGGTCACCATGGACTCGAGGTTTCCGACAAACCGGCCGGCGGTCGTCGCATCCGGCTCACCACCCACCGACGCCGGGTTGGTCGGGTCCAGTGCGATCAGAGTCAAATTGGACGGCGTCGTCGCCTCGATCACGGCTGCCACCTGATTCGATATCGCCGCTTCGGCTCCGGTGGAGATACCGTCACCATCGGGGTCGGAGCCATCTTCGATGGCGGCCGCTGCCTCGCCGGCAAGACCCGCCGCGGCCTCGATCGGCTCCTCGGCCTCACCTGCCTCTTCCAACGCAGCAACCAGGGCTTCGGCATCGGCCAGATCGCCCACGGACCCGGGAACATCGACCCCCGCGTCGACAGCTGCGGCGCGAATCTCCTCGAGACCGGCAAGCGCTCCGGGGCTCAGCCCCACGTCCGGATCGACCTGACCCTGCTCGAGGGCGGTCTCGATGGCGGCGAGGTAGAGGCTCACGATCGGATCGGTGTCGACGGCAGCCTCGAGTGCGGCGATCACCTGCTCGACCAGGTCGGCGTCAGGGGTAGCAGGGTCGAGAGCGACGGACTCCAGGATCGAAAACGCGTCGACGGCCTCCTGTGAGATAGCGGAGAGCTCGCTCTCGGCGGCGTCTGAGATCCCGTCGGCATCGGTGTCGAGCCCGCTCCCGGCGTCGTCCAGCACCAGACGCGCCCGTTCGGCAAGGGGGACAACGATTTCTGCGTCGGCGGGCGCCGCCATGATCTGGGCGACCACCTGACGCTGGTTCAGGATCTCAGCCTCGACCGTGGCGTCGGCATCGGCCAGCGTTGCCAGCGCGTTTTCGATGCCGGGCTCGATGTCGGCCAGGTTCTGGGGCTGGCTGACTTGGATGGTGCGCAGATAGTTGACCACGTCGACCACCTGCTCATCATTGAGCGGCCCGCCGCCAGGCAGACCCCAAGGCGGCATCGGAGTGTTGCCACGCCCATATGTGACCCAAAAGTTCACCTCGTCCTCGTCGTACCTGAAGAAGATGTCGTTGAGTGACGGGGCCACCCAACTCACCGTCACCCCGGACCTCTTCTCGACATAGTTGGCGACACCACCGGAGCCGTCAGGCCCATGACAGTTGAAGCAGGCGAACTCCGCGACGATGTGCTCTCCGCGGGTGATCGAGGCTTCGGAGAACTCATCTACGAAACCCTCCTGCCGGGCGGGCTCACCGAGGAAGTAGAGCGGCAAAGAGATGGCGAGGAATGCCGAGAAGACGATGGCCGCCTTCTGGCCGTTCTCCAGCCTGCGGGTCTCGATCACCTCGTCGGTGACTCCCGGCTTGACGTTGGGAGCGATCTCCTCCCCGCCCCGGTTGCGGATTGCCGAGACGAACAGGATGCCGAGCCAGGCAATGCCGGCAACGACGGCCAGGACAGTGATGATGTTGGCGGTCATTCCTCAGCCGCGGCGATCGCGCCGATACAGCTAGGTCCCTGTGGGTATTCAACGGTGAGTTCGGGGGCCCGGGGAGACTGGATGATCGACCCGGTCCTGACCACGAAGTTGTTGCCTCGAATCTCGACCTCGAAGCGGTCGAGATTTCTCGGGGCAGGCCCAGCGAAGTACTCGCCGATCACGTTGTACTTCGAGCCGTGACAGGGGCATTCGAAACCCTGGGAGGGCGCACACCAGGGGACCCGACAACCGAGATGGACACATCGTTGAAAGAGGGCCATCAGGCCCTCGGCTGCCACGTTCAAACCCTCGAATTGCTCGGAGAGATTGGCGGGGGCAGGCACCAGATAGGCCCGGGCCTCGGGAATGAACACCGGCAGCACCGCCCCGTCCGAGGTGAAGACCTGAGTCCTCAGATCGCTCACCAACCCGGCATCGATGTCCGCGCCGAAGCCACCGGTCAGCTTGGGCCAGAAGAACCCGAGATAGAAGACCCCCTGGAGGGCGAGAAAGGAGCCGAAGCTGGCAGTGATAGCCCGGTTGAAGAACTGACGTCGAGAGACGCCTCCTTCTTCGGGGGAGACTTCCACGATGCGTTGGGCCTCGACGATCTGCACGCCGACCAACTCTTCCTGATCGGCGGGGCCACCGGTCGTTTCTTCATCCGGGGAATCGTCCGGGCTCGGCTCTTCTGCCTCTTCGGCCTCATCCACCGGGACGGGTGGCAGGACCGAGGTGGCGGACCGGTCGGCCGCCCTGGTCTCGGGCGATACCCCGGCCAGCGGGTCCGGCTTCTCTACGGTCTGGGAGCGGCGGTAGGCGACGGCAAAGGCGCCCGCAGCCCCGAGGATGGCTACGACGGCGACGCTGATCAGAGCGATGCTGGTCAAGGTCATTCGAAATTCACCCAGTCCCTGAGATCGTCGAAGAACACACCGTCCTTCCACGGGTAGGAAAAGTTGAAGCCGCGTCCGCGGAACAGGACACCAATGATGGTCAGCGTGGCGGCCCCGGCCAGGAACACTGAGTAGAGGGCAATGGCGAACTTGCGGTCACTGGGACGGTTCGACGGGTTCTTGTCGACGTAGGGAATCAAGATGAAGCCGATGATCCCGGTGACCGTCGGGACCATGACCCCGGCGATCTGCGGGTCGAAGTAAGACAACAGCTCCTGGAGACCGAGGAAGTACCACGGTGCCTTGGACGGGTTGGGGGTTGAATTGAAGTTGGCCGGGTCGAGCAGAGGGGAGTGGATGATCACCGACAGGATCACGAGGAACGCGGTGATGGCGAGCAAGGCTCCGAACTCCATCAGCATCAGATGGGGCCAGGTGTTGACCTTGTCCGTGGGCTCGGCCTTGACGGTCTGGATCGCTCTGGCCTTGACCACGGTGAGCAGACGCTGGGTGCGGACACCTTCGGGCACCCCCTTGGGGGGGACCACCGGGCGTGCGGTCACCACCGAGGCGGCCTTTCCGTTGCCCGCTCCGTTCCCGGACGGGGCCGGCTTCTCCTCGACCGCCGTCGCCACCGCTGCCGGCGCAGGCTCTTGCTCCACCGGAGGCTCGGCGGCGGGCTCATCCACTTCTGCGTCCTGAGGAGCCTCAGTGGGTGGCGCCGGGACGACATCGGCGTCGGCGTTGACCTCGACCTCCGTCTCGGCGGCCGTCTCCTGCTCGGGCCGAGCCTCCTCGACCGGCTCAGGTTCTTCGTCAACCGACTCGACGGCTTCCGCTATCTCCTGCGATCGCTCCGCAGCGGCGTCGACCGCGGATTCGGCCTCGCCTTCCGGAGGCGACTCGGGCTCGGCATCGGGCAGAGGCGGCGGTGGCGCCTCTCCCTTCATCTCGGCCAGCACCTGCTCGACCGGCAGCCCCAAAGCCTTGGCCTTGGCCTCTGCCGATCTTCTCAGGAGACTTTCGGGGATTTCGGTCACAGATACTCCTTAGAGCGGTCCGGAGATTCCGCCGTCCTTGCGCACTCTCCAGAAGTGGACGGCAAGGAACAGGACGAGGATGAAGGGGAAGGCGAGCACATGGAGCACGTAGAAGCGAAGCAGAGTGGCTGCGGATACCTCAACGCCGGCGAGTAGGGCGAACTTGACTTGGGCTCCAACCACCGGGACGAAGCCGGCCATGTTGGTACCCACCGTCACCGCCCACAGCGCAAGCTGGTCCCAGGGGAGGAGGTAACCGGAGAAGGACAGAAGCAGAGTCAGGAACAACAGGATCACGCCGACCACCCAGTTGAACTCGCGCGGCGGCTTGTAAGCGCCATGGTAGAAGACCCGGCTCATATGGAGAAAGACCGATAGCACCATGAGGTGGGCACCCCATCGGTGCATGTTCCGCACCAGTGAACCGAACGCCACATTGGTCGACAACGCTTCGATGTCGGGGTAAGCCGTCTCCGCCGCCGGGGTGTAATAGAACATGAGAAAGATGCCGGTGATGGTGAGCAGGATGAACAGGAAGAAAGTGAGACCACCCAGACACAGGGTGTAAGAGAGCTTCACTCCGTGCCGCTTCACCTTCACCGGGTGAAGGTGATAGAGGACGTTGTTCATCACCACGTATGACCGGTTTCTCGGGCTGTCCGAGTAGCCCTTCTTGAAGGGCGAGCCGGGGCGCAGGATCGACTCGGCGAACTGGGAGCCCCAGACCTTGTCGTTGACCTCTTTGATCTTGTCCTTGAGACCGGTTCTACCGTTGCCGTTAGCCAATCCGCCTCCTACCAGCGCATCCCGTAGGCGTAACCATTCTTGAAATCACGCTGCCCGGTGTCGAGATCCCAGGGTCGGCGATCGAGGCCCAACTCGGCCGCCTGGGCGGCGAGGGACCCTTCGAACTTACCCAACGTGATGACATTGGTCGGGCAGCGGTCGATGCAAAGCGCACATCGGGTGCACTCGTCCTCGTCGACCACGAAGAAACCCAGATTCTGCGGGTCGTCACCGGGGTGGTCGACGTTGACCCCTTCGGTGATCGCATCCAGAGATAGGAAATGGATGCATTTCCAGGGGCAGATGTCGACACAGCCCTCGCAGATGATGCATTCGGACTGGTCGATGTGGAGAAACTGCTTCGGTCGCAGCTTGTCGACGAAGTAGTCGTCCTCGACCATCGCGAGCTGGTAGTCGTCGCGATAGGGAGGTGTCTCGTCGACGACACCCTTGGGCATCATCCACCTCCTTTGACCAGCGGTCGTCCGTACGGTGACACAGGCTCAGGTTTCGCAGCCGAGGCCGGCGCCCCCTGCTTCATCTTCTGGAGTTGGAGGGCGAAGACCGGGGCGGCGACGAGCATCACCACGTGGTAGCCCATCGAGATCGAGTCTTTCACGGCCTCCCAGCTGATCTCGACCTGGTTCCCGAGAACCAGCCACGACGGGATGACGAGAGCGACACGCTGCGAGGACCAGTTGAGATCGGTCTGGGCAAAGTTGAGCCACTCGGACGGAACCATGCCAAAGATCAACACCAACTCGACCCAGGTCACGGTTGCGGCGAACACCGCCCGGGCCCAAGTCATCTTCTGATTCAAGACGAAAACGAACAAGAGGCCGATCACGAGCATCTGAGAGGCGGCGAATGCGATCAGATAGCCCAATCCCTTCCATAACGGCCCACGTGGCATCCAGTTGAACTGGTCGAGAACGACCGGGACCTCCACGCCGTCGACGACCGTGGTTTGGGAAAAGCTTCCATAGTGGATAACGAGAACGGCAACGACCAGCGTGAGCACACCCAGGCCAAGCAGACCCCATCCGATGTTCTTGCGTCTTGTGTCGCTCAGTTCTGCCAGGCGGTACATCTCGTCCCAGGGCGCGGTCGGCTAGCTGTTGTCGTCGTTTCTACCACAACCCGGGTCCCGGTAGAGAAACCTGGGAACCGGGTCGGTGAGTGTCTTCCTCGAGGACGGAACGATTCCTGGAAGTAGTTATGCTCCCGCCGTCCCTCTTTGCACCGAGGAATCCTTTGGCCGCAACCCAGACAGCAGACATCCGAGCCCTCCTCGGCGCCGGCGCCGACGAAGATCGGGTCGCCGCCGCTCACTTCCTCGTAGGCGCATTCTTCTTGGTGCTGGCAGGAGGTCTTCAGCTCCTGGCCTTGTTCTCTCTACGGTTCGCCGGCCTCTCCCCGCTCAGCTTCGGGCGGCTCGAGTCGATGGCCAACCTCACCGTCATATTCGGTTTTCTGGTTGTGTCGTTGACCGGGGGCATCTACTACGTCCTCCCGCGACTCACCGGGGCTCGTCTCTGGCGAAAGGAATTGGCTCTGACCGGGCTGCTGCTCACTTCGGGCCTGGTGGTGGTGGGTCTGTTGTCGGTGGTGCTGGGTTTCGGCGGTGGTCGTCAGCCTCTCGGGCTCCCCTGGTGGCTGCACCCCCCGATGATCGCCGTCCTCGCCATACCTTTCGCAGTCACGATGATGACCATCAGGCACCGGGAGGAGAAACGGAGC
>Ga0299914_10002994_pt1 | contig 11820 bp, 9 predicted proteins | sample RVTome_10_FD_201361 | JGI IMG/M metagenome (GOLD analysis project Ga0299914, IMG submission 201361) | Soil microbial communities from uranium-contaminated site in the Upper Colorado River Basin, Wyoming, United States - RVT153D57 (version 2) ... | reverse complement strand
GCGCTGGCTGGCCGGTGATCCCCGAATCTCTCGGACCGGACTTCGTTGAAGGCGGGATAGTCCTCGAGACTGAGCAGGTAGACGGTGATTGAGACGACATCCTCGAGACCGTTGCCACCTGCCCCCACCACGAGGTCGCTGATCCGATCCAGGCATCGATGAGTCTGTGCGCTCACGTCCCCTTCGATGAGGTGGCGATCGGCATCCAAGGCGAGCTGACCGGCGATGTATACCCAGGACCCAGGACTTGCAACGAGAACGCGGTCGCTGTAGCTGGTTTCGTCTGTGCGGAAGCGGGCAACGGCCGCGCTCACACTTCCCCTCCCGAACCGTCCAGTGGCTCGCGCTTCTCGCTCGACGGTAGCTTGCCGTCGTCCTTGACCAGGCTGGTCAGGGTATCGACGGCCTTGTTGCGATGTTGCTCCAGCACCTCCAGGGCACGCTCGAGGTCCCTCTCCCGGCAGGCTTTGATCAAATCCCCGTGCTCCGCCTGCATTGCGTCTCGGTCGCCGTGGTTGGTGAATATGGACATCCGATAGATGTCCGCGCTCTTCCAGAGGATGTCGATGTGCTGGGATAGACGAGGTAGTCCGGCGCGGTCGAATAGTGCGAAGTGAAACTCGTGGTTGAGTCGGGCGTAGCGGGGGACATCGTCGATCCCGTGTGCTTCGGTCATCCACGCGTTCAGTGTCTCCATGGTCTCTACCAACTCGTCGTCGAGTTTGGCGAAGGCGAGTTTGACCGCCTCTCTCTCCAGGAGCCCCCGGATCAGCTTGATCTCCTCGACCGAGTCCCGGGAGAGTGCGCTGACCCAATACCCGCGGTGCGGGGTGTACTCGAGCTGCCCGTCGGCCTTGAGCACATTGAGCGCCTCCCTGACTGGCACCCTGCTCACACCCATCTGCTCGGCTATTGCGTCCTGATAGAGCCTCTCACCCGGACGCAGCTCACCGGCAGCGATCGCTTCCCTGAGGGCAGTCACCACCGCTTCCTGGGTGGTGGGGGGACGATGGAGGCGATTACGCCGACGGTCTTGTTCGCCCGAACCCGCTGATCCTGCCATTTCGCGATTCTCCCATGCTGGAGGGGCACCCTTGAACCCTCGGTCTTATACTGTATCCAGGTTGTCCCAACGAGACCATGACAGCGCCGGCCGTGTAGCCGTGCTCGGCGCGGGAAGTATGGGGCCTGGAATCGCTGCGGTGTTCTCCGCAGCCGGATTCGAGTCTCATATCTACGCCAGGAGGCTGGCTGCCGGCGGCGCCGCCCAACGGCGTGCCGAGAGTCAGAGGGAGCTGCTCTGGGACCATGGTCTGGCGACTCATGCCGACACTGTGATTCGGGCGTCACATGACCTCGAGGAGGCGTTGGAAGGTGTCGGGCTCGTCATCGAGGCGATCTCGGAGAATCTGGAGGAAAAGGCCGATCTCTTCGCGACGGTGGAGCAGTTTGTGGGTGCAGATGTCGTACTCGCTTCGACGACCTCCGGGCTCGACATCGGTCGGATCTCGTCTGGGGCAAGACACCCGGGCCGCTTCTTGGTGACGCATTTCTGGAACCCGGCACATCTGGTTCCTCTCGTCGAGGTGATGGGAGGAAAGGAGACCGAATCGTCGCTCCTGGACTGGGTCGAGGACTTGCTTCGCCGGATCGGGAAGTACCCGGTCCGTCTCAATCGCTATGCGCCCGGCTTCATCGGGGCCCGTCTGCAGCAAGCGGTCGTGAGGGAGGCGATCGCCCTTCTCCAAGCAGGCGTCGCTTCTGCGGAGGACATCGATGCCGCTACCCGGCTCAGCTTCGGCGCCCGGTTCCCCGTCCTCGGTCCGCTCGAGACCACGGACGTCGGAGGTTTGGATGTGATCGCCGCCATCCACGCGTACCTGCTTGCGGATCTCGATTGCTCCACGCAGCCTCAGACTCTTCTCAGGGAGCTTGTCGCAAGTGGCGACCTGGGCGTGAAGACCGGCAGGGGGTTCTACGACTGGTCGAAGCGCGATCCCGTCGAGCTGACCGAGCGACGAGATGAGGAGCTGATCAGACGAGTCAAGTCCCTGCACCAGACTGGCGAGTTGTCGCTCGGTTGAGCGGGTGCCTCGATCAGATGAGGTTGCGCACCTCGAATACGAGACACCCTCTCGGCGATGTCCAACTACCGTCGAGCAGGTCGAGGTCGAGATTTCCGTAGGTCGCGGAAGGATGCACGTGACCTTGATTCTCCAACTCGCCTGAGACGATCCAGAGTTCACTTCTTCCTTCCTCGCCGCCGGACCCGTTGGCGACGGAGCTGCCCGGCTGGAACTTGACCAGCCTCCCGTAGGACCCGGTGTCCTGACACCGAGTCAGCGTCTTGACGAACACTCCATCGGCCGCGGCTGCCACTTCCCATGGCAGGAGATCAGGATCCATGAACTCGAGTTGTTGCTTGGTGATCTGTCCGTCCGGATCGAAGTCGCGGAGCTCGTAGGTGATGGCACCGTGGGGAGCTTTCCACGGACCGTGTGCCATGTCATAGAGGCGGTTGGCGTACATGCCCGCGACGAAGTTCTGGTCGAGAGTCAGGTCGTGAATCGCCCCGGCGACGATCCAAAGCTCCTCCAGGTGGTCGTGTGACTGCGGTCCTGCCACCGAGGTGTCGGTGCCGGGTAGGAACTTGAGAAGACGGGTGTACGAGCCGGTGTCGGGGCATCGGGCCAGGGTCTTGGAATAGAGACCGTCGATGTTCGGCTCGGGATGCCACGGAATCAGGTCGGGGTCGAGAAAACCGACTGGCTCTTTGCGGATCATGAAACCTCCAGGGGGCGAGCTCGATACCGGAACATGATGGTGCGATCCAACACCGGATCGATCAGGCTGCCCTCGAATACGGGTTCGAAGTCGAAACCGCCGGCTAGCGAGGACACTGTCCCCCCGAATATCACCGTTCCGGGCACCGCATCGACCAGGCCGATGATGTCCTCGGGTGTCAGGAAGAAGTCGACACTCGTCTCCTGGTAAGCCCGACGCTCCTCACCGACCCACGACTTGAGGAGTAACTGGTCCCAATGCTCGGCGACTTCATCGAGCCGCCAAGCGGTGTCGGCGACGACCTTGGGCACCACCTGTTTGGAGAGGACGATCGACTCCTGCTCGAGAGCCCGGTCAGTGTGGTCGGAGCCGACGGTGACGTGGATCCCCTCGTCGGCGACCAGCAGGACGAACTCGACTTCGCCGCACGTCTGGTCGCCGGTGACATCGATGACATCGTGGCTCACTACTCGGTCGGCGCCACATGGGAACACGACCGGCGTCGATTCCGGTGCCGGTATCCCCTCCTTTTCCAACTTGGCCACATATCGGGCGACGGCGTCCTGGTCCCGGCCCGTGTACCCGGCGATAGCGACCTGGGCGACGGGCATACGCAGGGGACGCTCGTCAGGGCGGTGGAATGTGAGTTCGGGGTGATGGCTGCCGATCACTCGACGATCTGCGAGTTGCCGGAATCTGTCCCGGCTCCGACTCACCGACTCCAAGTCGAGGGTCGCCTCGGCAACACCGGGATCATCTCCCACAGTCGCGACCACGGTGCCCCAAGGATCCACGATCGCCGAGTTACCGCAGAGAGACGGGCCCGACAGGGTTGGCCCGACGCCGTTGGCCGCCACCACGTGCATCTGGTTCTCCAGGGCCCTCGCCCGCAAGAGCGTCGACCAGGCATGGACTCGAGGGAAGGGCCAGGCCGACGCCACCAGCACCGTTTCCGCGCCCATGTCGGTCATCAGGCGAAACAGCTCGGGGAACCGAAGGTCGTAACAGACCACCATGCCGAGTCGCCCGAGCTCGGTATCGACCACCGTCGGCTCTTGCCCTGGCGAGAGCACCTCGGGCTCACGGCTCCCGTAACCGAAGAGGTGGATTTTGGAATAGTCGGCGATCTCCTGTCCGTCGGGGTCGAACAAGACGCTCGTGTTGTAGAACCGATGTCCGCGTTCCTCCACGAAAGATCCTCCGTGGAGATGTGAACCCAGATCCTGGGCCAGCTCGGCGAGGAAAGATCGGACCTTGGGGGCGGACTGGGCGGCGTCGTGATATCTGTCGAAACCGAAGTACCCCGGAGTCCACATCTCCGGGAGGACGATCAGGTCTTTGCCGGCCAACCCGGCCGTGGCACCGGCGACTGCTTCGAAAGCCGCTTCCAGATCGAGCCCCTCGAGTGAGGGGAGCTGCACGGCTGCGACTCGGGCCATCTTCATCTGGGGCTCACCGACACCGCAGGCATATTATATTCAATCGGGTCAGCACGTCGGCGGAGTGAGTCATATGCGATTTGGTGCCTGGATCCCTTCCTATACCTACCCCAACCTCGACTATGCCCGGGTGAAACAAGACGTAGACACCTTCTCGAGGAAGGCAAACGACTACGAAATCGACCTCTGGACCATCGACCATCTGCTTCATGCCCCAGGGCTCTATGGAATGGCCTGGCTGGAGCCTCTCCACGTGTGCACCTGGGCCGCGGCGGTGGCTCCCGACGTGTTGGTCGGGACGGGGATTCTGGTCTTGCCGACCAGGAATCCGGTGGTTCTCGCCAAGGAGATATCCACCATCGACTTTCTGTACGAAGGGCGTTTCCAGTTCGGAATCGGTCCCGGTTGGTATGGGCCTGAGTTCGAGGCCACAGGCACCAAGCTGAACGAGCGGGGTAAGAGAACCGATGAGATCCTCGCCGCGGTCCGCCGTCTGCTGACCGAGGATCACGTGACCTTCGAAGGAGAGTTCTACCAATTCGAAGATGTGACCATCGAGCCGCGCCCGCCGGCGATGCCTCCCGTCTGGGTGGCCGGTGGCTCCAGGATCCCCGATGGGACGTTCGACAACGACGTCCCAGTCCTGGCACGGTCGGTGAAGGAGCGGATCCTCGCCGCAGACTGGTGGCTGTCACGGTGCTCCGGGAAACAGGAGTGGGTGAAGAGAGACTGGGAGTTGATCCAGGACGAGGCGGCCAAGGCCGGTACCGAGCCACCGCGTTTTGGTCACTGCAACTTCACGATGCTCGTCGACACCGCTGACACTGAGACCGCCAAGGAGATCCAACACCAATACTTCGCCGAGGTGATGGGCACTCATCGAAGCCCGGATCACCTAGAAGAGTCCTACCTGTTCGGATCGATCGACGACATCGTGGCCCGGCTGGTGGACCTGAAGGATGCCGGCTGCGAGTACGTAGTCGTCGGGCCCACCAGCGACGACCCTGAGCAACTGGATCTGTTGGCCAAGCTGGTCATACCTCAGGTGAACGGCTGACCAACACACCTATCGGCGATAGCCGCCTCCCGGGTGGCGAAGATGCATTGGTGATGCCGCCTCCGAATCTGAGGGTGGCAGTGGACATCGGGGGCACCTTCACCGACCTCGTGCTCACAGACGACGGACGCGTAGTGGGCACGGCCAAGCTGCTCACCTCCTCCGACGACCCGGCAAGGAGTGTGATCGAGGGGATCGCCCAGCTTCTGTCCAATCTCGACCCAACGTCGGTGGCCGACATCGTTCACGGCACCACCCTGGTCTCCAATGCCTTGATCGAGCGCAAGGGAGCCGTTACCGGGCTCATCACCACCGAAGGCTTCCGTGACGTCCTCGAATCCGGTCGGGAACAGCGTTACGACCTATATGACCTGTTTCTGGAGATGCCAACGCCACTCGTGCCCCGCCGACGACGGTGGGGGGTAAGGGAGCGGGTGCTCGCCTCGGGCAGCGTCGACCAGCCGCTCGACCTCGACTCCCTACTCAGTGCTCTGGATGCGGTGGATGAGGCCGGCATCGAGTCGTTAGCGGTGTGCCTGTTGCACGGCTATCGAAACCCCGAGCACGAACAGGTGGTCCGCCACGGCGTCGTCGAGCGACTGCCCCAAATCTCGGTCACGCTGTCGAGCGAGGTGTCCCCCGAGATCGGTGAGTACCACCGTGTGTCCACCACGGTGGCCAACGCATTCGTGCTGCCCGTCGTCAGTCGGTACCTCTCTTCTCTGGAGAGCTCACTCCAGGTCCTGGGCGTGGAGGGGCCGTTGCGAATCATGCTGTCCACCGGAGGTCTGGCTGCAACAGACACTGCCAGGCGCTTCCCGGTCAGGTTGCTCGAGTCGGGCCCCGCTGCCGGCGTCCTCGGTGCCGCCTACCTGGGGCAGGCGGATGAAGTCACGCCGGTGATGGCCTTCGACATGGGAGGAACGACGGCGAAGGCGGCATTGGTGGAGAGCGGAAGCCCTCTCATAGCCAATGCGTTCGAAGTGGCACGCGTCTATCGGTTCACCCGGGGGAGCGGTCTACCGATCAGGGTGCCCGTCATTGACATGATCGAGATCGGTGCGGGCGGTGGCTCCATCGCTCGCGTTGGGCCCTTCGGTCTTCCCAAAGTCGGTCCCGACTCGTCGGGGTCGGACCCCGGCCCGGTGTGCTACGGCCTCGGTGGCTCGGATCCGACCGTCACGGATGCAGACCTGGTGCTGGGTTACCTGAATCCGGACTACTTCCTCGGTGGCGAGATGCAGCTCGACCTCGAGTCGGCGCGGGATGCTCTGGGCTCGTTGGGGGCCAAGTTGGGGTTCTCCGCCGAGGAGACCGCCGGGGCTATCCATCGCGTCGTCAACGAGAACATGGCGAGCGCGGCCCGTATGCACGCTATCGAAAGAGGGCGCGACATCCGGCAGTACACCCTCGTGGCAACCGGGGGGGCAGGGCCGGTGCACGCCTGGGGTGTAGCCAAAGCGTTGGGTATCGAGCGCATCGTCTTTCCGCCCAGAGCCGGGGTGGCCTCGGCGTTCGGGATGCTGACCGCTCCCATCTCGTTCGAGTTCGCCCGCAGCATCCCTTCGATTCTTAGAGAGTCCGATTGGGCAGAGGTCGCTGAGGCCGTCAGCTCCATGCTGACGGAGGGCAGCCAGCTTCTGGACGAGTCCGGTATCGGAGAGCCCGAGATCCTGATCTCGGCTGATATCCGCTTCCAGGGTCAAGGTGAATCGTTGAGGGTCGACCTGGGGTCCCGGCTCCGCGACGAGCCAGCGGAGTATGTTGCTCGACGCTTCGCCAACGAGTACCGAAATCTATATGGGTCGATGCCTAGCAATGTAGAGCCCGAGGTCCTTACCTGGCGCGTCCGCGTGAGTGGTCCTCGTCCTAGACCGGACATCGCTCCAGATATGGGTAGTAGAGAGCCGCCAACGAAAGGGCGGAGGAGGGTCTGGTTCGCGGGAAGTGGATATGAAGACGCCGAGGTGTGCGACCGTTATCAGCTGGCCACCGGCAGCCGGCTGACCGGTCCGGCGGTGGTCGAAGAAAGCGAGTCGACGATCGTGATAGGTCCTTCTGGGGTTGGAGTCGTCACCGAGAACGGGAACCTGGAGGTTGACGTTGGCTGATCTGGATCCAGTCGTCCTCGAGATCCTCTGGAGCCGTCTGATCACTGTCACCAACGAACAGGCTGCCGCACTGCAGCGAACATCTTTCACTCCCATAGTGCGCGACTCAGGAGATCTCTCCGCAGCGGTGTTCGACGCCAAGGGCCGCATGCTGGCCCAAGCAGTGACCGGCACACCGGGGCACATCAACTCGCTGGCAACTTCGATGCATCACTTCCTCGATGCTTTCCCTATCGGCTCGCTCGAAGATGGCGACGTGTTGGTCACCAACGATCCGTGGAAAACCTCCGGTCAACTCAACGACCTCTCCGTGGTGACTCCGGTTTTCAAGGCCGGCCGCGTGGTTGGGTTCTTCGGCAACTGTTGTCACGCCGTCGACATCGGCGGGAGGGGTTTGTCAGCCGACGCTCATGAGGTCTATGAAGAAGGGCTGTGGGTGCCGATGACCAAGCTCTATCACAGTGGTAAGCCTAATGAAGAGCTGTTCAGGATCCTGGTGGCCAACGTCAGGGCTCCACGTGAAGTGCTGGGGGACCTGCACGCCCAAGTGGCCGGGAACCAGGTGGGAGCCGAGCGGCTCCTCGAGTATCTCGAGGAGTTCGGTCTCCACGACCTGACGGAGCTCGGCGACGAGATCACGAACAGATCTGAGGAGGCGACCCGCAAGGCGATCTTGGCGGTGCCCGACGGTGTCTACCGCCATGTCATCCAGACCGATGGGTTGGATGAGCCATTGACGATCGCCTGCTCGGTCGAGATCGACGGCGATGAGGTGATCGTCGACTACGACGGGAGTTCGCGACAAGTCGATCGTGGGATGAACGTGGTGCTCAACTACACAGCGGCCTATACGTCCTACGCCTTGAAGTGTGTGATCGCGCCAGAGGTGCCCCACAACGATGGCAGCTTCCGGCCGGTGACGGTGCGCGCCCCCGAGGGCAGCATCCTCAACCCGATCCACCCGGCAGCAGTCGCCGCCCGGCACATCGTTGGCCACTTTCTGCCCCATGCCGTGCTCGGAGCCCTGGCGGGGGTCCTCCCCGACCGCGTGGTCGCCGAGGGATCGGGCAATGTCTGGCTGACAACCGTGCGGGGAACCGGAGACAACAGGTTCGTCACCGTGTTCTTCGCCTCCGGGGGCATGGGAGCCCGACCCGACAAGGACGGTCTGTCGACTACCAGCTTCCCCAGTGGCATCGCCACTACCCCGGTCGAGGTCATCGAGGCGTCCTCTCCGCTGATATTCAGACGCAAGGAGTTCCGACCTGACTCCGGTGGCCCGGGTCGCCACCGCGGAGGGCTTGGGCAGACCATCGAGATCGGGGTGCGTACCGGCGAGCCCTACGTCGTCTCTGCTCTGTCTGACAGGTTCAAGTTCGCCGCGCAGGGCTACGCCGGCGGTGGCCCCGGCGCACCCGGCGGGTTCCTCACTTCGTCCGGTAAGGAGGTGAATCCCAAGCTCAGCGTCAGTATGGAGGCGGAAGAGACATTCACACTGGAGCTGCCCGGAGGCGGCGGATTTCACGACCCGTGCTCTCGTCCGCGGGAGTTGGTGGCTCGCGACGTCGCCGAGGGTCTGGTCAGTACCCAGATGGCGAGAGAATTGTACGGGACGGAGTTGGATCAACCCGCCTCTGACTGAAACGGACGGCCGAGGAGCGGCTTGTGGATTGGCGCACGGCGGTTCGTGGCCCAAGGTCTTCCTGATTCATCGGTGGATGAGGAAGTGGGCATCCCGGCACGACGGTTCTGAGCAGCGGCGTCGAGTTGGGAACTAGGTGCGATGGCGGGGGAGCGCTGTGTGGGTTGAGGATCTCGGGGCCCCACCAAGAGTCGCGCCCGAGAACCCGTTGCTAAGAGGACGGCTGAGTTGCGATGGCGGAGGCGTACACGCGTTGCGCCCCAGGCGGTGCCCGCCAAGCCCAGAGCAACGGGCCGAGAAGCCCCCAACGGAGACCCTCTTCCGGTCGGACGAGCTCGTTGGCCACATCGATTGAGTCATTTCGCTGCTTTGAGTCGAGTGCATCGGACCATCGAGAGGCCTAACGCTGTTGTCGATGCCTGAACCGGTCGTGGCGTCGTGGGACCGAGAAGTGGAGATGATCAAGCAAGGACGTGTCGTGTCATTTTAAGCCAAAGCGGCGCTCGGCGAATGCGTTTGCGCCATCAGTGGGTAGCCCTCCTAATCGAAACCGCTGGTTCCCAACTCGCAGTTGCGCCGTGAAAGCCCGGCACCGAGCGCCACCTGTGTTGTGGCATCGGCCGAACCCTCCGACCATATCGTTACACTTTCGCCACGTCGCAAGCCCGCACGGCCCGCCGGACGGCGGACCGACGGACACTCTGGAGCTAGCCTCACGTCATGCCAGGGAATGGGGAGGCCTCCCTAGACGGCCAGAGCGGACCTAGTCTCCGGTCGCTCTTCCCAACGATTTATCTACCAGCACTTCTCTTTGCCAGCGGGCTTGGGGCGGTGATTCCTCAGATTGCCTTGACAGCCCGCGGTCGCGGAGCATCCTTGGCGATGGCGGGAATCGCTGTCGCACTGCGGGCTCTTGGCACGACGGCCTTCGATGTTCCCAGCGGTGCAATCGTCGCTCGTTTCGGCCAGCGCAAGGCTCTGTTGATTGCCTCGGGACTCTTTGTCGTCTCGCTGCTCGGCTGTATGGCGAGTGACTCGGTTTGGGCCTTTTCCCTCTGGATATTCGTCCTCGGCTGTGGCTGGTCTGTCTGGCTCATCGCCGGCATTACCTACATAAGCGACGTTGTCCCTTCGAAAAGGCGCGGCCGAGCTCTATCGACTATGGGCGGGACTCTGCGGATCGGGATGTTCATGGGCCCATTCGCGGGCGCGGCAGCGGTTGCGCTCATGGGATTCGACGGCGCTTATCTAGTTCATCTGATCCTTGCGGCCGCCGCCGGCGCGTTGGTCTTCTTCACCTTCAAAGATTCGCATGCCGGATCCTCGTCGTTGCGACGCCACGTTCCTCTGGATCTCCGAGGGATCGGGCGACGTCACATGCCCGTCCTCCTCACCGGAGGGATCGGGATCCTCACCCTTGGGGCTCTTCGTACATCGAGGGAGGTGATCCTGCCACTCTGGGCAGAGTTCATTGGGTTGGATGCCGTCACGGTGGGAGTCATCTTCGGCATCTCATCGGCCATCGACATGACACTCTTCTATCCGGCAGGCAGCATCTCCGATCGATTCGGTCGCAAAGTCGTGGCGGTGCCCTGCATGACGTTGCTGGCACTAGGGCTCATGCTCGTCCCTCTCACCAGAGGCTTCTGGCCACTTGTGGCAATCGGTGTCTTGCTTGGCATAGGCAACGGATTGGGCAGCGGAGTCGTGATGACCCTCGGGGCCGACTTCTCGCCCGACCGAGAGCGCGCTGCCTTCCTGGGCGTCTGGAATCTCCTCGCGCATCTGGGTTCGGTTGGAGGCTCTTTGGTTGCCTCCGCGCTGGCTGCGGTCTCTCTCGCCGCGGCTCCGCTGACCGTGGGAGCCATAGGGTTGGCTGGAGCAGCGTTGGTATTGCTGAAAATGCCGGAGCCGAGGCGCTTGCGTGCGGAAACAATCTGAAGGCGGTCAAGATCCGAGCCTCTGGCAAGGCCGTCGAACCAGTCTGCGGATTCTCGGATTCTTCCCTTGGTTCCCCACTCCGGGGTGATTGGACAGCGAAAGAGAGGAGCGAGCAGGCCGCTCATGTCGGTATCCAATAGCGAGCCGAGGAGTTCGGGTCGAAGCCCGAGGTGATCTTCGAACCGGAAGATCGTCGTGGTCTTACATCTTCTGTGTGGGGAGTCGCTCGAGAACCTGTTCCGTGACGGTGTTGAGGTGCACCTTCTCACTTTCGGAAGCATCAACCCCGAGAAGGAAACGCCATACAACTCGTCCATGTCTCGGTCCTGGGCGGCACCGCGGTTGACTCACCCAGACGCCTTCCGGTCGTTCGACACCACTAAGCCCGCCGGCTGCCCGGTTCGAGCGAAGGTCTTGCGGCTCGGGGCCACGAGGGTCCTCGACGCCGACGATGATCGCGTTGGCGCTCCGTCTCTGTGCCTTCTCCAGGAAACCAGGTCTGTCTCCGGGACGAGCTAGCGGGCAATAGATCGAGCGCGCCTTACCTCGTCTATCGGCGGCGTCCTGGATACGAAGTTACCGGTCGGCGAGACTCACTGTGAGCTCCGCTCATCTGAACAACTGGTAATCGGTCAAGCTGCCCTCTGTGATCTCGTTGCGGAGCTCGCCCATGCCGGTTGCAGTGACCACCAGCTCGTCGCCGGCGCTGAGGTAGACCTGCGGCACTCTGGCATGACCCACTCCTGAGGGTGTGCCGGTCAGCAGCACATCACCCGGCCGGAGGGTCATGCCCCATGACAATTCCGCGAGGAGCCTAGGTACCTTGAACTCCATCTGAGAGAGCGA
>Ga0299914_10002993_pt1 | contig 11821 bp, 12 predicted proteins | sample RVTome_10_FD_201361 | JGI IMG/M metagenome (GOLD analysis project Ga0299914, IMG submission 201361) | Soil microbial communities from uranium-contaminated site in the Upper Colorado River Basin, Wyoming, United States - RVT153D57 (version 2) ... | reverse complement strand
GCCACTTAGAGGGGTGTCCCGGTAGGGGTTCCGCTTAACTTTTTCCGAAGACACGCTGCGGCTGTCCGCGGACGTCTTCGCGGAAAAAGTACAAGACGCTCCACCCCTACCGGGATAGCCCGCTGAGCGCGGCGTCGACCAGCAGCTGCGGATCCCGAGGTTGCAGGACGCCTGGGGGCGAGCCGCGCTTGCGTAGCTCGAGCGTCCCCGGATCCCCGAGGACGCGCAGGCGACCCTCTTTGATCAGGGCCTCGTCGACCCCTCCCATGCGCCCTGTGAAGGTGGTGAAGACCGGGGTGCCGAGGGCGACCGCCTCACGGTTCATCGTGCCGCCGGCGCTGACGACGAGGTCGGCGTGGGCGATCAGGCTCTGAGCGTCGATCGCCCGCTCGGGGACGATCAGGTTGGCGGCGTCCATCGCGCGCACGGCGGCCCCCTGGGTCCCGGTTCGGGGAATGACCACGGCCTGAACAGCGCCCTCTCCCGCCAGTCGCTCGATCACCTCTCCATAGACGTCGTTGCGGGCGTGGTAGGCGGAGGTCTCCGGCGGGGGGCGGAGGACGACCAGCACCTTCTCGCGGTCCAACCCCAGCTCGTCGAGGACGGCGGGATCGGGCTCGAAATCCGCGAGGTAGTACTCCTCCTTCAGCCCCGGATAGCGGAACAGCTTGCGCCCCTTTGCGCCGATCCGGGCCAGCCGCTCGACCGGGATCGAGTCCGGCATCAGCACCCGCTTCGCCACCCGGAAGGAAACCTGGCGCTGGAGGCCGGCGAACTCGTAGTCCTGCATCTGCGCCGAAGGAATGCGAAACAGGGCCGAAACGACCGCGAGGTCCACCGAGCCGTGAGCGATCGCCAGGTCGGGCCGGCGGCCCCAGACGACCCGCGCCAGCTGCGCCGATCGCCCGGCCAGCGCCATGCCCTTGCCCAGCTTGGAGCCGCCGCCATGACTTCCGACGGCCGTGTACGGGATCCCCAGCCGCTCGAGGATCCCGAGTGTCTGGCCGTACTCGCGAGCGGTGACGAAGACCTCGTCTCCCCGTGCCTCAAAGCGCTCGATCAGCGGCCGCAGCACCAGGGGGTGGGCCGCGGCGGTGCAGTCAACCCAAACCTTCAAGCGATCAGACAGACGCCGGAGTCAGCTGCGGATAGAGCGGATAACGCTCCATCAGGATGCGAGAGCGCTCCGCGAGGCTGTCCCTCTCGGTTTCGAAGTCGTCGCTGAGGGCGGTGGCGATGACGGCGGCTATCTCGCGCATGTCGTCCTCGACGAGGCCGCGGGTGGTGAGCGCCGGGGTGCCGATTCGCAGGCCGGACGGGTTCATAGGCGGCCGCTCGTCGAAGGGGATCGCGTTGCGGTTGACGGTGATCCCGACCGCCTCGAGGCGATCCTCGGCGCTCTGGCCGTCGAGCCCGCTGGGCGTCAGGTCAACGAGAACCAGATGGACGTCGGTGCCGCCGGTGAGGACCGGCACTCCGCCCTCCTGGAGGCCCTCGGCAAACGCCTTGGCGTTGGCGATCGTCTGTCGCTGGCGAGCGCGGAACTCCTCGGAGGCCGCGATCTTCAGGGCCACCGCCTTGGCCGCGACCGCGTGCATCAGTGGCCCGCCCTGCTGACCCGGGAAGACCGCCTTGTCGACCGCCTGCGCCTGCTCCTCGCGGCAGAGGATCATGCCGCTGCGCGGGCCGCAGAGGGTCTTGTGGATCGTCGTCGTGACGACGTCCGCGTGCTCGACCGGGTTGGGATGCTCGCCGGCGGCGACCAGGCCGGCGAAGTGGGCCATGTCGACCATCAGCTTGGCGCCGACCGCGTCGGCGATCGCGCGGAAAGCGGCGAAGTCGAGCTGGCGCGAATATGCGGACCAACCTGCGACGATCAGCTTCGGCCGGTGCTCGTGGGCGAGGCGCTCGACCTCCTCCATGTCTACCCGCAGGTCCTCGCGGCGCACGTGATAGGCGACGATTTCGTAGAGCTTGCCGCTGACGTTCAGCTTCATCCCGTGGGTGAGGTGGCCACCGTGGTCCAACGCCATCCCCATGATCGTGTCGCCGGGCTCGATCAGCGCCATGTAGGCGGCGTTGTTGGCCTGGGCGCCGGCGTGGGGCTGCACGTTGGCGTGCTCGGCGCCGAACAGCGACCTGGCGCGGTCGATGGCGAGCTGCTCGGCGACGTCGACCTCCTCGCAGCCGCCGTAGTAGCGCCGGCCGGGGTAGCCCTCGGCGTACTTGTTGGTCAGCACCGAGCCGACCGCGTCGAGCACCGCCTGCGGCACGAAGTTCTCCGAGGCAATCATCTCCAGGGTTCCCTGCTGGCGCACCAACTCCGCGTCGAGCACCGCGGCGATTTCCGGGTCGACGTCGACCAGAGGTGCGGCTTGGAAGTTGTCGGGTAGGTCAGTCACGATGCGAGCGACGATACCAGCGCACATGGATAGCCTGGCCAGGGTGAAGGGACGCTCGACAGCCGCGCTCGCGGCGACCTCTTTCACCTTCATCGCGCTTGCCGGAGCGGCCGGTGGCGCGACGGGCGGCGCCGGCCCGGGCGATGGCGCGACGACGCGCAATCCGTGCACGGGCCCTGAGGCGCGACAGCTGCTCTGCCCCGACCTGCGCGTGCGCCCGGCCTTCGACTTCTACGTCGAGCGGCGAGGCTCAGGCGGCTACTATGGCCGCCCCCGGGAAACGCTGCTGCACGCGGCGAACGACATCCGCTCGCAGGGTCGAGGCCCAATGGAGCTGCGCGGGCGGCGCTACAAGCGCAACTGGATGAGGGCCAACCAGGCGATCTACCGGGCGGGCGGAGGCGTCAGGATCTTCCGCACCGAGGCAAGATTCCACTTCTACGACGTCGGCTACGAATACGGCGGCTCCTACTGGAAAGTGCACGACCCGCTGAGCATGGAGATCTGGAGCCTCGATGAGCGGCGGCGGCCGCTGGCGCGCGTGCGCAAAGGGCCGAAGGTCTTCTATTGTTTCCGAGATCTGGGGCGCACTCGAGCCGGAAGACGGTCGCCGCGGCGGCGCGTCTACCCCGCCTGCAGCCAAGACCCCGGCCGCAAGCGCCTGCGCCTCGGAACCTCGGTCGGCTGGTCGGACATCTACCCCGCCGACTACGACCGCCAGTGGGTCAACGTCAGCGGCCTACGAGGGTGCTTCGCCTTCGTCATGCGAGTCGACCCGCAAAACCTCCTCTTCGAGTCAAACGAGCGCAACAACCGCTCCATCAGGGTCATTCGCCTCCCGTACCGCCCCGGCCCCCAGCGCTGCTGACTCCCACCCCGTGTGGTGAAACGCATACGCGGCTCACGCGCCTCTTTTGCGTTTCACCGGGTGGTGAGAGGCGTTAGGACCGCCGCCAAATCGCCCTCGGAGACGGCACCCTGACGGAGGACTTGCCATTCGCCGTCGGCATCGAGCGTGCTGAGGTCGACCACCGTGGAGGGGAGGCCGGTGAGGGTTCCGCCGTCTATCGCCAGGTCGACGGCTTCGAGGATCTCGGCGGGAACATCGTCGAAGCCGGCTGGAGCCGGCTCTCCGCTGAGGTTGGCCGAGGTCTGGAAGACCGGGCACATCGCAGCGGCGAGCGGGCCTTCGATGAGGCGAATTCCCAGACGCTCGGGATCTTCGCGGCAGGCAAGTGGGTAACGGCGCGCGGGGTTGGCGACTACCAGGGTGACGGGACCGGGGAGAAGGGCGCCGGCCGCCTCCCGCGCCTTTGGCCCGAGGGATTCGACCAGCTCCCGCATCGACAGCGGTGAGAAGTACATGACCGCCGAGGATTTGCCCTCATCACGACCCTTGATCTTGTGGATGCGCTCAATCGCGCCCGCGTTCACCGGATCGCAGGCGAGCCCGTACAGCCCATCGGCGGGGAAAACGGCAACGCCCCCGCCGGCAATGCAGCGCTCCAGCGCCGACCGCGCGGCCTCCGCCCCGTCGCGCTCGACCGAAACCAGCATCAATCCCTCCCCTGTGTCGGGTTTGTGTCGCATAGCGAAACAAACCCGACACAGCCGGGCGGGATCACCTTCTCCCCCATACGATCCGCGGGATGCCGGCGAGATCGGGGCGGGTCTGGACCGCGCCGAACCCCGCTCCACCCAGCAGTTCGGCCACCGCTTCCGCCTGTCCCTCCCCCACCTCCAGCGCCAAAGCCAGCGCCGAGTGGTCACTTTCCCCCTCTATGCGGTGGAAAGTGTCCATTCGACGGGAAAGTTGGGTGAGGAGGGCGCGAATCGCGTCGAGGCCGTCGGGCCCGGCTAGGAGTGCCTCGCTCGGTTCCCACTGCGTGACCTCAGGCTGAAGCGAAGGCCAGTCCCCTTCGGGCACGTAGGGAAGGTTGGCGAGGATCAGGTCGAACCCCTCGCCTTCGGCGGCCCTCGCAACCAAGCCATCGGGGATCGTCCCCTCGGCGAAGTGAACCCTCCCCGAGAGTCCCAACCGCTTGGCGTTGGCAGTTGCCACCTTTAGTGCGTCTGTTGAGGTATCCGTCGCAACCACCTCGCACTCGGGCAACTCATCCGCCACCGCCAGCGCGATCGCTCCCGACCCCGTCCCCACGTCCAGCACGGTGCGTGGCCGCAACTCCAGCGCCAGCTCCATCAGCAGCTCCGTCTCCGGCCGTGGGATCAGCACACGCCGATCCACCGCCAGCTCAAGGTGCCGAAACCCTTTGCGCCCCAGGATGTACGCCACTGGCTCGCGCCGCAGCCGCCGCCGGACCATCTCGGCGAACCGCCGCCCCGCATCGGCCGGCACACCGGCCTCGGGGTTCGCCGCCAGGTAAGCCCGGTCCCGCCCGGTCGCCTCGCCGAGCAGCACCTCGGCATCGAGCCGTGGGTCTTCAACACCCGCCGCCCGCAGCGCATCGACCGCCGCCGCAAGGGCATCTCGAACGCTGCTCATATCGGTGCTCGCCACGTCAGAACCCATTCCGGTAGGGGTGGAACGTCTTGTACTTTTTCCGCGACGCGGCCCGCGGACAGCCGGCAACTGTCTTCGGAAAAAGTTAAGTGGAACCCCTACCGGAATGGGTTCTCATGCCGCAGCCGCTGCTTCGAGCCGCTGCCGCTTCTCCTCGGCCCCCAACGCCTCGGTGAACTCGCCCAACTCGCCGCCCAGCACGCCGTCGAGGTTGTGGGAGGTGTGCTTGATCCTGTGGTCGGTGACCCGGCCCTGGGGGAAGTTGTAGGTGCGGACCTTCTCGCTGCGCTCGCCCGTGCCCACCTGAGCCTTGCGCTCGGAGGCGATCTTCGCCTGCTGCTCGGCGATCTCACGCTCCAGCAGCCGCGCCCGCAGCACCCGCATCGCCCGCTCCTTGTTCTGCAGCTGGGACTTCTCGTCCTGCATCGAGACGACGATCCCGGTTGGCCTGTGGGTGATCCGCACCGCCGAGTCGGTCGTGTTGACCGACTGTCCCCCCGGCCCCGAGGAGCGGTAGACATCGATCTGGAGGTCGCTCTGGTCGACCGCCACCTCGACCTCTTCGGCCTCCGGCAGGACCGCCACGGTCGCGGTGGAGGTGTGAATGCGACCCTGGGACTCGGTCTCCGGCACCCGCTGCACACGGTGCGTGCCGCCCTCGTACTTGAAGATGGAGTAGGCGCCCTCGCCCTTGACGGCGAAGGTCACCTCCTTGAAGCCGCCGACCTCGGCCGCCGACTGCGACAGAACTTCGGTCGAGAGTCCGAGTCCTTCGGCATATCTGGTCAGCATCCTGAACAGGTCGCCGGCGAACAGCGCCGCCTCGTCCCCTCCGGTTCCGGCGCGGATCTCGACGATCACGTTCTTGGCGTCGTTGGGGTCGCGCTCGACCATCGCCAGCCTGATCTCGTCCGCCAACTCCCCCAGCCGCTCCGGCGCCTCCTCGACGACGGTCCGCAGCTCCGGGTCCTCGCCTTCCTCCAGCAGTTCCCTCGCCCCGTCGAGATCCCCCTTCAGGGTCCGCCACTCATCGGCGAGAGCATGGGCGGCTTGCAACTCGCGGTACTCCCGCCCCACTTCCGCATACCGCTCGCGGTCCCCGATCACCTCGGGATCCGCCATCTGAGCTTCCAGCTCGGCGAATCGCGCTTCGATCTGCTCGACGAGCTGCTCGATCACGCGACAATCTCGATCGGCGACTCCTTCGAGTCGCCGGGCTTCTCCTCGGCGAGCACTTTCTGCAGCGCCACAATCGCCACCGCCAGCTGCTCCTCGTCGGGCTCGCGCGTGGTCAGGTTCTGCAGCATCAGGCCCGGCCACATCAGCGCCCGCACCCAGCGCTTGCGCCGGTTTCTCCCCGCCCACTTGATCACCTCGTAGGAGAGGCCGGCGATCAGCGGGATGCCAAGGATGCGCGATGCCAGCAGCCAGTACCAGGCGGGCAGGCCGATCGGCGCGAAGACGAAGATCGCCAGCACCATCACGATCAGCAGGAAGCTCGTGCCGCAGCGTGGGTGCAGCCGGGAGTAGAGCTTGGCCCGGGCCGGGGTCAGCTCGTCCTCGGCCTCATAGCAGGAGATCGTCTTGTGCTCGGCGCCGTGGTACTCGAAGACGCGGCGCAGGTCTCTCAGGCGGCTGATCGCGACGATGTAGCCGATGAAGATCGCCGTGCGCAGAATCCCCTCGACCAGCCAGAAGAGGAGCGCCGAGCCGAGCTGGTCCTTGATCAAGCTGGTGGCCCCGACCGGGATGACGAAGAAGAGGCCGATCGCCAGCAGCAGTGAGAGGGCGATGGTCACGCCCCACATCCAGCCGCCGATCTCCTCTCTCACCCCCTCCTCGTCCTCCTCCAGCTGAGCGTTGGCGGAGATCGCCAGGGCTCTGAAGCCGATCTTCATCGACTCGCCCAGGGCGACGACGCCGCGGAGCACCGGCACCCGCCAGAGCCGGTGTCGTGAAGCCCAGGGGACGAGCGGCTCGGACTCGACTTCGATCTCCCCCTCCGGAGTCCGCACGGCCACCGCCCAGGTGGAGACGCCGCGCATCATCACGCCCTCAAGCACCGCCTGGCCGCCGACCGGCGCGTCGCGCTTGGCGACGAGCGCCCCGTCGGGCATGCGCAGCGGGTCGGCCCCGTTGGGGGAGACCGAAGGCGCCTCGGGCGAGCCCCCCTCCGGGCTCACGTCTTACTTCCCGGCCTTGGCGCGCTTCGCGGCGCGGCGCTGGAACCGCTCGACCCGGCCGCCGGTGTCAACCAGCTTCTGCTTGCCGGTGTAGAACGGGTGGCACTCCGAGCAGAGTTCGACGTGGAGGTCCGCTCTGGTCGAGCGGGTGTAGAACTGGTTCCCGCACGAGCAGTGCACGTTGGCGAGGACGTATTCGGGGTGGATCTCAGCCTTCATCGCCACTCAGTCTAGATGACGCGTGAATCGCGCCGACCCAAGGGTCACGAATCGGGGGACCGCTGCCGATAGCTGAACGATGGCAACGGACCGATCCGGATTCGGCGACACGCAAGCGGTGAGGGTGCTGCGGCTCGGGCTGGCGATCCTCCTGGTGGGAGGCACCGCGCTCGTCATCCTCCACGACTGGGCCGGCCTGGGCGGGAACAGCCTCGACTACCTGGCCGGCGGCCCGCTCTACGACGCGATCGTGATCGCGGCGGCCGTTGCCTGCCTCGCCCGAGCCAGCCTCTTCAAGCGCGAGCGGGGGGCGTGGATCCTGCTCGGACTGGCGATTCTCGCCTGGGCCGCGGGCGAGGTCTACTGGACCTGGTTCATCCTCGACAACCCCGCGGCCCCTTATCCCTCCCCCGCCGACGTCGCCTACCTCACCTTCTACCCACTGGCCTATGCGGGCCTGGCGATGCTGGTCCGCGCCCGGGCCCACGAGCTGGATTGGCGGCGCTGGATGGACGGGGCGATCGCGGCGCTGGGAACCGCGGCTCTCGGAGCGGCCTTCGTCTTCGACTTCGTGGCGGGCGAGACCACGGGCACGTCCCTACAGGTGGCGACATCGCTTGCCTATCCCCTCGGCGACATCGGGATGCTGGCGCTGGTCGTTGGCGTGATCACCCTTACCGACTGGCGACCCGGCCGCACATGGTCGCTGCTGCTCGTCGGATTGGCGGCCCAGGTGGTCGCCGACATCGCCTACACGCTGCAATCGACGAACGGCGCGCTGCCGGCCGGAAACTGGATCGATCCGATCTACCTGATCTCGGCGGCCTGCCTCGGAGCGGCGGTCTGGCAGCCCCCCGCCGCTCCGATCCGCTCTTCGGAGCGACCGGGCGTCTGGCGGGAGATGATGGTCCCGGTGCTGTTCATCACGGTGATGGTCGGCCTCTTCGTGATGCAGCTCCTCGGCTCCAACAGCGGCCTTTCGACTGCTTTGTGGGCAGGGACGATGGTCGCGGTGATCGTCCGCCTGGCGGTGAGCGACCGGGAGAACCGCCTGCTGCTGGCTCGAGTCCAGGCCGACCCCCTCACCGGGCTGGCGAACCGGGGACGGTTGCAGATAGATCTGGAAAGGCAGTGCGCAGCGGCCACCGAGGAGAGGGCGGTCACGCTGCTGTTCCTCGACCTCAACGGCTTCAAGCATTACAACGACACCCTCGGCCATCCGGCGGGCGATGAGCTGCTGATCGTGCTGGGGCGGAACCTGAGAGAGGCCGTCGGAACGGATGGGTTCGCCTATCGGATCGGGGGCGACGAGTTCTGCGTGCTGCTGACCTGCCCGGAGGACCGGTTCGATGAAGTCACGCGCGACGCCGCCAGGGCGCTGACCGCGCAGGGCAAGGGTTTTGCGGTGAGCGCCGCCTGGGGCTCGGCCGTCATCCCGCGAGAGGCCGCCACCCCCCTCGAAGCGCTACAGCTGGCGGATGTGAGGATGTACGCGCAGAAGGAGTCGCGTCGCGTCGCGCTCAGCGCCCCCGCCCCACCACTCCCGCAAGCGCCAGAGCCGGAGCCGGAGATCATCTAACCGGCGCCCTCGGCGGAGCTCAACGCGTCGAGCAGGAACGTCAGCGTGCGCCCGACTTCGACCCGCATCGATTCCGGGTTCTCGGCCCGCGCGACCAGCATCGCGGCCTCGTCCATAGCCCCCATCAGCACATGAGCCAGAGGCCGAGCGGGCTGCGCGGGAATCTCTCCGGCGTCGATCGCCGCCCGCAGGGTCGCCTCGACCATTCCCAGCCCGTACTCGGCGGCAATCTCGCGCCAGCGATCCCAACCGAGCACCGCCGGGCCGTCGAGCAGGACGATGCGCTGCACTTCGGGCTCGGTGCTTGCTTTCAGGGCCATCTCCACCCCGGCCTTCAGGGCCTCCAGGGGTGCCTCGGCGTTGGCGGCGAAGGCGCCCGCGGCGATCCTCTCCGCCAGCTCCGCCTCCAGCTGCTCGTAGACCGCCTCGAACAGCAGTCTCTTGCCGGCGAAGTGGTGGTACAGGGCCCCCCGCGTCACCCCGGCGGCGCGGACGATCTCCTCGGTGCCGACCTCAGCGTATCCGCGTGCGGCGAACAGCGGTCGCGCCCCCGCAATCAGCGCGGCGCGGGTCGACTCCGAGCGCTCCGCCTGAGTGCGGCGGGCGCCAGAGCTCACGGAACCCTCGTCTTGTCGGTTGACATTCATACTGTCTGTATGTATCTTAGCGCCGTCTTGCCAGAAAACTACGTCAACGAGGAGGACGCAAAAATGCCCCAGCCAGACCAGCGCCGCGAAGTGCAGCTACCGGCAGGGACGATCCGCTATCGCGAGGCCGGCGAGGGCAGACCGGTCGTCTTCGTCCATGGCGTCCTCGTCGACGGTCGGCTCTGGGACGGCGTCGTCGATCGCCTCTCCACCAGCTGCCGCTGCATCGCGCCCGACTGGCCGATCGGCGCCCAGCAGGTGGCGATGGAGCCCGATGCCGACCTGACCCCCTACGGAATCGCCGCGATCGTCGACAGCTTCCTCGAAGCGCTCGACCTGCAAGACGTGACGATCGTCGGCAACGACTCCGGCGGGGCGATGTCGCAGGTGCTCGTAACCAGGCATCCAGAACGGATCGGCCGCCTCGTCCTCACCAACTGCGACACGCACGAGAACTTCCCGCCGGGAGCATTCAAGGCGATCCCGCCGATCGCCAAGCTGCCGGGAGGCGCGTCGGCGATTGCCGGGCCGTTCAGGATCGGCGCCGTCGCACGGCGAGCAATCCGTCCATTCGCCAAGACCGAGATTCCCCCCGAGTTGATCGAATCCTGGATGGGACCCGGGATCAACCGCCAGGTCCCCGGCGTTCGCCGCGATCTGAAGAAGGCGATGGCCGGCATGAACAAGCGCTACACCTTGGAGGCGGCGGAGAAGCTGAAGGGCTCCGAGTTGCCGCTCCTGCTCACCTGGGCGCCGAGAGACCCGTACTTCCCGCTGAAGTACGCGCAGCGCCTGGAGAAGGAAACCCCCAACGCGCGCCTGGTCGAGATCCCCGACTCGCGCACCTTCGTCCCGATAGACCAGCCCCGGCGCCTCGCCGACGAGATCGCCGCCTTCACAACCGGCTAACCCCGCCGACGGGACGATTTCGTCGATATATCCGACGTTTTCGGCCCGTCGGCATTCCGTTTGTCGCAATGTGCAGATTTTTCGTCCGACGGGACGGTGAGGCTTCACTCACGCCCCCTACAGGACGGAGAGCCATGCCCGAGGAGATCTTCGACCAGGACCGGCCCAGAAGCGCGATGGTCCGGCGCCTAGACGAGGCGTTCGCCGGCTGCGAGGAATGGACGATCGCCCCGCCGCCGGAGCGGCGCGGCGCCGAGATCCTCGTTCCCGACTTCCTCGCTAGGTCTCCTGATACAGAGGACCGTCGCCGCCCTCGGGCAGCGTGAGGCGACCGCCCTTGGCGGTGATCGCGCCGCACTGGACGCAGTTCGACGCGGTCACGTGAACGTCGACCTCTGAGGCGCCGTTCTCAAGCTGTTCGTCGGGGATTTCGTAGACCTGCGCCGGGCACATCGAGACCCAGGTCTGCGCGACCTCGCGCGGCACCCTGGTCTGGACGCGGACGTGGTTGGGGGCGTCGTCGCGCGTTGCGTTGCCCGATAGGAAGACCGAGTCGAGCTTGTTGAAGGTCAACTTGTTGTCGGGCTGGACGTACATGTCGGCCGCCTTGCCGATCTCCACCTCGACCTCGGAGTCGTGCTCCTGCTTCCAGTGACCGCCGGGGAAGGCGCCTCTGGTGATCGTCATCGCCGAGGCGATCGCACCGCCGGCGAAGAAGCCCTTCGTGAAGGGCTGGCGCATGTTCCGCGACTGGCGGATTTCCTTCTCGATCAGCGAGTTGTGGATCTTCTCGTCGTAGGCCTCGAAGTTGACCGAGTCCTGTTTGAGGGCATCGACAATTGCCTCCGCCGCATACATCCCGGCGTGCATCGCGTAGTGGACGCCCTTCAACGTCGGGATGTTGACCATGCTGGCCGCGTCGCCGGCGACCACCATCCCCGGAACCGCAAGCCGCTTGGGCATCGCGAAGTAGCCGCCTGAGGGAATCGTCTTCGCGCCCCAGGCGACCCGCTTGCCCCCCTCGAGGATTCTCTTGATGAAGGGGTGGGTCTTCATCAGCTGCAGCGCGTCGTGGCAGCTGAATGTGGCGTCGGTGTAGTCGAGGCCGACGACGAGGCCGATGCAGACCTTGTCCTCGCCCATCGGGTAGATGAAGCTGCCGCCGAACTCGTTGAACTTGGGGGATTTGCGCAGCGGCCAGCCCATCGTGTGGATCACCCGATCGAGCGGCTTCGGCACCTCCCAGACCTCTTTCACCCCCAGCTCCCAGCGCATCGGGTCGGCGCCATGCAGGTCGAAGTAGTCGTAGGCCGCGTAGGTGAGGTGGCCGACGGTGCCCTCGGCCAGCACGGTCGCCTTGG
>Ga0299914_10002992_pt1 | contig 11824 bp, 8 predicted proteins | sample RVTome_10_FD_201361 | JGI IMG/M metagenome (GOLD analysis project Ga0299914, IMG submission 201361) | Soil microbial communities from uranium-contaminated site in the Upper Colorado River Basin, Wyoming, United States - RVT153D57 (version 2) ... | reverse complement strand
CTCGCACAGATGGCGGGAGCCACGATTCCGCTCACGCCGGCGGTGCACCAGATGATCGACATCGGACCGGTGCCGCGCTTCGAGAAGGCCGAGCGCGCGATCGAGTACCCGATCGTGCGCGACATGGACACGAACATGTACGAGCGCCAGGACGGGCGCGGCCTCGAGATCGGGTCCTACGCGCATCGCCCGATCCTGCACGCGCCCGAGGACATCCCGTCGATCGAGGAGTCGGCTCTGTCCCCGACGGAGCTCCCGTTCACCGAGGACGACTTCACGCTGCAGCTGGAGCAGGCGCTCGAGCTGATGCCCGAGATCGTGGGCGACGAGTCGGTCGGCGTGAAGTACGCCATCAACGGGCTCCTCTCACTGACGGCGGACGGGCTGCCGGTGCTCGGTGAGACGCCCGAGGTCAAAGGGCTGTGGTCGGTGGCCGCGGTGTGGGTCAAGGAGGGGCCGGGCGTGGGGCGTGGGGTCGCCGAGTGGATGACTCACGGCCAGCCTGAGATCGACCTGCAGGCGTCGGACATCGCGCGCTTCTACCCATGTCAGAAGACCAGGGCCCATGTGCGCGCCCGCGCGGCGGAGGGGTTCAACAAGACGTACGGGATCGTCCACCCCGGCGAGCAATGGAGCTCGAGCCGCGGCGTCCGGCTGCCGCCGTTCCACGCCCGCGAGCAGGAGCTCGGCGCCGAATTCTTCGAGGTGGCCGGCTGGGAGCGCCCTCACTGGTACGCGTCCAATGAGAAGCTGCTCGCCGACTACGACGGCCGTGTGAACGGCCGGCAGGCGGAGTGGGACGCGCGCTGGTGGTCGCCGATCATCAACGCCGAACACCTCGCCATGCGCGAGCGCGCCGGGATGTTCGACCTGAGCGCGTTCTGCGTCTTCGACGTGACCGGGCCGGGCGCGCTGGGAACGGTCCAGCGCGTCGCGATGCGCCAGATGGACGTGCCGGTCGGCCGCGTCGTCTACACGCCGGTTCTCACGCCCCTCGGCGGCTTCCGCTCGGACCTCACGATCATGCGGCTCGGCGACGAGGCGTTCCGGGTCGTCACCGGCGGCCTCCACGGTCAGGCCGACCTCAAGTGGTTCACCGACCACCTGCCGGAGGACGGGAGCGCCCAGATCCACGAGCTCACGTCGGCGTGGACGACGCTCGGCCTCTGGGGACCGCGGTCACGGGACATCCTCTCGAGCCTGACGAGCGCCGACCTCTCCAACGAGGGCTTCCCGTTCGCGCGCTGCCGGTGGATCGAGGTCGCCGAGCTGCCCGTGCTGGCCTCGCGGATCTCCTACGTCGGCGATCTCGGGTGGGAGCTCTACGTGCCGATCGAGCAGGGCGCGCGGCTGTGGGACCTCATCTGGGAGGCGGGTCGGCCGCATGGCGTCGTCCCGGTCGGGATCGGCGTCTACGCCTCGACGGGCCGGCTTGAGAAGTGCTATCGCGCGTTCGGCTTCGAGCTCGACGGCGAGTACAACGTGGTAGAGGCCGGCATGGCCTGGGGCAAGGTCAAGGATGCGGACTTCGTCGGCAAGGAGGCGCACGTCCGCCACCGCGAGCAGGAGCCGGCGGCCGTGCTGTGCACGCTGACGGTCGACGACCACACGTCGGCCTCGGGCACACCTCGATACATGCTCGGCCGCGAGCCGGTGCTGAGCCGTGACGGGAGGCCGTTGGTCGACGCCAAGGGGCGGCGCTCGTTCGTGACCTCCGCCGGTGCGGGCCCGTCGGTCGGGAAGCACATCCTGATGGCCTACCTGCCGCCCGAGCACGCCCGCGAGGGCGAGGAGCTGGCCGTCGAGTACATGGCGGAGCAGTATCCCGTGACGGTCGCCGTCGCCGGGTCGACGCCCCTCTTCGACCCCGAGAACGCGCGGATCCGGTCATGAACACCCTGGTCTGCGTCAAGCGGGTGCCGATCACCGGCGGCAAGATCGTCCTCACCGACGACGAGCGCGCGATCGAGACCCGCCACCTCGGCTTCACGGTCAGCCCGCACGAGGAGTGCGCCGTGGAGGAGGCCGTCCGCATCGCGGAGGCCCACGGCGGCACCACGACCGTGCTCACGCTGGGACCGCCCGAGGCCGAGGAGCAGCTGCGCGACGCGCTGGCGCTCGGCATCGACCGCGCCGTCCACCTGGTGACAGACGGCTCCGACTGGGACCCGGAGGCCACCGCCGCCGCGCTGGTCGACGCTATCGAGACCGAGCGGATGGCCGGCAACCCCTACGACCTCGTCATCTTCGGCTCGGAGTCCGCAGACAACGGCAACTACCAGGTCGGGATCCGCGTCGCCCACGCGCTCGGCCGCTCGTGCGTGACGGGGCTGAAGGGCCTCGCCGTGCAGGACGGCCACGTGCGCTGTGAGCAGGAGGTCGGCTCCGGGCGTGATGTCTACGTCGTCGCGCTCCCGGCGGTCGTGACGGTCAAGGAGGGGATCAACCTGCCGCGTTATCCGTCCGTGCCCGCCAAGCTGCGCGCCCGGCGCAAGCCGATCGAGCGCGCCGAGCCGGAGGCCCGCGCGCCGCGGCTCGAGCTGGTGCGTCTCAGGGCGCCCTCGGGCCCTGGCCGGCAGGCCGAGCTGCTGGGAGAGGGGCCAGCGGCGGCCCCGGCCGTGGTCGACGTACTGCGCCGGCTGGGGGTGGCGTAATGGTCCTCGTCTTCGTCGAGCACGAGCGCGGCGAGCTGGACGAGCTCTCCCTGCAGGCGCTCACCTTCGCGCGCGGCTACGCGGGCGGCGAGACGGTCGATGCCGTAGTCGCCGGCGCCGGCGCGGCCGAGGCAGCCGGCGCGCTCGGCGCGCACGGCGTCGCCACCGTGCACGTCGCCGAGCACGACGCCCTCGCCGACGGGTACGCCCCGCGGGCCTGGGCGCGGGCGGTCGCGGAGCTGGCCCAGCGCCTCGCGCCGGCCACCGTGATTGCGGCCGGGAGCGACCGCGGTCACGAGCTGGCGGCGCATGCGGCGGTGATGACCGGGGGGGCGCTGGCAGCCAACTGCGTTGCTGCCACGCCGGGCGATCCCGCGCTCGTGACGCGCCAGCGGTGGGGTGGCAGCCTGCTCGAGGAGGCGCGGCTGCACGGGCCGATGAAGCTGCTGACGGTCGCCGCGCACGCCGCCGAAGCCCAGACGGCCGCCGGCGCCGAGGCGGCAGTCCGCGTCTTCACGCCCGAGCTGCGTCCCGAGGACCTCGTCGTGCGCGTGAGCGAGCACGTCGACACCTCGACCGGCGGCCTATCGCTCGCCGAGGCCCCCGTCGTTGTCTCGGGCGGCCGCGGGGTCGGCTCGGCCGAGGGCTTCGCGCCGCTCGAGGAGCTCGCGGTCCTGCTCGGCGGCGTCGTCGGCTGCTCGCGCGCGGTGACCATGGCGGGCTGGCGCCCGCACACCGACCAGGTCGGCCAGACGGGGACGAAGATCTCGCCGGAGCTCTACATCCCATGCGGGATCAGCGGCGCGACGCAGCACATGGCGGGCTGCAAGGGCGCGAAGAAGGTCCTGGCCATCAACGCCGACCCGGATGCCCCGATCCTGGCCGGCGCCGACTACGCCGTCATCGGCGACCTGAGCGAGATCGTGCCGGCAGTCACGGCCGAGCTGCGCCGGGTCCGGGGGAGCTGATGGCCGCGACGCTAGCGAGCGCGACCGCGCTCGCCGCCGCGCTCGCGGTCGCAGGGGCGCTGTTCGCCCGCCGGGCGCGGCTGCTCCTGCGGCTCCTGCGCATGGGCAAGCCGCCGGGGATCGCGCGCGACGACGCGGTCCGGGACCGCCTGCGCCAGGAGGCGGTCGTCGTGCTCGGCCAGCGCAAGCTGCTCCAGCGGGCGCTCCCCGGCGTGATGCATGGGTTCATCTTCTGGGGCTTCATCGTGCTGTTCCCGACGATCGTGATGGCGATGATCGCCATCGTCGACCGCGAGGCGACGCTCCCGTGGCTCGGCGCGCAGGAGTGGTTCGCGCTGCTCGCCGATGTCTTCGCCGTCTTGGTCCTCGTCGGGGTGGCGACGGCGCTGTGGATCCGCAAGGTCGTGCGCCCCGCGCGCTTCGACGGCAGCCACCTCGACGAGGCGGACCTGATCCTCGCGCTGATCAGCGGGATCGTCATCACGCTGCTGCTGTGGCACGCGGCGCGCATCGCGCTCTCGCTCAACGAGTACGACGCCGGCGCCGCGCCCGTCGCGAACCTGCTCGCCGGGCTGTTCGGCGCCGGCGCCGCCACCGAGGCGCTCGAGCGCGTGCTCGTGTGGGCGCACGTGCTGATCATCCTCGGCTTCCTCGCCTACCTCCCGCACTCCAAGCACCTGCACATCATCACCGCGGCGATCAACGTCTACTTCGGGCGCACCCGCGCGCGGGGGCGGCTCGAGCCGCTGCAGTTCGACGAGGAGGCCTCCGAGGAGGAGATGCGCTTCGGCATCGGGACGGTCGAGGACCTCACCTGGAAGCAGATGATGGACTCGTTCTCGTGCACCGAGTGCGGGCGCTGCCAGGACGTCTGCCCCGCCTACGCGACCGACAAGCGGCTCTCGCCCAAGCTGCTGATCATGGGCGTCCGCGACCACCTCCTCGCCGAGGGGCCGAAGGCGCTCGCCGCGCGCGAGAGCGACGGAGCCTACGACGGGCCGCCGATCGCCGGCACCTCGGTGCCCGAGGAGAGCATCTGGGACTGCGTCACATGCGGGGCCTGCGTGCGCGAGTGCCCGGTCAACATCGAGCACGTCGACCACATCGTCGACCTGCGCCGCCACCTCGTCATGGTCGAGTCGAACTTTCCCGCGGAGGCGGAGCCGATGCTGCGCGACGTCGAGCGCCAGTCCAACCCGTGGGGCAAGCCGCAGGCCGAGCGCTCCGCGTGGGCGGAGGGCCTGGGCGTCCGCGTGCTCGAGCCTGGCGACCCCGTTCCGGAGATCCTCTACTGGGTCGGCTGCGCCGCCTCGTTCGACGACCGCGCCCAGACCTCCGCGCAGGCCACCGCGAAGCTGCTCCAGGCCGCGGGCGTCGACTTCGCGATCCTCGGCCCCCGGGAGGCGTGCAACGGCGACCCCGCCCGCCGCATGGGCAACGAGTACGTCTTCCAGGCCTACGCGGAGCAGAACGTGGAGACGCTCAACGAGGCGGGGGTGCGCCGGATCGTCGCGAGCTGCCCGCACTGCTTCAACACGCTCGCCAACGAGTACCCGGACTTCGGCGGGCGCTACGAGGTCGTCCACCACACCGAGCTGCTCGCCGAACTCGTGCGCGAGGGACGCCTGTCGCCGGCGGCGGACGAGCAGACGATCACCTACCACGACTCCTGCTATCTGGCCCGCCACAACGACGTGCTCGCGCCGCCGCGCGAGCTCGCCGCGGCGGTCGGGCAACCGATCGAGATGGCGCGCAGCGGCAAACGCACCTTCTGCTGCGGCGCCGGCGGCGCGCACATGTGGATGGAGGAGCGCGCGAAGCCGATCAACGAGGAGCGTGTACGGGAGGCGTCCGCGACCGGCGCCGACACCCTCGCGGTCGCATGCCCGTTCTGCACCGTGATGCTCGACGACGGCGTGAAGAGCGCGGGCGGCGACATACGCGTAGCCGACGTCGCCACGCTGCTCGCCGAGGCGGTCGAGCCGCGAACGGGGGCTGGCTCATAACCGGCTCGAGGGCCGGCCGCGACGCGGTCACCCGCGGCTGAACGCCGCAACGATCTCGCGCTGGAAGGCGAAAACGTGCTCGCGCGCGACGCTCCGCGCCCGAGGCCCATCACGCTCGAGCAGGGCCCGCAGGAGCTCGGCCTGGTCGTGGACCGCGCGCCCGAGGCCGGGCACGCGGTCGAGCACGAGGTACCAGATGCGCAGGGAGAGCGAGAAATAGCGCTCGAGCGTCTCCACCAGGTAGGGGTTGCGCGACGCCTCCCAGGTGAATCTGTGGATCCGCTGGTCGACACGGATGAGCGCGTCCTGATCCTCGTCCTCCAGCCGGGGGCCTGGGCGCTCGATTTCCTCCAGCAGCGCGCGGGCCTCTGCGCACGCGCCCTTGTCCATCCGGCGCGCCGCGAGCTCGGCGGCGTAGCCCTCGAGCTCCGCGCGGACCTCGGTGATGTGGACGATGTCCGCGGCGTCGACGTCCGTCACGAACGTACCCCGCCGCGGCTGCACGGCGACTAGGTTCTCGAGCGCCAGGCGCTTCACCGCCTCGCGCAGCGGTGTGCGCCCGATGCCGAGCTCGGCCATCAGCGCGTCCTCGCGCAAGACCGTCCCCGGCGCCAAACGCAGGGTGACGATGCGGTCGCGAAGCTCGAGGTACGCGCGCTCCGCGATCAGGCCACTGGGTCCCGGCGCGGACGCTATTGATACATCAGCGGCCATGCGCCGCGCAATGATAACCGGCCACGATAAACGCGACCGCGCCCACGGCCCGTGGCAGCCTGATATATGATGCCGGAGAGTGACGGCCGACGGCGCCCGCGCGCTCGCAGAGCGACTGCGGCACCCGCGCTATGAGGTGCTGCCCCTCGAGGGCATCGAGGCGGCTGTCGTCGCCCACGTCCCGAAGGAGGTGACCGTGACGGTGACCGCGTCGCCGCGCCGGGGGCTCGACGCCACGCTCGAGGTGAGCGAGCGCTTGGCGCGGGACGGCTACGCCGTCGTCCCGCACCTGTCGGCGCGGCTGGTGCGCGACGCCGCGCATCTGGAGGAGGTGCTTGCGCGGCTGCGAGTGGCGGGCGTCCGGGAGCTCTTCGTGCCCGCCGGCGACGCGCCGGAGCCCGCCGGCGCGTTCTCCGGTGCCGGCGCGCTCCTCGCGGCAATGGGGCAGCTGCGGGCGGACTTCCGCGGGATCGGGATCACCGGCTACCCGGAGAGCCATCACCTGATCCGCGACGACGTGACGATCTCGGCGATGTTCGAGAAGGCCGAGATGGCGACCTACATCGTCAGCCAGATCTGCTTCGACGCCGACGTGATCGCGCGCTGGATCGCCAACGTCCGCGCGCGTGGAACGGGCCTGCCGATCTGGATCGGCGTCCCCGGCGTCGTCGACCACGCCAAGCTCCTGCGGATCTCGATGCGGGTCGGGCTCGGTGAGTCGACGCGCTTCCTGCGCTCACAGCACGGCTGGATCCGGCGCCTGATCACGCGCCAGTTCAGACCCGACGGCCTCATGCGGGACCTGGCCTCGACCGCCGCGGACCCGCGCGCGAACGTCGCGGGGTTCCATTTCTACACGTTCAACGAGCTCGCACGGATCGAGCGCTGGCGCGCGCGGACGCTCGATCGCCTCACCGGCTAGCGCCGGCTATTCGGCGGTGCGTCCTCTACGTCGTAGCCCGCGGCCCGCAGCGCGGCGGAGATGGCGCGCGAGTGCGCCGCCCCCCGCGTCTCGAGGATGAGTTCGACGCCCGTCTGGCGCACGCTCAGCGGGACGGCGTCGCGCACGTGCTCCACGGTGACGAGGTTGCCCCCGGCCGCCGCGACGTGCGTGAGCAGGGCGGCCAGGCCGCCGGGGCGATCGGTGATGCGCGTGTAGAAGCGCATCCGCCGGCCCTCCGCGGTCTCCTGGCGGCGTGCGAGGGCGGCGAGCAGCCCGGCGTCGATGTTGCCGCCCGAGAGCACGACGACGGTCGCGCCCTCCGGCGCCGGCGCGACCGCCCCGCTCAGCAGGGCCGCCATGCCCACGGCGCCGGCGCCTTCGACCACGAGCTTCGCGCGCTCGAGCAGCCGAACGATCGCCTGGGAGACGTCCTCGTCGTCGACCACGCACAGTTCGTCCACCCAGCGGCAGACGAGCGGGAACGTGAGTTCGCCCGGGCGCTTGACGGCGATGCCGTCGGCAATCGTCGCGCCGGCTGCGGTCGGCGCCGGACGGCCGGCGGCGACCGACTCCGGAAACGGCGCGCACGCCCGGACCTGGACCCCGATGATCTGGACCTCCGGCCGCACGGCCTTGATCGCGCCGGCGACGCCGCTGACGAGCCCGCCGCCCCCGACGGGAACGACGACCTTGGCGAGGTCGGGCACGTCCTCGAGCAGCTCGAGGCCCAGCGTCGCCTGCCCGAGGACGACATCTGGATCATCGAATGGGTGCACGAACGCGGCGCCGGTCGCCGCCGCGCGCTCGCGCGCGAGCGCGACGCAGTCGTCGACCGAGCGACCGCCCAGGTGCACGGTCCCGCCGAACCCCTCCACGGCGGCGACCTTGCCGACGGCGGCCTCCTCGGGCATGTAGACCTCGCACCGCACGCCGCGCACGCGGGCGGCGTAGGCCAGCGACTGCGCGTGGTTCCCGGCGCTGCCGGCGACGACGCCGCGCTCCGCCTGTGCCCCGAGCCGCGCGAGCTTGTGCAGCGCGCCGCGCAGCTTGAAGGAGCCCGTCCGCTGCAGGTTCTCCGCCTTGAGCAGGAGGCGCCCGCCGCAGGCCTCGCTGAGGCTGCGCGAGGTCAGGACCGGGGTGTGCCGGGCGACGTCGGCGATCGCCGAGCGGGCCGCCTCGGCTCCTTCGTGCGCCAGCCGCTCCCGAACCCGCATGGCTGCGTCTGCGGAGGCCGCCTTGAGCGGTGTCATGGGAACGTGGTATATCACGGTCGTGACCGCAGCGGCGATGGGTGGGGGATTGACGCAGTGGCGCGAGAGCGTCGCGCGACTGCTCGTGTCCTGCACGGACCGGCCCGGCCTCGTGGCCGCGCTCTCCTCCTTCCTGCGCGATCGCGGCGCCAACATCCTGCACGCCGCGCAGCACTCGACCGACCCGGAGGGCGGCACGTTCTTCATGCGGCTCGAGTTCAAGCTCGACGAGCGCGACACCGACCGCGAGGCGATCGAGCGGGCCTTCGCGGCCGAGGTAGCCGGGCCGTTCGGGATGGAGTGGCGGCTCTCCTACGCGGCCCACCGCAAGCGCGTCGCCGTCCTCGTCTCGCGCTACGACCACTGCCTGGCCGAGCTGCTGTGGCGCTGGCGCCGCGGGGAGCTGCATGCGGACATCCCGGTGGTGATCTCCAATCACCCCGACCTCGAGTCCGAGGCCGCGCGCTTCGGTGTGGCCTTCAAGCATATCCCGGTCGAGCGCGGCGCGAAGCCGGCGGCGGAAGCCGAACTGCTCGAGTTCCTCGGCCGTCAGTACGAGTTGCTCGTGCTCGCCCGCTACATGCAGATCCTGAGCCCCGAGTTCCTAGCAGCCGTGCACACGCCGATCATCAACATCCACCACTCCTTCCTGCCGGCCTTCGCCGGCGCGAATCCCTACCGACGGGCGCATGAGCGCGGAGTCAAGATCATCGGCGCGACCGCTCATTACGTCACGGAGGAGCTCGACGCCGGCCCGATCATCGAGCAGGACGTTGCGCGAGTAACGCACCGCGAAGGCGTGGACGCGCTCGCGCACACGGGCGCCGACCTCGAGCGCCTCGTCCTCACTCGCGCCGTGAACTGGCACCTCGAGGACCGGGTGCTGATCTACGGCAACCGAACGGTCGTGTTCGACTGAGGTGAACGCCGCTGTCAGGGTGCGGCGCGTGGTGTTGCGGCAAGAGCCGTGTGCCCAACTACTGGTGCGTGCGCGGCAACCAGGCTTTACGGCAGCGGACTCACTGTCAGCTGTCGGCCGATATTGTGCATGTGGAAGTACCGGACTGTCACGCGAACGAGCGTCTCGATGATCCATACCGAGGCTTACGAGATGGACGAGACGCCACCGCCGCGCTGAGATCGCTGCTGCATCGGCTCGAAGCAGGAGCCAGCGAAGAGCCGCCGTTCGACACCGGCCTTGCGGTCGCGCCTGCTCTGAGCACGGATCGTCGGGACTCCGACCGCAGGAGGACCTCGAAAGAGGGCGGAAAAGGCCGATGAGCCGTTTCGATCGATACGGCTCATCGGCTTGCCCGGCCACGACAACCGCAGTGTTTGCAGGCGTTTCCGACGTGAACGCGGACCGTGACTCGATCCGGGGCACCACGACCGTTTCGTGTGCTAGCGACGCCAGCTCGCCATCCATTACGCCCTCAACTAGAGAATCCCGCGCCATGCGGGATTCGGGCACTTCCGATGGCGAGACCGGACTCGAACCGGGGACACCACGATTTCAGTCGTGAACCGGAATCTCTCTAACAGGCTAGGAATGCCTGTAAACAGGCGGCTCTTGCCTGGCCGCGAGCACCGCGCCGATCCTCGCAAATTGCGGTGGCTTCTATTCGATTTGGGCACTGAGGTCGTCTTCGGTGCCCAATCGTGATCAGCCGCCGGCGCCGCGGCCGCTCGCCGGATCCCGCTAACGAGCGACGTCGTCCGGTAGACCGTGCTAGACGGCGAGCGCTTGGCCGGGCGGCTGCAGCATCGGGCGGCGCGGCGCGACGAACTCCGAGACCTGCGGGGCGGGGCGCCGACGGGCGATCCGGTCAGCAGCCACGTGCCATCCGCTTCGCGTGACACTTCTCCGGCTTGGGTGAGCGCTCCGATCGCGGATGAGACTGTCGGACGGCGGGCGCCGACGAGCTGTCCGAGCATCCGGTGCGAGAGTGTGAGCGACAGGAGCACGCCGTTGGGGCGTGACGCGGCCCCAGCGCTCGGCAAGGTGCCAGAGCAGGGTCAGCAGGCGCCGGTCGACGCGCGTGAGGTGCGAGATCGCTTGTAGGTCGGCAAGCCGGCGGCTGCGAGCCGTGGCGCGCTCGAGCAACGCGTTGTGGATCTCGGGGTAGGCGGCGAGTCGGCGGGCCAACGGACGGTTGAGCACCGCGAGTCGGGTCGGCGCCAGGGCGCTCCAGCGCGTCGCGGCCTGCAGCAGCTCGAAGTCGGCTGCTTCGTCCCACGGGCGGAGAAGATCGCCCGCCCCGAGGAGTTCCATGCTCGCCACGTCGTCGCCCAGCAGTTCGCGCCCCACGAGTCCGTCATCGTCGAGCACCTGGACTGGCACTGGCTGTTCGTGATCGGCGGCATCGGCCTCGTGCTCAGCGGCGTCATCGTCGAGCACCTGGACTGGCACTGGCTGTTCGTGATCGGCGGCATCCCGGTGCTGATCGCGACGGCGCTGATCGCCGTCTTCGTGCCCGAGTCGCCGGTCAAGCGGCCGACCCGGCCCGACTACGCGGGCGCGGACACGTTCTCGGTCGCGCTGGCGGCGCTGCCGATCGCGATCACCCAGGGCACCGAGTGGGGCTGGGGCTCGGCGCGCGTGCTCGGCCTGCTCGCCGCCGCGGCGGCGCTGTTCGCGGCGTGGGCGGCGATCGAGCGGCGCGTGCCCGAGCCGCTCGTCGACCTGCGGACGTTCGCGCGCCGGGAGATGGCGGCGACCAACCTGACGACGCTCGTCGTCGGCTTCTCGATGTTCTCCACGTTCATCCTGCTGCCGAACTTCGTCCAGATCCCGGAGGGACCGGGTACGGCTTCGGCGCCTCGCCGGTGCAGGTCGGCCTGTTCTTCGTCCCCTCGTCCGTGGCGATGATTGATCGCCGGACCGCTCGCCGGGATGCTCGGCACCCGCTTCGGCCGGGTGCTGCCGCTGCGCGTGGGGATCGGCTTCCTCGTGCTCGCGCTCACGCTGCTCGCGGCGGTCCACGGCGCGCCGTGGACGCTCTACGCCTGGATGACGTTCATGGGCGTCGGCCTGGCCTTCGCCTTCGCCGCGCTCGGTGCGCTCGTGATCGACTACTCCGCGCCCGGGGAGACGGGCGTGGCGAGCGGCATGAACACGATCATGCGGACGGTCGGCGCCGCGCTGGGCGCGCAGGTGGCGGCCGCGGTGATCGCCGCGAACACCGCGGCCGGCGCGCCGCTCCCGCTCGAGCGCGGGTTCACGATCGCGTTCGCGATCAGCGCCTGCGGCGCGCTCGTGGCCCTGGCGCCCACGCTCCTCCTCGGCCGG
>Ga0299914_10002991_pt1 | contig 11825 bp, 11 predicted proteins | sample RVTome_10_FD_201361 | JGI IMG/M metagenome (GOLD analysis project Ga0299914, IMG submission 201361) | Soil microbial communities from uranium-contaminated site in the Upper Colorado River Basin, Wyoming, United States - RVT153D57 (version 2) ... | reverse complement strand
GGTCCCGGTGCGGGCGCCCGAGCTCGGGAGCCAGGTCAGGGCGCCGAAGCCGGGCCGGGGAGCCGGTCAGGCGGTCGGGGCTAGGTGGCCGGGGTCGCCCGCCCGCGCCGCCGGTGCTGAGCCGGCAGGTCGGCCTCACCGGCTGCCGCGGCCGCAGCCGGCTCCGTGACCTGGGCGTGGGCCGGCTCGCCCGTCCGGGCCGGCTCGGGGCGGCCGCCCTCGGCCGGCGGCTCGGGCACCTCTGCGCGGTTGGCCTGCTCGGCGGAGGCGATCGCGTCGGTGAACAGCTCCGATCTCGGCCACCGGCCGGCCAGCAGCAGCATCAGCACCACTCCGGCGAGGCTCCAGAGCCCGACCACCAGATGCAGGTTCTGCCGGCCGGCGAGCTGCACGAGCACGCCAGTGGCGATCACCGCGCCGCCCTGGATGACCTGCACTCCGGTGGCCATGATCCCGAACGCCCGGGCCCGGTAGCCGTGCCGGAGCGCCTGGACGAAGACCCCGTTCAGGATCGGGAACATGCCCGCGATCGCCAGCCCGGAGATCAGAGTCATCGCGACCACCCCGGCGATCCCGGGATTGACCAGCGCCGGCACCAGCGCCAGCGGCGCGGCCACCGCGAAGAACCGGACCAGCTGGCGGCGCAGGCTGGGGCGCAGCAGCCGGACGATCAGCAGCGCGGCGATGACGTTGCCGATCGGGTTCGCGATCATGATCAGGCCCTGGTAGAAGCCGCGCCGGGACGGGTCGCCGTCGGCCAGTTCGTCGGCCCAGCCGATCGCCAGCCCCTCCGGCACGATCGCGAACAGCATCGAGGCGAACACCATCAGGGCGATCGCCCGCAGCACCGACGAGCGGAACACGATCGCGAAGCCCTCGTTCATCTCCCGCAGCAGGTTGCTGCGCTGCTCGCTCCGCAGCGCCGGGGGCCGGTCGCGGACCAGCCACCGGATGGTCAGGCCGGAGGCGGCGAACGCGACCGCGTTGATCACCAGCGCGAGCACCGGGTTCGCGATCGCGATCAATGCGCCGATCATGAACCCGACCACCTGCGAGAACTGGCCGCTGCTGTTGTTGATCGCGAGGCCGAGGGTGACCCGGTCGCCGGGGAGGATCAGTGGCAGGACCGCGGACCGGGCCGCCTGCGCCGGCGCCGCCAGCACCGCCACCAGGAACAGCAGGCCGATCATCAGCCAGATGTAGGCGGGCACCCCGCCGTCGCGGACCTGGCCGGTGGGGTTGGACAGGCCGACCCCGGCGACCAGCGCCACCGCCACGATCAACCCGGCCCGCACCAGGTCACACCCGACCATGACGCCGCGGTAGCGATACCGCTCGGCGAGGGTGGACAGGAACGGGCCGCCCACCAGCCACGGCACATAGGAGACCGCGAACGCGATGGCGGTGGTCGCCATCGACCCGGTCTCGACGAACACCAGCGCCATCACCGCGGCGCGGGCCATGTAGTCGCCGATCCAGGACAGGAGCGTGGCGACGAAGATCGCGCGGAACTCGGCAACGCCGAACACCTCACCGAACGTGGCTCGACGTTCGGTGCTGCCCTGCTCGTCGGACACCCCAGGAGCCTTCCGCTGGTCACGGACCGTGCTTAGATGTGCTTGTAGTCGGATTCTGCCCGATCGAACGACAACGCGCCAGTGCTAACGGCCGTTCAGGTCACCCTGGACGACCGGTGGACCCGCCCGTCGGTGGATCGCCGGTCCCCCCGACCTGCCGGGGATACACCCGGGCGGCGAGGATCTGCGCCGCTATGCCCGCCTCGGTGAGCGCTTCGGCCTGGCGTCTGCGCAGCTCACGGCCGATGTGCCACTGAGCGTCCGCGGTCGCCTTGACGGTTGTCCGGACCACCGCCCCCTCCACAGAGACCTGGTGTACCCCGAGCACCTCGGGCGGCTCCACCAGCCCCTCGCCGAGATCCGGGTCCTCCGCCAGCCGCTGCGCCCCCCGCCGGAGCGCCTCGGTCGCCTCATCCATTGGCGCGAACCCGATCGGCATGTCGACCACCACCACGGCCACCCCCTGGCTGCGGTTACCGACCCGGCGGATCTCTCCGTTCGGGATGTACCAGTAGACCCCCTGCAGGTCACGCAGGGTGGTGATCCGCAGCCCCACCGCCTCGACCGTGCCGCTGGCTTCCCCGACGTCGACGATGTCCCCGACCCCGTACTGGTCCTCCAGCAGGATGAAGATCCCCGCCAGCAGGTCCCGGACCAGGCTCTGCGCCCCGAACCCGAGCGCCACCCCGGCGATCCCGGCCCCCGCCAGCAGCGGGGCCAGGTCGATCTGGAACTCGCTGAGGATCAGCAGCAGGGCGATCGTGGACACCACAATGGTGAGCGCCCCGCGCAGCACCGAACCGATCGCCTCCGCCCGCTGCCGCCGCCGGGGCGCGGCCCGGGCGGCCTCCTGCACCGTGTTGCGGACCTTCTCCGGCAGCGGCCGGAGGATCGCCGGCACCTCGTCGGTCGCGGCCCGGGCCACCAGCCGGTCCACCGCCCGGCGCACCATCCAGCGGGCCGCCACCGCCAGCGTGACGATCAGCAGCAGCCGCAGCGGGATCAACAGGATGATGTGGTTCTCGGCCAGCCACTCGTTGCCGGTCAGCTCCCACCACCACCGGCACGTCCCGTCGGTCGCCACGCAGTCCGGCTGGTCAGCTTGCTGGAGCGCCATCGTGCCTCCATCCGCCACTCGACGAATTCACCAGTTCGACAGCATATGCGCGTGCAAAACCGGGCCGGATCAGGGATCATTGCGGTAACCAGGCTCGCCGGAGCCCGGGAGAAAGGCAGCGCCACGATGCCTGACATACGCCGCCCAGCGGGCTCGGCCGCGTTGATCCTCAACGCTACGTACGAGCCGCTGGGAGTGGTGTCAGTGCGGCGCGCCGCGATTCTCATCCTGTCGGCCAAGGCGATCTGTGTCGCCGACGGTGACGGCATCCTGCACAGCGCCCGGCAGGCGATGCCGGTGCCGTCGGTGGTCCGGCTGACCCGGTTCGTCCGGGTGCCGTATCGGACCAACGTCGGGCTCTCCCGGCGCGGGATCTTCGCCCGCGACGGCGGCCGGTGCGCGTACTGCCGGGCGACCGCCGAGACGATCGACCACATCATGCCCCGCAGCCGCGGCGGCCGGCACGCCTGGGAGAACGTGGTCGCCGCCTGCGCCCGCTGCAACCACCGCAAGGGCGACCGTACGCCGGCCGAGTTGGGCTGGCGGCTGCACACCGTGCCGGACGTGCCGCGTGGGGCGGCCTGGCGGGTGCTCGGCCACCGGACCCCGGACCCGCGCTGGGCCGATTTCCTGGCGCTGGCCTGACCGGCCCGGTTCCGGTGATGGACCCGCGGGTGCTGGTGGTCGCCGGACCGGGCCTGGTCGCCGACCCGGACCTGCTGCGGGAGACGGTCGAGGCGGAGCTGCCGGCGCTGCGGGTGGCCGGGCGGTACGCGACCGCGGCTGGCCCGGAGCGGCTGTGGGCCGAGCTGGTGGCGGCCGGCCGGGACCCGCGGACCGTGGTGGTGGCGCTGCCCGGGCCGGATCCGGCTGCCCGGGCGCTGCTGACCAGACCCGGCCCGCACACCGCCCGGACCGTCTGGTGCGAGCTGGAACGCACCGGGCCGGTCCCGGTCGGCGGCGGCGCCGCGCACCTGGCCGGGCGCGGGGTCTGGGGCCTGGCCTGGGCGGTCCGGCACGCGGTGCACCGGCTGCGCCACCCGGCCCGCCGGATCGGCTACGGGGCCGACCCGGACCAGTGGGCCGAGCTCCGGCTCCCTCCGGGCAGCGGCCGGGTGCCGGTGGCGGTGCTGGTGCACGGCGGCTACTGGCGCTCGGGGTGGGGCGCGGATCTGATGGACGCGCTCGCGATCGACCTGGCCGCCCGCGGGGTCGCGAGCTGGAACCTGGAGTACCGGCGGCCGGACCGGCACGGCTGGGCGGCCACCACCGCCGATGTCGCCGGCGGGCTGGCCGCGCTCGAGGCCGCCGCACCCGGGCGGCTGGACCTGGACCGGGTGGCGGTGATCGGGCACTCGGCCGGCGGGCAGCTGGCGCTGCGGGCGGCCGCCGACGCCGGCCGGGTGGCGCTGGCGGTCTCGCTGGCCGGGGTGCTCGACCTGGTCGGGGGGCATCGCCGGGGGCTGGGTGCCGGCGCGGTCGCGGCCGCGCTCGGCGGCCCGCCGGACGCGCTGCCGGAGGTCTACGCCGCCGCCGACCCGACCGCCCGGCTGCCGCTGGGCGTCGGGCAGCTGGTCGTGCAGGGCCGCGCCGACGACCCGGACCTGGTGGACATCGGCCGGCGGTACGCCCGGGCGGCCCGGATCGCCGGCGACGACGTGGAGCAGCTGGAGCTGCCGGGCGACCACTTCGCGGTGATCGACCCGGCCGCGCCGATCTGGCACGCCACCGCCGATCGGATCGTGACCCGGCTGGCGGCCGCCAGTCCCGGATAACCTAACGGCATGCCAGCAGACGGGAGCGCCGCGATGGACACCCTGCCCGAGCCGGAACCGGCCGACCCCAGCGAGCCGGAGGCCCGGCGGCGGGACGCGGCCGACCCCGGGCACCGGGAGCTCTTCCACATCCCGCCGGCCCTGGGCGGTGGCTACCCGGAGGCGGCCTACCTGGCCGGCAACTCGCTCGGGCTGCAGCCGAAGGCCACCCGCGGCGAGCTGCTGGCCGAGCTGGACGCCTGGGAGCGGGACGCGGTGGCCGCCCACGTCGCCGGCCCCCACCCTTGGCTGCCCTACCATGAACCGCTGATCGAGCCGGCCGCCCGCCTGATCGGGGCGCAGCCGGCCGAGACCGTGCTGGCCAACTCGCTCACCGTCAACCTGCACCTGCTGATGGTCTCGTTCTACCGGCCGGCCGGCGACCGCACCCGGATCGTGATCGAGGACCACGCGTTCCCGTCCGACAGCTACGCGGTGCGCAGCCAGGCCCGGTGGCACGGCCTGGACCCGGACCGGACGGTGGTCCGGCTGGCTCCCCGGCCGGGCGAGCGCACGCTGCGCACCGAGGACGTGCTCGGTTACCTGGAGCGGGAGGGCGCGGCGGTCGCGCTGGTGCTGATCGGGGCGGTCAACTACCTCACCGGCGAGGTGCCCGACCTGCCAGCGATCACCGCCGCCGGGCGGGCGGCCGGGGCGATGGTCGGCTGGGATCTGGCGCACGCGGCCGGCAACATCCCGCTGCGGATGCACGACTGGGGGGCCGACTTCGCCGCCTGGTGCTCGTACAAATATCTGAACGGCGGCCCGGGCGCGGCGGCCGGGTTGTTCGTGCACGAGCGGCACCTGGCCGACCGGTCGCTGCCCCGGTTCGAGGGCTGGTGGAGCACGGACGCGGCGACCCGGTTCGAGCTGGCGCCGGTGGCCCGGCCGCCGGCCACCGCCGAGGCGTGGCAGATCTCCAACCCGCCGATCTTCTCGATGGCACCGGTCCGGACCTCGCTGGAGCTGTTCGACAAGGTCGGGCTGCCGGCGCTGCGGGAGCGCAGCCTGCGGCTCACCGGCTACCTGGAGCGGCTGCTGGACACGCTGCTGCCGGACCTGCCGATCATCACCCCGCGGGAGCCCGGCCGCCGGGGCTGCCAGCTGTCGCTGCGGGCGCCGGAACCGGGTCGGCTGGCGGCCGGGCTGCGGGACGACTACGGCGTGATCGCCGACGCCCGGGAGCCCGACATCCTGCGGCTGGCCCCGGCCCCGCTGTACACCAGCTACCACGACTGCTGGCGCGCCGCCACCGCGCTGCGTGACCTACGGTAGAGATCATGGGGGGCGGGCCGGACCAGGTGGCGGTGGTCGGCGCTGGGCTGGCCGGTTGCCTGCTCGGCTGCTTCCTGGCCCGCCGGGGCTACCAGGTCACGCTGTACGAGCGACGCGGTGACCCGCGGGCCGACGGCCCGGCGGAGCGGGGCCGCTCGATCAACCTGGCGATCTCCGAACGGGGTCTGGCCGCGCTGGGCCGGATCGGGCTGGCCGGGCCGGTGCTGGCCGACGCGCTGCCGATGCGCGGACGGATGATCCACCCGGTGACCGGGCCGCTGGACTTCCAGCCGTACAGCGCCGACCGGCGGCGGGCGATCAACTCGATCGGCCGGGCCGCGCTGAACCGCACCCTGCTGTCGGCGGCGGTCGCGGCCGGGGTCCGGGTCCACTTCGACCACCGGCTGATCGGGCTGGACCCGGCGACCGGGCAGCTGCGGTTCGAGACGCCGGCCGGCGAGGGGAAGGCCGCCGCCGAGGTGGTGCTCGGTGCGGACGGGGCCGGCTCGGCGGTCCGGGGTGAGCTGCTCCGGCACGACCTGGTCACCGAGCGGCTGGACATCCTGGGCCACGGCTACAAGGAGTTGACCATCCCGCCGGCCGGTGGCGAGTTCGCCCTGGATCCGGGGGCGCTGCACATCTGGCCCCGGGGCCAGTCGATGCTGATCGCCCTGCCGAACCCGGACCGCTCGTTCACCTGCACCCTGTTCTGGCCAACCGGTGGTCCGGACAGCTTCGCCGCGCTGAGCAGCCCGGCCGCGATCGAGCGCCACTTCGCCCGGCACTACCCGGACCTGCCGCCGCTGGCGCCGGACCTGGTGGCCGAATACCAGCACCATCCGGTCGGGGTGCTCGGAACCGTCTACTGTACACCTTGGCAGGCCCACGGCCGGGTCGGGCTGGTGGGTGACGCGGCGCACGCGATCGTGCCGTTCTACGGGCAGGGCGCCAACTGCGCGTTCGAGGACGTGGTGGAGCTGGACCGGTGCCTGGACGAGACGGCCGGCGACTGGCCGGCGGCGCTGCGGCGGTTCGGCCAGCGCCGGCGGGAGCACACCGACGCGATCGCCGAGCTGGCGCTGGACAACTTCGTGGAGATGCGGGACCGGGTCGCCTCGCCGGCCTACCAGCTCCGGAAGCGGTTCGAGCACCGGCTGGAGCGGGCGCTGCCCGGCCGGTACCTCTCCCGCTACGAGCTGGTGTCGTTCACCACCGTCCCGTACGCGCAGGTGCGCCGGCGGGTCCGCCGGCAGCGGTGGGCGCTGTCCGGGATCACCGCCGGGGCGGCGCTGCTGGCCGCTGGCGGGGTGGTCGCCGCCGCGCGCTGGCCCCGCCGGGCGGGGGCGCACCGGAGGTGGCGGTGGTGACCGGCTGGCCGCAGACCCTGGTACGCGGGGAGCCGACCGCCCCGGCCGGCCGGTTGCGGCACTTCATCGGGGGCCGGTTCGTGGATTCGCCCGGCGGCTTCCCGGACCGCAGCCCGGTGACCGGGCGGACCCTGTTCGAGGTGGCCGAAGCGGACGGGACCACTGTGGACGCGGCGGTGTCGGCCGCCCGGGCGGCGCTGCGCGGGCCGTGGGGCCGGGCCAGCGAGCAGCAGCGGGCGGCGGCGCTGCGGCGGGTCGCCGACGAGCTGGACCGCCGGTTCGACGACCTGGTCACCGCCGAGGTGGCCGACACCGGCAAGCCGGTGGACCAGGCCCGGACCCTGGACGTGCCGCGCGGCGCGGCCAACTTCCGGGCGTTCGCCGACCTGGTGACCGCCGCGCCGACCGAGTCGTTCACCACCGTCACCGGCACCGGCACCCGGGCGCTGAACTACGCGGTGCGCAAGCCGGTCGGGGTGGTGGCGGTGATCGTGCCGTGGAACCTGCCGCTGCTGCTGCTCACCTGGAAGGTGGCGCCGGCGCTGGCCTGCGGCAACGCGGTGGTGGTCAAGCCCTCGGAGGAGACCCCGGCCTCGGCGACCGTGCTGGCCGAGGCGATCGCCGCCGCCGGCTTGCCGGACGGGGTGTTCAACCTGGTGCACGGGTTCGGCCCGGGCTCGGCCGGGGAGGCGCTGACCGGGCACCCGGGGGTGGACGCGATCACCTTCACCGGGGAGACCGGCACCGGGCGGGCGATCATGCGGGCCGCCGCCGCGCACGTCACCCCGGTCTCGTTCGAGCTGGGCGGCAAGAACGCCGGGTTGGTCTTCGCCGACGCGGACCTGGCGGCGGCGGTGGCCGGGTCGGTCCGGTCCAGCTTCAGCAACGGCGGGCAGGTGTGCCTGTGCACCGAGCGGCTCTACGTGCAGCGGCCGGTGTTCGAGGAGTTCACCGAACGGCTCACCGCCGCGGCGCGGGAGCTGCGGTTCGGCTGGCCGTCCGATCCGGACCTGACCACCATGCCGCTGATCTCGACCGCCCACCGGGAGAAGGTGCTCGGCTACTACGAGCTGGCCCGCACCGAGGGGGCGACCGTCCACACCGGTGGCGGGGTGCCGTCATTCGGGGACGCCCGGGACGGTGGGGCGTACGTCCAGCCGACCGTGCTCACCGGGCTCGGCCCGCACGCCCGCACCAACCAGGAGGAGATCTTCGGCCCGGTGGTCCACATCGCCCCGTTCGACCACGAGGACGAGGCGTACGCGCTGGCCAACGACACCGGGTACGGGCTCGCCGCGGCGGTCTGGACCCGCGACGTGGGCCGGGCGCATCGAGCCGGGGCGGCGCTGGCCGCCGGGCTGGTGTGGGTGAACACCTGGTTCCTGCGGGACCTGCGGACGCCGTTCGGTGGGGTGAAGGCCTCCGGGATCGGCCGGGAGGGCGGGGTGCACTCGCTCGGCTTCTACTCGGAGCTGACCAACGTGTGCGTGGAGCTGGGATGAGCGGAGGGCGGCGGTGAGCGTCGAGCAGGCGGTGGCGGTGCTGGCCGAGGCGTACCGGACCGGGGTGCCGTGCCCGCCGCTGCGGGACTCGCTGCTGCCGGCCGGGGCGGTCGGCGCCGGCTACGCGGTGCAGGCGGCGATGCTGGCCGGGTGGGTGGCGGCCGGCCGCCGGCCGGTCGGGGCGAAGGTCGGCCTGACCAGCCGGGCGGTGCAGCGCCAGCTCGGCGTGGACCAGCCCGACTTCGGGGTGCTGCTGGCCGACCGGGCGGTCCCGGACGGCGGCGAGGTGGCGCTGGCGGAGCTGTTGCAGCCGAAGGTGGAGGCGGAGGTGGCGTTCGTGCTGGGGGCCGATCTGCCGGACCAGCAGGTGACCAGTGTGGACGTCATTCGGGCCACCGAGTACCTGCTGCCGGCGATCGAGATCGCCGACTCCCGGGTGGCCGGTTGGGACATCTCGATCGTGGACACGGTCGCGGACAACGCCTCCAGCGGCCAGTACGTGCTCGGCACCCGGCCGGTCCGGCTGGCCGATGTGGACCTGTGGCGGTGCGGGATGGTGCTGGAGCACGCCGGTGAGCCGGTGTCGGTGGGCGCCGGTGCGGCCTGCCTGGGAAACCCGCTGCACGCGGTGGCCTGGCTGGCTGGCACGCTGGCCCGGGCCGGCCGCCCGCTGCGGGCCGGGGAGCTGGTGCTGTCCGGGGCGCTGGGACCGATGGTGCCGGTGTGCCCAGGAGCCGGATACGAGGCCCGGATCTCCGGGCTCGGTTCGGTCCGGGTCTGCTTCGACCGGGGAGGTCGCTGATGGGGCTGGTGGACGAGCTGGCCGCCCGGCTGGACGAGGCGCAGCGGTCGGGCAAGCCGACCGAGCAGCTCACCGCCACGGTCGAGCTGGACGTCACTACCGGGTATCAGATCCAGGCGGCGCTGGTCGGGTTGCGGGTCCGCCGGGGCGAGCGGGTGGTCGGGCTGAAGCTGGGCCTGACCAGCCAGGCGAAGATGGCGCAGGTGGGGGTGCACGAGGTGATCTGGGGCCGGCTCACCGACCGGATGCGGATCCCGGACGGCGGCACCGCCGAGCTGGCCGGCTACCTGCACCCGCGGGTGGAGCCGGAGGTGGCGTTCCTGCTCACCGGCGTCGGGGGGCCGTTCGAGTCGATGGTCCGGGCGGTGGCACCGGCGCTGGAGGTGATCGACTCGAGGTACGCGGATTTCCGGTTCACGCTGCCGGACGTGGTCGCCGACAACGCCTCCGCGGCCGGGTTCGTGCTCGGGCCGTGGTGCCCGGTGCCGGACGGGCTGGACAATCTCGGGGTCCTGCTGGAGGTGGACGGGCGGGTGGTGGAGACCGGCTCGACCGCGGCGATCCTGGGTGATCCGCGCCGGGCGTTGGCCGAGGGGGTCCGGCTGGCCGGGCGGGCCGGGGTCCGGCTGGCGGACGGCTGGGTGTTCCTGGCCGGAGCGGCTACCGCGGCAGTGCCGCTGCCGCCGGGCGGGCGGGTGCGGGCGGTGGTGGAGCGGCTCGGGAGCGCGTCGCTGGGGGTGGCCGGGTGAGCGGGATGGTGGTGCCGGGCAAGGCCGCTCCGCGCGGCCGGTTCCCGCACGTGAAGGTGGCCGGCGGGTTCGTGTTCGTCTCCGGCACCTCGGCCCGGATGCCGGACGGCACCATCGCCGGGGCGCACGTCGACCCGCAAGGCACCACCACACTGGACATCCAGGTGCAGACCCGGACGGTGATCCAGAACATCCAGGACCTGGTCCGCGCGGCCGGCGCGGACCTGCGCGACCTGGTACAGGTCACCGTCTACCTGGTGAACATGAACGACTTCCGCGGCTACAACCAGGTGTGGGCGGAGTATTTCGACGAGCACGGGCCGGCCCGCACCACGGTCGCCGTGCACCAGTTGCCGCACCCGCACCTGCTGCTGGAGATGCAGGCCGTCGCGGCGTTACCGGAGGGCACGGAGGGAGCTAGATCATGATCGACTCGATACCGCCGATCCACTTCCCGAGCTGGCTCGAGGAGCACCAGCACCTGCTCAAGCCGCCGGTCGGCAACCGGCAGGTGTTCCCGACCGGGGAGGACTTCCTGGTGATGGTGGTGGGTGGGCCGAATCAGCGGACCGACTTCCACGTCGACCCGTACGAGGAGTTCTTCTACCAGATCAAGGGGAACATGCACGTCCGGACCATGGTGGACGGCAAGCCCGAGGAGGTGCACATCCGGGAGGGGCAGATGTGGGTGCAGCCGGGCAACCTGCCGCATTCGCCGCAGCGGCCCGAGCCCGGCTCGATCGGGCTGGTGATCGAGCGGGTTCGCAAGGAAGGCGAGCTCGAGAAGTTCCAGTGGTACTGCTTCCAGTGCCATCACCTGGTGCACGAGGTGGAGCTGCAGGTGCGAGACATCGTCGCCGACCTGCCCCCGGTGTTCCAGGCCTTCTACGCCGACCAGGTCGCCCGGACCTGTGGCAACTGCGGCGCGGTGCACCCGGGCAAGGGTGGATGACAGCCGCCGGTCCTGGTCCAGGTGGCGAGCCGGTCGGGCCAGCACCGCCGGCCCTGGCCGCCCCGGTCGGTCGGCGCCGCGCGCCGGTGGTGGACGTGCACGCGCACCTCGTACCCAAGGGGTGGCCGGAGCTGTCGGCCGCCTGCGGCGGCGGGTCCGGCTGGCCCTGGCTGCGGATGGATTCGGAGCGGTCGGCGATGCTGATGGTGGGGGAGGCCGAGTTCCGGCCGGTCGGGGTGGAGGCGTGGGACCCGGCCGCCCGGCTGGCCGACCTCACCGCCGACCAGGTCGACCTGCAGGTGGTCTCGCCCACTCCGCTGTTCTTCTCGTATCACCGCCCGGCCCGGCAGGCGCTGGCGGCGGCCCGGATCTTCAACGACCTGGCGCTGGAGTGCGTGGCCGGTGCCGCCGATCGGCTGGTCCCGTTCTGCCAGGTGCCGCTGCAGGACCCGGACGCCGCCTGCGCCGAGCTGGACCGGTGCCTGGCGGCCGGCCACGCCGGGGTGGAGATCGGCAACCACGTCGGGGACCGGGACCTGGACGACCCGGGCGTGGTGACCTTCCTGCAGCACTGTGCCGCCGCCGGGGCGCCGGTCTTCGTCCACCCGTGGGACATGCCCAGCGGGCCCCGGCTGGACCGGTGGATGGCGCGCTGGCTGGTCGGGATGCC
>Ga0299914_10002990_pt1 | contig 11826 bp, 14 predicted proteins | sample RVTome_10_FD_201361 | JGI IMG/M metagenome (GOLD analysis project Ga0299914, IMG submission 201361) | Soil microbial communities from uranium-contaminated site in the Upper Colorado River Basin, Wyoming, United States - RVT153D57 (version 2) ... | reverse complement strand
CGTCAGTCGCCCGAAGTTGGACTCGGATCGGAGCGACACTCCGAGCCTCAGCGCCAGGATCGCCGCTAGGGCGATGGCGAGCAGCACCGGCCCGAACGGCAGGGAAGCGCTTATCGACGGCTGAGCCGGCAGCAGGCCGAACAGAGACTCGATGTAGAGAACGGCGAAGATGGCGAGGAAAGTGAAACCGAAGTCGATGTGGCCATTGCCGAAATGCCCGACCGGCCCGAACACGCAGGCGCCGTTCACATAGGTGCCGATCCCGAACAACAGGGCGCCGGGAACCAGGTAGGGAAGGGGCGACCAGCCCTGCTGCATCGTCGGGGAGGTTTCGAGGATGGCGTAGACGAGGGCCGCCCAGACGGCGCATTCGACGAGCGCGATGGACCGGGCCGACCTCCTCTCCGCAACCAGCTCCGTCGTGGCGATGACGGTGCAGATCGATCCATGGTTGAGCGCGAAACCGAGAACGAACGCGAGCACCGCGAGCAGAACCATGCCCGACCAGATTTCCATTCCTGCGTCCGCAGGGCCCAAGCCGGAAATGTTCACGAGGAATTCGCTCATTCGGCCACCGGAAGCGCACTCTGCGCGAGTTTCAGCCGCGCCTAAGAATTCTCATTGATCCCTGTCGCTGCGATCTCTGCGATCTGCTTCTGTGAGAAATGCTCGGCGAGCCCCGCGTGCAGGGGCGGCAATCCCGGAAGGTCATAGACGGTCAACCCCTCGCAGTAGGCCAGCGCGGCTTCACCCCGACTGCGCACTTACACTAGTCGCCGTGGCACCCGTTGGTCCCATTCCCGGGAAAAGATCTGCTCTCCATCATGACTAGCGCTCAACGTCGCTCGTACCCGAAACTGATCGGCGTCCGCGGTCAGCTCGGTGCGGCAATCGACCTGCGCGAGCCAGCCGGTGCGGCGCGACACCGAGCGCTGGACCAGCTCGCACTTTGCGGATAGGGGGTCATCGTCCCGGATGCGGTGGGTGCGGCGAAAGGCGTGGCCGAAGTCGAGATCGATGTCGGGAACGTGGGACAGGGCGGCGGCACCGTCTTCGCCGCCGTCGCGAAACGCAATGGAGACAATCTCGCCGGTAGTCGGGTCGTGTTCGCAAGAACGCCGGCCTCTGTTGGGCGTCACGGCCCGACTCTCCGGGACGGGTGCCTGTTCCGGTGGCCCGAAGGACGGTAGCTTCTCGTCCCCGGTTCGAGCCGGGCGCACAGGCAGATCCAGGTGTCCGGTTCCAGTGAAGAGCGTCAGCGTCACCGGTTCGGGGCTTGGCCAGACCACCGGCCAGTAGCAGGTCGAAACGGCGACCCGCACGACGTGCCCCTGCGGAAAGGCGTGGGCCACGTCGTTGAGCTGGACGACGACCCGATAACGGTGACCGGGCTCAAGAGCGAGCGGTCGTTCGTGGCCGTCCCGGTGAGTGAGATTGAGCACGCCATAAGTCACCCGTAACGAGCTGCCGTCTGGCGCCACGTCATTGAGCCGGACGGCCACGAGCGCTACCGGACGGTCGACGCTGAGCTCAAGCTCGACAATCGGTGCACCCAGAATCTCCGTACGCTCCGCCAGCGGTTCCGAGTCGAACAACAGTGAGCGGGCGTCGTCCTCGCGCTGGTCGGACGGAAGGTCCCTCTTACTGCCGAATGCACACCACTCGCCGGCATTCGCTCCTGTGCTCTGTGGAGAGGACAGCCCCAGGCGGGTTGCTGGCGACTCCGGAGCCGGTGCAAGGCGACCGGAATTGAGAAACAAACGGCGCTGCCCGATCCGGGACGTCGGCCACTGGGTCTCCGCCACCCATCGCCCCGGCCGTTCTGTCGGATCGCCGCTGGGCGACGCCCACTCCTGCATCCAGACCCGGTATTGCGGCTCGTCCATGATGCCGGTGTCCACGCCCTTGAGCCAGTAATCCCACCAGCGCACGGCTTCCTGAAGAAAACCAATGCTTGGGCCTGGCAAGGAATCGTGGGGAAAGGCGTGACACCACGGACCGATCAGACCCTTGCGGGGCGCAGGCAGCCCTTCGAGCAGTCGCGGGACGGCGTTGCGATACGCGTCGGCCCAGCCGCCGATCGCGTAAACGGCGCACTGAATGGCGCCGTAGTCCTCACAGACCGAGCCATGCTTCCAGTATTCGTCGCGCACCGGATGCTGCAGCCACAGTTCGGGGAAAAGAACGGCGCTCTCCAGTCGGTCACGCCACATGGCCTGCCAGCGGTCACCGACGATCTCCGGGTCCGGAGGTAACGCGTTGGAGCAAAGCAGCACTGCACCCCAGGTGAGATTCTCGTTGATCAGGCAACCGCCCATGTAGTGAGCGTCGTCGGCATAGCGGTCGTCCGACGAGCACAGGGCAATGATCGCCTTGAGGGCGGCGGGTCGCCGCGCGGCCACCTGGAGGGAGCTGAAACCACCCCAGGAGATGCCCGTCATGCCCACGTTGCCATCGCACCACGGCTGAGCTGCGATCCACGCGATCACTTCGAGGGCGTCGTCCTGCTCCCGGTGCTGATACTCGTCGGCCATCAGTCCGTCGGAATCCCCACTGCCACGTACATCCACCCGCAGCGCGGCGTAGCCGTGCCCGGCGATATAGTGGTGAATCGGCTCATCGCGCAGGCGGGTATAGTCTCGTTTGCGATACGGGATGGATTCCAGGATGCCGGGAACGGGTCGCGATTCGGCGTCTTGCGGCAACCAAACGCGGGCGGCAAGCTGGCAGCCGTCCGACAGCGGGATCCAGACGTTTTCAACTACACGCACCGGTCGTGGGAAGGTATCGACCACCTGCATTGCCGTGTCTCCGTTGAAAGACGGGTTTGCTATTTCTCAATAGCGCGACAGACCAGCGCCATGCGCCTGCATACCCCGGGTTCCGCAGGCCGGTCCGGCCGTGCGGCTCAGGGCGTGGCCGGATCAGCAGCTACGACGGTTGTGGCACCTCGCAGGTCCAGCCAGAGCCCCCGCGGCGTGCGCCCGATCCGGACGACGGCCTGGTCGCACGACGGGCAGCGCAGAATGGCGCCAAGCTCGATGGCGTAGAGCATCAGCTCCGCCATCGGCCGGGTCCTGCCGCAACCCGCGCAGGTCGTCGGCGCAAGCGTTGCATCGAACGCGAAAACCTCGCGCAGCAGACCGCCCGCGGCGTTGCCGTCGAGCGTCGAGCATTCACCCTCGGCACTCATCTCATCCCTCTCCTGTCGGGCCGAAGCGCTCCGTCCTGATCCGCGCCGGTTCGTGCCCGAGTCCGACCAGCGCATTGGCCACCGCCTCTACCATCGGGGTCGGGCCGCAGACGTACAGATCCGGATCCATCTCTGGCGCCACCCCTGCCGCGGCCAGCATCGGGACATCGATCCGCCGGTCAAAGCCTTTCCAGCCATCCGGCGGTCGCTCGCGCGTCAGCGTCAAGTTGACCTCTGGGCCGCCCGGTTCCGCGCTGAGCCGCTGCAGCTCCTGGTGGTAAATGATGTCTGCGACCGTCCGCGCCGAATAGAGAAGGCGGGCGTGGACCGCGCGGCCGGCGTCGCCACTGGCCGCACGGTGGCGCAGGATGGCCATGAGCGGGACCACGCCCGAGCCGCCCCCGACCAGCATGAGCGGACGGCTCATGGCAACCGACCAGGTGAAGTAGCCGCCGATCGGCCCGCGGAGCTCGAAGCGATCGCCCGGCCGGGCCTCATCGGCGAGCCAGGGCGAGACCTCTCCGCCTTCGAGCCGCTCGACTGTGAGCGCGAGCCGCGGTGCCTTCGGCGGGGAGGCGATCGAGTAGCTGCGCTGAGCCTGGTAGCCGTCCTCCGCGGTGAGCCGGACGTCGACGTGCTGGCCCGCGAGATGGCCCGGCCAGCCCGGGACGTCGAGCACGAGCGTGGTCGCCCGGCGAGTTTCGGCCACCCTCTCGACCACCTCCGCAGACCGCCAAGGGAGGGCCCCCGCGGGCGGCCGCAGCGCCGCCTCAGTCACCGGCATAGCGCTGCTCGCGCCAGGGGTCGCCGTAGATGTGGTAGCCGAGCGACTCCCAGAAGCCCGGCTCATCATGCTCTATGAACCGCAGCCTGCGGACCCATTTTGCCGATTTCCAGAAATAGAGGTGGGGGACCAGCAAGCGCGCCGGGCCGCCATGCTCGGGCGCCAGCGGCTCGCCATCGTAGTGGGTCGCCACCATGCCCTTGCCATCGATCAGATCCTCGACCGGGAGGTTTGTGGTGTACCCGCCATCGCAGTAGGCCATGAGGTAGGGCGCCGGCGGCTCGTCGAGTCCCGCCGCCTCGATCAGGTGATCGATCGTCACGCCCTGCCACTTCGTCCCAAGCTTGCTCCACTTGGTGACGCAATGGATGTCGACGGTGATCTCGGTCTGCCGCAGGGACTGAAACTCCTCCCAGGTCCACCGGCCAGCGAGCGATCCCCCGTCCTGCAGCGCAAGGGTCCACTTCTCGAGTGGCGTACGGGGCGTCGGGCCGGCGCTCAGCACCGGGAAGTCGTCGGTGACGAACTGGCCGGGCGGAACCCGATTTCCTTCGGGCCGAACACGGCGCCGGCCGGAGAAGCCTCTGGTCGTCGTCGTCATGAGCGCTGCCTCCGCGGGCCTTGCATCAGGCGGACCGGAAGTCGCAATCGAATACGGGTGGCTCCGTCCGCGTCATTTTTACGCTCAGTGTGAGTATTTTGGTTGCTCATTTAAGCCCTCTCTCTCCACGTGAAGCTGGCGCGCATGCGCGGCGCAGATCTGGTTACGGAACCGCCGCGCGAGGACTAGGATGATCGCCATGGCGACCAGGTTCACGAGCTGTGTAACCATGAACACGGCATCGCCGATCACGAACGCATGACCGAGGAAGACCGCTGCCGCCAAGGCCCATATCGCGTAGGCGCGCTCGCTGATTCCGGCGGAGCAATGCTCACTCCAGAGATGCGAGATCTGAGGGGCATAGGCGCCGATGACAAGCGCAGTCCCAATATAGCCGATCATCGACAGGAAGTTCGCCATACCTTCGCACTCGTTGTTGGACTAAGGGATGAAGCATTCCTCGCGTCGCCCGGAACCATATGCGAGGTCCACCGGCTGCCCTTAGTCCTAGCCGGCGCTGAACATCTTACGGTTCTCTTTCACCATCGCCTCGAGCGATCGTGGGGGTCTGCCAAGGATTGCCTCGACATGGGGAGACAACCGGTCGTAGCCGTTTGCGGCGTGCAGATGCGCCATCGTCAGTAGATGGTCAAACACATGCTCGGGCAGTCCGCGACTGCGCAGTTCTTGGTCGCGCCACTCATCGCGAGGCACGTCGACGTAGGTGACGGAGCGCCCGAGCGCTGCGCTGTACTCCCCGGCGAGCGCGTACAGATCCTGCGATCGCGGTCCTGTCAGCTCATAGATCTTGCCGACGTGCTGCAAGGGATCAAGCAGGACAGAAGCCACCACCTCCGCAACATCCTTTGTGGCGACCGGAGATGTACGCCCCGAACCGAAGGGTAGTCGAATGGTCCCGTCGCGAGCGATCTGCTCGGCGGCTTAGGCAGTTCTCCTGAAACGCTGTCGGCCGAACATGGACCACAGGCAAACCCGACCAGTTCAAGGCCTGCTCAGCAAGCCAATGCTGACGTTGTTGCCGCGAGCCGGTCATGTTCCGCAGGCTCATCTGAGACACAGTCATTTGCGACATGTTGACGAGCACCTCGACGTCACCCTTCTCGCGGGCCGCCGCGCCCATGCCGACCGCCGCCTCGAGATAGCTGGACGAGACGCTCATGCCGAAATAGACACGCCGGCAGGTATCCAGCGCGCGTGCAATGTCTTCGGTCCGTGTAAGATCACCCACAAAGATTTCCGCCCCGGCCCGGCGCAGAGCGTCAGCGCGGTCATCGTCACGCCGAACGAAAGCCCGCACCGAAACCTGTCGCCCGAGCAAGATGCTGACGACAAGGCCCCCAATGCCGCCAACCTGTCCCGCAGCACCTGTCACCAGGATCGGTTGTCGTGTGCTCATCGCTTTCCTCTCTGCCGCTCTACGCTTTGAGCGGGCCGGTCGCGTGCTGCATCCAATTCCATCTGCGCCAAGCCCCTGTTCCACCGCGACGACTGTGCTCGGCCTTGTTATCGGCCGGCAGGTGAGCGAAATCGCCCATCTCGGTGGCGACGAGGTTTCGCGGTGCGGTCTTAGGCGGCCGCACCGGCGCGCCGGGGCAGCTTCCAGCCCGGGCGTGGGAAGTGGCAGGTATAGCCGAGCGGGTAGCGCTCGAGATAGTCCTGGTGCTCCGGCTCGGCCTCCCAGAATTCGCCGGCGGGCGAGACCTTCGTCACGACGCGGCCTGGCCACAGGCCGGAGGCGTTGACATCGTCGATCGTCCGGAGCGCTTCGTCACGCTGCGCCTCGGAGACATAGAAAATCTCCGAGCGATACGAAGTTCCGACATCGTTGCCTTGGCGATTCAACGTGGTCGGATCGTGAATCTGGAAGAAGAACTCCAGAAGGTCGCGGTAGCTGATGAGCTTCGGGTCGAACTCGATCTCGATGGCCTCGGCGTGAGAGCCATGGTTGCGATAGGTCGCGTTCGGCACATCGCCGCCCGTGTATCCTACACGCGTGCTGACTACGCCGGCCAGCTTGCGGATCAGGTCCTGCATGCCCCAGAAGCAACCTCCGGCAAACACGGCTCGTTCAAGCTTGCTTGTCATCACAAGTCCTCCGTCTTCCCCTCTCCCGGATCACCGCCTCTCGTCGCCGCGCCGCACCTTGGCGAGGCTAAACCTTGGCGATGACCTTGATCTCGATCAGCTGCTCCGGCAACGCCAGGCGCGGCGTCACCAGGATCGTACTGGCGACGACCGGTCGGCCGCCGTAGGCCGCCGCCCTCACCTCGCCAGCCACCGCAAACGCCGCGTCCATGTCCGTGACGTAGATCACCTCCTCGACGATGTCGTCCATGGTTGCACCGAAGGCCGCCAGCACCTTCTTTACGTTGGCGTAGCTCTGCGCCATCTGCGGGCCCATGTTGCCGTAATCGGCGATCTTGCCCGCTGGATCGAGCGGCGGGGGCGCTATCATTTTGCCCTCATCGTCGTGGCTCAGCTGGCCGGACACGTAGATCGTGTCGCCGACCTTGACCGCCTGGGCATAGCCGTACTGGTCCTCCCATGGCACACCCAGATGGAAGGCCTCCTTTGCGACCTTGCTCTGGGCGGCCGCCGGCGCCGCGCCGAGGGTCGCCACCGCGACCCCGGCTCCTGCCGCCGCGATGGCGTTGCGGCGCGAGCATCGGCGGATCTCGAAGCTGTTGTCACGCATCTTGTCTCTCCCACAGCGATTTTGGCCATGCTACAGTAGCGCGCGTCAGCGCCACTAAAAGCCGATCGGTCGGTATCGCTCCTGGACGGTTCGGACGCTCAAGCTGGCCCAGCTGCTCAAGGGCCTCGGCATACTGGCCTCCATGCATCAAGCTCTCAGCAAGCAGGCAGGTGGGCATCAGCTTCCCAAATCGGAATCAGGCATCCCTATAACTTGTACGATTGGCCACGCATTCAGGACTCTCGAATCACAACGCCTTGGCCGATCCCGCTCGCGCCGACGGTCCGGTGACGCTCGCCTACTGCTGGAGCCATGTCCGGCGCCCGCTTCGACGAGACGCCCAGGGCGGCAACGCCCGATCGCTGAGGAGGCCCTCGTGCGCATCGCCGCACTCTTTGGGATCGAGCGCACGATCTGTGGCCATGCGCTCGAGCAGCGCCGCGCCGTGCGCTTGGCCCAAACCAGGCCGCTCATCGATGATCTGCGCGCTTGGCTCGAGGCGAAACTGGCCAAGGTCTCAGGCGGCTCCCGCATCGCCCAGGCGATCCGCTACGCGCTCAAGCACTGGGCCGGCCTCACCGTCTTTCTCTACGATGGCCGGGTCGAGATCGAGTCCACCGTGGTCGAGCGCTCGATCCGCCCGATCGCGCTCAATCGCAAGAACGCGCTGTTCGCCGGCTCCGACCAGGGCGGCGTCGACTACGGCGTCATCCCGATGATCTGCTCCTCGCTGAACCGTCGCTTCATCGCAAGTCCTCCTTCCTCGGAGAACTCTCTTGCCTCGTGACCCGGTTTCAGGGGAACAGGCTAGCCGATGCGTTCGTCTCGGCAGGGACCGAGGCGCAGGAAGCGAGCCGCCACCGCTTGCCAGCGCTGGTGTGGTCGTCTGCCCGATGGCATGAGGGTCAGCCGGAAGGACGATGCCGCGACCCATGAGGTCCGCAGCAAGCTCAAGTCCGGCGCCGCGACCGCAGACGGTGCCGCCCATGCTATGGCCGCCGGTTACCGCTACTTCCGGAATATCCACAAGACGGACCCGGAGACGGCGGCAGCGTGGGCCTCAGGCGGGGTGAACGGCCCGCAAATCGGGCCGGAGGTCGTGACCTGAGATGGCCGAAAGCCGCGTGACCTCGATCGCCGCCGAGGTCCTCGGCATCGCGACCAGCCAGGAGCGGGTCAGCTTAATTGCATCGGAGATCCTCGCCACCGCGTCCAGCCAGGCGCGGGTCAGCGCGATCGCGGTGGAGGCGCTGGTGTCGGTCGCCGAGGTGCCGGGCGTGCCCGCCTCGTCCCACAACGCCGTCATCGTCCTCGGCGCATGACAACATGCCAGGCCCCGGCCCCGCCGCGTTTGGTTCGACACCCCGCTCGGCGCCGGGATCACTCAGCCGTGGTGTCCTGATCAGCCTTGGTTTGCGTGGGTCCAGTGGCTCGCTGATCGGCGGGCGCCATCATCTTGAGGCCTGTCCCCTCGGAACCGTTCATCTCGAGGCCTGCAAGATGACCTGCCTACGTGCCTCACGCCTGCGCTCTTGGCAATTCACGCGATGATCATGTCCGTCTCGGTCAGCCGACGACAGGTTCTATGAACGGTGCAGGTCGCGTCTGAATCGCCCACGCTTGCCGCGCTGCTAATCGGGTGGCCGCCGCGCCGCAGCGCGGTGGTCCGAGGGGTCGTGGCCATAGATCTGCCGAAAGGCGCGGAAGAAGCTGCTGCGGCTGGTGTAGCCAACGGCGTGTGCAATTTGTTCGATCGAGAGGACGTTCGCCGCAAGCATGTCGGCGGCGTGGCGCATGCGCAACTGGCTCAGTAACGCCATCGGCGAACATCCGAAGGCAGCGGCGAACCGCGCCATGAATGCCGATCGACTGAGGCCGGCAGTCTCCGACAGAGTCCGCAGGGAATGTGGCGCACCGGGCCGGGCGAGCATGTCGACGAAAGCACGCGCGACCTGAGGGTCACTCAGCAGGGAAAATCGTTCCAGCCATAAGTCGGTGGAATTCAGAGATCTGCGAAGGAGCGTCACGAGAACCTGCTTCAGCAGGGCCGTCGCCATCGCCTCCGCCCCGACCTGCTGGGCGCTGATCTCGGCCAACGCCGATCTCAGCGTGTGCTCCAGATCATCGGCGGTCTCAAACCGTTCGACGATCGGGGACGGCAGCGTCGCGAAGAGGTCTATCGACCGGCCGTAAGAAGCGCGGAAATAGCCGCAGATGAGCATGACCATGGGCTCGATGTCGCCCGCCACGAACCGATGCAGCACCTCTGAGCTGTCGCCCGACTGCCATCGCGCTTCCATGACCCGGAGCGCCGCCAGGCCCTGATCGATGGTGACATCGATCCGGAAGGGCTGCCTCGGCGGAGTGATGATCAGCGTATGCGGATCAAGAGGGATCGCCGGCGCATCGCCGACGACCATCTGTCCACTTCCCGCAAGGTTGTAATGGATGGCCGGCATGTCGCTTGCCGGAAACGACAGCCGCCATCCCGGACTGACCAGACACTCCGTCAGCCAGACGACATTCACGTCCAACGTCGTCATCAGAATTCTCAGATCGGGACGGGACACTTGGCGATTCGGACGATTGGCCACGTGTTCAGGACCCTTGGATCGTCGCGTTGTCTTACGAGTCGGGTGCTGCTCCCGGATGGGCGTCGGGCCCCGCGGCGGAGCAGGCACGTAGGTGCGAGCCCGGTCAAAAAGATAGCCATGCTCAAACACTGAGCAACAGGAGAACAGCGATGCGTACACGGTACTTAGGAATCCTGGCGGTCACCGCGACGATCGCGACCGGAGCGACGATGTCGTCCCTGTTCGCGCAATCCGGTGATGGCGCTGAGGCCGAGACGACGAAGACATGTTATCCTGCCAAGTATACCGCCTCGGGCGAGCTGATCCTGCCTGAGAACTTCCATGAATGGGTCTATGTAGGCTCGCCACTCACGCCCAACGCGCTCAATGACGGGCAGGCGAACTTCCCTGAGTTCCACAACGTGTACATCGAACCCTGCTCATACGAGGAATACAAGAAGACGAACGTCTTCCCCGAGGGGACGATCTTCTTCAAAGAACTGCAGTTGGTGCAGCCCACCAGCACCACGTCACTCGGCGAGTTTCCGGACGGCTCAACGACCGAGCCGTCGGGCCGAGGTTACTTCCCCGGAAAGTTCAACGGCGCCGACGTGACGGTCAAGGATAGCGAGCGCTATGCCGACTCCGGAGGCTGGGGGTACTTCAACTTCAATCACCATGAGCCGAAGGCCCGGACTGCAGCCGTCAAACCCGTGGAGGAATGCGGCTTCTGTCATATCGCAAGCGCCAAGAAGGACGACGTCTGGACCCAATTCTATCCGCTGCTGGACAACTGATGGCGTTGGATTCGGGCAGTCTCACTCGCCGAAGAGGCACGGCCATGAAGATGTTCGGCTTCGGAATCTTTGCCGTGACTGCAGTCGTGGCCTTCGTCACCTGGGTCAGCGTCACGCAGTCCCAGGACGCCCAGTCCGTAGTTGATGCAAACGGGAATATGCATGTGCCCGATGACTATCGCACCACCTACCAGTTTTTGGGAAACTGGGCGGTGGCAGCCGAAGAGGGCCAGGGTTCGAAGGAGTTCCATCCCGTCTATGCATCGCCCGGGACCGTCGCCGCCTATCGCAAGAACGGACGTTTCCCTGACGGCGCGGTGCTCGTGAAAGAGGTGTTTGAGGCAGCCACCGGACAAATGACCACAGGCACTGTTAGCCGTGCCGAAACCTTGAAGGGCTGGTTCGTCATGGTGAAGGACAGCAAACGCCGCTATCCCGGCAACCCACTGTGGGGTGACGGCTGGGGTTGGTCCTGGTTTGACGTGGGCGATCCTTTGAAGACGACGTCGACCGACTACAAGACCGACTGCCTGTCATGCCACGTCCCAGCTGAGGCCTCGGATTGGGTCTACCTCCAGGGATATCCCTCGTTGAAGCAATAGGCCGTGCCCGCACCCCAGGGCAGACCCACACAGCCCAACCGAAAAGAGAATAGGAGATACAGAAATGGCCCGTCCGCGGTTGTCGGATCTCATCCCTATCGCGCTCGCGCTGCTTCTCTTCGGGACTCTCGGAGTAGACGCACGCGCTTCGGACCTCGCAGGTCATGTCTACATGCAGACCAATGAGACCCAGAACCGCATCATGCACTTCGGTCGCAACGCGGACGGGCGACTCGAATTGCTCGAGAGTATTCCTACCGGGGGCGCTGGCTCGGGCGTCTTCAAGCCGATCAGCGGTCAGGAGAGCGCGCCCAACGCATTCGAGGGCGCTGGCAGCGTGATCCTAGCCGAATCCAACACCCTGCTGTTCGCGACGAACGGCGGCGACAACAGCGTGACGAGCTTCCAAGTGAGTCCGGACGGCAAGCTGACCGTGATCGATCGGCAGCCGACCGGCGAGCCCGTCACCGGGCGCAGCGGAACGGCGAAGTCGCTCGCCTATCGCCCCCAAAGTCGAACACTATACGTGCTCCACGCCTTCGGTCCCAACCACCTGCGCT
>Ga0299914_10002989_pt1 | contig 11830 bp, 13 predicted proteins | sample RVTome_10_FD_201361 | JGI IMG/M metagenome (GOLD analysis project Ga0299914, IMG submission 201361) | Soil microbial communities from uranium-contaminated site in the Upper Colorado River Basin, Wyoming, United States - RVT153D57 (version 2) ... | reverse complement strand
GTGCCGCGTCGGTTCGTACCTGCTTTCGAAACCGCCCGCGACCATCACCTCTCTGTTAGCGCTGCTCAGCCCGAGCAGCCCGGCTGTGGGAAGGAGGACGGTATGACCGCCACCGAAGCAGAACGTGCGCTCGATGCGTCGGTCCGGGTAGAGCTCTATCGCACGATGGTGCTCTGCCGTGCGTTCGAGGACGCGATCCTGCGGGAGTACCACGCTGATAAGAAGCCGGTCTTCGACATCGGCGCCGGACTGGTTCCCGGAGAGATGCATCTGTCCAGCGGGCAGGAACCGGTAGCGGCCGGCGTATGCGCCCACTTGACCGCGGACGACGCACTCACCGCAACGCACCGCCCGCACCATCTCGCCATCGCGCACGGCGCCGACCTGCGCAAACTGGCGGCGGAGATCTTCGGCAGGGAGACCGGGTTCGGCCGTGGCCGCGGTGGCCACATGCACCTGTTCGACCCGGCGACGCACTTCTCCTGCTCCGGAATCATCGCCGAGGGTTATCCGCCGGCTTTGGGCCAGGCCTTCGCCTTCAAACGCCAGGGAACTGATCGCATAGCCGTTGCAGTCACCGGCGAAGGTGCGGCCAACCAGGGCGCCTTCCACGAGTCGCTGAATCTGGCCGCCCTGTGGAACCTGCCGGTCGTCTTCGTGGTCGAAGACAACGACTGGGGAATCTCAGTGCCGCGCAAGACGTCCACCGCGATACCCTCCAACGCCGAGCGGGCAGCGGGCTACGGCATGCAGGGCGTGCGGATAGAGGACAACGACGTCGAGGCGGTCTACGAGGCCGCCGCCCGAGCCGTCGCCCGGGCTCGAGCCGGCGAAGGACCGTCGCTGATCGAGGTTCACACGGTCCGGCTGCTGGGGCACTTCGAAGGCGACGCCCAGGGTTACCGCGACGACATGGCCGGCATCGAAAGCCGTGACCCCATACCACGCTATGAGAAGACCCTGAGCGATGCGGGTCTGCTCGACGACGCCGAGGCATCCCGCATCCGCGAGGAGGCCGATGCGAAAGTCGAGGACGCCATCACCTTCGCCAAGGACAGCCCCGAGCCAGATCCGGCCACGGCGTCGTCCTACGTGTTCGCCTGAGGAGGTCACCGTGACCGTCATGGAAACCCAGAGCACCGATACCGCCGGCACCCGCCGGCTCACAACCGCGAAGGCGATGGTGGAAGGCATCGCGCAGGAGATGGAGCGCGACCCGTCCGTCGTCTACCTGGGTGAGGACGTCGGCAAGTACGGCGGCATCTTCAGCTCGACGGCCGGCCTGCTCGATCGCTTCGGCGAGGACAGGGTGCTCGACACGCCGATCTCCGAGACGGCCTTCATCGGGCTGGCGATCGGTGCGGCGGTCGAGGGCATGCGCCCGATCGCCGAGCTGATGTTCGTCGACTTCTTCGGCGTCTGCATGGACCAGATCTACAACCATATGGCGAAGATCCACTACGAGTCGGGAGGCGCTGTCAAGGTGCCCATGGTGCTCACGACGGCGGTCGGGGGCGGCTACTCCGACGCGGCCCAGCACTCGCAGTGCCTGTGGGGCACCTTCGCGCACCTGCCCGGCATGAAGGTCGTGATCCCCAGCACGCCACACGACGCGAAGGGCCTGATCGTCTCGGCCATCCGCGACGACAACCCGGTCGTGTACATGTTCCACAAGGGCGTGATGGGGCTGCCGTGGATGGCCAAGAACCCGCGGGCGACCGACGTGGTGCCTGAGGAGCCGTACGAGGTGCCTATCGGAAAGGCAAGGATCGCCCGGGAGGGCAGCGACATCACCGTCGTGTCGGTCTCGCTTTCGGTGCATCACGCCCTGGACGTTGCGGATCGGTTGGCCGCCGACGGCGGCATCGAAGCGGAGGTTGTCGATCTGCGTAGCCTCAAGCCGCTCGACCGGGATGCGATCCTGACTTCGGTCGCGAAGACCGGCCGGCTGGTCGTAGTCGATGAGGACTATCTCTCGTATGGGCTGTCAGGTGAGGTTGTCGCCACGATCACTGATGTCGATCCCGGAATGCTGCGCGCGCCGGTAGAGCGGGTCGCCGTCCCGGACGTGCCGCTTCCGTACGCACGGTCGCTTGAAACCGCCGTGCTCCCGACCCGCGACCGCATCGAGGAGGCAATCCACCGGGTGGTGAAGGGATGACCGATGTGCCGTTCCCGGCGGTGGCGGACAAGGGCCCCGGCTCCGAGGGCGTCGTGGCCACCTGGTTCGTCCGCGACGGCGACAGCGTCGTGGCGGACCAACTTCTCGCCGAGGTCCAGGTCGACAAGGTAGCCGTGGAGGTCCCCGCCCCGGCGGCGGGGACCATCCGGCTCCTCGTACCGGAAGAGGCCGTGGTGACACAAGGGGCCGTGATCGCGCGCATCGAGTGATTGACTTCCGACCATGGCGGAGAACCACCTGGCTGAGCTCGCGGACGCGCTCGTCGTCGACTTCCCGCTACGCGGCGAGTGGTACGCCGTCCGCTCGCCGGGCAGTCGCGTCCCGAGCCACGGGACGGACGTCCTCGCCCAGCGGTACGCCTTCGACCTGCAACGGCTGGGACCCAACCGGCGACCGCACCCCGCTGGGTGGGTACGCACGCTTGTTCTCGGTGTCCCGATGCGCGAGTGCTTCGGCTGGGGGGAGCACGTGCACTCTGTACTGGACGGGGTCGTCGTGGCTGCCCTGGACGGAGTACCGGAACGCACCTGGCTGCACCCTGCCCGCGAACTCTGGCACGCGGCGGCCGCTGGTGTGAAGTTCCAGCCGACCGCCGCGGGAGTGCGGCGTCTCGTCGGTAATCACGTCATCGTGCGGAGCAACGCGGTTTATGCGGCGTACGCCCACCTCGCGCCCGGCTCGGTCCGAGTCGACGTAGGCCAACACGTCAAGCGAGGTGATGTGGTCGGCCTGGTCGGCAGCTCCGGCAACTCCACCGCGCCGCATCTGCACTTCCAGCTCATGGACAACGCCGATCCACTGGTCGCCCGCGCTCTTCCAGCGGTATTCGCCAGCTATGACGTATGGCGCCACGGGCAGTGGCAGCAGGCGCAGAACAGTGTTCCTACGACCGCCGAGCACATCAGGTTGATGCCTTCGGAGGACTGATTCGACATCGCAAGATGACACCGGCGGGGCGCTGCACGCCACCGCTTGTGGCTGGATCCTCGACCGACGTCTGGCTGATCAGTGTGGACGCTTCCGAGATGCGCCCTCCCTCGCGAGGCGGCGGGTGAGCAGCCGTTGGAAGGTGGGGAGCCCACGCTGCTCAGGTGCGTCGACCAGGCGTACCGCCTGGTTACCGCGGTCATTGCATCGGCCGGCCGGCGCTCGGCTGCCGCTCGCTGACCCATTCGAGGCTTACTCGCCAATTCCGCTCTATCTCCTCTCCGGCGGTCTCGATGTCGCCCGACTCCAAGGCCGCGACGATTCGCTCGTGCTCCCGCACAGACCGCTCGGCGGTCAACGTCCCGCCGAAATACGCGATTTCAAGCCGGCGCAGCTGCACCCGAAGATCTCGCAGGATGGCGGAAAGCTCTTGGTTTCCGGCAGCCTCGGCCAGCAGACCATGGAACTCGGCGTCCGCTGCCGACGCGGCCTCCGCCTCGCGGCGCTCCACGGCTGCAGCGACGCGGTCGTTCGCCAACCGTAGCGCTGCGATCCGGTCTTGACCCCACTCGTCGGCCAAGCTCACCGCCAGCCGCTCCAGCGTCCAAATGATCGGGTAGACCCGGCAGGCTTGAGCCGTGTCGACCGGTGCAACCTTGGTCCAGCGGCTGGCTTCGGCAATGACGAGTTGCTCGTCCTGTAGCCGGCGCAACGCTTCTCGCACCGGAGTCCGGCTTACCTGAAGCGCCTCAGCAATATCCTTGTCCCTCAACTGAGTTCCGGGCGGCAGCAACCCTTCGACGATCCAGGTCCGGATGCGGACGTAGACCTCCTCGCGCAGGAGTGAGCGAGCAGGTGCGGCGGTAGATGGCTCGCGAGCCACGACGCTAGCAAGCAGCCCCGCGGTACTGGAATCTTCAGCCATGACAGAAATCTACTTGGCCTTGCGCGACGGCATACCAATATATTAGTATCTCGGACCAGTTAGATCAACCCCTGGAAGGGATTGCCACATGCCTAGGGCGCCGCTCCCGCTGGAGCTTCAACATTTCCTTGACGCCGCCCGCCCGGCAATCATCGCGACCATCCGGCCCGACGGGGCACCGAGCACCACAGCCACCTGGTATCGCTGGATGGACCGCCGCGTACTCGTGAACATGGTTGCGAGCGGCCCGCGTGCCCGCAACCTGCGCAACGATCCGCGAGTATCGCTGACGATCCTCGGCGAGAACTGGTACGACCACGTCTCACTGCTCGGCCGGGCAGTCGAGTTCCGCGACGACGGTAAACTGAAGGATCTCGACATGCTGTCCACGCGCTACACCGGCCAGCCATATCCAAAGCGTCACCTCAGCTGCGTCAGCGTTCTCATCGACGTCGAGCGCTGGCACTCATGGGGAGATCCGACGTACGGCCTGGCGACGAGGTGAGTCTGTGCTGGCACCCGGCCGACTGCCTGGTCATCGTCGACGAGACCGTCACGGCCGCAGACGCGAGAGAGCGCAAGAACGCAGCCAGAACGGAGACATCCGCATGACTCGGGTGCTGTACCAGGAGCGGCCACCAGAACTGCCGACCCACACCGCCACCACTGAGCCGAGGGACTTCCACGAGGCGTTGGACGGATACCATGCCACGCCGCTCCTGGCGCAGCCCAGCCTGGCAACTGAGCTCGGCGTCGGCCACGTCGCAGTCAAGCTTGAGACTGACCGGCTCGGGCTGCCGTCGTTCAAGATCATGGGCGCCTCGTGGGCCGCTATCCAAGCGCTGCGGTCGGTGCTGCCACCGTCGTGGACACCCCGCGATGGTCTGGCCGGGTTGGCAGGGCGGCTGCCGCAGCTGACGCTCATCGCCGCCACGGACGGGAACCACGGACGTGCACTGGCTCGCACCGCGAAACTACTGGGCCTACGTTCCTGCATCTACGTTCCAGAGAGCCTGGATGAGACCCGAATCGCCAGTGTTGCTGCGGAGGGCGCCGAGATCGTGCGCGTCACCGGCACCTATGACGACGCCGTCGCCCGGTCGGCGAAGGAGGCAGACCGCGACGGGTACGTCCTGGTGTCAGACACGTCGTGGCGCGGGTACGAGCAGGTGCCCGCCGCCGTTGTCGACGGCTACTCCACGATCCTGCGGGAAGTCGACGAGCAGCAGGCGGCCTCGGGGCAGCCCGCTCCAGATCTTGTGCTGGTACAGCTGGGCGTGGGGTCGTTCGGAGCCGCTGTCATCCGACATTTCCTGCGACCGGGCCGGTCGACGTCACCGCGGATCGTTGGCGTTGAACCAACCCGCGCGGCCTGCGTGATGGCGTCGCTGGCGGCCGGGCGCAGGGTTACCGTACCGGGCCCGCACGACTCGATCATGGCCGGATTGAATTGCGGTACGCCGTCGCTGGTCGCCTGGCCCTGGCTGCGCGGAGGCCTCGACGCAGTGATCGCGATCGATGATCAGCAGGCCCTCGATGGTGTCCGCCGCCTTGCCGCAGGCGGACTCGCTGTCGGTGAATGCTCGGGTGCCGCCGTCGCCGGAGCGTACGAGTTGCTCGCCGGCGCAGACGCCGGTGTCCACCGGCAAAAGCTCGGCGTCGGCCAGGGCTCATCCGTGCTTCTGTTCGCCACCGAAGGTGTCACCGGCGACCCAGCGAGCGCAGCCACAACCATCACGTCGAAGTGGAGGGCATGAGCATGTCGAAAACCAGATCGGCGCCGCTCGCTCCTGCCGGGCTGGCCGCGGACCTGGCCGAACGGCACGCTCGTGTCACAGCGTGCCTGCAGGAACGAGGGGCATCCTGCCTGGTGGCAATCGTCCCGGACGGAGTACGGACGCCGGATGGCCACATCCAGTTCGCCTCCGATGCGGCCCGAGTATTGGGAGACGCTATCGAGGACGCCGGCCCAGGGCTCGTGGCTGGTTGGGACGTGTGACCATGAGCGGGGACATGGATCGGGTGCTCCGGGGTGGCCGGATCGCGGGAGTCGAGGAGCCCGTCGACATCGTCATAAGAAACGGCGTGGTCGCCGAGATCGGTCCGGCGCCGGCCGGACCGGCCGACACAGAAGTCGTTGAGCTCGACGGTCGCCTGGTGCTTCCGGGGCTGGTCGACGCGCATTGTCACCTGGATAAGACGCTGTTCGGCGGGCCGTGGGTGCCGCATCCGGCCGGAGACGCCCTGTCCGAGCGGATCGCCAGTGAGCGCGGGCTCCGGTCCCGGCTGGGAGTGCCTGACGTGGACCGAATCACGACGTTGTTGGAGGCGATGGTGGCTGCGGGCACCACCCACGTGCGTAGCCACACCGACATCGCGCCCCAGCTCGGGTTGAGCGGGGTGGAGGCGGTCCGGGAGGCGGCGGCCCGGATGGCCGGTCGGATCGACATCGAGCAGGTGGCGTTTCCACAGTACGGGATCCTGCGTGAGCCGGGCACGGCAGAGTTGATGGCCCGGGCCCTCGCGGAGGGTGTGGAGGTCGTCGGAGGGATCGACCCGGCGGGGATGGATGGCGACCCGGTCCGGCACCTCGATGTGGTCTTCGATCTGGCCGATCGCTACGGCAGCAAGATCGATATTCACCTGCATGACGGCGGCACCCTCGGGACCTGGCAACTCGAGCTCATCTGCGACCGAACGGCCACGCTCGGCCTGCAGGGCCGCGTCACGGTGAGCCACGCCTACGGCCTCGGCCAGGCTGCCCTGGACGATCAGGGGCGGCTGGCGGACCGGCTGGCCGAGGCAGGGATCACCATCACTACGGCCGCCGTCTACAACTTCCCCGTCCCGTCGGTGCGGGTGTTGCGATCCGCTGGGGTGAACGTCGCGTGCGGACACGACGGCATCCGGGACCTGTGGGGGCCGTACGGGACCGGGGACATGCTCGACCGGGCGATGCACCTTGCCTACCGCAGCACCTTCCGCCGCGACGACGACATCGATCTGGCGTTGCAGGCCGCCACCACGGGCGGCGCGACCGCGCTCGGCCTGCCCACCTACGGTCTGGTCGAAGGCGCCCCTGCCGACATGGTCGTGGTCCGCGCCGGCCGGCCCGCCGAGGCGGTGGTCACCCGCCCCGTCCGTGACCTCGTGTTCAAAGCAGGTCGCCTGGTCGCCCAAGGCGGCGCCTGCATCTGATGCCGAAGTCGGAGACGAACTGGATCGACGCCGGCGAGTGGCGCTGGACCCGGTCTGCTCCGACTCCGGTCCCCACGTCAGGTCGCCGCAGAACAGGATCAGATCCGGCGACAAGGCCATGGCCCCGCCGAGCACTGCCTCGAGTGCCGGCACATTCGCATATACCCGACAACACCGCGACCTGTTGGACCGGGCCATGCCTGACCAGTGAATTCTCTCCGGGCCGTGGCCCGTGCATGGTGATCATCGAGTCCTCCGCCTCGCTGCGGGTGGGCGGTCAGGCGACCGGGTCGGCCACCGGTTCAAGCGCAGCGGCCGCCATCTGCTCGTTCGGTGAGGTGGTGGTCGAGCCGTGGGTGCGTAGTGCGTGCCAGGCCATGACCGCAACAGCCACCGCGAGGACCGTGCCGATGGCCGCAACGACATGCATGCCATTGACGAACGCGGTGTGCGCCGCGTCGATGACCTGCGCGCCCAGCGGTGCTGGCAGGTCGCTGGCCGCGCCGATCGCGGCGCCTAACGTGTCGTGGGCGGTGTCGGCGACATCGGTTGGTGTGGACGTCGGCAGGGAGTCGGACAGTCGCCCGCGGTACGCGGCTACGCCAATGCTGCCCAGCACGGCGATACCGAGTGCTCCGCCGAGCTCAGCACCGGTTTCGGAGATGCCCGAAGCCGCGCCGGCCCGTTCCGGCGGTGCCGTTCCCACGATCAGCTCGGTGGTCAGGCCGAATACCGGCGCGAAGCCGAGCGAGATCACCAGCGACGCCGTGACCAGCAGTGGGAGCCCGGTGGTGCCGCTGACCTGAGTCAGCATGGCCATACCGACGGCGGCGACAGCCAGGCCACCGGCAATCAGGTTCCGCGGCCCGACCCGGCCGGAGATCCGCGGCGTGATCTGCGACCCGACCACGAATCCGAGCGCCGACGGCAACGACCACAAGCCCGCCTCAAGCGGCGAGAGACCAACGACCAGCTGCAGATACTGGGCGATGAACAGGAAGTACCCGATCGCCACGAAGATCGTCAGGAAGTTCACCAACAGGGCCGCGTTGAAGGCACGAATCCGGAACAGGCTGACATCGATCATCGGATCCGGGATGTGCCGCTGCCGACGGACCCACACCAGACCGAGCACCACCCCGACCGCAATGGCGGCAACGAAGACGGCCCGCACGCCGTCTTGCGCGATCCCCTTGAAGCCGTAAATGACAGCCAACACGGCGGCGATCGACAACGCCGCGCTGGGCAGATCAAGCCGGCCAGCGTTCTGGTCACGGTACTCCGGCAGCACCCGCGGCCCGAGGACCAGCAACGCGAGCATGACCGGCACGGCCAGCAAGAACACCGAGCCCCACCAGAACATCTCCAACAGGACCCCACCCAGAACCGGGCCCACCGCGCTTCCAGCGGAGAACGCGCCGATCCACACACCGATCGCCACTGATCGCTGCTTGGGGTCCTGGAACATGTGGAAGATCAACGAGAGCGTGGACGGCGCGAGAGTCGCTCCCGCGATACCCAACAGCGCTCGGCACACGATGAGCATCGTCGGGTTCACCGAGAACGCCGTGACAATCGAAATCACGCCGAACGCGGCGGCACCGATAAGCAACATCCGCCGGCGGCCGATGCGATCACCGAGCGTGCCCATCGTCACCAGCGCGCCCGCCACGAAGAAGCCGTAAATGTCGATCATCCACAACATCTGCGAACTGCTGGGCTTCATCTCCGCGGTAATGGACGGCACCGCCAGGTGCAGAACCGTCAAGTCCATGACATACAACAGGCACGCCAGCGCAAGTACAGCAAGTCCAATCCATTCGCGGCGACCGGCCCGCTTAGCTACGGTTTCGGTGGTGGTCATCGCAATTCGCCCTTCCAACTAATCAGGCCTCGTGTGCAGTTACGTCGATGCCGGCCGCTCGTTCTCGACATCCATACAGACCGGCCCGATCAACCAAACTCATCGCTCCATGCACTCCTTGGAGGCGAGATCCGACAGCGGCGAGAGCGCGTGCAGACACCAGGTGACAGAGCTTCGCTTGCGGAGCTTGCAGCGATGGTTGCCCTCCCGGCTCACAAACCGGTAGTGGAGCGAGCATGGGAGGGCTCGTTGAACGGTGTATCGGATCGCGTGGTAATTGGGATGGACGCGCACAAGAGCTCGGCCACGATCGAGGTGATGACCGGCGAGGAGCCGTCAGGCCGGGAGTGAGAGGTCCCTTCGGCGCAGCAAGAGGATTCCGGCGGCTGCCAACAGCACGAAGGCCAGGCCGAGACCAATGACCGGTTCGGTGCTGACGGCGACGGCCGGTGCGTTGGGCACGTGGGTGAAGGGCGAGAGGTCCAGCAGCCATGTCGGCAGCCCCAGTGAGGGGCCGAACATCGGTCCGACGAAGACCGAGAACACCACCAGTGCCCACGACAGACCGACCGACCAACGCGGCAGCAACATGACAAAGGCGACGACCGTGGCCCCGAGGACGCCGATGGCGGGCAGCTGGACCAGTGCGGCGGCGACCAGGTCACGCAACAGTGATGCCGTGCCGCCGAGGACCTGACCGCCGGTGATGCCCACCGCCAACGCGAAGACGAGAATCAGCAACACGGCCCCGCCCAGTGCGTTGACGGCATACGCACCCAGCCAGCGAAGTCGCGAGACCGCGGTGCCGAGCACTGACTCCAGCGTGCCCTGTGCCTCATCGTGGTGCAGGCGAAGCAAGAGCGTGACCACATAGATCGCCACGGCCATTCCGGCGATCTGCATCATGGAGGCCCAGTAGGCGCCGAGTAGGTCGGCATCACCGCCGAAGGTGGCGTACCAATCCGTCGCGTCTCCCCCGAGTCCCTCGATCTGGTCGCTCAGCGCCCCGAAGACGAGACCGAAGCCGAACAGGCCGATCGCCCAGCCCAGCAGCGATCCACGCTGCAGGCGCCAGACAAGGCCGGCGGGGCTCAGCAAGGCCGGGCTCGCGTGGGCGGCACCCCTGCGCTCGGGCAACATCCCTCTACCGACGTCGCGTCTGCCGACGAGTACTACGGCCAACCAGAAGAGGGAGGCCATGACCACCACAGCGAGACCCAGCGGCCACCACAGGTTGTCCGCAAACGGACGCATCTGCTGACCCCAGCCGATCGGGGAGAGCCAGGCCGGCCAGGCGCTGGTGACCCGGAGGGCGGCGAGGTCCACGGTCCCGAGCATGTTGCCTAGCGCCGCAAGCATGAATGCAACGCCGAGGCCGGCACCGGCGAGACCGCTCGCGCCGCGCGTGGTCGACGCCAGCTGAGACGTCACCGCGGCGACGCCGGTGAAGGCGACGCCCACCAGGGCGATCGACATGCCGGCAACCAGTGAACCGACCGCGGGCTGTCCCGCGACAACCATGCCGAGCCCGAGCAGCACGGCCAGCACCAGGTTCGCAGCAAGCGCGACGATCACCGCCGCGGCCAGCGAGGCGTAGCGGCCGACGACGCCGGCGCCCAGCATCTCCTCACGACCGAGCTCTTCGGCCTGACGGGTGTGCCGAACCACGGCGAGCACGCTCATCAGTGCGGCGAGCACGGCCAGGGTCAGAGCGTCCCGGTGCAAGGTGTAGCCCCCGACACTGGGGCCTGTCACCAGGCCGAGCACCCGCATGCCGGGATTCTCGACCACTATCCGGGTGTCCGGCTCCAGGAGCAGGGGATGCTTGGAGTACTGGTCCGCGAACATGGCGGTCGTCGCAGCCAGGAATACAACCATTCCGAGGATCCATGCGGGCAGGGTGATCCGGTCACGCCGCAACGCGAGGCGGATCAGCCGCGTCGTGCCGGTGAAGCCGCTCATCGTGCCGCCACCACCTCGGCATCCGCATCCCCGGCGGGTACGGCGATGTCTTCCCCGTAGTGCCGGATGAACAGCTCCTCGAGGGTGGGCGGCGAAGTGATCATCGACCGCACCTCGAGGTCAACCAGGCGCTCGAGAACGTGATTCAGCTCGCCCGGGTCGACACTGAACTCTGCGTGGCCGTCGTGCACACGGGCATCGTGCACACCGGGCCACAGCGTGACCGACTCGACTGGTTTGGCGGTGTCGACTACCACCGACGTGCGGGTGAGGTGACGCAGCTCATCGAACGTGCCGGTTTCGGCGGCTCGGCCGGCTCGGATGATCGTGACGCGGTCGCATAGCGCCTCCACCTCGGACAGGATGTGACTGGAGAGCAGAATGCTCCGTCCGGCGGCCCGCAGCTCCTGCACGACCTCCTGAAAGACCGCCTCCATCAGCGGGTCCAGCCCCGAGGTGGGCTCGTCGAGCAGGTAGAGCTCCACGTCGGAGGAGAACGCCGCCACGAGGGCCACCTTCTGTCGGTTACCTTTGGAGTACGCGCGAATCTTCTTGGTCGGGTCGAGCTGGAATCGCTCGAGCAGCTCCTCCCGACGATCTGAGTCGAGCCCTCCCCGCAAGTCACCAAGCAGGTCAATCACCTCACCACCGGTGAGGTTGGGCCACAAGTTCACCTCGCCGGGCACGTAGGCCAGACGCCGGTGCAGCGCCACCGCGTCGTGCCAAGGGTCACCACCGAGCAGGGCGACGCGCCCGGCGTCGGCGCGCAACA
>Ga0299914_10002988_pt1 | contig 11833 bp, 13 predicted proteins | sample RVTome_10_FD_201361 | JGI IMG/M metagenome (GOLD analysis project Ga0299914, IMG submission 201361) | Soil microbial communities from uranium-contaminated site in the Upper Colorado River Basin, Wyoming, United States - RVT153D57 (version 2) ... | reverse complement strand
CGGTCAGCCGCAGGCGGTCCTGCTTCGGACCGGGCTGGGTCCGCTCGTGCGGGCGCACGAGGCCGGGGCCGTAGTCGGTCACGCGGACGCGGCAGAGGAGGCCGCGACGCGTCCGGCGGCTGCCGTCGGGGGCCGTGTACTCCTGCGTCAGAGCCCACAGCGCCGGCTCGCGGTCGGCGGCGAGGATCCCCTGGAGGGTCCACTCCTCGAGCGTCTCGGCCGCGTGCCGGTAGGGATCGCCTCCGTCGCGCGCCTGCGGAAGGTCGATCTCGGCGACGTTGAAGGGGGAGCGGTCGAGCAGCTGCCGGCGGCGCGCGGCGTCGATCACGTCGTAGGGAGGGGCGACGACATCGCCGAGGGAGGGAACGGCCGCGGGGTCGTAGTGCAGAGCTGTGAGCGGCTGGACCTCGGCCACGGGCGCGGAAGCCTAGCTATCGCGCCCGTGACGTCGTGGCCAGCCGCCGCCGCGGGGGATCCATCGGGGCACGGCGCGCTTGTAGTCGCGGTAGTCGCCGCCGAACCGCCGCTCGAGGCCGGGCTCCTCGACGGCGAGGAAGTAGATGTGGTTGACGACGACGAAGGCCAGGGCCCAGATCGCGATCCCGACCGACCCCAGCAGTGCCGCCTCGCCGACGAGGATCGCGAGCACGGCGCTGATCATCGGGTTGCGGACGTGCCTGTATGGCCCGTCGACGACGAGCCGCTGCGTCGGATCCCACGGCGCGAGCGTGCCGTGCCCGCGCGTGGCAAAGAGGCGCACGGTCCATGCCCAGAGCCCGATTCCGGCTGCGATCAGGCCGGCCCCCAGCGCGCCGGCGAGCCACCCCCACGGCGCCGCCAGGCCGGTGCCGAGCTCGGGGCCGTCGGCGGCCAGGATCAGCGCCGGGACGACGAGCGTCACCGTGCCGGGGAGGAGGACGATCGCGAGGCCGTGGCGGGCGATCACGGCGTGGCTTGAGTTATCGCCTTTCGGCTCATCGGCCCAGTCAGGTCGGGGTGGGCGGATTTGAACCGCCGAAACCTCCGCGACCCAAACGCGGCGCTCTACCAGGCTGAGCTACACCCCGAAGGTAGAGCGAGTCTATCCAGCCGTCCTGCGTCCGATCGATCCAGGCCTGCAGCCGATGGCGAAGCGCCGTGTCGTGAGCACGAACCGTTAGGACACCGTGCTTCGATCGCCAGGTCCGCCCGGAAAGGCGACCGCTGTTCGACTTGCGCTGGTACGTGATCAGAATCGGATCGACGCCGAGGCCCTCGCTCCAGAAGCGCCGCAGGTAGGCAGGGTCCTGGTCGGGATGGAACTGGAACTGATAGGTCACCTTGTTTACGGCGAAGTAGCGAATCCAGTGATCTGCCAGTCGGATCACCCTCGGATCGGAGTTCGCAACGGAGACGGTGTTTCGACTGCGCTTGTAGCCCTCGCCGATGTAGATGCAGATGAAGTCGAGGAAGGTCGGCTCACGGATGAGGTCCGGATACTCGTCCCAGCCTCGGTCGTACGCTTGCCGGCGTCTCTCCGCATAGTCCCGCTTCATCCGTCTTCCTTGTGCGAGGCGCGCGGCGGCCCTTGCTGGCGTGTCCCGGTGCTTGACCGCCGGATCGGGAAGGTCTCGGATCCAGTGGTAGACAGTCGTTTTCGGCAATGCAAGGCGCTCGGAGATCTCCAGCAGCGAGAGCCGCTTCTCGACCCGAAGTGTTCGAGCCTTCTCCCTGAGGTACCGCGGGTGAGTCATAGTCAGACGAACGCATGTTCGCACGACGATCGGATGGACAATCCTTTCCGGCTCCGGTGGCACGGTGGCTGATGAGGGCTAAGCTGACCTCGGGCCCCGGTAGCTCAGCTGGATAGAGCAGCGGGTTTCTACCCCGCAGGCCGCAGGTTCGAGTCCTGCTCGGGGCGTTCGCGAGCGGTCGTGTCGCGTTTCCGATCGCCCGCCCTAAGCTGGGGTGCGTGGCCCTTCGTGCCGGTCCCTTCACCTTCGGCTACGTCACCTACGACGAGTCGAGCGACGTCCTCTACGCGGGGTTCGGGCCGCAGCGCCGTCAGGGGGCCCGGGAGCAGACGCCCGAGGGTGACTTCCTCCGCTACGACGAGGGCGGGCGATTCGTCGGGATCACGCTCGTCAATCCGCGCGCACGCCTCGAGCGCGACGGGTTCGTCTACCTGACGCTCCCGTCCGGCGATCGCGCTCGCGTCCAGGGGCTAGAGCTCGAGCTGCGGGCGGCGCGCTAGTCGTCGCGTCCGTTCCGTCCAAGACGGTTCGCCGAGCGCCCTCTAGCGTCGGCGGCGGATCCACAGTCGAGAAGGTGAGGAGTGTCATGACGGGTGAGCCAAGCTTCTTTTCAATCGGTGTCGGCGACGTCGGCCGCGCGAGAGCGTTCTACGGCGAGCTCCTCGGTTGGGAGCTCGCCGACTATCGCCAGGGCGCGACCGTCGCGACCGCGGGGATTCCGGGCGGCATCCACGGCAACGACCCCGGGGCGAGCCCGTACCTCTTCTTTGCGGTCGCCGATCTCGAGGCGGCGGTGGCGAAGGTCCGCGAGCTCGGCGGGAGCGTCGATCACGAGGACGATGAGGCCGACGACAACGGTGAGGTGACCGCCCGGTTCGGCCGCTTTCGGCTCTGCACCGACGATCAGGGCTCGCGCTTCGGCCTCCACCAGCCACCTGGCTAGGATCGGCACGTGCTCGACCACGTGATCATCAACGTCAGCGACTACGACGCGGCGCGCGCGTTCTACTCGCACGCGCTCGCGCCGCTGGGGCTCGAGGTCGTGATCGAGGGCGACTCGATGTGCGGGTTCGGCGAGGGCGGCAAACCGGAGCTCTGGGTCGCCGAGCGCGACGAGCCGAGCGCCCCGGTCCACGTCGCCGTGCGCAGCCCCGACCACGCCACCGTCGATGCCTTCCACCGCGCCGCCCTCGACGCCGGTGGCCGCGACCACGGCGCGCCCGGCCCGCGACCGCAGTACCACCAGGGGTACTACGGCGCCTTCGTCCTCGATCCCGACGGCAACAACATCGAGGCCGTCTGTCACCAGCCGGCCGCCGGCTGACGCCGGGCGCGCCGTGGTCGCCCGCGCTCCAGCTCGCCGCCCTGCGGAGCTCAGACCGGCGGCGCCACCGGCGGCGGGATCATCCCGGCCGCGTCGTCCCCGCCTTCCTCGAGCTCGACGATCACCGCGAGCCTGCGCCGGTGCCAGACGAACACGACCTCGTCCGGGTCGAACTCGTACCTGACCTCGTCCGGCTCGGCGAGACCGCCGCTCGCGATCAGCTCGCGCATCCGCTCCTCGGCCTCGGCGTGAGTCGGGATCTCCGGTACGGCCATCCCGACCAGCCTGGGCCTCGGCGCCGCGCGCATGTCGCGGTCTGCGCCTCGAAACCGTGTCGCCCTCGTGTCGATCCACCTGGCGAACGCCGTCGACGCGCCCGCGTCTCGTCCCGCCGGGCCCCCCGTCCGGGCGCTACATTGGAACCGCGCGGTGAGCGTAGCTCAGTTGGTAGAGCTCCTGGTTGTGGTCCAGGTGGTCGCCGGTTCGAGTCCGGTCGCTCACCCTAAGCTTTCAAGTAACCACCTCACGGGGAGATTTCCGGTTGCTTGGGTAGCAGCCGATGGCCGTCGACGACGGCGGCCGCGACGTCGGCGAGCTTGGAGTTGGTCCGGCGCGAGTGGTCGCGCAGCATCTCGAAGGCGTCTCTGTCGTCGACCGAGTGACGCTCCATCAGGATGCCCTTCGCTCGCTCGGTGACGGCTCGGCGGCCGAACGCGCCCTCGAGGTCGTGGTACTCGGCGAACCGACGAAGCACGATGTCGATCGCGCTCTGCCAATCGTCGGCGTCGGTGTCGGTGATGTAGGCGAAGATGCCGCGCTTCGATGCCTCCTTGACGAAGGCGGGATCGGGCGTGTGGATGAGGAGGATCACCGGGCACGCGGCCTCGTGCACGATCTGGTTGATCAAGGCGAGGGCATGCCCCGAGCTCTTGCCGAGGCCGACCAGCGCGACATCGGGGCGCTCCCTTGCGGTTACGACTCCGACATCCGCAATATCGACCTCGCGCGCGATCACCTCATGCCCGAGCTGCGCGACCATCGGTGCGACGAGCGCGAGCCGATCCTTGCGCTCATTGGCTATCAGCACTCGGAGGTGCTCGGTCTCGCGATCGCTCATCGACCGTCTTCTCAGTCCCGATTCTAGCCCTGGGGCAGCGCCCGCCGAGGGCCTGTTGCGTCTGGGTGTATGGTGGTTATGCGCTTCGCCTCAAACGTCGGCGAGCGAATCTTTCCGGCTCCGACCCTCGGCCGGTGTATGGGCGTAACGACATCAAACGGTCTGCGCCGCAGCCACCGACGTTAGGAGCCACATGTCAGTCACGACCGAAAAGCCGTCGGGCGCCACGGAGATCCGTCCCTTCCAAGTCGAGGTTCCGCAGGAGGACTTGACCGACCTCCGGCAGCGCATCGCCGCCACGCGCTGGCCCACAAGCGAGCTCGTCGACGATCGTTCGCAGGGCGTCCAGCTGGCCACGACGAAGGCCCTGGCCGACTTCTGGGTAAACGAGTACGACTGGCGCGCGTGCGAGGCGAGGCTGAACGCGCTGCCGCAGTTCAAGACCGAGATCGACGGCGTCGAGATCCACTTCATCCATGTGCGCTCAAAGCACGACGACGCACTGCCGCTGATCATGACCCACGGCTGGCCCGGCTCGGTCGTCGAGTTGCTCGAGACCGTCGGACCGCTCACCGACCCGACCGCACACGGGGGTCGGGCGGGGGACGCATTCCACCTCGTGCTTCCGTCGTTGCCCGGCTACGGATTCTCCAGTGAGCCGACCGAGCTTGGCTGGGATGCCGCCCGCACCGGCCGCGCGTGGGCGGGGCTGATGGGACGCCTCGGCTATGACCGCTATGTCGCCCAGGGCGGCGACGTGGGTGCCCTCGTCACGGACCTGATGGGTCGCCAGGCGGTCGAGGGTTTGGCCGGCTACCACCTGAACCTGCTGACGGCGGTGCTCGCAATCGGCGATCACCTGCCCAAGGAATCCGATCAGGAGCGCGCAGCGGCCGACGCGGTCGCGACGTTTAGGGAAGACGGCTTCGGCTACTTCCTCGAGATGGCAACGCGGCCGCAGACGATCGGCTACGCCCTGCTGGATTCACCGGTCGCGCTGGCGGCCTGGCTGCTCGATCACGACACGGACAGCTACTACAAGATCTCGCGCGCGTTCGTCGACGGCGAGCCGGTAGGCAATCTCACCCGGGACAGCATCGTCGACAACATCACGCTGTACTGGCTGACCGGCACCGCGGCGTCGGCCGCCCGGTCGTATTGGGAGGACGGACGAGCGCTGGCCGCAGCGCTTGCGAGCGGCCAGCCTCCTCCGGCGGTCACCGTGCCGGTCGGCTTCACCACGTTCCCCGGCGAGATCTGGGCATCCCCGCGCAGCTGGGTCGAGACGGTCTACCCGGGCCTCGCCTACTTCAACGAGGCGGAGAAGGGCGGCCACTTCCCCGCCTGGGAGGAGCCCGAGCTGTTTTCGGAGGAGCTCCGGGCGGCGTTCCGGAAGCTCCGCTAGGCGACCGTGTTCGAACGGCTGCGCCCTGCCGTTCGAACGCCTGCCAATGCCCGCGCTCGACGGGGCGACCGAGTGGCTCAACTCCGAGCCGCTCGGCCCTGCCGAGCTTCGCGGTCACGTCGTCCTCAGCTCGTGCGCGAGCACGACGCGGTTCGCGAGCGGACGCTGGAGATCACGTGCGCACGACATCATGGTCAGCCCGCGGGATGCGCAAGATGCACGCGAGATCCTGCCGTCACCCCGATGAGCTAGCTGCGCGTACGATCGAATCGATGGACCATGCTTCGGCCGTACAGGGCCTCAAGTGCGCGGACTTGGTCGACGCGATGGGCCGACTGCATCGCCACCGCTGCCACATCCTCGATCTCGTCAGCCCGACGCCGGGGCGGGTCCTCTTCGGCCCCGCGGTGACCATCTCCTACTTCCCGGCCTGCTCAGCCGCGCTCGACCCCGAGCGCTACAACCTCGCCAACCTGTTCTACGAAGCGGTTGGCAATGACCCAGCGGGCAAGGTGTTGGTGCTCGCCTCCAACGGTTATGTCGATGTCTCGATGGGGGGTGGAACCAAGTTCTCGCGCCTTCAGCGTCACCGTCTGGCGGGCGTGCTCACCGACGGGCGCCTGCGTGACTTCGACGAGCTGGCGGGATATGAGTTTGCCGCGTACTGCGCGGGCGAGGCGACCCGATGGGGTGGGGGCGAGGTGACCCCGTTTCAGGCCAACGTCCCTGTGGTCCTGAAGGGCGTGGGGGTGATCCCAGGCCAGTACGTGTTCGCCGACTCCTCGGGTGCGGTCGTGATCCCACCGGGCGATCTCGACCGTGTGCTGGCGGAGGCGCGCTCGATCGAAGCGGACGACGCGCGGTACCGCGCGGAGATCGCCCGGGAGAACGGCCCGCCGCCCTAGGGACTACAGGCCTTCCGAGGCTAGTTCTTCAATGAGAAAGGACCATCCGATGAGCGACAACACCGAGACCGCGATCCTCGCAGGAGGCTGCTTCTGGGGCGTTCAGGAGCTGCTGCGCCAGCGCGACGGAGTCATCTCGACCCGGGTCGGGTATACCGGCGGCGAGAACGACAGGCCGACGTACGCGAACCATCCGGGTCACGCCGAGGCGGTCGAGATCGCCTTCGACCCGGAGCGCATCTCCTACCGAGACATCCTCGAGTTCTTCTTCCAGATCCATGACCCGACGACCAAGGACCGCCAGGGCAACGACATCGGCTCTGCCTACCGCTCCGAGATCTTCTATACGAGCGACGAGCAGCGCGAGGTCGCCGAGGACACCATCGCCGACGTCAACGCCTCAGGCCTGTGGCCCGGCACGGTCGTGACCGAGATCAGCGAAGCCGGTCCGTTCTGGGAGGCCGAGGCCGAGCACCAAGACTATCTCCAGCACTACCCGAATGGCTACACGTGCCACTACCCGCGGCCGGACTGGAAGCTGCCCCACCGCGAGACCGCGGCCTGAGTCACCGCTCCATTCGCGTGAGCGAGCGGCGGTGGCCGGGCCCGCGCGGCCCGAACCCCTCCAGGTCGCCTACGGCTCGGTTATCCGGTACCGCCCCTGGCGGTAGCCGTCGTCGCCCGGGTCGTCCGGGTCGTAGTTGCGCTCGATGTTTCCGGCCGCATCGACCGAGAACCAGCGGAAGATCGTGGTCCGGTCGACGAGGATCTCCTCACCGCCCTCGCGGATGCCGGCCGCCTCGTACGTCGGCGAGTCGAAGTCTGGCCGGCGGCCGTTGGTCGTGTAGTAGACCGTCGCCGGCTCCGACGTCTCGAACTTCGCCTTGACCGAGCCCTCGTAGCGGCCCGGGCGCGGCTCCAGGTGGCTCCGCGGGTTTCGCCGGTCGCGGCTGAAGTCGCGCGCGACGTGCATCAGCTCGACCAAACCGTTGGAGAACTCCATGGCTTCCTCGTGGGCCTCCTCCCAGTCGGGCTGGAAGGCGATGCCGACCTCGAAGTTCCAGGCGTAGATGTCGTGCGCGTACCAGAGCGCGTCGCCCGAATTGCCGGCCGCCGAGTAGAGCACGTCGGCAATCGGACCGGTGCGCGCGGGGGTGACCGAGAGTCCGCGGTGCTCCTTGATCTCGCTCAGTATCCGCTGCGAGGCGGACCAGAAGTACTGCTCCTCGCCGAACGTCGGCCGGGGCAGCGTGATCCGCCCCGGGACCCGGTAGGAGCCCGGCGACCACATGAAGTAGTTGCCGGAGCTGTGCAGATTCATCGCGAACTTGATGTTCGGGTAGAGCTCTGGCAGCTCGTAGACGTTGCGGCTCTCGGGCTCGGATTGCTCGAACGGGCCGGCGAAGACGCCCGAGGTGCAGTTCGTCGACGCCCCGAAATAGCCGTCGAAGAGCGAGCCCACTGGGTAGTTGCGGTTGTTGTCAACGCCCCAGTTGGCGCGCGCAGCAGGGTCGGAGGGACCGTCCTCGGGGCAGTGGTTGAACATGTTCTTGCGCTGGAAGTTCTCGTCATAGAACGAGAAGTGACCTCCGTCCGGGTTGACCGAGGGCACGATGAAGATGTCGAGCCTTCTCAATAGCCGCTTGGTGTCGCGATCCGTCTGGAAGTTACGGAGCAGGCGCTCGGCGGTCTCCACCGCCACCAGTGGGGGCACCCACTCGCGTGCGTGCTCTTGGGCGTAGGCCATCACACCGACTTTCGAGCCGTCGCGGTGGCGGCCGATGCGGATCGCCAGCGGCTGGAACGGCTCTCGGCTGATATCGGCCGGCGCGCGCAGGAAGTCCGTAAGCGGCGTCTCGAACTGCGGACTGACGATGCCGTCGCCCGGGTCGCCGCGGAACGTGGAGGCGTTGACTGCCTGGCCCGCCTCGTCGTCGATCTCCTCGACCACCTCGGCAGCGGTGCTGGCGATCGCGCCGGTCTCGTCGGTGGCGAGGTCGACTTCGATCACCCCATCGTCGAGCTCGACCTCGAGCTCCTCGTTCGGGTCGCCCGAGTCGGCGAACTCGATCGAGAGGTCGTTTCCGCCCTCGTGGCCCCACGCACGCGAGGTGACGACAACGGCCGAGGACCGCGCCTCGGCCGACCCGATCGAGCCGACTATCGCCTGCGCATTGCGGCGGTAGCCGTTGGTCCTGTGCGGGAGCTCGATTATCTCGGCCAGCTTCGGAAACTCCTCCGCGAGCTGGACGACCCGCTGCTGGAGCTCGGTCGGGTCCATGTAACGGTCGACGAAGTCCTTGAAGTACGGGCCGGGCCCCGGCCCATCGTCGGGCGGGAGCCACTCCTCGACCTCCGCGGTGTCACTGCCACCGCTCGAGCTGGTGACCTCGATCGTGCTCGGGCGCCCGTCGATCTCAATCTGCTCGCGGTGGTAGAGGTAGACGTCGGCGTCGACGAACGGATCGAGCTCGGCGCTGCCGCCGGAGCCGATCGGCGTCCCCGGCCCCGAGTCCCAGCTCACCGTGAGCGTGGCGGCCTCGAGGTTCGAGCTCTTGGCCTCGACCGAGAGGAACTGCTCGCCGACGCTGGTGAAGTAGTCGGCGCGCGCAATCCGGACCTCGTCGGTCTGCTGCTGTGCCGTCGACAGGGCCGCGGTGCGGGCCTCCGTCCGCTCGAGGCGGTCGAGCTTGCGCTCGCGCTGGCGCCGGATCGCGTTGGCCTCGGCCTGGGTCTGAACGGTCCGGCCGACCTCGAAGCCGCTGCTCCTGAGCCTGGCCTCGTCGCCGGGCGTCAGTACTGCTTGGACGACCGTGACGCCCGCCTTGGACTCGAGATGCTCCGTGAGGTCGACGCCGGTGGCGATGAGGCGATCGAGCTCCGCCCTGTTCTGGATCTCGATCTCAACCACGTTGCGCGGCTTGAGCTTCGCCGCGGCGCCACCCGGTGGTGCGGTGGGCGCCACGGTGCCGCCGGGGGCGGATGCGACCAAGCTCACCCCGACGATGAGCACCGCGACCGCGCCAGCGACGACCCCGCGTCGCGTCGAGCGGGACACCACACCACGGGGGCCAGTCATCTGTTCCTCCTCTGAACGACGGACACCTGGCGCTGGCCGCGCCGGTGCGTCGATACCCGAAACCCGCTGATCCAAACCGGGCGGTCGAGCCCTGGCGGACGAGCCGCTCCGCACGGCACGACCCCGACCGCTGCCCGATGCAAGCTGGGCGTGATCGGCGACGGGCGACCTCGGCCGAGCCGCCGGCGCGCGCCCATGGTCGCCACGCGCTGACTGCCGCCAGGATGGCGGTCGAGGACCGGCTCGGCCGCTTCGATCGCGCCAGGGAACGATCCGCTTCTCGCCCGAGACCCCGGTGCGCGAGGACGTGATCTAAGACCTCGTCCGGGCGCCGCTCGACGAGGTCAACGCGAAGCGCTGACGCGAGCAGCAGCCACGGCTCGAGGCGGGAATCCGGGTCCGGGTCCGGGGTCGCCGTACGCGGTCAGCCGTAGACCACCTCGGCCTCGCTCACCCCGCGAAGCTCGGCGACCCGCTGCGCCTCCTCCGCGAGAAGTGCCCGTCGCGGCAGGCGCCCGACCTTCTCGACCGTGATCTGCGCCTTTCCGCGCTTGAGCCTGATCCGCCACAACCCGCAGAGACGCCCGTCGCTCAGCACCGCGCCCGGACTTGCGACCGGCCGGAACAGGCGCTTTCGCAGCGCCGCGTCGGGCGCGAGCAGCGGCTGGTTCGGTTTCTGTAGATACGGGTCGCCCGGAGGGATCAGCCGCACGCCCTCGGCGGCGGGAGGCGACTCGAGCGCGCGAGCGTCGTCCGCCAGCAGCGACGCCTCACGGTTGCCGACGGCGACCTCGACCAGCTCCCCGGCGATCTCGTCCCACAGTCGCTGGGCGTGCGGCTTCGCGATCCCGGCCCACTCGGCGAACTCGCCCAGCTGCGCCGGCCCGTAGTAGGCGAGGAAGCGGCGAACCGCCTCGCGGGCTGCCGGCGTCCGGCCCGGCTTGCCCCGCCGGTAGCGGCGCTCTGAATCCAGCCGGACGCCAGCCTTGACGGTCGCGTACCGCCACAGCATCGGCGCGACGTGATGGTTCCCGCAGCTTCGACACCAGGGCATCAGCTCGGGGCTGACGCGCGCACGCAGCTCCTCGTGCAGCCCGTCCTTGTCGAGCTTGCGGCCGCGCGCGAGCGCGGCGCCGGTCGCCTCCGCGACCTCATCGAGCGCGTCACCGGGGGCGAATCCCTTCTCAGCCGCCAGCCGCCGGACCTGCCGACCGAGCTGCGCGCCGAGCTCGCCGTCGTCACGGGCGACCAGCGCGCGTCCGTAGAGCGCGAAGTCACCCGGCGCGAGCGCGTGGATCGCACCGCGGACCACATGCGCGACGACGAGCTCCCCCCGGTCCACCGCTCGCCCGTAGGCCTCCCGCGTGAGACCGTCGGCTCGCGCCCCCAGCGCCAGCAGCGCAGCGTCGCGGGAGAAGTCCGACACCGGGCAGGCTGCGGCCTCCGCGAGCCGGCGGCCGGCCCGCGCCGCCAGCCCGGAGCGCGCCAGCCGGAAGGCGAGGACCTGATCGGTGTCGATCGATGGGGTCGGCGTCGCCGGCCGAGGCTACCGCCGCGCGGCGATGCGGCGCCGGTAGGCCCGGTTCTTGATCTTGTTGCCACAGGTGCCCATCTGGCACCAGGTTCCGCCGTGGTTGCGCGAGCTGTCGAAGAACGACCACCGGCACTCGTCGCTCGCGCAGACCTTCAGCCGTGACCACACGCCCTCCACTTGCGCCTGGTGGATGATCCCGAGCAGCTGGGCGATGAGAGCATCGACGCTCGACACCGGAGCGAGGTCGAGCGCGAGCCCGCCGTCGGGGCTCGCCGCGAGGGCGACGCGGTGCTCGGCCGCGAGCCGCTGCATCCCAGCCGCGGGCGCTTCGACGTGACCGCTGAGGTTGGCGTCGATCAGGTCGCGGATGATCGCGCGGGCGGCGAGAAGCCGCTCGTGGTCGGCCGGCGAGACCTCGACCCCGGGGGTTGCGAGGTCGGAATCGAGCAACCACTCACGGGTCGAGCCGGGATCGATCAGCCGCTCCTCCTCCGGCTCGAACGCGAACGTGTTCGCGAGCCCCTGGACCGCGATCAGCGGCTCGGGCGCGACCTTGTACTCGATCTGCTCGGCGAGCGCCTCGATGTCCATCGTGTGAAGTCTAGTGCGCCGTGACCGGCGAAAAGACTTGACAAGTCATTCATGACCGGTGTAACGTCTTTGCCAGTCACGAGGCGGCCGCCGACCGAGGTGTGGCCGCCGCGAAGCCGCGAGGAGCCGTGCTTCCGATCGCAGT
>Ga0299914_10002987_pt1 | contig 11834 bp, 10 predicted proteins | sample RVTome_10_FD_201361 | JGI IMG/M metagenome (GOLD analysis project Ga0299914, IMG submission 201361) | Soil microbial communities from uranium-contaminated site in the Upper Colorado River Basin, Wyoming, United States - RVT153D57 (version 2) ... | reverse complement strand
CATCGAAAGTGTAGCCTCTCGGATGCGGGAGATGCAGCGTATCGGAACGAGGAAGGCACTCGAAGCTTTTCTTTCTTAGACCAGCAGTCAGAAACCATGAAAAATCTAGTGAAGGGGCCCGAGCTCATCCACATCCACCCGGCCGATAACGTCGTGGTTGCCGTGGCGCCCATCGAGGCGGGCACACGAACCGATTTCAATGGCGAAAAGCTGGAGGTCCGCGAAGATATCCCCCCCGGACACAAGATCGCAATGACCGATTTACATGCCGGCGAGCGCGTCATCAAATACGGGCACGTGATCGGGCAAATTAGTGAGCGGGTACGACGTGGTGAGTGGATCCACTCACACAATTTGACAACGCTTCTCTCCGATGATGGCAACTACATCTATCAACCGTCTGGAATCCACAGTGCGTTGCCTAACGACGACGTTTCACCATCCCCACACGCTGCCGCCCCAACGTCCCCACATTCGAACGTCCCAACGTTTATGGGGTATAGGCGGCCCGACGGCCGCGTCGGAACGCGGAACGAGATCTGGGTCATCAACACAGTGGGCTGCGTCAACCGCTCTGCCCAGCGGATTGCGCGGATGAGCAACGACCGGTTCGCGGGCGATATCGACGGGGTTCATGCCTTTGCACATCCCTTCGGCTGCAGCCAGCTCGGCGACGACCTTCGATACACGCAGCGTATCCTTGCCGGATTGATTCGCCATCCAAATGCGGGGGGCGTCGTCGTTATCGGACTGGGATGCGAGAACAACCAGATGGATGATCTCCTCGCGCTCGCTGGGGATGTCGATCGCGGGCGCATCCGGTTTTTCAACTCTCAGGAGGTCCTCGATGAAGTGGAGGAGGGCGTCGAAGCGGTCGAAGAACTCGTCCAGATCATTAAGCACGACCGGCGTTCAAAATGTCCGGTTACGGACCTCATGATCGGACTCAAGTGCGGCGGGTCGGACGGCTTCTCGGGGATCTCCGCCAATCCCGTCCTCGGCCGCGTGGCGGACCGTCTGACGGCGTACGGAGGCACGGCGCTTCTGACGGAAGTACCGGAGATGTTCGGGGCCGAACAGCAGCTGATGAACCGTGCCGTCGATAGCGAGACATTCGATCGGGTGGTCTCGATGATTAACGACTTCAAGGAATATTTTATTAGCCACGGACAGCCCGTGTACGAAAACCCTTCGCCCGGCAATAAAGAGGGTGGATTGACGACGCTGGAGGAGAAGTCGCTCGGTGCCACGCAAAAAGGGGGCCTGGCGCCGGTTGCACGTGTCCTGGAATACGGCGAGTCGGCACCGGTGGGCGTGGGCGGACTCGCGCTGCTTTACGCGCCTGGCAACGACGGCGTATCCGTTACGGCGGAGGTCGCCGCGGGAGCAACTATCGTGCTTTTCACGACCGGCCGAGGCACTCCGCTCGGCTTCCCTGTGCCGACGCTCAAAATCTCATCCAATTCGGAAATTGCCGAAAAGAAGCCGCACTGGATCGATTTCAACTGTGGTACCGTACTCGATGGTGCATCCACGATGGACGAATCGGCCAACGAGCTCTTCGATCTGATCCTGCGCGTAGCGTCCGGTGAACGGCGCGCGAAGAACGAGCTGAACGACTACCGCGAAATCGCCATCTGGAAGGAAGGCGTCACGCTGTAGCCGGCAGTCCCCCGACCCCCGACCCCCGACCCTGACCCCGACCCCCGACCCTGACCCCCGACCCCCGACCCTGACCCCCGACCGCCGAAAACCGACTCCCAATGCCCGATCTCTCCGCGATCCATCACCCCGTCACCGATCTCTACGAAACATCCGACGCCGAGAGGTACCGGCTTTCCGATGAGCAGGTCTCGTTCTTCCGGGAATATGGCTACGTCGCCGGCATCCGGATTCTGACGGACGAGCAGATCGAGGCACTGCGCTCCGAGCTGGAAGAATTTTTCGATCCGTCGCACGACGGCCGCGAGCTCTGGTATGAATATCACTCCAATGAGTCCGGCGATCCGAACAATGTGTTGTTCCATGCGCTCGGCGCCTGGCGCCTTCGCCCGGGATTCCACGACGTGCTCTGGAATCCTGCGTTCACCGTCCCGGCGTCACAGCTCCTCGATGGTCCCGTGCGATTCTGGCACGATCAGCTATTCTGTAAACCGGCGCACCACGGCGGAGTCGTGGCCTGGCATCAGGATTACTCCTACTGGACCCGAACGAAACCGATGGCACATCTCACCTGTTGGATCGGGCTCGATGATGCCACGGTCGGCAACGGCTGCATCCAGTACATCCCCGGAAGCCACACGTGGGACCTCCTTCCGGTAACAGGACTTGCTGACGATATGGATGCCATCCAGACCGTGCTTACGGATGAACAAAAGGCGCAGTTTAAACCGGTAGCTATCGAGCTGAAGGCCGGAGAAGCGGCGTTTCATCATCCGCTGATGGTACACGGCTCCTACGAAAATCGGACCGAGCGTCCCCGCCGTGCCATGGTCATCAACGTCATCCGCGACGGGGTGAAATCGGCCAGAAATGAAACCCTACTCGAGGGCGTGCCTGCGATTCCGGCGGGTGAGCCGATGGACGGCCGGTTTTTCCCACTCCTGTACGTCCCCTCACATTAACATCGATCAGAATCAATGAAGATGACGATATCACTCCTGCTGATCGCGGCCTTTTCGGCTGCGCCCGTGCTCGCACAACAAGCGGCGGATGACCCTGTTCGGCACGTCGTAGTCTTCAAATACAAGGCCGACGCGACGGACGACCAGATCGCTCAGGTGACCGATGCGTTTCGAGACCTGCAAAACTCGATTCCGGGGATCACCTCATTTGAGTACGGCACGAATATGAGTCCGGAGGGCCACGACGACGGTTTTACGCACGTGTATCTGGTCACATTTGAATCCGCAGCCGATCGAGACGCCTATCTGCCCCATCCGGTGCATGAAAAGTTCGGCGCGCTGCTGGGAGAGCTCGATATCCTGGACGATATCTTCGTGGTCGATTACGTGCCGCAACCTTGAAGTTCGAGCCGTCAAATTCTCTCGTCGCGCTCGAGGTATTGCTCCGGGAGAATGCCGTTTATCAGCCCGGGAAGGACCAGGGCTCGCGATAATGCGGAGTCAACAGGTCGTTCGCTTCGTCGTTCGCGGTGAAGGTTCTGGCGTCTGCATCCCAGATGAGCCTGCTGCCAGTCCGCAGTGCAATATTACCCAGATGCGCGAACTCGGCTGCGTCACGGCCCACCTCGATGGTGCAGAGCGGGTCTTTTCGACTTCGAACCGACTCGATGAAGTTGATGGCATGCCGCTCGTGGTTGCTCTCGACACCCTCCACGAACGGTACCGGCTTCATCGCCGGCTCATCGTCGCGTTCCTCCGCAATGACTTCCCATCCGCTTCGGTTCACGACAAGGGTGCCGTTATTGCCGATGAAGGCGATGCCGTAGCCGCGCCCGTAATAGCTCTTGCTCAGACCGGCGAGATGCTCGTACGAGATCGCGTAATCGCCCATATCGAAGATGACGCTGAGCGTATCCGGGGTTTCGATTGCGCGGTCCGTGTACGTGTAGATGCCGCCCACGGCGGAAACGGACCTCGGCGCTTTTCGAACATCCATGGCCCAGAGAACGATGTCGATTAGGTGAACGCCCCAATCGGATAGAAGTCCGCCTCCAAAATCCCATTGGTGCCGCCAGTGCGTGTGGAAACGGCTCGGATTGTACGGCTGCTCAGGTGCGGGGCCGAGCCACATGTCGAAATCGACGTGGGGAGGGGGCGGTTCGTTCGGCACTTGTGGCAGACCTTTACCGTAGTCGAAGAAGCCCCAGACTTTTACCAGGCGCACATCCCCCAGCTTCCCCGATCGCACGAACTCGACGACGTCCTGCCACGCCTGGCCGCTCCGCTGCTGCTGTCCCACCTGGACAATCCGCCCGTGCCGGCGAACGGCTTCAACCATGGCATCGCATTCGGCGATCGAATTCGCTAACGGCTTTTCGACGTATACATCCTTTCCGGCTTCAAGGGCGTGAATGGTTTGAAGGCAGTGCCAGTGATCCGGAGTGCCGATGATGACGGCGTCAAGGTCGTCAGCTGCGAGCAACTCGCGAAAATCCGCGAAGAGTCGGGGCCGTGTGCCGGTCATCTCCTCGACATCGCCGGCACGCCCTTCGAGCACCTCGCGATCGACATCGCACAGTCCTGCACAGACGACATTCGGCTGCCTGAGGTGACCCGCCAGATCGCCATACCCCATGCTCCGCGCACCGATCAACCCGACGTGCAGTGTATCGTTGGGCGATGCGGATGAAAGTCGGATCCAGGGACCGGTCGTCAGGGTCGCGGCGGCAGCGGCCGAAGCGGACGTCTTAATGAAATCGCGGCGGGAGCGGGTCATGGTGTAAGAACTGGTTATAGCCTCTGTGGGACCGTGGTAAGATACTGTACAGGCGGGGATCATTGTGCGCGTCTACCTTCGTTGTGGAACAGGTTCGATCCAGCCCGTCGATCACGCTCTACGGAAACGGCTTTCAACCTCGCGCGTCTTTACGCAACTCGATCCAATTTACAACGACTGCTATCTAAACGACTGCTATCTAAACGACTGCTATCTAAACGACTGCTATCAATATGACAACGCGTTTACAGGCATGGACGCTTATGTTCGTCCTGATTGGCTTCACGCGCCCCGCAATAGCTCAGAACGCGTCTCCCGACACGCTCGAGGTGACGCTTCCGGAAATTACGGTGGATGCCGTGCGCTCCACTGAGACTGCAGCCTCTGCACCGTACGCCGTCAGTGTACGCGCGCTCGATGCGGAGGAACTGGCGTTGAAGCCGACGAGGTCCCTCGAGACCGTCCTCCGCGCGCTGCCGGGCATCTGGATTAGCGATCGGGGCCATTTCGCGCTGGGTGAAAGCATTTCGATTAGAGGCATGGGCGCACGTGCGGCGTTCGGCGTCCGGGGTATTCAAGTTCTGTTGGATGGGATTCCGCTCACCATGCCCGACGGGCAGTCCACACTTGATGTCGTCGAGCCGTCCACGCTGCGGCAGGTGGAGCTGCTCCGTAGTCCGGCCTCGCTCTTCTGGGGAAATGGAAGCGGCGGCGTACTATTCCTCTCATCGGCTTCCCGTCCATCCGAGCCTACGCTGCGGTTCAAGGGATTCGGCGGTGCCTATGGTCAGCGCGAGCTGCTCGCCGAGGGGGCCGTTCCGTTCGGAGCGCACCACGTTCGAGGCTATGCTTCACATCTCACACAGGACGGCTTCAGGAACTACAGTGAGGGCTCGCAGACGCGTCTCGGTGGCACGGGCAGATTTTTCGTCGGCTCGCAAACCCTCATCCGTGCCGTTGCCGCCGCGGCAATACAGGACACGGAGCATCCGGGGTCGCTGACCGCCGATGAAGTCGCAACGGATCCGCGATCGGCGAGGCCGGGAAATCCGGAAACCAACAGCGGTAAGGAAAGCACGCACGCACAGACCGGCATCACGATCGAACACGAGCGGGGATCGGCCCTCGTCACGGGTACCGCGTACGGCGTGCGTCGTCTATTAGAAAATCCCCTGCCGTTCGCCTATATCGATCTCGACAGAACCGCCGGGGGATTGCGGACATCCATCCAGATTCGGCAGGGACGTCTACAGTGGGGATTCGGCGCAGACGCCGGCATACAACACGACATCCGGAAGAACTGGAATAATGAGAGTGGTACCCCGGGTGACGATCTGGGACTCGATCAGATCGAGGACGTAGTTTCTACCGGGGCTTTCGGATACGCCCGGTATGTCGTTCTGCCGAACATGCAGGTCACGGGGGGCATCCGGCGAAGTGTGGTGAACTTCGAGATGGATGACCGGCTCGTCGCGAACGGCGACGAATCCGGAGACCGTCGCTTCTCCGCGTGGAGCCCGTCAGTCGGCATGTCGTACCGAGCGGGATCGGCGCTCTTCTTCGCAAACTACGGAACGGCCTTCGAAACGCCGACGACGACCGAGCTCGTAAACCGACCGGATATGACGGGAGGATTCAATGAGGATCTCGATCCTCAGCTTTCAAAAGGCATCGAGGTCGGAGCCCGTGGAGCACTCCCGAGCGGACGCCTCGATTTTGATGTGGCAGCTTTCTACGTGAAAGTGGATGGCCGTCTGGTCTCCTTCACCAACGATCTTGGCCGCGAGTTTTTCAGAAACGCGGGCAAGAATACGCACGGTGGCATAGAAGCTGCGTTTCACTGGCGTCCAGCCGGTGCGTTGGAGCTCACCGGATCATACACGGGAGCGCGCTACGTCTTCGATGAGTCCGATCTCGACGGAAATGCACTTCCCGGAGTCCCCGAGCACCGATTGTTCGTCGGCATCGAGGCGAACCGGAGCCGATTCTGGCTGAAAACGGAAATTGAGGCGGTCAGTGAGTATTTTGTGGATGATCAGAATACGACTTCAAACGATGCATACGCGGTCGTTGACTTGTATGCCGGTCACCAGGGACTCAGCGCGGGTCCGGCCGACATCAAACCGTTCATTTCTCTCCGGAACGTCTTCGATGCTGAATACAGCGGTACGGTCGTAGTCAACGCGGCAGGCGGCCGTTTCTACGAGCCCTCACCCGGCCGGGCGTTGCTCGCCGGTCTACAGATAACCCTTTAGATGAACCACTAGCCAACTACGTAGCCCATGCTTCGCACGATGCTTTTAGCTGCAGTCCTCGTCACGCCGATCTTTAGCGCCGCGGCACAGGACGAAAGAAATCCGAGGCATTGGGAGGTCCACGACCGTGAACGTGCGCAGCCCGCAATCATTGATTCCGGGACCCCGACGGCCCTTAACGAAGTGGGAACGGCTCCGTCCGATGCGGTCGTTCTATTCGACGGCTCAAATCTGGATGCGTGGCAGTCTCCGGACGGCGAGCCGGCACCCTGGAAGATCGTGGACGGTGCGTTCGAAGTGGTGCCCGGCACAGGAGGCATCGAGACACGCGATGGATTCGGCGATGTGCAGCTTCACGTGGAATGGTCTGCACCGGATCCGCCCGTCGGGGAGGATCAGGATCGCGGCAACAGCGGCATATTTCTCATGGACTTGTACGAGGTTCAGGTGCTCGATACGTACGAGAACCAAACCTATCCGGACGGCCAGGCGGCCGCGGTTTACGGGCAGTATCCGCCCCTCGTAAACGCCATGCGTCCGCCAGGGGAGTGGAATACCTACGACATCATCTTTCATCGGCCGAGATTTGACGACTCGGGCGCCCTTACGGTACCGGCGACGGTCACGGTCCTGCACAACGGCGTTCTCGTTCAGGATCACGAAGAATTGACGGGTCCCACCGGACATTACACCCGCCCCGAGTATGAAGCACATGCCGATCGGCTTCCGATTTCACTGCAGGATCATGACCATCCGGTGCGCTTCAGAAACATCTGGCTGCGCGAGCTCGAGTTGATGAGGTAGCGTAGAGGCGCACGCTTCGTGGGCAGCCCCGACTCACACGACTCGGACGAGTCACACAAGTCAAGCGACTCACACGACTCGGACGAGTCACACAAGTCAAGCGACTCACACGCCGGAAAACGCGGAGAATCCTCCGTCGATCGGCACGGTGACACCCGTAACGAATTTCGCGGCGTCGCTGCACAACCAGACGAGGGTTCCGATTACCTCGTCCGGCTCGCCGAAGCGGCCCATCGGTGTATGGTCGATGATCGTCTGACCTCGGCCGGTCGGCCGGCCGTCCGCATCGATCAGCAAGCTGCGGTTCTGTTCGCCGATGAAGAAGCCGGGGGCCACGGCGTTGACGCGCATCCCCTCGCCATAGACGCGCGCGAATTCGGTCGCCATCCAGCGCGTGAAGTTCTCGACGCCGGCTTTCGCTGCCGAGTAGCCGACCACACGCGTGATGGCGCGGTCCGCCGCCATAGAGGAAACGTTCACGACGACACCAAGTCTGCGTGTCGCCATTTCCTCCCCGAAAACCTGCGTCGGTAGGATCGTACCCGTCAGATTTAGATCGAACACACGTCGCAAGGCGGTCTCCGAGAGCCCGAATACGGACTCGCCGGGAGCGAGCGTGGCACCCTGCACGTTCCCGCCAGCAGCGTTTACGAGGACATCGATCCGGTCCCATTCCTCGGTGACCTCGTCGCGGGCACGCAAGAGCTGGTCCTTCTCGAGGACATCCGCCTGCAGTGCCATCGCCTCTAATCCGGCGTCGCTCAGCCGGCCGACGATAGCCGCCAAACGTTCGCTATTTCGTGCCAGAACCGCTACCTTTGCACCGGCTTCGGCAAGCCCTCTTGTCATAGCCGTCCCCAGTGCGCCGCTTCCGCCCGTGACAATGACCACTTTACCGGTTAAATTGAACAGGCTCTGCCTTTCTTGCATGGGCCTTTCTTGCATGGGCACACTCGATTCTCGTTCGAACTGATAATTACCGACACTACGGTTCCTTTGCAACTCGTTTGTTCGAAGACTGGTCTCCTCGTTGTAATCGGCATCCTGCTCGGCGGGTGCGCCGGCCAGTCGGACGTCACCGTCATCAAGCTCGGTCACGGCCTCGACGCGGCCCACTCCGTTCACCAGGCCATGGTCTTCATGGGCGAACGGCTGGAGGAGAAGTCGGGCGGGTCGATGCGGATCGACGTGTACCCGAGCCAGCAGCTGGGAACCGAGCGCGAGCTGCTCGAGCTCCTTCAGATCGGAAGCGTGGGCATGACGAAAGTCTCGTCCGCCGCGCTCGAGGGCTTCGTCCCCCAATTCAAGGTGTTCGGCCTGCCCTATCTGTTTCGAGACGATGCGCATCGTTTCCACGTGTGGGAGGGTGAGATTGGCCGAGAAATCCTGCACAGCGGCCAGCGATTCGGTCTTCAGGGCGTGGCGTACTATGATGCGGGCTACCGGAGCTTCTACACGAAGCAGAGACCTGTAGAGAGTCCGGCGGACCTGCGCGGACTGAAGATTCGAGTCCAGGAGAGTCCGGTCGCCATGCAGATGGTGCAGTCGCTCGGCGGCTCGCCCACGCCGATCGCGTGGGGAGAGCTGTATACGGCGCTTCAACAGGGGATCGTCGATGGTGCGGAGAACAACCCGCCGTCGTTCTATCTCTCACGGCATTATGAAGTGTGTAAGTTCTACTCGCTCGATCAGCACACGGCTGTGCCCGACGTCGTACTCGTCAGCATGGTCGTCTGGAATGATCTCACGCCGCAGAAAAAGCAATGGCTTCAGGAAGCGGCCGATGAGTCGGCTGTCTACCAGCGAGAACTCTGGACAGAATCCGTTGAAGAGGCACTCGCGGCTGTCCGCGAGGCGGGAGTAGAGATCTCACATCCCGACAAAGCCGCGTTTAGGGAAGTCGTTCAGGTACTCTACGAAACCTATCGTGTCGAGCCCGAGCTCCACGGCCTTATTCAGCGAATCCGAAGCCTCGAATCATGAGGGGATTTCGCCGGACAATCGACCGAATTCTGGCCGGTGCCCTCATCATTTTGATGGGTGGGGCCGTACTCAACGTGCTGTGGCAGGTCTTCACCCGATGGGTTCTCAACGATCCCAGTTCGTACACGGAGGAGCTCGCACGATACCTCCTGATCTGGGTCGGCTTGCTGGGCGCTGCGTACGCGTCAGGGAAGAAGATGCATCTCGCCATCGACCTCCTGCCGAGCAAACTGGAAGGTCGCCGGCGGCATCTGCTTGAGATCGCTATCGAGCTGTTCGTATTTCTATTTGCCGTGGCCGTGATGACCGTGGGAGGGATTCGTCTCATGAGTCTCGCCTTCCTGATGGGTCAGGTCTCAGCCGCACTGGGTATCCCGCTCGGTTACGTGTATCTCGTGCTGCCGCTGAGTGGAATCCTCATCGCGTTCTATTCACTCGAATCCATCTATGAACGGATGCGGGCGGCCCGCGGGAAAGCCGCCGATCTGGTCGAGCCCGGCCGATCCACCGAATTGCCGATTGATTAGCCCCGCGCCCGGACGCTCTGAAGCGCACGGCAACATGTAACGCAGCGTATCACCCATGGAGCTTACAGGCGCCCTGATTCTCATTGTCGTGTTTCTCTTTCTGCTGATGATCGGCGTACCTGTCGCCTTCAGCATCGGGATCTCGGCCGTATGCACGATGCTGGTGAGTATCCACACGATGCCGGCCTTGACGACAGCGGCACAACGCCTGGCAACCGGACTCGACAGCTTCGCCCTCCTCGCCATTCCTTTCTTCATCCTGGCGGGGCAGATCATGAACCGGGGGGGTATAGCCCGGAGGCTCATTGATTTCGCCAAGAGCCTCGTCGGCGTTCTTCCCGGGGGGCTTGCGCACGTAAACGTGATGGCGGCGATGCTCTTCGGCGCCATCTCCGGGTCGGCCGTCGCTGCCGCCACCGCTGTGGGAGGGGTTATGGTGCCGAACATGGAAAAGGAAGGCTACGACAAGCCATTCGCCGTCGCGGTCAACATCACGTCGGCCACGACCGGCCTCATCATCCCGCCGAGCAACATTCTCATCGTCTATTCGCTTGCAAGCGGGGGCGCGTCGATTGCCGCTCTCTTCCTCGCCGGTTATTTACCGGGAATTCTGGTCGGATTGTCGCTCATGATTGTGGCCGCCGTCGTCGCCTATCGGCGAGGCTATCCGACCGCTGAGAAAATGCACCTTGGAGCTACGTTCAGACGGTTCCTCATCGCGATCCCGAGTCTGTTCATGCTGGTTCTCGTGATCGGAGGCATCGTGGCCGGCATTTTCACCGCGACCGAAGCATCCGCCGTCGCCGTCGTATATGCACTCGTCCTCGCGGCCGTCTACGGCGAGATCGGCATCAAGGAATTACCGGACATCCTCCTCGAGACGGCTGCGACGACGGCCATCGTGATGCTGCTCATCGGAACGTCGATGGGCCTCTCGTGGGTCATGTCGTTCGAGAACATTCCTCAAACCGTCGCTTCTACGCTGATCGGCCTCAGCAGCAATCCGATCGTCATCCTCCTCATCATCAATCTGATCCTGCTCTTCGTCGGAACGTTTATGGACATGACACCGGCCGTCCTGATCTTCACTCCGATATTTCTGCCCATCGTGGTGGAGCTGGGCATGGATCCGGTTCATTTCGGCATCGTGATGGTATTGAACCTGTGCGTCGGTCTGTGCACGCCGCCGGTCGGAAGCGTGCTCTTCGTTGGATGCGGGATCGCAAACATCTCCATCACACAGGTCATCAAGCCACTCCTTCCACTCTTCATCGCCATGATCGTCTCTCTGATGATCGTGACCTACGTACCCGAGCTGAGTCTCTGGCTTCCTCGCCTGTTCGGATTCTAATCGGAACCGCAAAAGGCGCCTCAGAAATGCGTCCCCCGTCTCCCGTCCCCCGTCCCCCGTGGGTCGCGACCTCCGTTCCGCTAAGCGGCTTCCGCCTCCTCACTCTCCGTTTCGTACGACGAAGCGTAGTTCGAAAATTCGTCATTGACGATTTTCACCTCTCTGCCGGACCGCGCCAGGTACGAAGCAGCAGCCGCAGCGCGCAGGCCGCTCGCACAGTGGACGAGAAACGTCCTGGCGTTCGAAATGTCAGGCTCGTACTCCGGCAATCTCGTGTACGACGCATTCACAGCGCCGTGGATGTGTCCTTCGCGATACTCCCACGCATTCCGGGCGTCGAATACCACCACGCCCGGCTCGGAGCGTTCACGTTCAAGCTGATCGAAATCGATCACCTCGATCGACTTGGATCTTCGGCCCGATTCGAAATACTCGTTCAGGGTGTCGACGCTCGCATACGAGACGATGTTATCGAATCCGATCCGAAACAGGTCGCGCACCGCTTGCTCGACC
>Ga0299914_10002986_pt1 | contig 11834 bp, 10 predicted proteins | sample RVTome_10_FD_201361 | JGI IMG/M metagenome (GOLD analysis project Ga0299914, IMG submission 201361) | Soil microbial communities from uranium-contaminated site in the Upper Colorado River Basin, Wyoming, United States - RVT153D57 (version 2) ... | reverse complement strand
TTCATTATTCCAAAACTTCCAGAATCTTCAGGGGTGTATCTGATAGTCCGGCCGTCGGCCTGGCCAGCCATGTTAATAGCCTTACGAAAAATGAATATTTCACTCTAGGGTTGGTTGCTGATACACACCAGCCAAAGTAATCTTGTAATTTACTATACAAACCTTGTTATTTACAATTTCACATGACGATTTGTTTGATGCTTTCAGGTTGTCTTTGCTTTTCTCAAGTGTATTCCTTGTGTTTAATGCATTAAGAATCTATTAATTGCTCAAACAGTTGGTTCTTAATTTTCGAGCCATAGGGTAATTTGAATGTAGTAGCACCAAGTTTAATTGCTACATTTTAGAAGTCTCAAATCCTAGAGTAGTTTTTGATTCCGGTGGTGTCTATGTGAGATTGTTAGTACAAAAGTAGTAAATTCTGGGGATTTAGAAAATGTCATTTCTATATAGACCCAAACCGCTTGATAGAATTATAGAAAGTGATTGGTAACAGTATCAAGTACGATTGCAGTGCATTGCATCTGCAATCAACAAACGTAACAATGGCATTGTACAGATTAGACAAAATACAAGACACAGACTTGTGAAATTTATATATTATAATTTTCACATTTCTCTGAACGTATTAAGCAATACCAGGATTACAGTAGCAGATATCCTAATACTCGATCGTTATCTTTGAGCATAAAAGTTAAATAAATCGCATGTGTCATCTTCTTCAGGTGAATATTACGGTTGAGTTCGTGGGACATAGAACCATACGATTGGTTTAGAAGGTTTTTTCCCTCTAGAAAGGGCGGATTGGGACTTGGTTCCTTTGACGATGTCTTCAGAGGATTTGAACAAATGCAAAGAGAAATGGATAAGGATTTGGAAGATATGAAAAAGAACCTGCCGAAGGACCTAGTAAGGGAATACGAAACGCCTGAAGGTGGCAAAGTGCAAGAGGTAGGACCCTTAGTATACGGGTATTCAATGACTATAGGGCCTGATGGTAGACCTAAGGTGAGAGAATTTGGCAATATCAAAAGGCCTTCAGGATTAGGCTTTGGTATCGGACCATCGAAGGCTCAAATTGCAGGCGAAATGGAACCGATGATAGAGGTGGTGACTACAGATAAAGAAGTTAAGGTCACAGTGGAAATGCCTGGCGCATCCAAAGACAAGATCAAAATTGATGCGTACGATAGTACGTTGGAGGTGAAGAGCGAGGATCCTCAACGCAAATATCACAAGACAATAGACCTACCTTTGGAACCTGACCTTGAGACAGCAAAGTCAAAGTACAATAACGGAATACTCGAAATAACGTTTGACAAGAAAAAAGAGACAAAACCTAAAGGAAAACAAATAAAGATCGATTAATAACAGCAAGAAGCTCTAAGTCTTGATCGGCAAAATTTTCTATTCTTTGTTCTCTTCGCGAGGAGGTTGTCAGTTATAATTTATCCAAACCAAGAAGTAGTCCAATTTTTATTTAGATATTATCCCGAGCCCGTATATTGAACCTCAAGCGATTTGCTAGAATCAGTGTTCGCTTAGAACAGATCCATATGTACCTATAATTTGCTCCGTTGTTATCGAATAGCAAAGGCATAGAGAATTATTCTACTTCAACAATTACTTTTCGATATCGAGATTCAGAGGTGTAGACTTCCTCGGCTAAAATGTGTGGATACACGATCACCTGAGTAAGCCATTCTATATTGACCACTAAATCTATTGTGAGTATGTGCCAGCTTAACCGCTCGCGCATTCTCTTACAGTCAAAACCCTATCTCCAAGGTAGAATTGGTTTTTAATACTCCTTATGGATATAAAACTATAAGAATACCGACATTGCTTCAATACACTATGTTAAAGTGGAATAAACCCTCAACGATGCTGCTATCAATGATATCAACAGCATTCATAGGGACTGGTGTATTATTGACGGGATCGACCAATACTACGGTACAAGGCCAGCTGGGATTAAATCCCATTCCCACCACCGAGGAAGTTATTGCTACATACGTTGCTCGAATACCTCCAGGAGCGGCACTTCAAGATAGTCCGATACATTACTATCCAGACAATATTGCTATTCCGTCTGGTATCACAGTTGCATGGTTTAACGATGATCCCGGACAGCCACACACAGTCACTAGTGGTGTGCCCGACAGCGCTGAAAGCGGTGCGATGTTTAATTCTGGTATTATACCTTATACGTCATTCTTCCAACACACCTTCGATGGCCAACTTAAGAACGAAGAGATTGTGTACCATTGTGAAATACATCCATGGAGAACAGCAAAAGTAACTGTGAGCGAGGCCTTTGAAAAAGGTCATTACTTTGTGTTTGCTTCGGGAACAGGACAGGTACTTAATATGACTAAAAATGATAGAACATTAATAGACTTTAGACCTCTCACAGTTTCTACAGGTAGCACTACCCCTCTTACATATAACATAACAATAATGGAAGGAGGTACTGATAATGCAACAACTACATTTTCAAGAAGCTTTTTCACAATAGGCAATAATGATTTACAGGTCGAGCTAATCCCTCGACCAGATCAGAACAAAACTACTGTCTACGGACCCGATGTCACCGATCCAGTTACCGGTGCATATCATGTTGAAGGTAATTTTATGAAACCAGGAAATGAGTATATTATCAGAGCTGAAATAACTTCAATAGGAAATGATGAACCACCTGGAAGAGTAGTTGACGATTTCGCATTTAGAGTAGTGTCATAAGAGGTAAAGAGATTCAATTTCTTTTGATATGCTCTTCCATCCGTTGAACAGGTGAGATAGGTACATATGTATGTATAATTCCTCGATTAGCGGATATTAACTAAAGTGCTCTAATGCTTTCAGCGTGTCTGAATATTATTTTAGAATTCTTTAAGAAAGCTAACATAGAAAGCTATTTCGAATCTCAGGTGCAGTGTATTGCACCACAGAGACCGATTTTGTACTTATTTCGCTTAAATACTACTCATTTTCCAAATAAGTATGATAGGAATCTCTAGAAATATCCGTACAAGATTCTATTACCTTCATTCTTAGCAACGATGTTGTTGATATTCTTTTGGAGTAAGGTATGAAATAAAGTTATCTAGAAAATGGTGGAACTATTGTATCAGGGTCTGAATACAGAGACGTCCGCACAGCCTTAAGAAGTTTGGCAAAATGCATCAAAGCGGTCTTATATGACTTCCCGGACTGCTACGATCTATAATATGCTATGGTGTTATATGTATATGCGTATTACATACTTTTCCACGGATTAATGCTCATTAGATTAGGGATTATTGTCACTAACATTTTGCTTTTTCTTGTGCATTCTGTTGAGCTGCAGGCAAAAAATTATAATCACTGTCAATATAATCAATCCTGATATTGCAACCTCAAAGTCGAACTGCATGAGAATCACTATAGAGGTCACTAAACCTATGGCGGCAAGGACTGGGAAATTGCCTTTGGTGCTAATTGGAGATACAAAGTCTCCCTTGAGATTAGGCTTTCTCAATCTCAATACTATCAAGGAAAGATTGACAAGGGCGTACACTATGAATATTCCAAAGACTGAAATATTTGTAACTTTGGATATACTCCCGCCGGATGAAATAACAACAATAATTCCGATTATCATTGTGACTATAATTGCAATCCAAGGAGTTTTTCGGGTACCATGAACTCTAGCTAACGCTCTTGGAAATATCGATGTAGTGAAGCTGGATGGGGACAAAGAGTCATAACCAATCTTTCTTTCACTCTTTGACATCCCGTAAATAATACGAGAGCCAGAAATAAGCATCATTAGACATGTGTTAGCGGTTGCAAATAGCGCAACGCTACTATGGAAATCTTTGCAGAAATTGAACCGAATCAGAAGGAGCTAATCATCTTGGCGCTAAAGAAAATGGGACATGTTGTTGGTTATATGGGAGATGGTGTCAATGATGCACCGGCCCTTCATGCGACTGATACAAGCATTTCAGTTGATTCTGCAACCGATGTTGTAAAAGAAGCAGCCGATTTTGTATTGTTAGAAAAAGATCTAGCAGTACTCACAAAAGGGATAGTAGAAGGGCGAAAGACCTTCGCTAACACTTTGAAGTATGTATTCATGGCCACCAGCGCAAACTTTGGTAACATGTTTAGTATGGCGAGTGCATCACTGTTCTTACCATTCCTTCTCTTGTTACCAAAGCAAGTATTATTGGTTAATCTAATGACAGACATGCCTGAGATGACAATATCGACTGACACGGTGGATATAGAAATGGTTGAAAAACCAAGAAAGTGGGACATCAAGTTCATACGCAAGTTTATGCTTTATTTTGGCTTATTGAGTACTTTGTTTGATTATATCACTTTTGCCGTAATGCTGGTGGTATTAAATGCAACTACTGAGCAATTTAGAACAGCATGGTTTACGGAATCAGTGATCTCTGCATCTACAATCGTTCTTATTATAAGAACAAGAAATAGGGCGTACAAGAGCAAGCCCAGTAAATATCTGGTATTATTTACATTTGCTGCTATCATGCTAGTAATACTTATACCATATACGCCCATTGGTGAGATATTTGACTTCGTAAGAGTGCCATTAATATATTTGCCAATCATTGGATTGATTGTCCTTGCATATGTATCAATGGCTGAAATGGTTAAGACAGTATTATACAGAAGAAATCATAATTAACAATCTCCAAGTCTGCCTTTTTAAAACATACAGTTCATTATCTAACCCCTTTGCCTTGTTCTAGGAAAGAACCTGATTAAGTTGATATTTGTCTTTTCGTATTAATACCTTCCCTGTTAGGAAATGTGCTGGGGTTAATTCTTTAAGCTTCCTTAGTGAACCAATAGCACTGGGCAGCTGGCCATCTCACTTACACGACGAGATACGCTTCCAAGTGCTCTAATTCTAGAGATACCTCGTAATCCCACGTTTCCTATGATAATCAAATCTATATTTTCGCTGTTGGCAAATTCTATTATTTTGTTAGCTGGATCTCCTAAAAGGACATGAGTTTTAATAGCAGTGTCTCCCGATTCTTTAAGATATTCGCTATTCTTAGACTTGAGCATTTCCATGCCTTTATTTTTAAGATCCTGATAAACTTCTTTGAGATATTCAGGAGTTGTCTTTGTTAGTTCCTGAAGAGAGTACGGATACAGTTTCATACCATAATCAAAGCTTGGAGGGACATGAATTTCTTGGACCACATAAAGCAGGTTAATTTCTCTCGTTGTTTTTGCCTGCAAGAGACCAATTTTTGCAATGTTAAATGCGTGCTTCATTGCATGATCGGCAGGTCGAGAGCCATCGTAGGGTACTAGTAGTCTATTGTACATCACGCATTTTCAGCTTGTAAAATATCAATAAATGTAATATAAATAGTATCAAACCAAGACCTGTGTCGGGAACTTGCAGTTGTGGTCCAATCTTACTGCACATGATATCAAAGCAGTTCTAAATTGGACTTTGCGTTAAAATTGTAAGGACTGTAAAGTGATTATGAAGAAGAGAATCTAATGAAGAAAATGTCCCATGATTTCCTGAGTAGTTGTATTGGCAAATAAATCATAATAATTTCTTACCTGACCACTAATACTGAACAATGGGAATGTGCCACTATACCTGCTGATATACTGCCTAGCAAGAGTCTCCTTAATCCAGACTTCCCTGTGGCCCCGATAACTATAAGTTCAATCTGTTTTTTGTCAGCATAGCTGGCAAGCTCAGTCACTATAGACGCGCCACTTGAAATAACCTTCTTGATGATATTCACATGGTTACTCCTAATTATGCCAGAAAGTATCCTTTTGAACCATTCCTCTGCTTCTTCTTCAACCAATTTTTGATAGCCCGGTGAAACCGCTCCAAAATATCCTGATGAATGAGCCATGAGCACCTGTGGAGGAACAACATGTATCAAATACAATGTACATCTACTGTTACTTCTCGTAGCGATGTCAAATGCATACTTTGCTGCTCGCATTGAAGCTTCAGAGCCGTCTATTGCCACAAGAATCTTCGAGAGTTCTTTAGCTCTATGCATCAAAATAGTACTGGTTCAATTTACCAAATATATTTGCATTGCAGCAAGTACTAGTCACACTTACCTGCATCACTGAGTTCCGTAGATGGATCTCTAGGACATTACTCCTACCGTGCCCATGTGTGTTTAAGAAATGGTGTCCTATTTATTCAACAATTTCTCTATTGCAAAAGAATTTACCATTTTTGTATTGTTGAAAGGGGGTTTAGAAACTCATGCGTATACAATAAAAGAGGATATACCCTCTTCTCTTAAATGCCCTACTCACAGGGATTCATAACCATACTCCTAGCTCTTTTCTGTTCTGAATAATTAGCTAAATTGGGCTACTGGCCACTATTTGGCTAGAGTTTCATATATACGAGAATGTATACATATTTCTGTGCTTTTACAAATTTGTATACAACCTTGTATACAGATCCGTTTGTATACAGCCGTTCAATCGAAAATCACGCTCAGCATACTGAACGACCCAAATGAACGGCATCGTTCAGAACACTTTTTGAACAGTTTCCCTAGTGGGATTCGTTCAAGACGTTCAATTAGTGTTCAATTAGTGTTCAATTAGGTTATATACTAAGCTTTCATAGGCATAGTATCGCAGATCGTAGTAATATGCATGGATCTTCCATAATCATTGTCAGACCGTATTAGCAGCAAACGCTGCGATTGATACTTGAATGCGTATTAGCTAAATAGTTGTGCTAGTTTCTAAATAGCGTAGAGAATCGAAACTATATTTTATGTCATAAAAAAGGCATGACTCTAGTAATTACTTTCTGTAAAGAGTTTATCTCCAATGTTACTTATTTTGCAACAGCATTCAATGTATTGAATGTTCTGGGTATAAAATATATCTAGCAGAAATAGTTCAAAATAATCATCCTCTTTGTACAAACCAGCTGAAGGCAATCAAAGTAATAATTACATAGTGTTTGAGAACAGACAGGATGCCGCCAGGCGATTAGCAGAAGGAATCCACTCTCTCTTGCATAAGGATAAGAATCAGAAGAAAGATAGTGTGAATAGATTTAACACAGTAGTCCTGGCGATACCAAGGGGACGCGTGGTTATAGGTGATGTAATAGCATCTGCTCTAGGACTAAATTTAGACATAATCATCTCGAGAAAGATTGGCGCTCCCGACAATCCTGAGCTGGCGATTGGCGCCGTGATGCACGACGGGAGATTCTATATAAATTCTGATATTATAAATATATTACAAATTCCAGACGAGTACGTTAAGGAAAGTTTGGCAATTCAGATGAAAGAAATTCAACGACGTCTTTGGTTGTTCAGGCATTCACAAGAATACACCCTAAGTGATAAAACGATAATTTTGGTTGATGATGGCATTGCCACAGGCGCATCTATTTTCGTTGCAATTCAGTGGATAAAGGAACAAAATCCCAAATCTCTTATCGTGGCAGTTCCAGTTGCACCCAGAGACGCAATTCGAAAATTAGAGGACATGGTAGGAGTCGATCAAGTAGTAGTCTCGGAAACACCCGAACCGTTTGGATCAGTCGGAGCATACTATGAAGATTTTAGTCAAGTGAATGATGATGAAGTACTTAGAATTTTGAACAAGTATCGAGCGGGGGGAGTGAGGTCACAATTCTAGAGTCATCGCACTTGAGGCTACAGGGAATTGTTAAGAGTGATGGTGCTTACACTGCTTACTCTACTAGAGTTCCACGCGTGGAGTTACTGAGTATATGCCCGTAGTAGTTAAATTGTTCTCACGTTGAATAATTAATTGAACTGGCAAAGCTTTAAGTCGTTATATTTATAGCATGATGTCTATCCTATACTTCTCATGACTGTCACCGCAAGCGATATGATGACGAAAGAGCTTGAAACTATCGAAGAAGCGTCTTCAGTCCTAGATGCTGCAAAGAGGATGAGAGATACTAATGTGAGTTCATTAGTAGTTGTCGATAAGGAAGGGAAACCGCGCGGCATAGTTACTGAACGTGACATAGTTAGAAAGGCATGTGTCAATGATGTAAGTACCAGCAAGGTAACGAATAAGGAAATAATGTCTCCTAGGTTAATTACTATTGATCCTGATTCATCAGCATCGACTGCAGTTGACATAATGCTGCGAAATAATATTAGACATTTGCTTGTTATCGACAAAGATAAAACTGAAAAACCAATAGGTATGATTACCCCATTTGACTTAAGAGACGAGGAATTTACCGACGAAGGGTTAAGGGATGCGATTGAAGAATTGTCAATGTACTACAAGTAAATTGGATAAATCCTGTCCGCACTTGTCAGTAAAGATAATAATCTAACTATTAAAATAATTGCCACTGTGCATTCCAAAGTTGTATTAGATTAAATTTCAGACTAGAATTAACTCATAATTTGTGTTGCTACAAAACCATTTAACAAAAAAGTGTGAAAAGACAATCCGAGTAGGAAAAACATGTCGGCCCATATACACATACTTCAATCAACGGAGAATTTTTCCCCCTCCCAAACAGGATAAGAAAGTGAACGAGTAGGCGGATCAAATGATTCAAGAGGTCCCTTCTATTTTAGTAGATTGCTAATGTGTGAATTGATCTTAACAAAATAGAACTCGAAATTTCATAAGATGCTCGACTATATAATTTAGTTCAGAGTCAAATAGATCATCTGGCGATACTACTATTGAAGTCGGGGCAGGCAGTTTAAAGTGTCGATTATGCGTATATTAAGAAGCATCTTGCGAAATACACAATTGCAGTGCCATGCTGTATATTCTTAAATTGGACTATCAGTATGATAGATCATTTCGCATGAACGTGACTAATCAGCTTGCTAAGTTAAAAGTGAAAGAAGTCTTTAATGACTCTACCAAACGACCGTTTCTATTTGTTTATCCGGACAAAAAGCTTTTAGAGATAACCACTTTTTTGGCAATAGGCCCAGAAATTTATGTAGATGGAGTGGTTGTAGTTACTGAAGAGAGTCGTAACGGGAAAAAAATACAGACACCTGTTGGTATGATTGGCGGCAGGAACGTATTGCGGTACATGCTAGAGAGTAAGTTTGATCCGAAAGAAGACTTCTTCAGGACTGTGACTGCATCACAGATCATGGTAGAAGTGACACAAAGCGATTTGGCAGAATTAGAATCCTTATTGAGCAAAGTAATAGACATCTTTGGAAGGACAAAATTTGCAATTGTTCCTGTTATGAGCAGTATTAAAGAAAATAATGCGAGCAAACCAGCTGTAATAGGAACTCTCACTGTTCGAGACTTCTTGCCCCTTATAGTTGACAAGAAAATTCATTTCAATCATGGCGGAAATGAAGGAATTATCAATCAGATCTCATCTCCCATATTATCTGTAAGTGGTGATACTTCGATTAAAGATGCGATAAGCATTATGGTAAACAAGGGTATACGAAACATAGGAATTCGAAACTGTGACCAAAAACACGGAAATGAGTACGAAAGAAAAGGTAACACGAAGAAGAGCTCAAAGATAGATTGTATTGTAAATGATAGGAAGATTATGGAATTCTTGCTAAGTCATAATAGAAGAGCCAAGTCTAACCCAATTTTTAATTCTGTAAGTGACCTTGACACACTTCAAATACCTGCTACGAGGAGCGACATAACTATAATAGACGCAGCTCGATATCTCATGGATATTAAGAACCAATTTCTGGTGTTGGAGGGAAATGGGTGTATAGTCACTCCGTGGGATTTGATTATGAAAACTGCAGGAAAAGGTGAAGGGTGAGATATTCTATAATCCCCACATTACCAACAGGAATTATACAAAGCCGTAACTAGAAAGTTAATTACCGATGAAAATATTATTCCTTACTGCTCACCTGCCGTATCCTCCAGCAAGCGGAGGCCGTAGACGAGAGTTTGAACTTGTAAAACGATTGGGAGAAAAGTTTGAAATACATCTGTGCTCTCTAACAGTATCACCAGAAATAGACAATATCTACACCAAATATTTGAGGCCTTATTGCAGGAGCATCAGTACTGCTAAAGTGGCAGATTCCACTTCTTATTTGGAAAAGTATAGCATTAGAAATAGTTACCCTTTCCTAATGAGGAAATATTATTCTGAAGAGGGTCGCAAAGATTTTCTCGTACTCCAGAACATCCACGCTATGAATGCGATAGATGATCCGCATGGAACAGGATAATCTGAGCCAACGAGGAGAACAGACTCATAAAACCTTATCACGGATTTATTTTTGGCTGCTACGATAGTCTAAAGCTTGCGATTGCGATACAATATCCTCATTACATGGTGCAGACTCTCATAGAGATAAGAGATAGAATACTTAGACTTATGGCGAGGATGGAAGAAAATGGTTGATAGACTGATGTTGACTCGTTGGAACCGAATCAATAATTCCCCCTTATTTTTCCATGTATGTATTAAGAATACATTTATTATTGCCGCTGCTCACATTGCATTTCCTATTCCGCCTCCGTAAACTTTATTCATGAATTGCTAATCTTCTGTTTTGCTTCATGTCGATGTCACAGTTCAATTTAAACTGAAGATGAATGTATAATTCGAATTATATATGACTATGATGTCATAGAATCCTTTTTCAAATATTAGGCTACGAGGCTCTCATCTAGAACTATTGATAGATGACGATTAATCTCAAACCGAATAGGCCAAAATCTTAATTCTTCGGTTAGAATCTGTATGCGACATACGTATGATGCAAATAGCCGAAAGGCAATAATATGGAATATTAAATAACAAGTCTCTAGCCTCTTCAACTGATCTACGAAAATGCTTCAAACAGTATCAGATCTTGCTGATCTAAAATATTATGGCAAAAAAGTGTTGGTGAGAGTTGACTTCAATGTGACACTGAATGATGGCGTACTTGGCGAAGACTATAGAATTCGAATGACTATACCAACTATAGAATACCTTACAAGAAGGGGAGCAAAGGTGATATTGATGTCTCATTTAGGCAGGCCCAAGGCAACGACAACAGGTCTGTCTGCTCCAGATAGCAGTCACTCATTAGCTCCAGTAGCAAAAAGTTTATCGGAAATTGTGTTAATAAATAAAGTAACATTTGCTACCGATTGCATTGGACCAGTCGTTCAGAAGAAAGTAGATGACATGCATATGGGCGATATCCTATTACTAGAAAACCTTAGATTTCATAGAGAAGAAGAGACTAATGATTCAGAATTTTGTAAGCAGCTTGCTTCGTTAGCAGATATCTATGTAAATGATGCTTTTAGTACTTCTCACAGAAAGCATGCCTCGACTCATGGTACACCAAAACTTTTTGATATGCGAGTTGCGGGCCTTACTCTCAAGAAGGAGGTAGAATATCTTTCTATGATTAGGGATAAACCAATAAAACCATTAACACTTCTTATAGGAGGTGTAAAGATCAAGGATAAAATTGGTGCTTTGGAGAACTTGTTATTGAAAGCAGATACACTTCTAGTAGGGGGCGCTACTGCATATACATTTCTCAAAGCTAATGGTACTAGAATAGGTAATTCACCGGTCGACGATGAACATCTCCCTTGGGTAACAAACGCACTTTCAAAATACGGAAATAAGGTAATGCTTCCAACAGACCATATCGTATCTCCAGCACAAGATTCTCAATCTGTCAGTCTTGCAAAAGGCGATATTCCAGAGGGTATGATTGGTTTTGATATAGGAGTAGAGACATCACAACAATATTCAAACTTAATTGCTGCAAAAAGATCTGGGACAACGTTCTGGAATGGTCCAATGGGACTCTTTGAGATAAAGC
>Ga0299914_10002985_pt1 | contig 11836 bp, 10 predicted proteins | sample RVTome_10_FD_201361 | JGI IMG/M metagenome (GOLD analysis project Ga0299914, IMG submission 201361) | Soil microbial communities from uranium-contaminated site in the Upper Colorado River Basin, Wyoming, United States - RVT153D57 (version 2) ... | reverse complement strand
CGAGGACCTCGTAGGCACCGGGCAGCGGCCGGGCCTCGGCGGGCACATCGACGATGGGCGACAACGTGCCGTCGAAGTCGAGCAGCAGGGCCGCCCGGCCGGGCCGCTCGATGAACGGCGCCAGCAACTCGCTCATGTGCGGGTCGATTCCGTCGGTCGCTCGTGAGCTCGACATCCACCGCCCGCGCGCCGCGCATGATCCGCTGAATCGACCGTCAGATCAGCCCCCGGCGAGATCGGTGCCGAGCAGCACCACGAGCTGGGCCCCGCCAGGATCGACGGGCGGCTGGGCGGGCATGGCGGCCACGCCGTCGGCGGGCGCACCGAGCGCCTCGGCCAGGGCCCGGGCCTCGCCCTCGAACCCGTCGACGAACAGCACCTGCGTGGCATCGAGCTGCTGGCCCTCGGGGCCGTTCGTCGCCTCGACGGTCTGGTACCCGGCGCCCGCGAGCTGCTCCGTCCGCTCGCCGGCGGCGCCCGACACGCCGGAGACGTTGGCCACGCGCACCACGATCTCGGCCGGTTGGCGCAGTGGTGCTGCGGTCGTGGTCGTGTCGCCCCCGTCCTCCGCCGCCGTCGTGTCGGTCGCCTCCCCGCCGGGGGCCGTCGTCTCGGTGGGGGCGGTGGCGATGTCGTCGGACGGTGCGCTGTCCTCGAGGGCCCGCAGCAGGAACAACCCCAGGATCACGGCCGCCGCCAGGAGCACGATCCCTCGGGCCGGGTTCGACCGGGTGGACGGTCCTTCGGTCGGCGGTCGCTCGGTCTGCATGCGGGGGCCTCCTATCGCCCGTGCCCGAGTCCGGTGCGGCCCACGAAGCGGGCCCGGCGGCGCTGGAGCCGCATCCGCCGCAGCCGGTGTACGACCAGGGGGTCGTACACCAGGGCGTCGGGGTCGTCGAGCAGGGCGTTCAGCAGTCGGTAGTAGCGGGTCGGCGACAGGTGCAGATGCTCACGAATGCCGGCGCTCTTCGGCGCCGGGAGCATCCACCAGCACCTCTCGAAGTCGAGGATCGCCCGGTCTCGATCGGATAACGACACTTGGACAAGGCTGGCGTGGCCACCTATCCAATGCAAGCACCCTCCGTGGGTAGCGGCAGGGGGCGGCGATATGGTCGCGCCGCCGCCCGAGTAGCTCAGCCGGCAGAGCAGGCGCCTTGTAAGCGTCAGGCCGCGGGTTCGATTCCCGCCTCGGGCTCCGGGGAGCGCCGGGGCGATCAGCGCCGCCGGGCGATCTCGAAGCATGCGAGCGCAGCCGCTGCCGACACGTTGAGGGAGCCCAGGCGGCCATGCATGGGGATCGCCACCAGCTCGTCGCAGCGCTCGCGGACCAGGCGCGAAAGCCCTTTGCCCTCCGCACCCAGCACGACGCAGACCGGGCCGCCCGCTTCGGCCAGGTCGTAGATGGACGTCATCGCCCGTTCGTCGAGGCCGACCGCGTGCACGCCGGCGTCGCGCATGCGCGCCAGCGCCGCCGGCAGGCCCCCGACCACGGCGATGGGCAGGTGCTCCACCGCTCCGGCGGCCGCCTTGGTGGCCGCCGGGGTGACATGGACGGCGCGATGGCGCGGCAGCACCACACCCGTGACGCCGGCACACTCGGCGGATCGCAGGATCGCACCGAGGTTCCCTGGATCGGTGAGGCCGTCCAGGGCGACCAGGAACGGCGACGCGGCCGCGTCCTCGCCGCCGTCACGGGCGGCGGCGCCGTGCGCGCGCGGGCGTCCGGCGACCAGGTCGTCGAGGTCGGCCTCGGGCAGCGGTGCCGCGAGGGCGAGCACCCCCTGGGGCGCCTCGCTCCGCGCCTGGGCGGCGAAGCGCCCACGCCCGACGACGTTCAGCGGCACCCGGTTGGACTCGGCCAGCTCGCGGATGTCGCGCAGGATCGACGCGTCGCCCCCGTCGCCCTCCATCCACACCTCACGGACCTTGCGGGTGCCCGCCAGCAGGAGCTCGCGGACCGCCTGGCGACCCTCGACCTGGTCGCCCCCCAATCCCCGACGGGACGAGCCGGCGCGGCGCGGCCGGCCCGCGGGACCCGACGGGGCCCGGCCTCGGCCCGTCGCCCTCGCGGCTGGTGGCGCGCCCCGTCCGGAGCGGCCGGGTCCCCCGCTGCGCCCGCCGGGACGTCCACGGCGCGGGGTCACGCCGGTCCCCCGCCGGCCGGTCCGCCGCGGGCGACCAGCGCCACCGCGAAGCAGGCGATCCCCTCGGCCCGCCCCAGGGCCCCCAGACCCTCGGCCCGCTTGCCCTTGACCGTCACCGGCGCACCCACGGCGTTGCCGAGCCGGGCCTCGATGGCCGCTCGCTGCGGGGCCACCTTCGGCTCCTCCAGGACCACGGTGCAGTCGACGTTCTGCGGGTACCAGCCGGCGTCGTGCAGCGCCGCCACCGCCCGTCGCAGGAGCCCGACGGAGTCGGCACCGGCCAAGGCGGGATCGGTGTCGGGAAAGCGCTGGCCGACGTCGCCCAGCCCGGCGGCCCCGAGCAACGCGTCGGTGACGGCGTGGGCGATCACGTCCCCGTCGCTGTGCCCGGCAAGCCCGCGCAGCCCGGCGAACGACACGCCGCCGAGGACCAGCGGTCGGTCGGCGTCGCCCGAGAACGGATGCACGTCGAAGCCCTGTCCGACCCGGATTGCGGGCCCCGTGGCGGTCATGGTGTCTCGCCGAACCGGAGCAACGCCTCCGCGATCGCGAGATCGATCGGCCGGGTGATCTTGAGGTTGGCCGGAGAGCCCTCCACGACGACTACCTTGCCACCCGCGGCCTCGACCAGGGACGCATCGTCGGTCGCCTCGGGCTCGGCGGCGTGGGCCCGGCGTAGCGCCGCGGCCCGGAACGCCTGGGGTGTCTGCACCGCCACCACTCCGTTGCGGTCGACCGGCCCGCCGGAACGGTGCCGGAGCGTGTCCGTGACCTCGACCGCCGGTACGGCCGCCTCCGCACCGTCGCGCACGGCCTCGACCACCCGGGCGAACAGCTCCGCGCCCGCCAGGGGGCGGGCGCCGTCGTGGACAACGATGACGTCGGCGTCGCGCGGCACCGCCGCCAAGCCGGCCCGGACCGAGCTCGACCGCGTGGCCCCGCCCCCGACGACCGTGTCAACGCCGGATGCCGGTTCGCCCGTCCGGTCGGGTGGCACCACGACCACCACGCCATCGTCGGGGCCGGCGGCGGTGGCCCGGGCGGCCGCCACCGACCAGTCGAGTACCGGGCGTCCCGCGAGCTCCTCGTACTGCTTGGGCCGTCCGAACCGGCTGCCCGATCCGGCCGCCACGACGATCACCCACACCGACTGCATGACCGGCCGGAGGCTACCGGTCGCAGGATCGGCCGGAAGGCGGCGGGCATGAAAGTGGTACGGATGCAACGAAACGCCCGGAGCGGCTCCGTATGTGCGGACGCTCGCTCGGCTCGTCGTTATCGTTCCCCGTGATGAGCGCCACCGACCTGCTCGCCGACGTGGACCTGTTCGCCGACCTGACACCGGGCGAGCTCCTGCAGCTTGCCGACGCCAGCACGACGGAGGACCTGCGGCGGGGCGACGTCGTGTTCCACGAGGATGACGCCCCCGACAAGATGTACGTCGTCGTGAGCGGACGGATCGCGATCGCCAAGCGCTCGATCGACGGGCGGGAGGCGGTGGTCGCCCTCATGGAGCCGGGCGACCTCTTCGGCGACATGGGCTTGTTCGAGGGGCTGGGCCGGTCGGCGGAGGCGCGGGCCCTGGAGCCGTCACAGATCCTGGCAATCGGCTTCGAGCCCATCCGGCAGGTGTACGAGCAGCGGCCCGAGCTTCTCTGGGGCGTGGTTGCCCTGCTGGCGGGGCGGATACGCACAATGGACGTGGCGCTCGCCGACTCGGTGTTCCTCGACGTCACCGGCCGCACCGCCAAGCGCCTGGTCGAGATGGCGGCCGGCTTCGACGAGTTCACGCTGCCGGTGACGCAGGAGGAGCTTGCCGCCATGGTCGGCGCCTCCCGGGAACGCGTGAACAAGGCAATCGCCAGCTTCGTGCGCCTCGGCTGGATCGAGCAGTCGGAGCGCCGCTATCGCATCACCGACCGCGAGCAGCTCGAGCGCCGGGCGCGGTAGCGGTCAGGCCGAGCCGCCGAGGAAGGCCAGCACCCGCCGCCACGCGTCGACGGCGTCGTCCGGTCGGTGCGCGGGCCGTGAGGGATCGTGGACGAAGCCGTGGTCGGCGTCCTCGTAGCGCACGACCTCGACCCCCGCGGCCTCGAGCGCGTCGGCGTCGGCCGGCGGCACCCAGGGGTCAGCGGTGCCGACGATGGCCAGGGTGGGGCAACGCCCTGGTGAGGCCACAGCGTCGAGCGGTTCGCCCTGCGTGGGGCCGCGCCACTGCTCCGGCACTCGCGCCATGCCGTAGAAGGCCGCCGCCCGGTCGAACCTGGCAGATGCACTCGCCTTGAGCGTGTACATGCCGCCCATGCAGAAGCCGATGACCCCCACCGGGTCACACCCGGTGGCGTCGGCCGCCGCCTCGGCGTCGCCGAGGATCCGGGCGTCCTCGAGCGAGCCGGCGGCCGCGAGCCGATCGGGTAGGGACAACGACTCCCGGCCGGCCCACAGCTCGAACGCGCACACCGTCCAGCCCTGCTCCCTGGCGAGGCGCTCCACGAGGTCGTCGAACAACGGCCGCAGGCCCATGACGTCGGGGAGCACCACCAGTCCCCGCGACGGCTCCCGCCCATCCGGACGGGCGATCTCCGCCGGCGTGCCCGACGGCAAGCTGATCCGCATGGCCGGGGTTCTACACGATCGGCGCGCCCGCTAGCTGTAGCGATCGAGGATGCTCGACTCGGCCAGCCGGGACAGGCCCTCCTTGATGGCCCGGGCGCGTGACTCGCCGACGCCGGCCACGTCGTCGAGGTCGTCGATCGTCGCCCGCATGATCTTCTGCAGGCTGCCGAAGCGCCCCACGATGCGCCCGATCACCGACTCGGGCAGGCGGGGGATGCGTGCCAGGAGGCGGTAGCCCCGGGGCTGCACGTTGGCGTCGAGATCGACGATCGTCCCCGGAAGGTGGAGGGTCTCGGCCACGGCCCTGGGGTCGAGCAGCTCCTCGGTGCCCATGTCGGTGAGGGCGGCCATGGCCTTTTCGACCTCCCATTCCGACTCGGGATTGAAGTAGTCGAGGACCACCAGGCGGCGATCGTCGTCGACGCCCCCCATCAGCTCCTCGAGCTGGAGCTTGACCAGCCGCCCGTCGACGCCGAGCTCCACGATGTCGCCGGCGATCTCGTCGGCGATCCGCCGGACCATCTCGGTGCGCTGGAGGACGTTGACGACATCGCGGACGGTCACGAGGTCCTCGACCTCGAGGGCGGACAGCGCGGCCGTGACGCTGTCGAGGCGCTGCCGGTAGCGCTCGAGCGTCTGCAGTGCCTGGTTGGCCCGGGTCAGGAGGCGGGGGATGTTCTCGAGCGGATGCTTCTCGTCGTTGACGTAGACCGCGATGATCGACATGTCCTCCGACACCGAGATGACGGGGACGTTGATGGAGCGGGCGACGCGCTCGGCCGTGCGGTGCCGCGTACCGGTCTCGGACGTCGGCACGTTGGGGTTGGGCACGAGATGGACGTTGGCGCGGGCTATGCGGCTCGAGTCGCTGGCCAGGATGATGGCGCCGTCCATCTTGGCGAGCTCCGACAGGCGCTGGGGGCTGAAGGCGGCGTCGAGCAGGAACCCGCCCGAGCAGATGTTGAGGACCTCGGGGCCGTCGCCCACGACGATGAGCGCGCCCTTGTTGGCCTGGAGGATGCGGTCGAGTCCCTCACGCAGCGGGGTCCCCGGAGCGACGGCCGCGAGTGCGGCCATGAGCTCCGCGCTGGGCCGGGCAACCACGTCGCGAATGCTACTGCCCTGGCTGGGAGCCCCTGCCGTGCCGCCGGTCGTGCGTCGCGCCAGGATTCGTCCGCACGCCGCGTGCGGACGAATCCGGTCAGGTGGGCCCGAGGCAATCACGAACGGTGGGCCGAGGGCGAGGGAGTGACTAGCGGTTGCCGTGCGCCATTGCCTCGGGCTCCCGGCGGCGTTCGTCATCGCCTCGGCGGTCGACGCGCGACGCTGCGGCCGCCACCACCCGGGTGACGCGCAGCGCGTCGACGATCGACCCCGAGCGGGCCACGCGCATCCCCTCGGGCGGGTGGGGTGCCGACCGGGGCACGACGGCACGCGTGAACCCGAGCCGCGCCGCCTCGGCCAGGCGCCGCTCGGTGCGGTGCACCTGGCGCAGCTCTCCGCCCAGCCCCACCTCACCGCACGCGACGAGGTCGCCGGCGAGCGGGCAGCCCAGCGCCGAGGACGCCACCGCCAGCGCCACCGCGAGATCGGCACCCGGCTCGGGCACCCGGACGCCCCCCGCCACCGCCACGTGCACCTCGCACCGACCCAGCGGCAGCTCGGCGTGCCGTTCGAGCACCGCCAGCACCTGGGCCAGCCGGCCGCCGTCGATGCCCTGGGCCGTGCGCCGCGGTGCGGGCGCCGGGCTGGGCGCCACCAGCGCCTGAACCTCCACCAGCAGGGGCCGCTGCCCGTCCAGCACCGGTGCCACCACGGACCCGGCAACGCCGGCCTGCCGGTCGGCGAGGAACAGCGCGCTCGGGTCGGGCACGCCGACGAGGCCCCGCTCGCCCATCTCGTACAGACCCAGCTCGTGGGTGCTGCCGAACCGGTGCTTCAGCGCCCGCAGCATCCGCAGCGCGTGGTGCCGCTCGCCCTCGAAGGCGAGGACGGTGTCGACCAGGTGCTCGAGCACCCGGGGACCGGCCAGCCCCCCGTCCTTGGTCACGTGGCCGACGAGCACCACCGTGACGCCGCGACCCCTGGCGGCGGCGACGAGACGGTGAGCGCAGCCGCGCACCTGGCCGACCGAGCCCGGTGCGGAGCTCATCTCCGGGTCGAACACGGCTTGGATGGAGTCGACTACCGCGACGTCGGGCCCAAGGGTCTCGATGTGGTGCAGGACCTGCGGCAGCGAGGTTTCGGCGACGAGCCACAGCGACGGCGGGCCCAGCCCCAGGCGCTCGGCGCGCAACGCCACCTGCCGCGCGGACTCCTCGGCGGTCACGTAGAGGCACGTGCAGCCGCGTGCCGCCTGATCGGCCAGCGCCTGGAGGAGCAGCGTGGACTTGCCCACGCCGGGCTCGCCGCCGAGCACCGTGACCGACCCCGGCACGAACCCACCGCCGAGCACGCGGTCGAGCTCCACGTCGCCGGTGGACACCGGCTCGGTGGCGTCGCCGACCGCCTCGGCGATGGGGATGGGCACCGACGGCACGTTGGTGTCGACGAGACCGCCGACGCCTCCCCACCCTGGCGCGAGGCCGGGTCCCGGGGGCTGGGCCCGCTCTTCGACCAGGGTGCCGGAGGCGTCACACGCCGTGCACCAACCCATCCACTTCGGTGCCTCGGCGCCGCACTCGGTGCAGCGGTAGACGGTCTTGGTCCTGGCCACATTCCGCACCCTATGGAGGGGGTATGACAGTGTCGGGCCTGGACCGACGCCATCACGGGGCGGCGGGTGGCGGTCGGGCCGGACGCTCAGGACCCTCCGTAGGAGCGCCTGATGATCAGCCCTGATCCGCGGGCGGCTGGATGAGCTTGAAGTTGATCCCGGAAGGATCGGCGGCGCGGGCGAGCCGACCGTAGGGGGTGTCCTCGGCCGCATCCACGATCGAGCCGCCCAGCTCGACGATGCGGGCCAGCGTGGCGTCGGCGTCCTCGACGCCGAAGTAGATCGACCACTCGACCGGCGCCCCGTCGGGTAGGAAGGCGCTGGCGTCCATGATGCCGGCCAGGGCGGACTCGCCCTCGCCCAATGTCGTGTAGTGGAGCTCGGGCGTGTCGCTGGCCACGTGGGCGTCCCAGGCGAAGACCTTGCGGTAGAAGTCGACCGAGGCGTCGTAGTCGCGGGTCTGCAGCTCGAACCAGTGGGGGGTGCCCGGCTCGGCGTACACGCCGAAGCCCTTGTGCGTGCCGGGCTGCCAGCCTCCGATGACGGCGCCTCCGGGGTCGCCGACGACCACCATGCTGCCGAGGTCCATCACCTCCATGGGTTCGACCATGACCTGGCCGCCGTTGGCCTTAGCGGCGTCGGCCGTGGCCTCGGCGTCCTCGCAGGCCAGGTACACCGACCAGAGGTCGGGGCCTCCCGACTGGCCGTCGTTGTGCATGCCGCCGGCCACACGCACGCCGTCCTTGTAGAAGGTGAAGTAGCCGCCGAGCTCCTCGGCGGGATCGTCGGACGTCCAGCCGAACAACTCGTGGTAGAACGCCCGACCCTTCTCGACGTCGGACGTGAACAGCTCGATCCAGCAGGGGGCGCCGACCGGCGCCGTATCACGCTTGGGCATGGGGGACTCCTCGGGACTGGTGGAAACGTTGTCGGACGTTGGACTGGCCGGCGCGTCGGAACTCATCGCGGGCCGGGTGACGGGCGCCCGGCTGCGCCGGATCCGCCCCACCGCCACCACGGCCACGAGGGCCAGACCACACGCAACGGCCACCGCCGTGAGCGCCAGCACCCACCAGTCCCGGACGGTGCCGGTGGCCGCCAGCTCGACCGGCTCCCCGCCGAGCTCGGGCGTCCAGACCGCGGCCTGCGAGTCACCCGGCAGGTCGGCCGAGACCTCCAACGAGAACATCTCCGCCAGCGGCCGTCCCAGCTCCGCCTCGATGGCCCTGGGGTCCTGACCGAGGACCTCGCCCTCGAGGGCTGTGGCCAGGCCCTCGTCGCCGAAGGCCTCGAGGCCGCCGCTCAGGTCGGCCATGCCCTCGAACGTGAAGCGCATCCTGCCGAAGCTGTCGTGCCGATCGACCCGGAAGTCGCGCAGCGGACCGTCCCTGCCGGCGACCTCACCGAGCACCCAGCCGGCCTCCTCGGGCGTGCCGAAGGGCTTGGTCGCCCGGATCCACACGAACCCGTCGTCGGCCGAACCCACCGGCCCGCTGACGTGCCAGCCGGCCGCCGCCAGGTCGTCGGTCCGCACCAGGCCGGTGAGATCGGCAGTGGTGGACCGGCCGTCGTCGTCGAGATCGGGCAGCCGTCCAAGTGCGTCGGCGTCCAGGCCCACGGCCACCGTGACCGTCCCCGATCCGTCCTTCGCCACGTCGACCGCCACGGTGGTCCGCACCTGGCAGGCGGACGCGGTGAGGGCCACCAGCCCCCCGAGCACCACCAAACGAAAGGGCCGCCCCGAGGAGCGGCCCTTCGCGACCAACCGGTTGATCCCCCCGCTTCCGTTCAGTGGCGCTCCTGCGTCAGCCCTCGGCCGGCGGCGAGCCACCCGCCTCAGCCAGCTCCATGGGCGGCGGGCTGAAGCCCTCGACCGTGCGGAAGACGATGACCTTCTCGCCCGTCTCGGGATCGTCCTCGGCGTCGACCACCACGATTTCGCCGGCCCGCACCGCCTTGAGGAGGAGCTTCTCGGACACCGGGTCCTCGACCATCCGCTGGATGGCCCGACGCAGGGGCCGGGCGCCGAGCTGGGGGTCGTAGCCCTTGTGGGCCAGCAGGACCTTGGCCTCCGGCGTGAGCTCGAGCCCGAGGCCCTGGCCCTCGAGCTGGCGCTGCACCCGGGCGATCATCAGGTCGACGATCTGGGTCACCTCGTCGGTCGACAGCTCGTGGAAGACGATGGTGTCGTCGATGCGGTTGAGGAACTCGGGCCGGAACTGGGCCTTGAGCGCATCGTTGACCTTGTCCTTCATCTTCTCGTACGAGATCGCCTCGTCGGCCCGGGCGAAGCCCACGTTGGCCTTGCGCAGGTCGGCGGTGCCCAGGTTGGAGGTCATGATCAGCACGGTGTTGCGGAAGTCGACCGAGCGCCCCTGGGCGTCGGTGAGGCGACCCTCCTCGAGGATCTGCAGCAGCGTGTTGAACACGTCGGGGTGCGCCTTTTCGATCTCGTCGAACAGCACCACCGAGAACGGCTTGCGGCGGACGGCCTCGGTGAGCTGGCCGCCCTCCTCGTAGCCCACGTAGCCCGGCGGCGAGCCGACGAGCCGGGACACCGTGTGCTTCTCCATGTACTCGGACATGTCGAGCTGGATGAGCGCCGTCTCGTCACCGAACAGGAACTCGGCCAGTGTCTTCGCCAGCTCGGTCTTGCCCACGCCCGAGGGGCCCAGGAAGATGTAGGACCCGCTGGGCCGCTTGGGATCCTTCAGGCCGGCCCGTGTACGCCGGATGGCCTGGCTGACCGAGCGGATCGCGTCCTCCTGGCCGACGACCCGCTTGTGCAGCTCGTCCTCCATGCGCAGCAGCTTCTGCGTTTCTTCCTCGGTGAGCTTGTAGACGGGGATGCCGGTCCACACCGAGAGCACCTCGGCGATGGCCTCCTCGTCGACCTCGTCGAACAGGTCGACGCCCGAGTCCTTGATCTCGCGCTCCTTGGTCTCCTTGCGGGCCAGCAGCTCCTTCTCGGCGTCTCGCAGCCGCCCGGCCTCCTCGAAGTCCTGCGACTCGACCGCCTTCTTCTTCTGCTCGACCACCTGGGCCAGCTCGTTCTCGAGGTCCTTGTAGTCGCCGGGAGTCTGCATGCGCTTGATGCGCAGCCGGCTGCCGGCCTCGTCGATGAGGTCGATGGCCTTGTCGGGCAGGAACCGGTCGGAGATGTAGCGATCGGCCAGGTTCGCCGATGCCACCAGCGCCTGGTCGGTGATCGTGACGCGGTGGTGGGCCTCGTAGCGGTCGCGCAGGCCCTTGAGGATCTCGATCGTGTGGGCCACCGTGGGCTCGTCGACAGTGATCTTCTGGAAGCGCCGCTCGAGGGCGGCGTCCTTCTCGAGGTGCTTGCGGTACTCGTCGAGCGTGGTGGCGCCGATGGTCTGCAGCTCGCCCCGGGCCAGCATGGGCTTGAGGATCGAGGCGGCGTCGATGGCGCCCTCGGCGGCGCCGGCGCCCACCAGCGTGTGGATCTCGTCGATGAACAGGATGATGTCGCCGCGGGTGCGGATCTCCTTGAGCACCTTCTTCAGGCGCTCCTCGAAGTCGCCCCGGTAGCGGCTGCCGGCGACGAGCGCGCCCAGGTCGAGGGTGTAGAGCTGCTTACCCTTGAGGGTCTCCGGCACGTCGTTGGACACGATGTTCTGGGCCAGGCCCTCGACGATCGCGGTCTTGCCGACCCCGGGCTCGCCCACCAGCACCGGGTTGTTCTTGGTGCGGCGGGACAGCACCTGCATGACCCGCTCCATCTCGCGGCCACGGCCGATGACCGGGTCGAGCTTCTTCTCGCGTGCCAGCTGGGTCAGGTTGCGCCCGAACTGGTCGAGCACCAGCGAGCCGGTGGGCTGGGACTCGGAGGAGCCACCACCGGCGGTGGCGCCCGCCTTCTCGGGGCCCGGCCCGCCGGAGCCCTGGTAGCCCGACAGGAGCTGGATGACCTGCTGGCGCACCCGTGACAGGTCGGCGCCCAGCTTCACCAGCACTTGGGCGGCCACGCCCTCTCCCTCCCGGATCAGGCCGAGGAGGATGTGCTCGGTGCCGATGTAGTTGTGGCCGAGCTGCAGCGCCTCACGCAGCGACAGCTCCAGGACCTTCTTGGCGCGGGGCGTGAACGGGATGTGCCCGGAGGGCGACGAGCCCCCCTGGCCGATGATCTCTTCAACCTGCTGGCGGACGGCCTCGAGGCTGATGCCCAGCGACTCGAGCGCCTTGGCCGCGACACCCTCGCCCTCGTGGATGAGGCCCAGGAGGATGTGCTCGGTGCCGATGTAGTTGTGGTTGAGGAGCCGGGCTTCTTCCTGGGCCAGGACGACCACTCGGCGAGCCCGGTCGGTGAACCGTTCGAACAAGTCTTGCCTCCCGCCAGTCG
>Ga0299914_10002984_pt1 | contig 11836 bp, 12 predicted proteins | sample RVTome_10_FD_201361 | JGI IMG/M metagenome (GOLD analysis project Ga0299914, IMG submission 201361) | Soil microbial communities from uranium-contaminated site in the Upper Colorado River Basin, Wyoming, United States - RVT153D57 (version 2) ... | reverse complement strand
GGCTTCGGCATGTGCTTGGAGATCGACTTGCCGACCTGCTTCGGCTTCGGCATGTTGACCTTCGGCCCGCGTCCTCCGGGGAGCACGCCTGAGCCCTTGCTGCCCGCGCCCTTCGCCACGGCAATCCCACCGGCGACGGCGAGCAGGCCCGCGCCCACGGCGGCCGCCGGAACCTTCGCCTTCTCGATCACGCTGCCGCCGTTCTGCGACGCGCGCTCCTGGGCAGTCGTCTGCGAGCCGGCGCCGCGCTTCGCGCTCTGCGACTTCGACCCCCCCGACCGCGAACGGCTCGAGCTCGACTTCGCCTTCGTCGAGTTACCCGACCGGCTGCTCGCCTTCGAGCCGCTTGACCGGCTCTGAGAGCCCTTGCTCTGCGAGCTTCGCGAGCGGCTCGACGAGCTCTGCTTGCTGTTGGTGCTCTTTGTCTGCGCCATTGTCTACTTCCTTTCTCGCCGATCAGCTTCCCGAGCGGCTCTTCGAACGGCTCGAGCTCGACCCGGAGCCGTTGCGTGAGCGGCCCGACGAACGCGACGAGCCGCTCTTGCTGCGCGACCGCGAGCCCGAGCTCGAGTTGCCCTTGCTGCGCGAGCCGCCCGACTTGCTCTCGGCCTTCTGCTGCTTCACCTCGCCGTCGGAGATCGTCTCGCGCGAGCCCTCCTCGATCTCCTCGTCGTAGAGCTCAGCGTAGGCCTTGAATCGATGCAGGTCGCCGCGGACGGCGCGCTTCGCGAACCGCATCCCGCGGCCCGCCTTCTCGAGCAGGCTGTCGGGCTCGACGTCGACCGTGATCTCGATCCGCGTCAGCCTCGGGGCGAGCTCGTGGAAAGTCGCGACCCCGGTGTGGGAGAGGCCGCTCTCGACGTCCCACTCGATCCGCTCGTCGGGGACCTGCTCGACGATGTTCGTCTCGAATCGCTTCGTCATCCCCCAGACCTTGGTCGAGATCGCGACCGTCGTCTCGTCGACCTGGTCGGCCTGATCGACCCGGTGCATGAACGAGGGCCACTCCTCGTACTGCGTCCACAGGTTCCAGACGTCGGAGATCGGGACCGCGACGTCGATCGCCTGCTGGATCGGCATCCGCCGGCCACTGCCGTGACCCGGGGCCGCGCTCGATCCGCCGTCCGACTCGGAGTCGGAATCGGAGCCCGAGCCCGAGTCGCCGAGGCCCGGAATCGCGCCGCCGATCAGGCTCTTGACGCCCTTCGGCGCGCCCTTCATCTTCTCGTCCATCGCCTCGCCGGCGACGTCCTTGGCGACGTCCTTCGCCTTGTCGCCGATGCCTTCGGTCGCCTTCTTCGCGACCTCGGCGACCTTCCCGCCGCCGCCGTCGGCCGACGACCTGCCGCCGCCCGCCAGCTTCGAGATTCCCTTCGCCACATACGGCAGCGCGATCAGCGCCACGCCCGCCGCGGCGATCGTCTTCGGGTTCTCGATCTGGTCGGCTGAGGGCTTTGCCTTCTTCGCCGCCTCGAGGGCACTGTGTGAAAGCTCGTCTACGCCTGCCATGGGGATCTCCTGTCGGTTGCCGTTGAGGAGTCGCCTCGCGCGCTGCGCCGCGAAGCCGCCCACCCTGGTACGCGTCCCCGGTGCGTATCGGATCTGCTTCGCACTGCGAATCCTTTCGATCGGTCGCCGTCCAAGCGGACGACGCTGGCGCGTTCATGCGCCCTGCTATCCGCGTTACCCGGGGCCTTCGGCGCGAAACGCCTGCACGTCGCCCGTCATCGGCGCCCGCGGAAGACGGTCAGTCCGGTGCGTCCCCCTCCTCGGGCTCATCGGCTGCGTTCTCGACCCAGGCCGCCGCCCTCCATCCGACCTCGACGTCGCGGTAGGTCACGCCCGGCTCGACCTCTTCGGGCAGGTTCTCGCGCTCGCTGCCCGAGTCGGTCTCGGCGAGCGACTCGCCGGTGAACTCGACCTCGGTCTCGGGACGGTCGCGAAAGCGCAGTCGGTCGGCGCGTACCGTGGCGCCGATCTCGAGATCGGGCGGGCGCTCGTCGCTGGGCTTCGAGCGCTTCCTCGCCATCGCTACCTCACTCCTCCTCAGCGGCGTCGCGGACGTCGCCGATCGTGATCCGCCCGTTCGCCCCGGTGCCGTCGACCTCGGTGATGTCGACGCCGAGCTCGTCGGCGGTGCGAAGAGCCGCGTCGGTCGCGTCGATCTGCTCGACCAGCTTGCGGTGGCGCCGGCGGTCGCCGAGCTCCTTGACCTTCTCGGCTGCGGCGATCCCGAGCTCCTTCGCCTCGCCGGAGGCGGCGGCACCGATCTCCTTGGCGACGGTCTTCGCCGCCGTCTTCGCAACCTGCCCGCCACTCGCCTGCTGCGCCACGTCGCTCAGCCCTCCGACGGCCTGGCCGGCGCCGCCCACGGCCTGGCCCGCGGTCTCCCCGACGCTGCCGACCACCTCGTCGACGTTGCCGACGGCTTGGCCCGCGCCCTCGCCGACCTGGCCGACCGCCTGCCCGGCCCCTTCGCCGAGCTGCCCGACGGCGCCGCCAGCGCTCTCGCCGATGTCGCCGACGGCCCGGCCGGCGCCCGCGCCGACGTCCTCGACCGCGCCCTCGGCGCCCTCGCCGAGCTCGCCGACCGCCTCACCGGCGCCGCCGAGCGTCTGCTCGGCGCCCTCGCCGACCTGCTCGACGGCGCGGCCGATGCTCTCGACCAGCTCGGGGTTTCGGTCGAGCGTCGTCATCACCCGGTCGATGATCGCGGTGACGTGGTCGAGCCGGACCTTGAGCAGCGCCTGGGCCTCGACGCCCTTGATGTCGATCTTCACCTTGCCGAGGTGCACCTCGACGCCGACGTCGATGTCGAGCAGCTCGAGCACCTTCGCCTGCAGCGATACCTGCGCGTCGAGGTCCTCGACCTCGAGGTGGATCGAGTCGACCTTGACGACGGGGATGTCGAGGAGGACGTCCGGCTCGCCGCCGGCCTCGTCGCGTGCCTCGGCGACGTAGGCGCGGTACTCGCTCTCGGCGGCCGTCTCCTCGCCGTCGAGGTTGCGAGCGAAGCGGTACTCCTCGGGCTTCTGCGACGAGCTTCGCCCGTCGCGACTCGATGTCCGGCGGCGCGTTGTCCCGGGGCTTCGTGACTTCGTGTTGCTTGCCATCTGTGGAGCTCCTTCTCCCGCTCAGCCTTGTGCCCGGCTGCGCTTGCGGCGCCGGCTCTGCTTCTGCTGGCCCTGTCCCTGCCCGCCCTGCTGGCCGGCGAGCTGTCCCGTGAGCTGCTCGGCCCCCTGGCCGACGCCCCGTACGGCCTGACCGCCGCCCTCGCCGACCCCTTCGACGGCCTGCCCGGCGCCCTCGCCGAGCTGCCCGACCGCCTGGCCGGCGCCCCGGCCCACGTCCTGCAGCGCCTCGCGCCCGCCGGCGCCGACGTGCTCCACCGCCTCACCCGTGCCCTCGAGCGTCTGCCGCGTCCCGCCGCCGACCCGCTCGACCGACCGGCCGACGCTCTCGAGCAGCTCGGGATTGCGATCAAGCGTCGTCAGCACCCGGCCGAGGATCAGCGAGACGTTGTCGAGGCGGGCCTTGAGCAGCGCCTGCGCCTCGACGCCCTGGATGTTGAGCTCGACCTTGCCGAGCTGTGCGGCGACGCCGACGTTGAGCTTCACCAGGTCCTGAAGCTCGGCCCGCACCGAGACCGCCGCGCGCAGGTCCTCGACCTCGACGTCGATCTCGTCGACCTTGACGACCGGCACGTCGAGCAGGACGTCCGGCCCCTCGTCGATCTCCGCGGGATCGCGGATCTCGTAGTCCGGGTACTCGTCGCGGCGGCGCTGCGTCGACGACGAGCGCCGGTCGCTTGAGCCGCCGCTCCTCTTCCGTGAGCCCTGGCCGGAGCCGGATCGGCCCTGGCTGCGTTCCTTCGCCATCAGTGGTCCTTTCTTCCGTGCCCCGCCCCGGGTGCGGTTCCGGCCGATGCCCGGCCCCGCCACGAGGCCGTCGCCAACCTCGAGGCGCCTGTCGTGCTGCCGTCTACCCGCCACAGGGCTCAGACAACCGTGGCAAGCGCATGGGGAGAACTCCCGATTGCCGGCGCCGCCCGCCGCTCGCTCGGCACCCGGTGTTCCCGGCGCCGGCTCGCCGGGCCGTTGAGGAGGAGGCCTAGTCGCCAGCTCCTTCGTCGCGCTCGCCTTCTTCGAGTCGGCACTCCGGACAGACGAGGCTCTGCGGCGGCAGGTCGAGTTGCTCTGACTGGTAGAGCGCCTCGCCACCCTCCCAGTCGAGGATCGCGGGATCGTCGGAAGGCGGGGTAGCTCTGCCGCAGTAGGCGCACAGGTACATGGAGCCAGTATGCGCCCTCCAGCGCGCTGGACGAGCAGCTCGCCAGGCCCGGCGCACTGAGCGGCCGCACGTCAGGAGGACGCCCCGCCCTCAACGCAGCAGCGCGGCCAGTGTCGCCGGGTCGGTCTCGATTCGAACCTCCGGCGTCGCGGTGGCGTCGCGATCCACGTGTGGACTCGCGGGATCCGTGACGTCCGCAGCTTCGGGCCGAAGGTCGAGCCCGCCCGTGACGACCTGGACGAGGCCACCGGTGCGCCGCCACCGGGCCAGCGTCTCGCCGTGCGAGGTGACGCGGCCGCTGCCTTCGCGGTTCGCCGGGCTGCGGACGACGGGCGCCCGAGCGCCGGTGGCCCGGAGTCCTGAGGCCAGCGCGGCGGCCACGGCGTGGTCGAACCCCGCTGGTGGCGGGGCGTCCTCGAGGAGACCGGTGAGTCGGACCGCGGGGCTGCAGGCGAGCAGGGCGGGCGGCGGGCAGCTCCGCTCGACGGAGATCTCGAGGAGCGAGAGCGGGGCCAGGAGCTCCCGGCCGGGATCGACTCCGTCGAGCTCGATGGCCGACCAGATGCGTCCCAGCGTCGCCGCGACCGCGGGATGGACCGGCGAGTCCGCCCGGTCGAGCGTGCCGGCAAGCGTCCGCTCCGGGTCCGGCGCCGAGATCCTGACCGCGATTCCGGGTTCGAGCTGATCGTCGCCCGGCGCCTTCACGCTCCCGCCGGGGCCGGCGAGCGCCAGCGCCGCTCCGAGCCCCGCGAGGATCACGAGCGGCGCGAGGACGTTCGCCATCCCGGCTCGCGGCGCCAACCTACGGCGCGAGCACGACCTTGGTCGCCTCGCGGCGGTCGAAGAGCTCGTAGGCGCGCGGGGCGTCCTCGAGCGCCAGCTCGTGGCTGATCATCTCCGCCGGGTGGATCTCGCCGGCCGCGATCATCGCCAGCAGCAGCTCGCGGTCGTTGACCGGGTCGCCCATCGCGAACCGAAGCGTCAGCTCGGCCTCGAACATCCGCCCGGCGTCGAGCGCGTAGTCGGGCTCGAAGTGGGCGCCGACGACGGAGACGACGCCGCGCCCGCGGGCGAGGCCGAAGGCGGCGTCGAGGGCCGGCTTCGCACCGGCGGCCTCGATGACGACGTCGGCCCCCTGCCCGCCGGTCGCATCGGCGACGGCATCGGCGCCCCCCTCGGGAGCGACGGCCTCGGCGCCAAGGCTCTCCGCAAGCTCGCGCCGACCCTCGATGCCGTCGACCGCGATCACGTGCCGCGCGACCCGGCGGGCGAGCATGATCGCCATCAGGCCCACGGTTCCGCAGCCGAGCACGGCGACGACGTCGCCGACCTCGACCCCGCCGCGTCGCACCGCCGAGAGCCCGGTGGGGAGCATGTCGGCGACGAACACCGCGTCGTTGTCGGCGACCTCGTCGGGGATCGGCCACAGCGAGCGGTCGGCGTTCGGCGCCCGGACGAGGTCGGCCTGGCCGCCGTCGAGCCGCTCGTAGACCCCGCTGTAGCCGAACAGCGCCCGCTGCTCGCATTGCATCGGCCGCCCCGAGCGGCAGTGTGCGCAGGTGCCGTCGGAGACCATGCTGGCGTTGACGACCCGCTGCCCGGGGCGCAGCCTCCGCACGCCGTCGCCGACCTCGCGCACGGTTCCGACCCACTCATGCCCGGGGATCGTCCCCGCCTCGAAGCCCGGCGTGTGGCCGTGGTAGGGGAACAGGTCGGCGCCGCAGATCGCCGTCTTCGTCACCTCGACGATCGCGTCGGTCGGCTCGGCGATCGCAGGCTCTGGCGCGTCGTCGAGCTCGAGCCGCTCCGGACCCTGGATCCGTACCGCCCTCACGCCGGCTGCTCCAGCTCGACCAGGTAGCGGTCGGGGTCGATCGCGAAGCAGCGCGCGCCGCCCCATGGCGGCGAGTAGGGCTCGGCGAGGAACTCGACGCCCTCGGCGCCGAGCTCCTCGTAGGCGCGGCGGCAGTCGGTGACCTCGAGTACCAGCGCGACCTGGAGCCGCGACGGGTCCTCGGGGGCAATCATCAGCACCCCCGGCCGGTCCTCGGCCGGATGCCCCTGCTCCGCCAGCGAGAGGCGAGAGCCGCTCAGCGCCAGGATCGCGTAGGGCGGGTCGTCGAAGCTCGCCTCGAGCTCGAACCCGAGCCGGTCGCGGTAGAAGCCGATCGACGCCTCGATGTCGGAGACGGCGAGGATCGCCCCGACGCGGGTGGTGTTCAGCGCCGCCATCAGTGCCGGGTGTGGCCGCCGTCGACGGCGATCATCTGCCCGGTCACCCAGCCCGCCTCCTCCGAGCACAGGAACGCGACCGTGGGCGCGATGTCCTCGGACTCGCCGCGACGCGGGATCGCCTGCAGGCTCTGGACGAAGTCGAACGCCTCGGCGTGGGGGCTCTCCAGGACCCCCTCGCTCGCCGTCAGCCCCGGGGCGACGGCGTTGACGGTGATCCCGTCCGGCCCGACCTCGGTCGCGAGCGAACGGGTGAACGTCCACACGCCGCCCTTCGCCGCGACGTAGGCCGCCATGTTCGGCGTCCCGGCGAGGGTCGTGTTCGAGGTGATGTTGACGATCCGGCCGTAGCCCGCCTCGCGCATCGGCCGCCAGACCGCACGCGTGCACAGGTAGACGCCGGTCAGGTTGGTGTCGATGATCTTCCGCCAGTGGTCGAGGTCGACCTCCTCCCAGGGGACGAAGGGGACGATCGCCGCGTTGTTGACCAGCGCGTCGACCCGGCCGTGGGCGTCGATGACCGACTTCACCATCGCCTCGACCGACTCCGGGTTCGAGACGTCGACCTCGATCGCCTGGCCGTGCTCGAGCTCGCCCGCGGTCTCTGCCGCGCCCTCCGCGTTGATGTCGGCAACCGCGACCGTGGCGCCCTCGGCGCCGAGCTTGCGGGCGATCGCCTCGCCGATGCCCTGCGCGGCACCGGTGACGATCGCGACCCTGTCCTTGAGCTTCATCGTCGATACCTCTCCTAGTAGTGGTCGGGGGCGTGCTTGTACGACTCCCACGCATCCATGTCGTGGGTGAGGAAGACATCGGCGTCGAGCCGCTTCGCGAGGTGCTTGACCCTGCGCAGCGACGTCACGTTCGCGACCGGGTCGTAGTGGAAGCCGGAGATCAGCTCCTTCTCCCAGGTCTCGCCGGTGTAGGTGACGTCGGCACAGAACAGCATCGGCCGCTGCCCGTCGCGCTCGATCAGCAGCGAGTAGTGCTCGATCGTGTGGCCCGGGGTCCGCAGCAGCTTGATCCCGTCGGCGAAGTCGATCTCCTCGCCCTCGAGCCAGCGATAGGCCGAGTCGGGGCGGTGGAAGACCCTGTCGGAGTAGCCGAGCGCCGCGAACGACTCGGGGACGAGGCAGTGCCGGAGCTCCTCCTTGCCGACCCAGGTGACCGCGTCCGGCAGGTGTCGCTGGCCGCCGCAATGGTCGAAGTGCAGGTGCGAGTTGATCACCGCGTCGACGTCGCCGGTGGCGAACCCGCAGCGATCGAGCTGAGCGGGCAGCGTCTGCTCCTCGGTCTGGTCGGGCTCCTCGAACGCCAGGTACTCCTCGACCGTGCCGCGGTCGTATCCCGAGTCGAACAGGAACAACCCGTCGGTGTGCTCGATCAGCACGCTGTAGACCGGGAACCGGGTCGGGTTCCCGGTGTCGATGTTCCACATGATGTGGGAGCGGTCGATGACCAGGCTCCCCGAGTCCAGTAGCCGCACTCTCTCAACGCCCATTTCCTCGCTCCTCTCCTTCGTTCAACCCTTCGGTGTTCAGACGTCCTGTTGATCGAGGGTCTTTCGCACCGCGATCAGCGCCGCCGCGCGCTTCTTCGGCAGCTCCGCGAGCTCCTCGTCCGAGTACGAGAAGAGCCCGCCTCCGGTCTTCAGGCCGAGCTTTCCCTCGCCGGTGAGCTTCGTGATCGTCTCCGAGACCCCGGACTCGGTCGAGAGGTCGGAGTTCAGGTAGCTGCCGACGCTCTCGTAGATGTCGAGCCCGGCGACGTCGAGGAGCTGCATCGGCGGGATCACCGCGAGCTTGTAGCCGATCCCCCACTTGACGTTGAGGTCGAGCTCCTCGGGCTCGATAACCCCCTCGTCGACGAGGGCCAGGCACTCGCGCATGATCGCGTAGAGCACCCGGTTCTCGACGAACCCGGGAACCTCCTTGCGGAGCTGGCTGGCGTGGTAGCCGATCCGGTCGAGGAGCTCTCGTGCGGTCGCGATCGTCGCCTCGCTCGTCCGCTCGCCGGGGATGACCTCGATCATCGGGATCAGGTGCGGCGGGTTCGACCAGTGCATCCCGATCACCCGCTCGGGGTGGTCGAGGCCCTCGGCGATCTTCGTGATCGGGATTCCCGAGGTGTTCGAGCTCAGGACGGCGTCGTCGGCGACGTGCTGCTCGAACTGCCCGAAGACGTCCTGCTTCAGCTCGAGCTTCTCGGGGACAGCCTCGAACACGAAGTCGGCGCCGTCGAGCGCGGCGCCGAGGTCACCCTCGAACTGGATCTCCCCACCCTCGGTTCGCGCGCCGCCGAGGCGTTCGATCACGCCTCGGGCCAGCTCGACTCCCTGCTTGGCGCGCTCGAGGGCCTCGTCGGAGACGTCGTAGAGGGTGACCCCGAGACCGGCGCGCTCAAGCACCGCTCCCATCCCCGGGCCCATCGTCCCGGTGCCGATCACCGCGGCGCGGTTGATCTCGCTCATCTTCGCTCTGCCTCCTTGGTCTCGTGGATTCGCCGCCACACCCGCTCGGGCGTGAACGGCAGCTCGTTCATCGGCACGCCGGCGTCGGCGAGCGCGGTCGCGATCGCCGCCGGCGTCGCCGCCTGGGCACCCTCCCCGCAGCCCTTGGCCCCGTAGGGCCCGGGGCCGTCGGCGTTCTCGACGATGATCCCCTGCATCCGCGCGGGCATGTCCTCGACCCGCGGTATCCGGTACTCGAGCAGGGTGTCGTTGGTCAGGTGGCCGTCGCTGTAGACCATCTCCTCGAACAGCGCCATGCCGATGCCCTGGAGCACCGCGCCCTCGTCCTGGCGCTCGACCAGCAGCGGGTTGATCGCCTTGCCGACGTCGGCGATCGTCGCCATCCGGGCGACCTCGACGCGACCGGTCTCGGGGTCGACCGCGACCTCTGCGGCGCCGATGCAGATCTCCCAGAACACAGGGCCCTCGGCGTAGGAGCCGCTCCCGACCTCGGGCCTGACCTCACCCGAGCCGACGACCTCGCCGCCCGCGAAGCCGAAGCGCTCGGCGACCAGCTCCGCGTACGCGGCCTCGTTGCCGCCGCCGCGAACGACTCCGTCGGCGACCTCGAGCTCGTCCCGCGAGACGCCCCACGCGCCGGAGGCGGTCTCGAACAGGCGATCGCGGACGTCGGCGGCGGCGCGCTGGACGGCGAGTCCGGCGAGCGTCGTCGACCGGCTCGCCCCGGTCGAGCGGTCGTACGGGGTGAAGCGGGTGTCGGCGCCCTGGACGGTCACCCGGTCGATGTCGATCGCGAGCTCCTGGGCCGCGATCTGCGCCATCACCGTGCGCGCCCCCTGGCCCATCTCGGTGGTGCCGACGTTGACCTCGACGCTGCCGTCGGCCTCCATCCGGACGCTCGCGCGCGAGACCGGGTGCGCCCCGGCCGCGAGCAGGCCGACCGAGACTCCGCGGCCCGTCCACTCGCCCTTCGGCTCGCCCCAGCCGATCGCCTCGGCAGCCTTCTCGACGTCGCCGACGAGGTCGGCGTCGAGCGGCTTGCCGGTGCCGTCGGGGCGCACCGGCTGCCCTGGGCGCAGCAGGTTCCGGCGGCGGATCTCGAGCGGGTCGATCCCGGCCCGGCGTGCGAGCTCGTCGACCTGCATCTCGCCTATCCACTGAAGGTGGGCGGCGCCGAACGCTCGATAGGACCCCGCCGGGGCGGTGTTCGAGTAGACGCAGCTAGCGTCGACGTGGACAGCGTCCCAGGCGTAAGGGCCGGGCGCCGCGTCACCTGCGGTGGCGCAGACCCGCGGCCCGTTGTCGGCGTAGGCGCCGGTGTCGAGCCACAGCCGGACGCTTCGCGAGACGAGCTTGCCGTCGGCCGTCGCCGTCGTCTTCATCCGGCAGCGCATCCCGTGGCGGCGGGTGGTCACCATCGACTCGTCGACCCGGTTCTGGATCCGCACCGGGCGGCCGGCCTTCCACGACAGCGCCGCTGTGATCGGCTCCATCTTCGTGTAGCTCTTCGACCCGAACCCGCCGCCGAGGTAGGGGACGATCACCCGCACGCGGCCGATCGGCAGGTTGAACAGGTCGGCGATCTCCGCCCGGACGAGGAACGGGTGCTGGCAGGACGCCCACAGCGTCAGCTCGCCGTCGCCGAAGTCGGCGACGACGGTGTGCGTCTCCATCGCGTACTGGTAGACGGCCGGGTAGTCGTAGTCGCCCTCGACGACCAGCTCGGGATCGGCCTCGGCGAGCTCGACCGAGCCGGCGTCGAGGCGGTAGCGGAAGCAGACGTTGCCGTCGCGCTCCGGCAGCTTGCCGAGGCCGTGGAAGAGCCCCGGACGGAGCTCTCCGTCGTGGACGAGCGGCGCGTCGGCGCGGATCGCGTCGGCGATCGTGCCGACGACCGGCAGCTCCTCGTAGTCGACGACGATCTCGTTGACCGCCGCCTCGGCGGTCGCCTCGTCCTCGGCCGCCACCGCGGCGACCGGCTCGCCCGCGAACCGAACCCGGTCGGTGGCGAGGATCGCGCGGTCCTTGATCGCGTGGCCCCAGTAGGGGTCGAAGTGGGTGAGATCGCCGCCGACCATGACCGCGGCGACCCCCGGCATCGCCTCGGCGGCCGCGGTGTCGATCGAGGTGATCCGGGCGTGCGGGACCTGTGCGCGGACGACCTTCCCGTGCAGCATGCGGGGCCGGTTGACGTCGCCCGCGAACTCCGCGCTTCCGCGGATCTTCTCGGCGGCGTCCTTCCGCCGCTCCGACCGGCCGACGCGATCGGCGGCCACTCCCGTCACCGCGGTCTCGGGCGCGCTCAACGCTCCCCCTCGACGAGCTCCTCGGCGGCCTCGACGATCGCCCGGTAGCCCGTGCAGCGGCAGATGCTGCCGTCGAGCCCCTCGATCACGTCCTCGCGCGATCGCAGCTCGCCGGCATCGCGGAGCGCCTTCAGCGTCAGCACGAAGCCGGGCGTGCAGAATCCGCACTGAAGCGCCGCGCGGTCGGTGAAGGCGCGCTCGAAGCGCTCGAACTCGGGACTCGAGGCGAAGCCCTCGATCGTCAGCACCTCGCGGCCGTCGGCGTCGACCGTGAGATAGGTGCAGGAGCTGACCGGCTGGCCGTCGACGAGGACGGTGCAGGTCCCGCACACCTGGACGTCGCACGAGCGCTTCGCCCCGGTGAGCCCGAGCCGATCGCGCAGGGTGTCGAGCAGCAGCTCCCGCGGCGGGACGTCGAGCTCCTGCGGCGTCCCGTTGACGACGACTCGCGCCGGCTCGCCCATCGCTACTCCATCCCCTCGTCGAGCCCCCGCCGGCGCATGTCGCGAAGCCAGGCCTGCCAGTACTCGGCGACCAG
>Ga0299914_10002983_pt1 | contig 11839 bp, 12 predicted proteins | sample RVTome_10_FD_201361 | JGI IMG/M metagenome (GOLD analysis project Ga0299914, IMG submission 201361) | Soil microbial communities from uranium-contaminated site in the Upper Colorado River Basin, Wyoming, United States - RVT153D57 (version 2) ... | reverse complement strand
ACAACAGCGTGTCGCTGCTCGCGGGCATCATGGTGCTGTGCACGGTGTTCTCGCTCATGCCGGACGCCGCGACGCAGATCGTGGGCGCCGGCAACGAGGGCCTCACGTTCATCTGGGTGCCCCAGCTGTTCGATCGCATGCCCGGCGGATCCGTATTCATGGTCCTGTTCTTCGCCGCGCTCTTCTTCGCCGCACTCACCAGTCTCATTTCGATGCTGGAGCTGGCGACGCGCGTGCTTCAGGACATGGGCGTGACGCGCAGCCGTGCGATCACCGTCATCGGCACGGTCGGCTTCGTGCTCGGCGTGCCATCGGCGCTGTATCCGGATGTGTTCGCCAATCAGGATTTCGTCTGGGGTGTCGGCCTGATGGTGTCGGGGCTGTTCTTCGCGGCTGCCGTGCTGCGTCATGGCGTTACGAAGTTCCGCGAATCGTTCATCAACATTGCAGACTCCGACATTCGAGTGGGTGCGTGGTGGGACTGGGCAATGAGGCTGGTGGTCGTGCAGGCGCTCGTGCTGATCGTGTGGTGGTTCATGCAGGTGTGGGCCGAGGACCGCTGGGGTCCGTTCGGCTGGGCGAACATGGCGCTCCAGTGGGGCATTGCGCTTGCCCTGTTCCTGACGCTGAACTCATGGATGGCGCGTCATACGACGACGGCCGTGCCGGACGAGGACGAGAAGAACCCGATACTGACGATACCGTGAGCCGTGACGTTCGCTGAATTCGAGCAGCGGGCGTGGCAGGAATGGGAGCGGATCCCGATCGCGTTCCGCTCGGGGATCGACGGCCTGACGATAGAGCGCAGGGCGCTGCCGCACGAGTCGCTGCCGGACGTCTTTACACTCGGCGAATGCGTGACGGAGAGTTACCCATCGGATTTCGGCGGACCGGATACGACGCGCTCGGTGGTCGTGCTGTACTACGGTTCGTTCTTCCGGCTGTCGCGAGCGGACGACGGGTTCGACTGGGAAGTCGAGCTGTGGGAGACGCTGACTCACGAGCTCCAGCATCACCTCGAGTCGCTTGCCGACGACGACTCGCTGGAGGACATGGACTATGCGGCGGGTGAGAACTACAAGCGTCACGAGGGCCAGCCGTTCGATCCGTTCTTCTTCCGGCTCGGCGTGCCCGCGGACGGATGGCGGCGGGTAGAGGACGAGTTCTTCCTCGAGCTCGAGCGACCGGAGGCGGCGCAGGCGACGTTCGCGTGGCATGCGAGGAGGTACCGTGTCGACATACCCGCAGAGGCTGCCGACCTGATGCTCCTCACGATCACCGACGGGGTGCCGGATGCACCCGGCGCCCTCCATCTGGCGCTCGTGCCACCCCCCCGCTGGCGGCTCCGACTGCAGCGCATGCTGCGACCACAGTCGTTGACGGTGGTCGAACGGGACGTGAGCGCGGTCACTATCTGAGAGCGGGTGCCCGACACGCCGGTTCCTGCTAGTATGCAGGTATGAGCGAGAAAGCCGACACCCCGCGCGTCACGCCGTACCAGCTCATCTTCGGAGCGGCGGTATTCGACGCAACACGGTTCGAAGCCGTGCGAGAGCAGGCAGACGCGCACCGCGCGGTCGCGCCGGACGAGCTGTTCATGCTGCCGGCTGCCGGCGAGCTGCTGGACGATCTCACACCGCCCGAGGGCGGAAAGGACATCATCGCGCAAGTGAGCGCGCTGCTGTTCCACGCATACCGGCACTGGCGCCACGGCCTCCACGTGTATCGCCTGCCTGCAACGACACTGCGCAGGCTGATGACGGGCGACGCCACGCCGGCGCTCGAAGCTCCGCCGCCCGCCGAGGCAGGATACCTTCAGCTGCCGCGCAACCTCGTGTGGGCCAGCGTGGCCGATGACGCACCCCCGGAGCCGGTCGACGGCTTCTTCTGGAGCGCTCCGTCGCCGGAGGCCGATGATGCCGGCGCGAGCGGGCGTCTGGACCTGCTGTTCACGCTCGGCGTGAGGCCCGGCCGGCCGGGTCTGAGCCTCTTCGATGTATCCCTCGATTCCGCTGCGCAGCTTGCCGAGTGGGCGAGCGTCTCCGCCCGGCCGGATGGCGAAGACTTCGCGAACGTGCTGCCGGGCGGCGAGCTCCAGGGATATCACGCGCTCACCACGAGCGCCGAGGCGCTCAAGCTCGCCGCGCTCTGTCTTGCCCACACCGCAGACCCCTCGCTGGACTGGTCGGACGACGCCGCGGCCGACGAGACCGTGCACGTATCGCCGGATGGATAGGCACGCCGTCGCGATGGTGCTGGAGGAGATCGCGACGCTGCTGGAGGTGAGCGGGGACAATCGCTTCAAGGCGCGCGCGTTCCGCACGGCCGCACGAGCCCTCGAGAAGACGGGTATCGAGCCTGCGGCCCATATGGCATCCGGCAGTCTGCGCGCTGTCGCGGGTATCGGTCCCGCGACCGCGCGTGTCATCGAAGAGCTGATCGTCACCGGCGAGTCACGCTATCATCTCGATCTGCGCGAGCGGGCACCGTCCGGCATGCGCGCGCTGCTCCGGGTGCCCGGCCTTGGTCCGTCGAAGATCGCGCGCCTGCACGACGAGCTGAAGATCGCCGATCTGGACGCACTCGAAGATGCCGCTCGCTGTGGCCGCATCGCTGGCGTGCGCGGATTCGGCGAGCGCACGCAGCAGCGCATCCTCGATGGCATACCGTTCGCCCGCGGGCTGGCCGGACGGCGGCGCTATCACCAGGCGGAAGAGGCCGCCCTGCGGCTGGCCGGATACGTCGATGCGCAGCACGGTGTCGAGCGGGCGCTCGTTGCCGGCGATCTCCGGCGTGGTCTCGAGATCGTCGATGGCGTCGCGCTCGTTGCCGTCGTGAATGGCGCCGCGGGCACCGTGGCCGATCGCATTCGCGCTGCATCCGGACTGGTGTGGCACGGGGGTGACGATCACATCGTCCGCGGCAGGTTCAGCGATGGCCTGGCCGTGGCGGTATGCCTGACGGCGCGCGCCGACTTCGGCGCCGCGCTGCTGTACATGACGGGGTCGGCCGGTCATCTCGCACGCCTCGAGCAGGTCGCGGCTGAGCGCGGTCTCGAGCTCACCGCACGCGGCCTGCGCGACGGCGATGCACTCCTCGATGCCTCGGACGAGCACGGGCTTTACGCCGCGCTCGGTTTGCAGTTCGTACCACCGGAGCTGCGTGAGACCGGTGCGGAGGTGGCCATCGCACGTGAGCAGTCACTGCCGCGACTCGTCGAGCTGTCCGACCTGCGCGGTTGCTTCCATTGTCACACTACGCACAGCGACGGCAAGGCGAGCGTCGCCGAAATGGCGGAGGGCGCACTCGCCCAGGGCTGGCGCTACCTCGGCATCGCCGACCACTCGCAGAATGCCGGCTACGCGGGTGGCCTGTCGCTCGCGCAGATCACGAGGCAGCAGCGTGAGATCGACATGTGGAATCTGCGGCGGTCGGCCGAGCTCATGGTGTTCAAGGGCGTGGAAGCCGACATACTGGCGGACGGCCGACTCGATTACAGCGACAACGCAGGTGTGCTGGAGTCATTCGACTACGTCATCGGATCCGTTCATTCGCTGTTCCGGATGGAGCGCGCGGCCATGACGAAGCGCATCACTCGCGCCGTCCGTGACCCGCGGCTCACGATGCTCGGCCACGCGCGCGGCCGGCTCCTGCTGATCCGCGACGGCTATGACGTCGACCTCGATGCGGTCATCGAATGCGCTGGGGCGGCCGGCGCCGCCATTGAGATCAATGCAGACCCGCACCGGCTCGACATGTCATGGCAGCACTGGCCGAAGGCGCGCTCGCTTGGAGTGCGTACGGCGATCAATCCCGACGCGCACTCGGTAAACGGCTTGCGGGCCGTTCGCTATGGCGTCAACATCGCCCGCAAGGCGTGGCTCACACCCGCCGACGTCATCAACGCGTGGCCCGTCGAAGATGTCGTGGAGTACTTCGCCGCACGAAAGAGGAGCAATGGCACGGCGAGCTGACGGCGGCGCGGCATCGAAACGCAGCCGCCCGCGCGGTCGTGAAACGGTAGCAGCCCGACGCGCACGCACGGCGGAGATCGTCGCCCGGCTGCATGCAGAGTACCCGGACGCGAAGTGCTCGCTCGATCATCGCAATGCGTACGAGCTGCTCGCGGCGACGATCCTTTCCGCACAGTGCACCGACGAGCGCGTGAACCTGGTCACGCCCGCGCTGTTCGAGCGGTACCCGACGCCTGAAGACCTGGCCGGCGCGCGCGCGGAGGAGGTCGAAGACCTGATCCGGTCGACCGGGTTCTTCCGGAACAAGACGAAGAGCCTGCTCGGCATGGCTGCCGCCGTGACGGAGCGTCATGCCGGTGTCGTGCCGTCGACCATGGACGCGCTGGTGCGCCTGCCCGGCGTCGGCCGCAAGACTGCGAACGTGGTGCTCGGCAACGCATTCCATCTCAGCGAGGGAGTGGTTGTCGACACGCATGTAAAGCGCCTCAGTGGCCGTCTCGGCCTCACGCGCGAAACCGACCCCGAGAAGATCGAACCGGACCTCATGAAGCTCGTCGCGCGCGAGGAATGGACGGACATTGCACATCTCTTCATCTATCACGGTCGCGCCGTATGCAGGGCGCCGACCCCGCGCTGTGAGGTCTGCGTCCTCAACGATATCTGCCCGAGCTCGCGCGTGTGACAGCAGACCGGAAGCACGGCACGACGCCGCGGCCACTTCGCGATGTCGACTCTGCGGCCTTTGCATTCCGCGCGAAGGCTTTTGGCTGGTCGCTCTTCGCACTGCTGCCCGGAGCACTGATCGGCGCGCGCGTCGGCGCGAACACACAATCGCCGATGCTCGTGACCCTGGCCTGCGCACTGGCCGGCTTCGGTATCGTGTTTTTCGGCAGTCTCGCGTTCGCCGACTGGCTGGCCGGATCGGTGACCGGCGTGTTCTTCCCGAGCGGCCGCAGCACGGCCGGCCGGCGCGAATACTCCCACGCCGATTCCCTGATCGCCCGTGGTCGCTTCGATGAAGCGATCGTGGAGATGGAACAGGCGAGCCTCCGCTACCCGGACGATGTCACACCGCCGCTCCGACTGGCGCGACTCCTGCGCGATCACTGTAAACGGCCCGCCGATGCGGTGCCCTGGTTCCGCACGGCCGCAGCCAGATGTGCGGACGATGCCGGCATGGAGATCGGCATTCTGCGCGAGATCATCGAGATCCATACGCACGTACTCCGCATACCGCGGCGCGCGCTGCCCGACCTCGCCCGCCTGGCCAGCCGTCACCGTGACACTGCGGCGGGACAGCGGGCGCGTACTCAGATGGCGGAGATCAGGCAGACGATGCGCGAGGAAGACGACGCATGACGAAGAAGGCGGCACACGCGTCCAACGATCCGGCCGCACCGAAGGCAGCGGCCGGGAACGAGCTGGCGGGCGAACGCAGTCCGTTCCTTCAGCACGGCGCACACCAGCCCGTCGCGTGGCGGCCGTGGGGCACCACCGCGTTCGAACAGGCACGCGTGCAGGACCGGCCTATTCTGCTCGACATCGGCGCGGTGTGGTGTCACTGGTGCCATGTCATGGACCGCGAGAGCTACGAGCACGAAGCGACGGCCGCGCTCATCAATGAGCTTTATGTCCCGGTCAAGGTGGATCGCGATGAGAGACCGGACGTCGATGCGCGCTATCAGCGCGCCGTGCAGCTGCTCACGGGCCAGGGAGGCTGGCCGCTAACCGCATTCCTTACGCCGGACGGCGATGTGTTCCATGGCGGCACATATTTCCCGCCGGTGGCGTCACACGGCCGGCCATCGTTCGCACATGTGTTGCAGGAGGTCGCCCGCGTGTGGCGGGACGAGCGGCCGCGCGCGCTCGAGGCGTCATCGCAGATCGGCGCGCACCTCGCTGCTGCTGCCGGCGCCGAGCTGAAGGCGGGCGATCCGGGGGAGTCGCTCGTGACGGACACGCTGGAGGAGCTGTCGCAGTCGTTCGATCCGGCGCACGGCGGTTTCGGTGCCGCGCCGCGGTTTCCGAATGCCGGCGCTCTCGATCTGCTGCTGGACGAGCATCTGGAATCGGGCTCCGCGGCGGCGCGCCGCATGCTCGAGAAGACGCTCGGTGCCATGATCGCTGGCGGTTTTCACGACCAGATCGGCGGTGGCTTCCATCGCTACAGCACGGATGCCCGCTGGATCATCCCGCACTTCGAGAAGATGGCGTATGACAACGGTGCGCTGCTGGTGACGTGCGCGCGCTCGTACGCCGTGCTGGGACTGCCGGAGTACCGCGAGGCGGTAATGGGCGTCATCGCCCATTACCACGACATCGCGCCCGCACTGCTCGACGCCGGCGGCTTTCCCGCTTCACAGGACGCCGATCACAGCCCCGCCGACGATGGCGACTACTGGACGTGGACGCGTGAGGAGATTGCCGCTGCCCTGGAGGATGACGAGCTGACCCACGTCGCATTGACGCATTATGGCTTTGAGGACCCTGCCGGTGCGATGCATATCGATCAGTCACGGCATGTGCTGTTCCGCGCATTGACGACCGATGCGCTCGCGAAGCGGCTCGGTGCCGGCGTCGCGGAGGTCGAACGCCGATTGCAGCACATCCGCACGCAGCTGAAGAGTGTGCGCGACCGCCGACCCGCGCCCTACGTCGACACGACGATCTACTCCGGCTGGACTGCACTCGTCGCATCCGGATTCATCGCGGCGCAGCGGTTCGCCGGGATCGATGGTGCTGCCGACACGGCCGTGGGTGCCCTCGAGCGCATCATGCGCGACGCGTTCACGCCGGAGACCGGCGTACTGCACCGCGTCGGCGATCCGGATACGGCCGTGCACGTCGATGACCATGCCCACATGCTGGTCGCGCTCATCGATGCATTCGAGCAGACGCAGAATCCAGTACTGCTCGAGCACGCGCTGTCCGTCGCGCGCGTACTGCGACGCCGGTTCCTCGATCCCGACACGGGTGCTCTGCGCGACCGGCCGCTCGATGAGGCGGGTGCCGTCGAGGCCCTCGAGCGCCCGTATTTCCCCATCGCCGACGCGCCATCTCCCTCCGGCAACGGCGCCGCTGCGCTCGGGCTGCTCCGCCTGCACGCGTACACCGGCGACATCGGCGCGGCCGCTGATGCACGCGGCATCCTCCGTGCGTTCGCCGGCTCCGCCGGCCGCCTCGGCAGCGCCGCCGCCACGTACATGAAAGCCCTCGCCTGGGACCTCCGCCCCAGGATGACCGTCGTCGTCGTCGAGGAGACCGGTGGGCCGATGTGGAAAACGGCCCTTCGCTCCGTCCATCCCCGCACGGTCGTCCGCCGATTCGAGCCGGGATTGAAGCGTCCGGACCAGGTCCGGACCCTGGCAAAGCGTCCGGACCAGGTCCGAGTCCAGGCCGCCGGCCTCCCGCCGGAACTGGCGGCCATGGTCACCGGCGACGCGCCCCGCGGATACGTCTGCACCGGCCGCACCTGCGCCGAGCCCGCAAGCGATGCGGTGACGCTGACCCAGCGGCTGCACGAGATTCGCAGCTGAATCGGCCAAGCGCGCGTCCCGCGTGATCCTGAGTTTCATGAACTCCTCACCTCGTGCGCTTTAGGCGCGTGCGTTTGACAGGCTGCTTCCGAAGTTACCCGCATACCGATGAAGCGGCCGTTTACAACCGGGTCGGTGCACGCCATTATTCCCGCCCGTTCAGCGCACCGGAAGGAGATCATGCCGTCACGTGAGGAAGCGCTCGGGCTGCTGGAGGAATGGGTCGAGAACCAGGGGCTGCGCAATCACATGCGGTCGGTCGAGGCCGCCGTTCGCTGGTACGCGCGGGCAGCCGGCGAGGATGAGGACATCTGGGGCCTGGCGGGCCTGCTCCACGACCTCGACTGGGAGAAGTATCCCGACGAGCATCCGCTGCGCGCGGTCGATGAGCTGCGCACCCGGGGCTATCCGGAGGTGGTACTGCACGCGATTCTCGCGCATCGAGGCGATTTCACCGGGACGCAGCCGGAAACGCCGCTCGATCGCACGCTCGTCGCGTGCGATGAGCTCACTGGTCTGATCACGGCGACCGCGCTCATGCGGCCGACGGGCATCGACGGTATGGCGCCGAAGTCGGTGAAGAAGAAGATGAAGGACGCGGCGTTCGCGCGCGGCGTCGATCGCGAGGACGTACGCAGAGGCGCGGACCTGATCGGCGTGGATCTCGACACTCACATCGGCAACGTCATCACTGCCATGCAGGAAATCGCCGACGAGCTCGGCCTCCGAAAGAGCCCTGCGCCGGAACAGTGACCGCGACAGCCCGAACTACCTGAAGTCGGCCGGCACGGTCCACGCAACATGCGCCTCCGCCGGTCCATCCGCTCGCGTACCTTGAGTTGACTGCGGCCGGCGGCGTGCGAAATCCTATCCAACTATTTCTGACACGAGGGCACAATGGAGCGTGCTGTGCCACACCTCCCGGCGGATGACCTCGGTGTAGCCAGGGACTTTTACGTTACGAAGCTCGGATTTCAGGTCCTGTTCGAGGCTTCACGCGACGGCAGGAGCGGCATTCTCGGACTGGCGCGAGGCACGATCCGACTCACCGTGGATAGTCCGATGGATGGACACGGGCGGAACGCTTGCGTCTCGCTGGAAGTCGAAGACGCGGACGCCTACTTCGAGGAGTGGAGCCCCAAAGTAGACGTGCTCCGCCCGCCCAGGAATGAGCCATGGGGCGCCCGGACGTTCGACTTGTTGGACCCTTTCGACAATACAATCTTCGTGATGGGTCCGACAAAGTAACCGCATCGCCCGACAGGAACTGAGGACGGTGATGGTACCGTGGGTCGCGCGAATTGGCGCACAGAGTCAAGCAGTAGTGCGCAGGAGTCCGGGGTGGTCTGGCATCGGTGCCGCTGGATCTACGGAGCCTGGAGATGTCATGCAGCGTAAGAGCGTTGAGCCCGTGAGCAATCGTATTGCAGTGCCTCGACGCATGGTTGTGAGGCTATCCTATCCCGTACTCGGTGCGCTGGTATTCCTCGCCGTGTCCGCAATTCACGGTGCTGCCATCTCCGACTACGACTCATGGCATCAGTCCGTCAGTGCGCTCGCTCTTGCTCCTCACGGCTGGATACAGATGGCCAACTTCTTCATGCTCGGCGCGAGTGTGCTGAGCACCGTCCCGACGTGGCGCCGGGTACTCGCCGACGGGAAGGGGGCCACCTGGTATCCAGCGCTGACGTTTGCGCTCGGTCTGAGCTTCCTGCTTGCGGGCTGCATTCCGCAGGATCCCGCTCCAGGCTATGATCCCGCGCGCCTGGCACTTGATCAACCCTCAGTGACCGGGTTGCTTCACCTCGCGGTAGCGGGAATCGCGGCTACGGCGTCCGTGGTGTTGATGTTGATCGTGGCTGCTCGGTTGTCCGGGGACACCCACTGGTCGGGATGGGCGACCTGCACGCGCGTCATCGCTCTACTTACCGTTGTGTGTGTCGCGATCTACGGCACATGGAGTGTCGAGCCCAACGGCCTGGCAGGTACCTTCGAGCGATTGGCGATCCTGCTTCCGGTCCTGTGGGGTGGCACCTTTCTGCATCGCCTGTGGGTTGGGCGTCCCTTCATGCATCACCCAGCCGCCGAATGATGGAGCCATCCGTGAAACACGAGACTGGCTGGTACACGCGCCCGGTCCTCTTCGTTGCCGATGTAAACCGTGCCCTTCGTTTCTACGTCGACATGCTCGGCTTCGAGAAGCGCTGGCATGAAGCCGACGGCGCAGGATCAGTCTGCCAGGTCAATCGCAGAGATTGCGAAATCATCCTCTGTGAGCACCCAACGCGCAGGGACAGGGCGCGCCTGTTCATCGAGCTGAATGTTCGCGAGCTCGCAGATCTTCGCCGTGAGCTCGCCGGGCGCTCCGTACCCAGCAAGGAGACCTGGTGGGGGTACGAAGCGATCCAGATCGACGATCCTGACGGCAATGAGCTGCTTTTTCCGACTGAAGGCAACAGCGATGCGACACTCGCGTGAGGCACGCGGACATCGTAGCGGGTGATGCGGGTTTGTCGACGCATTTGACGGCCTGTGCTACCCGCTCTACTCTCATGCGTCCGCTCCTCGAGACTGGGCAAGGTGACGCATGACGACGATGGCCAACGTTCTGATTCCACTTACCTGGCGCCGCACGCAGACCGCGCGGCTGCTGCTGGACGCGGCCCTGATTCTGGCCGGCAGCGCGCTGGTGGCACTGTCGGCGCGGGTGGCCATACCTCTGCCGTTTACGCCGGTCCCCGTTACCGCTCAGACGTTCGCCGTGCTGCTCGTCGGTGCGGTGCTGGGCAGCCGCCGCGGTGCGCTCGCGCTGGCAGCGTATCTGGCCGAGGGCGCGGCGGGGATGCCGGTGTTCTCGGGCGGTGGCTGCTGCGTCGCGTGGCTGGCCGGTCCGACGGCGGGCTACCTGTGGAGCTATCCGCTCGCGGCGTTCACAGTCGGCGCTCTGGCCGAACGCGGCTGGGACCGCTCGCCGGGTCGCGCCGGACTCGCCATGCTGGCCGGGAACGGGCTCATCTACGTCGTCGCGCTGCCGTGGCTGGCGACCTTCGTGGGCGCCGGGCAGGTCCTGGAGGCGGGGCTCCTCCCGTTCATTCCCGGCGACCTGCTCAAGGTGGCCCTCGCCGCCGCGGCGCTCCCCGCCGCGTGGGCGGTCGTGGGCAGGGAACGCCCGCCGCATGGTGCCGGCGGTGGCTGACACCGGGCGCCTGCGGATCCACGGCGTGAAGGTCGACGCCCACGGCCGCTGTGCACACTGGAACGGCCCGGGCGACGTGGTGGCGATCCGCTTGCGCTGCTGCGACCACTACTTCGCCTGCTACGACTGCCACCGGGCGCTCGCCGATCATCCCGCGGAGCGGTGGCCCCCCGCCGACTTCGCGCAGTCGGTCGTCCTGTGCGGCGTGTGCGGGGCCCGGCTCCCGATCGCCCGATACCTCGCCTCCAGCGCGCGCTGCCCGGTTTGCGACGTCGCCTTCAACCCCCGCTGCGTGCTGCACCATCACCTCTACTTCGACGTGCCGGCCGCGCTGGCCAGACCTCTCTCAGAGAGTCGTTAATGCCGGCAACATGTGAACGGCTCGCGGTTGCCCGTCACCACCCGGTCTGGCCCACCTCGATCTGGCTGTGAGCGGCGGCGCCGCGTCTCCCGTTTCGACCGCTCCGGTGTACGACCTCGCCACCTGGCGTGCCCGCGTCCCGCTACTCGCCCACGCCATCCCCATGAACCACTGCTCGCACGCGCCGCAACTCGACACCTCGCGTGCCGCGGCGGAGGCGTACCTGGACTCCTGGAACCGCCAGGGCATGGACTGGGAGGCGTGGGTGGCCGAGGTCGAAAGCGCGCGCGCGAGTTTCGCGCGGCTGATCGGCGCTGCGCCGGACGATGTCGCGGTGTGCGCGTCGGTGTCGCACGCGACGGCGCTGGTGGCGAGCGCGCTGGAGTTCGCGGGACATCGTCGGAAGGTGGTGGCGAGCGGCGCCGAGTTTCCTACCGTCGGCCACGTGTGGCTTGCGCACGAGCGGTTGGGTGCGCGCGTCGAGTGGGTGCCGGCGCATGCTGGCGTCGTACCGCTCGAAAGCTACGAAGCGGCGATCGATCACGAGACACTCATCGTGTCCGCCTGTCACGCGTACTATCAGAGCGGCTTTCGGCAGGACATTCGCGCGATCGCCGAGCGCGCACACGCGCATGGTGCGCTGATTTTTGTGGATGCTTACCAGTCGCTCGGCATTACCCAGGTGGACGTGGGGGCGCTGGAGGTGGATTTCCTGGTGGGAGGCTGCCTGAAGTTCCTGTTGGGCGTGCCGGGCATCGCCTTCCTGTACGTG
>Ga0299914_10002982_pt1 | contig 11840 bp, 9 predicted proteins | sample RVTome_10_FD_201361 | JGI IMG/M metagenome (GOLD analysis project Ga0299914, IMG submission 201361) | Soil microbial communities from uranium-contaminated site in the Upper Colorado River Basin, Wyoming, United States - RVT153D57 (version 2) ... | reverse complement strand
CTACAGCTATTTCGCCGGGATGTTCCTCGCTTCGCTGCCGGCGGTCTACCTGCTGATCGTGACGGAGCCGTATCGCTGGAAGCGGATCACGGCCTTCCTCGACCCGGAAAGCGATCCGCTGGGCGTCGGGCACCAGGTGCTGCAGTCGCGGATCGCCGTGGGCACGGGCGGGATCTTCGGCACGGGGCTGATGGCCGGCATGCAGAAGTTCTTCTACCTGCCGGAGCCGCACAACGACTTCATCTACGCGATCGCCGCCGAGGAGCTGGGGCTCGTCGGCGCCACGCTGATCGTCGCCTGTTTCGTCGTGATCACCTGGCGCGGGCTGCGGGCCGCCGCGCGGGCGCCGGATCGCTTCGGGGCGTTCCTCGCGATCGGCCTGACGACGATGATCGCCTTCCAGGCGCTGTTCAACATCAGCGTGGTTCTCGGGCTGCTGCCGACCAAGGGCATTCCGCTGCCGTTCGTCAGCGCCGGCGGATCGTCGCTGCTCATCAACATGATTGGCGTGGGGATGCTGCTGAACATCTCGCAGCAGGCCTGCGCGCCGCACGTGGCGGCAGCCGCCCCCGCGCCAGCGGATGCATGAAGCCGCTCCGCATCGTGATCGCCGGCGGCGGGACCGGCGGGCACCTCTACCCGGGGATTGCCGTGGCGCGCGAGCTGCGACGGCGGCGCCCGGACGCCGAGGTGACGTTCGCGGGCACGGCGGGCGGGATCGAGGCGCGGGTGATCCCGAGGGAGGGATTCACGCTGGATCTGCTCCGCAGCCGCGGGCTGAAGGGCATGTCGGCGGGCGCGCTGGTGCGCGGCCTCGCGCTGCTGCCGTTGAGCGGGCTCGACGCCTGGCGCATCCTCTCGCGGCGGCGCCCGGAGCTGGTGATCGGCGTGGGTGGCTACAGCTCGGGGCCGGTGGTCATGGCCGCGGCCGCGCGCGGCATCCCCACGCTGCTGCTGGAGCAGAACGCCGTGCCGGGCTTCACGAACCGGATCCTGGCCCACGTGGTCTCGGCCGCTGCGGTGTCGTTCGAGCCGACGCTGTCGTTCTTCGGGAAGAAGGGATTCGTGACGGGCAATCCGGTGCGGCCCGAGTTCTTCGAGCCGGCGACGCCCGCGCCCGCGGGCGGTCCGCACCGGCTGCTGATCTTCGGCGGCTCCCAGGGGGCGCACGCGATCAACGCGGCCATGGTGGAGGCGGGGCCGCGGCTGGCCGCGCGCCCAGGCGGCGTCGCGATCACGCACCAGACCGGAGAGCGCGATCTGGATTTCGTCAGGGACGGCTACCGGCGCGCGGGCATCGAGGCGCGCGTCGAGCCGTTCCTCTACGCCATGGACCGGGAGATGAGGAGCGCCGACCTGGTCGTCTGCCGCGCCGGCGCGACGACGCTCGCGGAGCTGACCGCGGCCGGCGTGCCCGCTCTGCTCGTCCCGCTGCCGACGGCGGCCGACGATCACCAGCGGAGGAACGCGGAGGCGCTGGCCGCCGGCGGGGCCGCGGAGCTGATGTCGCAGAAGGATCTGACGGGCGCGGCGCTCGCGGACCGGATCGCGGCCCTGCTCGCGGATGGCGAGGCGCGCCGCCGGATGTCGGATGCCGCCAGGCGCTTCGCGCGCGCCGACGCGAGCGCGGCGATCGCCGCCAGGGCGCTGCAGCTCGCCGGCGCCGCGGAAGGGGACTGATGCTCGGCAGGACGCGGCGGATCCATTTCGTCGGCATCGGGGGCATCGGCATGAGCGGCATCGCCGAGCTGCTCGTCAACCTCGGCTACGAGGTCAGCGGGTCCGATCTCAGGCCGTCGGACGTGACGCGGCGGCTCCATGACCTCGGGGTCCGCGTCGTCGAGGGACACGCCGCGCCGAACGTCGGCGCGGCCGACGTCGTGGTGGTGTCGTCGGCGATCCGGCGCGAGAATCCCGAAGTCGAGGCGGCGGTCGCACGGCGGATACCGGTCATCCCCCGCGCCGAGATGCTCGCGGAGCTGATGCGGCTCCGCTACGGGATCGCCGTCGCCGGCGCGCACGGCAAGACGACCACGACCTCGATGGTGGCGCTCGTCCTCGAGCGGGCCGGGCTCGATCCCACGGCGGTGATCGGCGGCCGGTTGAGCGCCTTCGGCAGCAACGCGCGGCTGGGTCGCGGAGAGCTGATGGTCGCCGAGGCCGACGAGAGCGACCGGTCGTTCCTGAAGCTCTCCCCGACGGTGGCGGTGATCACGAACCTCGATCGCGAGCACATGGAGAGCTACGAGAGCTGGGAACACCTCGAGCAGGCGTTCGTGGACTTCGCGAACAAGGTCCCGTTCTACGGCGCCGTCGTCGCCTGCGTGGACGACGAGGCCGTGCGGCGCATCCTGCCGCGCGTCACGCGGCGCGTGATCACGTACGGGTTCGGCGAGGACGTGGACGTGCGGGCCGAGGACGTCCGGCTCGAGGCCCTGGGCTCGCAGGCGAGGATTACGCTGGGCGGTTCGCCGGAGGGCTCGACCAGCGGGCCGCCGACCCCGCTCGGAGCTGGCCCGTCGACAGGGCTCGGGGCAGCCGCTCCGGCGAGGCTCAGGGCGGGCGATCTCCGGCTGCGCGTGCCGGGCCGGCACAACATACTGAACGCGCTGGCGGCGGTCGCTGTCGCCGGCGAGCTGGAGGTGCCGTTCGAGCGGACAGCGGCCGCGCTCGCGGAGTTCAGGGGCGCCGAGCGACGCTTCGAGCTGCGCGGCGAGGCGCGAGGCGTCATGGTCGTGGACGACTATGGACATCACCCGACGGAAATCGCCGCCGTCATCGACGCCGCCCGCGCCGGCATCGACCGCCGCGTCGTCGTCGTCTTCCAGCCGCACCGGTACACGCGTACGGCGCAGCTGCTGCCGGAGTTCGTGGAGGCGCTGAAGAAGGCCGATGCGGTCGTCCTGACCGACATCTATGCGGCCGGCGAGACGCCGATTCCGGGCGTGACGATCGAGACGATGGCCGTCCGCCTGGAGGAGGCGGCGCCCGGGCGCGTGCGGCTCGTCAAGCCTCTGGAGCAGGTGCCGGCGGCGGTCGCGGCGATCGCGCGTGCGGGCGACCTGGTCCTGACCATGGGGGCCGGATCGATCGGGACCCTGCCCGGGCGGATTCTCTCGGCGCTCGAAGGGCCGCCCGGCGGGCCGGAAGGGCGCTGGCCATGAGGGCCAGGACGGAGAAGAACTTCCGCCGCGCGAAGGTGAAGCCCGGGCGGCGCAAGTCCGGTCGCGCGTGGCTGTCGTGGCGGCTCGCGCGCATCGCGCTCGCCGTGGCGGTCGTCGCCTATGGCGCGTACCGCGGTTTCGCGCTCGTGCTCGACGCGACGGCGCTCCAGGTCACCACGCTGACCGTCCGTGGCAACATCCGGCTGTCGAAAGGGGAGGTGCAGCAGCTCGCGCACGGCCTCCGCGGCGCACACATCCTGACCGTCGATCTCGCGAAGCACCGGCAGGCGCTCCTCGGCTCGCCGTGGGTGGCCGACGCCGCGCTCCGGCGCGTCCTGCCGTCCACGATCGAGATCGGGATCGTCGAGCGGCGGCCGTTCGGAATCAGCCGGCTGGGGCCGCGGCTGTACCTCGTGGACCGGGAGGGCACCATCATCGACGAGTTCGGCCCGCAGTACGCCGAGTTCGACCTCCCGATCATCGATGGCCTGCTCCGGCGGCCCGGGAACGGGAAGCCCGCGATCGACCCGGCGCGGGCGCGGCTGGCGGCCCGGGTGATCGACTCGGTGGCGGCGAACGAGCGGCTCGCGCGCGTGCTCTCGCAGGTGGACGTCAGCGACGCGCGGAACGCCGTCGTGCTGCTGGAGAACGATCCGGCGCGGCTGTACCTCGGCGACGAGCGCTTCCGGGAGCGGCTCCAGGCGTACGTGGAAGTGGCCGACACGCTGCGCGAGCGGGCGGCGGCGGAGATCGATTACGTGGACCTCCGGTTCGGGCAGCGCGTCTTCATGAAGCCGCGGAGCCGATCGACCGGGACGGCGGGAAGGTCCGGCACGCGCCGGTAAAGTCGACCAGGGGGAACCAGTGGCACGCAGAGAGCGCTACGTCGTCGGGCTGGATGTCGGCACCTCCAAGGTCTCGGCGATCGTCGGCGAAACGACCGACGACGGGGGGCTGGACATCATCGGCATCGGGCTCGCGGACTCGCGCGGGATCAGACGCGGGGTCGTCGTCAACCTCGAGGCGGCGGTCGAATCGATCAAGAAGGCCATCGACGAGGCCGAGCTGACGGCCGGCGTCGAGATCGATTCGGTGCACCTGGGCCTCTCCGGGGCGCACGTCAAGGCCTTCAACAGCCGGGGCGTGGTCGCCGTCGCCGGCAAGAACCGCGAGATCACCCGCGAGGACGTGCGGCGCGCGATCGACGCCGCCAAGGCGGTCGCCCTGCCGAGCGGGCGGGAGATCCTCCACGTGCTGCCGCAGGACTTCGTCGTGGACGAGCAGGACGGGATTGGCGCGCCCGTCGGCATGACCGGCGCCCGGCTCGAGGTGAACGTTCACGTCGTGACCGGCAGCGCCACGTCCACCCAGAACATCGTGGCGTGCGTGAACCGCGCGGGCGTCGCCGTGCTCGACACGGTGCTCGAGCAGCTGGCCGCCAGCGAGTCGGTGCTCACGCAGGACGAGAAGGAGCTCGGCGTGGCGCTCGTGGACATCGGCGGCGGGACGACCGACTTCGCAATCTTCGAGCGCGGCAGCCTCTGGCACACCGGCGTCGTGGCGGTCGGCGGCGATCACTTCACGAACGACATCGCGGTCGGGCTCCGCACGCCGATTCCGGACGCGGAAAAGATCAAGCGCCGCTGCGGCTGCGCGCTGTCGGCCATGGTGGACGAGGACGAGACGATGGAAGTGGCCAGCGTCGGCGGCCGGAAGCCGCGCGTGATGGCCCGGCGCATCCTCTCCGAGATCCTTCAGCCGCGCGCCGAGGAGATCTTTCATCTGCTCTGGGATGAAATCCGCCGCGCGGGCTTCGAAAAATCCCTGAACTCGGGTATCGTCCTTACCGGCGGCGGCGCCATGCTCGAGGGCCTGGCGGAGATCGCCGAACAGATTTTCGACCTCCCCATCCGGCGCGGCTGCCCTGCGGGTGTGGGGGGTCTGGCCGATCACGTCAACAGTCCAGCGTTCGCGACGGCCGTCGGGCTCGTGATGTACGCGCACCGCAACCAGGCGGCCGAGCCCGCGCGTCCGGTCGGCGCCGGCCCGTTCGGCCGGGTGGCCGGACGGCTGCGCACGCTGTTCAGGGAATTTCTCTAGCGAGGCTCCGCCTCAGGGCCGGCGAGCGGCTCGGCCTCGCTAAATGGCATTGTTTGATACCGCCGCGCGGACGCGCGGCGAGGGGCGACGGGATTGACTCGCGGGCGCCGGGCCCGCGCCGGGAATCACCACGACGCCGCCGGAGGGCGGCAGCAGGACAGGGGGAACGGAATGGCTGATAAGCGAAACAGGACCTTCGGGGACATCGACGGGTCCGCGCTGCGGCTGAAACTCGACGAGGAGGTTCGCGCGGGCGCGCGCATCAAGGTCATCGGCGTGGGCGGGGGCGGCAGCAACGCCGTCAACCGGATGGTCGCCGCCGGGCTCGACGGCGTCGAGTTCATGGTGGCCAACACCGACCTGCAGGCGCTCCAGCTCAACGCGGCGCCCGTCAAGCTGCAGATCGGCGCGAAGCTGACGAAGGGCCTCGGCGCCGGGGCCGACCCGAACATCGGCCGCCAGGCCGCGCTCGAGGACACCGAGAAGCTCATCGAGGCGCTCGACGGCGCCGACATGGTGTTCGTCACCACCGGCCTCGGCGGCGGCACGGGCACCGGCGCGGCGCCGGTCATCGCCAGCCTCGCCAGCGAGCTGGGCGCCCTCACCATCGCGGTCGTGACCAAGCCGTTCCGCTTCGAGGGCAAGAAACGGCAGTCCCAGGCCGATCGGGGTCTCGACGAGCTCCGGCAGTCGGTCGACACCGTCATCACGATCCCCAACGAGCGCCTCCTCGCGACGATCGCCCGCTCGACGTCGCTCAACGACGCCTTCACGTCGGCCGACGACGTGCTGCGGCAGGCGATTCAGGGAATCTCGGACCTCATCCTGGTGCCGGGCATGATCAATCTCGATTTCGCGGACGTCAAGACGATCATGTCCGGCATGGGCCTCGCCATCATGGGCACGGGCCTCGCCGAGGGGGAGAGCCGCGCGATGATGGCCGCCAACGCGGCGATCTCCAGCCCGCTGCTGGAGGACGCGTCGGTCAAGGGCGCGCGCGGCGTGATCATCAACGTCACGGGCGGCTCGGACCTCTCGCTGGTCGAGGTCAGCGAGGCCTCCGCCATCATTCAGGAGGCCGCCGACGAGGAGGCCAACATCATCTTCGGCGCCGTCGTCGATCCGACGATGGATGGGCGCGTGAAGATCACGGTAATCGCGACCGGCTTCGACCGGCCCACGGCGTCCGCGTCGCGATCCGCGCAGACGCCGGTCGATCTGACGTCGTACACCTCCTGGAAGCAGGAAGAGAAGGTCGCCGCCGCCGGCGGCGGCAGCGCGCGGATGAGCTTCACGCGCCGTCCCGCGCTCGACCTGCCCCTCGCGCCGGCGCGCGCGGCCTCGGACGACGCAGGCGCATCGCCCGGCGCGGAGTTCGAGCCAGTGTCGCCGCTCGACGTTCCGGCGTTCCTGCGAAGGCAGAACGAGAGCTGACACTCCCGCAGCACGTGGCCCGGCAGTTCGTGGCCGGTGACTCTCGTCGAGGTCAGCCGGACGCTTCGTGTTCGGGCTGCCGCAGAGGCAGCCCGAGCGGCCCCTCGTGGTCCGTTCTCCGGATCCGCGCGTGATAGACTGAGTAGATCCACGGCACGCGCGACCGCCTCCGCCTGAGCGGAATGCGCCGGACGACGCCGTGGCGCTCTACCAGGGGCGGACGGGAGGTCCGGCCGCACCCGTTGCCTCCCGAGCTCCCCGCAGGAACATCGGGGCGGGGTTCGCCGCGACGCGCCGCCTTCGCCTGCGCCTCGTCCGTCGGCCCGTTCGACCGTGCCGTCAGGTTCGCGGCCGTCATTGTCATCGATGAAGCACTGGGAACACCGCGCGCGCGCGCGGGAGATCCTCTCCCGTGAAGTCGGCTACGTGCAGAAGCCGCACGGCGGACGTCTGCGCGTCGCCCTCGCGTTTCCCAACACGTACTTCGTCGGCATGTCCAGCCTGGGCTTCCAGACGGTGTACCGGCTCTTCAACGACATCGAGGACGTGGTCTGCGAGCGGGTGTTCCTGCCGCCGAAGCAGGAGCTGCGGGCGCAGCTCGCGTCGGGCGCGCCGCTCCTGACGCTCGAATCGCAGACGCCCGTCGCCGGCTTCGACGTGCTCGCCTTCTCCGTGTCCTTCGAGTGGGACTACACGAACATCGTGTCGATGCTGCGCCTGGCCGGGCTTCCCCCGCGCGCGGCCGACCGCTCCCCCCGCCACCCGCTCGTGGTCGTCGGCGGGGCCGTGACGTTCGTGAACCCGGAGCCGCTCGCGCCGTTCGCCGACGTGATCGCCGCGGGCGAAGGCGAGGTGCTGATTCCGGACCTCATGGACGCGCTCCGCGAAGGGCGCGAGCGCGACGGGCTGCTGCCGCGTCTCGCGGCGAAGCGGGGGTTCTACGTGCCCTCGCTCTACAGCGTCCACTACGAACCGGACGGCCGGATCGCCGGGTTCGAGCCGGCGGCCGGGAGCGGCGCGCCCCCGGTGGTGAAGAAGGCCGCGGTGAAGAGCGCCGAGCGCCTCGATCCGCCGGCGACCTCGATCTTCACGCCCGACACCGAGTTCGGGTCCCGCTTCCTCGTCGAGGTCGTCCGGGGCTGCGCGAATCTCTGCCGCTTCTGCTGGGCCGGCTACAACTACCTGCCGGTCCGCGCGTTTCCCGCCGACCGCATCCTCGAGCTCGCGGCTGGCGCGAGGCGGCACTCCAGCCGCGCGGGTCTCGTCTCGATCGCTCTCTGCGACCACCCGGAAATCGAGCGGCTGCTGAAGGGGCTGCTCGAGATGGGCTATTCGATCAGCCCCGCCTCGCTGCGCCTGGACGACCTCACCGATCCGATCGTCCGGCTCCTCCGGGAGAGCGGAGAGCGGTCGATCACGATTGCCCCGGAGGCCGGCTCCGATCGGCTGCGCCGCGTGATCAACAAGACGGTGACAGACGACGAGATTCTCAGGGCGGCCGAGGTGATCTTCTCGAACGGGATCGAGAACCTGAAGCTGTACTACATGATCGGCCTCCCGACGGAAACGGAGGACGACCTGACGGCGATTCGCGATCTGACGGTGCAGATGCGCGAGATCATGATCCGCCACGCCCGCCCCCGCGGCCACCTCGGCCGCATCGTCGGCAGCGTGAACCCGCTGATTCCGAAGCCGGGCACGGCCTATCAGTGGCTGCCCATGGAGGATCCGGCCGCAACCGAGCGGAAAGCCCGTACGCTGCGCCGGCTGCTGGCCGGAATCGACAACGTCTACTTCAACATCAAGTCCGAACGGCATTCCTATTACCAGGCGCTCCTCTCGCTCGGCGACCGCCGCGTCGCCGATACCATCGAAGCCGCCGAACGCAACGGCGGCCAGTGGCGCGCCGCCGTCGCCGAAACGGGGCTCGACGCGGACTTCTACATCTTCCGCGACCGCTCGGCTGACGCCGTGCTGCCGTGGGACATCATCGACGGCGGCATGAAGGCGTCGTTCTTCCGGTCGGAGTTCCAGAAGGGGCTCCGCGAGGAGTGGACGCTGCCGCCGAAACGCCAGCGCGAGAACATCAGGCTCATGCCCGTACTGGACTAGCCCGCCAGGCGCGGACCGTCCTGCCCCGGGCCTGGTCCGCCGGAGGTCGCGAGCCGCCGCGTCAGGACGGGACGGCTTCTTCGGCTTCGTGCTCGGCGTAGGCCTGGAGCACCAGATCGCGAACCCGGTCCTGCGCCGTCGCGTTGGCGACCGGACGCAGCAGCGCGAAGCTGCGGCGCTCGCCGTTGACGGAGTACTGCCGGGCGGGGAAGGTGACGTTCCTGCCGCCGCCGGTTCTCCGTTCCCACACCGAGAAGCCAATGAGCTTCAAGCCCTCGAGCGGCCCGCTGTCGAAGTGCAGCTCGGCATCGGCCAGCTTTCCGGGCGGATTGCCCTTGTCGTTCCTGATGATCTTGATCGTCATGGCACCGGCTCCTTGTCTCGACGCGGGTCGGCCTCGCGCCCGCGAACCGGGCGACCCGCCTGTCACGCGGAACCCGTTCCGACTTCGTGAGCCGGGTTCCGCGAGCGTTCACGCGCCGGAAGGAGCAACGAGGCTGCCGCGGCCGCCGCGCGCATCGTTGTCGCCGCAACCCGGAGTGCCGTCGTGACTTGAGGAAGACGCCGGGGCGTGTCCGGCGAGGGCGTGGGGGCGCTGGAGGCTCCAGCCGCGAACTCCGGTTGCCGGTTGCCGTGGATGCGGCTGCCCGGGACGTGCGGATCCGCTGGCCAGCCCGCTGTCCGAACGCGTCAACCCACGCTGACACGAACGTCCGCTCCTGTTGCGCCTATGCTCGCCGGGCGAGCGGCCACCGGGGACTTCGGCCGTACCAGCGCGGGGACCACGGACCACGGACCACGGGCCACGGACCACGGGCCACGGACCACGGGCCACGGACCACGGGCCACGGACCACGGGCTACGGACCACGGCCTACGGACCACGGGCTACGGACCACGGGCTACGGCGAGCGAAGCTCCCCCAGCAACATCACCTGCGCCAGGGCGAGCGTTTCGGAATGCGTAATCGTGAGGAGCGAGGAGCGGACGTTCATGGCGGCGGCGCGCCTCTCCGCCCCGCCGTGGAACTGCAGCCGCGGAGGCCCGCCGCCGCGCACGACCTCGATGTCCTTCCACAGGACGCCGCGTGAGTGGCCGGTGCCGAGCGCTTTCATGGCGGCTTCCTTGGCGGCGAAGCGCCCGGCGAGGTGCGGCACCGGGTTCCGGCGGCGCATACAATAGGCGATCTCCCCGTCGGTGAACACGCGGCGGAGGAAGCGCTCGCCGTAGCGGTCGTAAGTGTCCTTCACGCGCGGGATGTCGGTCGCGTCGAGCCCGATGCCAACTATGGTCATGCCGGATCCCCAGCCTAATCCCGCTTTCGAGTGGACGCAAGCGCCGTGGGGCGCGGCGCTTCGCTCGGTGCCGCTGGCCGACGCGGCTCCGCACCTGTTCACGATCGGCAACCTGCGCCTGCGGGACGACCCCGCGGACTGGAACGCCGTTGCATCGGAGATCGGTGTCGCGCCCGGCAACCTGCGGCTGCTCCGTCAGGTCCATGGCGCGTCGGTTGCCGTGGCGCGCCGCGGCGGAGCGTCCTGCTGGGGCGCTCCCGAAGCGGATATCGCGATCAGCGACGATCCCTGCGTCGCGATAGGCGTGCAGGTGGCCGACTGCGCGCCGATCCTGCTCGCGGACCGCCGGCTCGGCGTGGTGGGCGCGGCGCATGCGGGCTGGCGCGGCACCGCGCAGTGCGCCGCCGCCGTCGCGGTGGACGGTATGCGGCGGGAGTTCGGCTCATCCCCCTTCGACGTCATCGCCGCCATCGGACCGTGCCTGGGCCAGTGCTGCGGCGAGGTGGGGGAGGAGGTCGCCGACGCGTTCCGGCGGGCGGGCCACCCGGAGCCGGCGCTGTCCCGATGGTTCTCGCCGGGCCCGCGGGGCCGCCCGATGCTGGATCTGCCGGGCGCCAATGCGGATCAGCTCCACGAGGCGGGGGTTCCGCGCGCGCAGATTCATGTCGCGGGCTTGTGCACGCGGACGCACGCCGGGCTGATGCACTCGTATCGAGCGAGCGGCGCGCAGGCCGGCCGGATGGCCGGGATCATCCGCGCCGCCGGCGCCGCATCCCGATCGTCCACCTGAACGCGCAGCCGTCGAATCGCGATCCGACCACGACCGAGATGCGCGCCGACCCGCCTTCGCGACGACAGACCGTCCTGCGAGCCGCACCAGCGGTGCTTGCCGGAGCCGCGGGAGTCTACACGGCGGTGCTCGCCGTGTGCTACCTGCTGGGGGCGGCGGGCATCGAGCGCCACAACGTCGAGGCCGCCGGATACTGGTTCGCGGCTCTCGGTCTGCTGGCGCTCGGCGTCGGGCGCCCGCGGCGGACAGATCCGGTTTCCCGGTCCGTCCGCGAAGAGCTACCCGATCTCAACCCGCGCCCCGGTGGCATCATCACGGCCGCCGCGGGGGTGACGGCGATCCTCTACGGCCCGGCCATCCCGCTGGGACTCTTCTCGGACGACTTCGTCCTCGTGGAACGTGCACTCGACGGTTCGGCCTTCGCGTTTGGCGCGTGGGAGTACTTCCGCCCGATCCCGCTGGCCGTCTGGGCGGCCCTGATGCGGTTCGAGGGCATCGCTCCGCCGGTACTCCACCTGCTCAACCTGCTTCAGCATGCAGCCAACGGCGTGCTGATCGCCCTGCTCGCACGGCGGCTCGGGCTTCGCCGGGAAACCGGGCTTGCGGCGATGGCGCTCGCGCTGACGTTTCCGGCGGCGGTGGAAACCGTCGCGTGGCCCTCCGGCACCTTCGACCTCTGGCTGGTGACAGCGGCTCTGGCCGGCTCGCTCGTCGTGCTGAGCGACAGGTCCACGGCCGGGCGCGCCGGGGGCCTGTCGATTGCCACCATCGCCGCCCTGCTCTCGAAGGAAACGGCGGTGGTGCTTCCCGCTGTCTGGTGGGTGGTGGCGTGGGCCGGGCGCCGGCCCGCACGGCCCACGGCGCTCGCGCTCCTCGCGCCGTTCGCGCTGGCCGCCGGGTTCGCCGCGTGGCGCCTTCAGCAGGGCATCCCGACCGAGTACGCGGA
>Ga0299914_10002981_pt1 | contig 11840 bp, 11 predicted proteins | sample RVTome_10_FD_201361 | JGI IMG/M metagenome (GOLD analysis project Ga0299914, IMG submission 201361) | Soil microbial communities from uranium-contaminated site in the Upper Colorado River Basin, Wyoming, United States - RVT153D57 (version 2) ... | reverse complement strand
TAGGCCTCTTGGTCGGCTGCCTGCGCCTGTGCGTAGTCCCGAATGGGCGCCGCGCTGAAGGACAACCCGACGAGTGTCCCGACGCGGGTCACCTGGGCCGTCGGCACGACCGCGCGGAGGCCGTCGGCGAGCCGGGTCGCGGTTCGCTCGAGTTGCTGGTAGGCGCCCGCCTCGAGCTCGGCGAGCACCGCGAGCCCGGCCGCGGTCGCGAGCGGGTTCCCCGCGAGCGTGCCCGCCTGGTACACGTCGCCGAGGGGCGCGAGGTGCTCCATCAGCTCGAGTCGTCCGCCGACGGCTGCGAGTGGGAGACCGCCACCGATGACCTTGCCGAAGAGGCTGAGGTCGGGTGTCACCTCGGCGCGCGCCTGCATGCCGCCGGGGCCGACACGAAATCCCGTGACCACCTCGTCGAAGATGAGCACCGCCCCGTGCTCGTCGCAGAGGCGCCGCAGGCCGGCCAGGAACCCTTCGGCCGGTGCGACGAGACCCATGTTCGCCGCCGCCGGCTCCACGAGCACGGCCGCGATCTCCGTCCCGAAGCGCTCGAACGCGTCCTTGACCGCGACGTCGTCGTTGTAGGGAACCACGACCGTGTCGGAGACCGCGCCGTCGGTCACGCCGGCGGACCCGGGGGACCCGAGCGTCGCGACGCCGCTCCCGGCCGCGACGAGGAGCGCGTCGACATGACCGTGGTAGCAACCCGCGAACTTCAGGACCTTGTCGCGACCGGTCGCACCCCGCGCCAGTCGCACGGCCGTCATCGCCGCTTCGGTACCCGACGACACGAAACGAACCTTCGCGGTACTCGGAACGCGCTCACAGATGGCCTCCGCGAGCTCGACTTCGCGCCGTGTCGGCGCGCCGAACGAGGTTCCGTCGGCGGCCGCACGCTGCACTGCCTCGACGACACGTGGATGGGCATGGCCGAGGATCGACGCACCCCACGACTGCACGTAGTCGCACAGTCGCCGGCCGTCCTCCGTCTCGAGGAACGCACCCTCGCCGCGACGCACGAAGAACGGCTCGCCGCCGACCGCGGCGAACGACCGGACCGGCGAGCTCACCCCGCCAGGGATCCGCGCACGGGCGCGCGCGAGCAGTTCGTCGGTCACCCGCGTAGGCGCTCGGCGACCTCGCGCGCGAGGTAAGTGAGCACGAAATCGGCGCCGGCGCGCTTGATGGCGAGCAGGTGCTCCGATGCGACCGCGTCGCCGTCGAGCCAGCCTTGCGCGGCGGCGGCTTTGAGCATGGCGTACTCGCCGCTCACGTGGAACGCTCCCACCGGGAGCTCGGTCGCGTCTCGAACCGACGCGATCACGTCCAGGTAGGCGAGCGCGGGCTTGACCATCACCAGGTCGGCGCCCTCGATCGCGTCGAGGGCGGTCTCGAGGATCGCTTCACGACCGTTCGCCGGGTCCATCTGGTACGCGCGTCGGTCACCGAAGCTCGGGGCGCATTCCGCCGCGTCTCGGAACGGCCCGTAGAGCGCCGAGGCGTACTTCGCCGAGTACGCGAGGATCGCCGTGTCGGCCTGTCCCGCGTCGTCGAGCGCAGCCCGGATGGCTCCGACTTGGCCGTCCATCATCCCGCTCGGAGCGATCACGTCGGCTCCCGCGTCGGCCTGCGCGACGGCGATGCTCGCGTAGCGCTCGAGGGTGGCGTCGTTGTCGACTTCACCCGTACTGGTGAGCACTCCACAGTGACCGTGGTCGGTGTACTCGTCGAGGCAGTCGTCGGTGATCAACACCATCGAGTCGCCGACCTCGTCGCGGATTGCCCGCAACGCGACGGGGACGACGCCGTCGGGATCGTCGGCGGCGCTGCCGAGCGGATCCTTGGTCGCGGGGACACCGAAGAGGATGAGCGCGGGGACACCCAGGTCGGCAAGCGCTCGCGCCTCCTTGCGGAGGCTCTCGAGCGTGTGCTGGGCGACCCCGGGCATCGACGCCACCGGCTCCGGGGAATCGAGGCCCTCCTTCACGAAGAGCGGGGCGACGAGGTCGTCGACCGACACCCGGGCCTCGGCGGTCAGGCGCCGAAGGGATGGCGTACGGCGGAGCCGCCGCGGGCGCTGCTCGGGGAATCCCACGCGCTTCAGGCTACTGCCGAGAAGACGGGTCTCACCCGCTGACTGGGACATGGCATCGCGACTCGCTACTCCTTGGTGAGCGAACGCAACAGCGCGTCGATCAGACCGTCGATGGTGGACGTCGCGGCCTCGGCGTCGACGCGCAGACCACGCGAGCGAGCCGCGTCGGATGTCACGGGGCCGATCGAGACCACGATCGGCTGGGGATCGGGCGCTTCTCCGAGGAGGTCGACGAGGTTGTGCACGGTCGACGACGAGGTGAACGTGATCGCGTCGACGTCGCCGGCGTGGACGCGCGCGAGCGCTGCGGGGTCTGGCTGGCCCAGTGCCGTCCGGTACACCGCGAGCACGGTGATGTCGTAGCCCCGCTCCCCCAACCCGGCGGGTAGCGCGTCGCGCGCCTGCTCGGCGCGCGCGACGAGCACGCGCTCGTCAGCGACGATCGGGTCGGGAAACGCCTCGACGAGGGCCTCGGCGACGAATCGCGCCGGAACGACGTCGGCGCTGATGCCGTGACGAACGAGCGCGTCGGCAGTCCCCGGACCGATGGCCGCGACCCGCAGGCGGCCCAGCGAACGGGCATCACGACCGGACGCCTGGAGAGCGGCGAAGAACGCGGCGACCCCGTTGGCGGACGTGAACGCGACCCAGCCGAACGCTGCGAGCTCGGGGATCTCGACAGGGAGCGCCTCGATCGTGATGCTCGGGAGCTCCACGACGTCGGCTCCGAGCTCCTCGAGGCGGCGGCGGAGGCCGCTCGCCTGCTCGCGCGCGCGTGTGACGACGATTCGGCGACCGAACAGTGGCCGACGCTCGAACCAGGCGAGGTCGAGCCCGGCGACGGCCCCGACCACGATCGCCGCCGGGGGGGTGCAGCCGGCCGCGTCGAGCAACCCGAGGGTCGTGCGCAGGGTTTGCTGGTCGGGCCGTGTCCCGTGGCGGATCACGGCCGCCGGGGTCTCGGGGGCGAGCCCTCCCGCCTGGAGCCGTTCGGCGATCTCGCCGACCCGGCCGGCGCCCATGAGGACGACCAGCGTGCCCCCGGCACGGGCCAGCGCCTCCCAATCGACCTCGGTACGGCCCTTCGCCGGGTCCTCGTGCCCGGTGACCACCGTGACGTGGGTCGCGAGCCCCCGATGGGTAACCGGGATACCCGCGTACGCCAGTGCGCCGATCGCGCTCGTCACACCCGGGACGATCTCGAACGGAATCCCCGCCGCCGCGAGGGCCTCGGCCTCTTCGCCACCCCGACCGAAGACGAACGGATCGCCACCCTTCAGCCGCACCACGGTCTCGCCGCGCCGCCCACGCTCCACGAGCAGCGCGTTGATCTCGTCCTGCGTGCGCTCGACCCGGCCCGGGGCCTTCCCCGCGGGAACGCGTTCGGCGCCCTCCGGGGCGAGGTCGAGCAGCCCGGCCGGCGCGAGGCGGTCGTAGACCACGCAGTCGGCCCGGCGCAGGAGCTCGGCGCCGCGGACGGTGAGCAGCCCGGCATCACCGGGCCCGGCGCCGACGAGGTAGACCGTCATGCGTCCTCCAGGAGAAGGCGGCCGCCGGCCTCGTCGAGCAGCCGACGGGCCGCCTCGATGCCGAGCGCGCGCGCGTCGCGTCCCCGGGCACCGGCGCGCAGCACGATCCGTCCGTCCAGGGAGGCGAGCAGCACCTCGATCACGATCTCTTCGCCGTCGACACGGGCCAGCGCCGCGCACGGCAGGTCGCATCCGCCCCCGAGCGACTCGAGGAACGCGCGCTCGGCGACGACTGCACGGTGCGCATCGGGATCGTCGATCGCCTCGAGCGCGGCACGGACGGTGGCGTCACCGGTCCGGCACTCGACGGCGAGCGCGCCCTGACCCACCTGGGGCAGCACGACGTGCGGGTCGAGCACCTCGGCGACCCGGCCCGAGAGCCCGAGCCGATCGAGCGCCGCGAGCGCGACGACGACCGCATCGAAGCCGGCCGCCTTCTCCAGGCGGGTCGCGATGTTGCCTCGGAGCGAGCCGAACCCGAGGTCCGGGCGAAAGGCCGCGAGCTGGGCGCGCCGACGGACGGAGTCGGAACCGATCCGGCCTCCGCTGGGGATCTCGTCGAGCGCGGCGCCGACGAGCGCGTCGTGCGGGTCGGCGCGCTCCGGGACCGAGGCGAGGTCCAATCCGTCGACGGTCACTGCCGGAAGATCCTTCGCAGAGTGCACGGCGAGGTCGGCCCGACCGTCGAGGACGGCGGCCTGCACCTCCTTGACGAAGACGCCGGTCCCGCCCATCTCGTGGAGCGGGACGTCGGCGCGCTCGTCGCCGGTCGTCGAGACGATCACCAGCTCGGTCGGGATCCCGAGGCGATCGGCCACGCGCCGGGCCTGCCATCGCGCCAGCTCGCTCCCCCGCGTCGCGACCCGCAAGCTCACTTCCCGCTCATGGAGCGGAGTCGTCGACCTCGAGATCGAACAGGGCGGCGAGCGCCTCGGCGAACAGCTCGCCGCGCGCCGTGCCGGCCGCGTCCTTCACCCGGATCGTTGGCTCGTGGAGCAACTTGTTGACCAGACCCTGGGTCAGGGACTCCACCGCGGCGCGGGTCTTGGGATCCAGGTCGACGAGCCGGGCCCGGAAGCGCTCGAGCTCTTCGAGGCGAGTCCGCTCGGCGCGTTCTCGCAGCGCGGCGATGAGGGGAGCGACCTCTCGCGCCAGGCGCTCGAGCCGGAAGCGGTCGAGCTCGCGGGTGATGATGTCGCGAACCCGGCCGACCTCCTGGCGTCGCAGCTCGATGGACTGCTCGGCGAAGGCCTTGAGGTCGTCCATGTCCAGGAGCATCACGCCGAACACCTGGCCGACGCCTGGGTCGACGTCGCGAGGAACCGCGACGTCGACGATGAGCAACGCGCGATCGCCGCGGCGGCTCATGATCGCCTCGACGTCGGCCCGTTCGAGCAAGACCTCGGAGGACCCCGTCGACGACAGGAGCACGTCGGCGTCGGCCAGCATCTCCGGCAGCTCGTCGAGCGCGGCGGCGACGCCCCCGACGCGGGCCGCGAGAGTGGCGGCACGTGCGCGGGTGCGGTTGACGACCTGGATGTCGGCGACGCCTGCACCCGCGAGCGCGACCGCCATGCCTTCTCCGAGCTCGCCGGCACCCACGACGAGCACACGACGCGACGTCAGCGACCCGAGCCGCTCGGCGGCCAGCGCGACCGCGGCCGACGACACCGACGTGGCGTGACGACCGATCGCGGTCTCGGCCCGGGCTCGCTTCCCGACCTCGATCGCGTGTTGGAACACGCGCGAGAGCATCGGGCCCGCGGCGCCCTCCTGCTGGGCGACGCGCCATGCTTCCTTCACCTGCCCGAGGATCTCGCCCTCACCCACGATCATCGAGTCGATCCCGGCCGCCACTCCGAACAGGTGCGACACCGCGGCTTCGTCGTAGTAGGTGTAGAGCTGGCTCGCGAACTCCTCGGGATCGATGTCGGAGAGATCGGAGAGGAAATCGTTGGCCGCCTGCACCGCAGGGTGGAAACGCGTGCAGTGCGCGTAGATCTCGGTTCGGTTGCAGGTGGAGAGGAGCACGACCTCGGCGAGGTTCTCGTCACCGGCCAGGCCGTGCAGCGCCTTCGGCAGCTGCGCGGGGGGCACCGCCATCCGTTCGAGGAGGTCGACCGGGACCGTGCGGTGGTTGAGCCCTACGACGACGAGAGACACGTGCGCAACAGCTCCTTGGCTTCGTCGACCCGGCCGTCTCGGATCAGGTCGAGCATGCCGGACTCGATCGCCCCTCGCCAGTCGGCCTCCTCCGTCGGTCGCCCCTCGGCCCGCATCGATGCCCGGGCTTCCGACAGGGTCTCCAACAGGACCTGCCACTCGGGGCCCATCTCCTCCTGGACGTGCTCGCGCAGCCACGCCGCGAGCGCGGGACTCCGGCCACCGGTGCCGATGGTGACGACGAGGTCGCCCTGACGCACGACGGACATGAGCGTGAACGAGCAGTTGGCAGGGTCGTCGGCGGCGTTCACCCAGATCCGCCGTTCCTCGCCTGCCTCGTAGACCGCGCGATTCACCTCGGGGTCGTCGGTGGCCGCGGTCGCGAGCCACGCGTCGTCGAGGTCACCGGGTTGGAATGCACGCTCGACGAGCGTGACGCGGTCGTCGTCGGCCCACGCTCGGATGTCGGCGGTGACGCGCGGCGCGACGACGTGGACATCGGCGCCGGCGTGGGCCAAGCCGTCGATCTTGCGGGCCGCGACGTGACCACCGCCGACCACCACGCATCGGCGGCCGGCAACCAAGAGGTTCACCGGGAATCCACCGAGACCGGCTCGGCTCCTCGGCCGGCTCATCGACTCGGGCTCGTCGATCGACGACGCGCGCCGTTGGGATTCGGCACCTGACGCTGTTGATAGAAGGAGAGAATCTGGAGCTCGATCGCGAGATCGACCTTCCGCAGCAGCACGTCCCCGGGGACGGTCACGACGGCAGGGGCGAAGTTGAGGATCGACGCGACCCCCGCGTCGACGAGACGGTCGGCGACCTCCTGGGCGGCGGTGGCGGGGGTCGCGATGATGCCGATCGCGATGTCTCGATCGGCCACGATCCGCGGCAACTCGGCGATCGCCTCGACCTCGAGGTCGCCGAGGCGGGTGCCGACCTTCTCGGGATCGGCGTCGACCAGGGCGACGATCCGGAACCCGCGGGCGCCGAACCCTCGGTAGTTGGCGAGCGCGTGCCCGAGGTTCCCCACCCCGACGATGACGACGGGCCAGTCCTCGGTCAGGCCCAGCTCGCGCGAGATCTGGAGGAGCAGGAACTCCACGTCGTAGCCGACGCCTCGAGTTCCGTACGACCCCAGGTAGGAGAGATCCTTGCGCACCTTGGCGGCGTTGACGCCGGCGAGCGTCGCCAGGCGCTCGGAGGAGACCGTGCCGACCGATTCGTCGGCGGTCTCGAGCAACGCCCGGTAGTACAGCGGCAGCCGGGCGACGGTGGCTTCGGGAATCCGCCGATCGGTCGTGTGCGCTCCCTCGACGGCCCGGCTCATCCGGGCGTTCTCCCCAGGCTAGAAGCTTGTGCACAAGATCACAAAGTCGCGCTGGGGGTGGCCGGCCCCTCGTCGCGCAGCTCGCGCCGCAGCACCTTGCCCACGGCGGTGCGCGGCAGCGCCTCGACGAGCTCCACTCGGGACGGGCACTTGTATCGCGCGAGCTGGCCCGCGACCGCCGACCGCAGCTCGTCGGGATCGGGGGTCGTGCCCGGAGCGGGCACGACGTAGGCGACCACGCTCTCCCCGGTCCGTTCGTGCGGCTCGCCGACGACCGCGGCGTCGACCACATGTGGGTGCTGTCGCAGCGCGTCCTCGACCTCCGCGGGGTAGACGTTGAACCCGGAGACGATGATCACGTCCTTGGTCCGGTCGACGAGGCTCAGGACGCCCTCCACGTCCGCGACCGCGACGTCGCCGGTGCGCAGCCAACCCTCCGGTGTTCGCGCCCGTGCGGTCGCCTCGGGATCGTCCCAGTACCCGGCGAACACGTTCGGGCCTCGGACCCAGATCTCCCCCGGATCGCCGACGAGCACGTCGGACCCGTCCGCGTCGACCAGGCGGACCTCGACGCCGGGCAGCGGCGGCCCGATCGACCCGGCTCGGGGATCGTCGACGAGTGCTGTCGTCGTCACGATCGGCGACGCCTCGGTGAGCCCGTACCCCTGGTGCAGCACGACGCCGAACCGCTCGCGAAAGGCGGCGGCGATCTCCTCGGGGAGGGCGGCGGCTCCACTCACTGCGAGACGCACGCCGGCGAACGCCTCGGGCGGCGCGTCCGGCACTTCGAGCCACGCCCGGAACATCGAGGGAACGCCGGCCACGACCGTGACGCCCTCCTCCGCGAGAAGCGCGAGCGTGGCGCGGGGGTCGAAGTCAGCGACGACGACCACGCTCGCCCCGGCGGCAAGGGGCACGCCGAGCGCGACGTTGAGCCCGAACACGTGGAAGAAGGGCAGCACGCCGAGCGCCACGTCGTCGGCCGTGAGGGCCAGGCCCGGGTGCCCGAGCACCTGGCGGAGATTGGCGGCGAGGCTCCCGTGCGTGAGGACCGCCGCCTTGGACGGGCCCGCGGTCCCCGAGGTGAACAGGAGAGCGGCGGGGTCGTCGTCGGACGTCTGCTCGACGGCGATTGGCTCCCCGCCGTCGAGAACGGCGCGCGCTTCGGGGACCGCCACGACGGGACGGTCCGCGGCGGCCTCCACGGCGACCTCGCTGCCAGTCACGACGAGGCGCGCGTCGACCGCGGCGATCTCTCGAGCGAGCTCCGGCCTCGGAGCGTGCGGGTTCAACGGAGCCACCGCGGCGCCTCGGTGCAGCGCGCCGAGATAGGCGACGACGAAGCCGATCCCGTTGGGCGCCACGAGCGCGACTCTGTCGTGAGGCCCAACCCCGCGAGCTCGGAGCGCACCCGCGAACCGGGCGGCGCGAGCCGCGAGCTCACCGTGGGTCACGGTGTCGCGGCCCTCGCGGACCGCGGGCGCGTCGGGCGGCGCCGCGTGGGCGAGCAGGAGCTCGACGAGGTTCATGCGGATCGCTCCTTCGCACGGCCGCGACGCCGGGCAGTGCCGGACGCGGGCGGCGGATCGTACCGAGCAGCCCGCCCCCGCGGCCCCGGACGGCTGTCACCCGGGCGGGGGGTATCACGGAGAGTGACCAATTTGTCGCTCAAGGCGACGAAGCGTGGCGCCGAAAACTCCTGGTGAAGCTCTCGGAGGGCGGGAGCGCGGCGGGAGGCGAGCGAATGCGGCGAATCATCGCAACGGCCGTGCTGTCGCTCGCCGCGTCGAGCTCGTGGGTCGCGGTCGCCATCCCCCCGGCGGCGGCCAACGTCGATACGGGCGCCGAGTCCGGTTTCGTGTCCGCCACCAACAGCCTCAGGGCCTCGCACGGGCTCGGGCCGCTCGAGGTCAGCGGCGAGCTCACGGCCAAGGCGCGGGCGTGGGCCCAGCACATGGCCAACGGCGGCTGTGGCGGGTCGATCTGCCACTCCAACCTCTCCGACGGCGTGAGCAGCAACTGGCGCCGTCTCGGCGAGAACGTCGGCAAGGGTCCGGCGGTCGATGCCATCCACAACGCGTTCGTCAACTCTCCGGGTCATTACGCAAATCTCATAGATCCGGGGTTCCGGCTCGTGGGTGTGGGCGTCCTGAACATCAACGGGACCCTCTGGGTCGCGGAGGTGTTCATGGAACCAGCCTCCCAGCCCGCCCCAAGCAGCCCAGCGCCTGCGGCCGGAACCCCGTCTTCGCCCGGCGGCGCCGGTCCCGCGACCACCGCGGGCGCGCCGGCCGCCCCGGCTCCCCCACCGCCGCCGCCTCCACCCCCGGTCGAGCTGACGACCAATCTCGATCGGCTGCGCCTCCTCGAGCGGGGCTGAGCGCGCGGCTCCGAGGGACCGCGCGGAGCGAGCGAGCGAGCCGACCTAGGGGCTCGGGCGTAGCGCGAACTGGACGGCGGCGGCACCGAGGATCAACGCCAGCAGGATCGCGATGGTGATCGTGGTCCCTCGCCGCACGCCGGAACCGTACACGTCACTCGTTGGGCACCCGCACCGTGACCGCCGACCCCGGCGACAGCCCGCAGTCCGCCGCCGCCGACGCCCGGTTCATCGCCAGCGCGAGCAGGCCGTAGCTGTCGACGATCACGACGAGCTCCGACGGCTTGGCGTCGGCGAACGCACCGACCCACCGGGCCCGGCGGGACCGGTCGCCCACCTGGACCTCGAGCGCAGCGCCGGGACCCACCCCGAACGCGCCGACGTCGTCGGGCCCGATGTTGAGCTGGCAGTTCCCGAAACGATCGACCCACCAGACCTCACCCTCGATCACGCCCCCGTCCCCGACCTGCGGTAGCGGCACCAGGCCAGGGGTGAGCGTCGCGGGGTCGACGGGATCGCCCAACTCGTCGAGCGCGGTTCCGATCGCGAGGTGTGCGGCCGCGGGTGCGAGCACGTCACGGCCGGCAAACGTCGCTCCCGGCGCCGGGAGCCGATACTCCGGGTTCGTCAGCGCCACGACCCTGCGCGCGCCGCCTGCCATCGCCACCGCCGGCGCCAGCAGCCCGTTGTCAGGACCGAGGAACACGCCGTGCTCGACTTCCACCCCCACGAGCCGCCGGTCGGTTCCGACCCCCGGGTCGACGACCGCCAGCACGATCACACCGTCGGGAAGGTATTGCGCCGAGCGCACGAGCGCGAGTGCGCCGGCACGTATGTCATGCGGCGGGACCTCGTGGGTGAGGTGGACGACCCGCACTTCGGACGCGATCCCGCTGATGACCGCCTCGCACACGCCGACGAACTCGTCGGAGTTCCCGTAATCAGAGAGGAAGGCGATGACCGGGCGCGCGCTCAACCGGTCTGGTGGAAACGGGCCTTCAAGAACGCGTTGACGTCGGACTCGCGAACACGGAGCGACCGCCCGATGCGCACCGACGGGATCTCGCCGGTCTTGAGGAGTCGGTACACGGTCATCTTCGAGACCCGCAGGTGGTCGGCGACCTCCTGCGGTGTCAGGAACTTGGTGTCAGCGAACGATGCCACGCGGCCGATCCCCCTACGTCCCCCGCCAGGGAGCGATCAGGGTAGGTCAGCGCGCTGGAGGTGTCGAATGAGCCCCCTGTGACGCGAGCGTCAGAAGGGGCTCGTAGCACCACGCCGGGCGGGACCCGACGAGCGGGACGATCGTCACCGGACGTCCGCGATCGGCAGCCACGCCGAGCACCATCAGATCGAGGTCGGCAAAGGACACGACCTCGAAGCCGGCGGCCAGCGCGCCGGCTGCGAGCGCGCCGTCGGTCACGACGAGCTCGGCACGGCCGGTCGCGAAGTCGATCTCGGGCCACAGTGCAGAGTCGTCGTGCGCGAGCACGCTCGCGCCGTCGGTCACGACCGCAATTCCCTCGAGCCACCACACCGAGCGATCGGGACGGCCCGCGGCGCGCACGGCACCCACCTCACGCTCGCGGAGGATGCGGGCGCCGCGCGCGGCGGCGTCCCGCGCCAAGGCCAGGTGCAAGGGGAGAAGGGACGCCGGGCGGCAGGTGGCGAAGATCACCCGCCCGCCGGAACCGGCCACGTCGGCGATCCGGGCCGTCGCCCGATCGAGCTGGACGATCGTCCGGTCGACATCGAGCCGAGCTCGAGGATCGTCGAGCGTGCAACCCCAATTCCGCGCGAGCGCGGCGTACACGTCGTCGATCTCGATGTCGCCCACGTCGATGCCGTGGGCGTAGTTCGGATCGTCGGCGACGACGCGCCGAGCCCGGCTCCGCACCTCGTCGCGGCCGAAACGGGGATGCGCACAACCCGAGACACGGTTCCGCTTGAGGAGCTCGCGTGGTCCCTGCTCGCGCGGCGGTACGGCCGTTCCGGCGTCGGCGCGCCTGCCGAGCTCGCGCTCTCGGTCGGGGAGCCTCGGCGGGCGGCGCGACGCAGGCCGGCGCGTCACCCGTCGCGTCCCAGCTCGCGTGAGCGCTCGGTTGCCGCGACGACCGCATCGAGGATCGCCGCACGCACGCCCCGCGCCTCGAGCGTCGCGAGACCCGCGGCCGTCGTCCCGCCGGGCGACGTCACCGCCGTGCGCAACGCCTCCGGGCCTTCGTCACCCATCGCGAGCATCGTCGCGGCGCCGAGCATCGTCTGCTCGACGAGCGCGATCGTGGTGTCACGGGGCAAACCCACGAGCACACCCGCCTCGATCAGCGCTTCGGCGACGAGGAACAC
>Ga0299914_10002980_pt1 | contig 11841 bp, 11 predicted proteins | sample RVTome_10_FD_201361 | JGI IMG/M metagenome (GOLD analysis project Ga0299914, IMG submission 201361) | Soil microbial communities from uranium-contaminated site in the Upper Colorado River Basin, Wyoming, United States - RVT153D57 (version 2) ... | reverse complement strand
TGCGTGTTCTCTGGCGTTGCTGGCGGGACGAAGTCCCTTACGAGCCGACCAAACACGGCAACTTGCGACGGCTTCAACCGGCGGGGGGTTGACACAGGAAGTCTCATTCCGCCTCCTCTCCGGTCAGCAGGACGAACACGTCCTCCAGCGTCGCGGCGCGGAAGATCGCGTCCTCCGGCACGGCGCCGTCGGCGGCGGCCTCGGCGCCGACGATCGCAACCGCGGGCCCGGCTCTGCGCACGCGCAGGCCCGTTCCCTCGGCGGCCGAGCGCACCTCGGTGAGCCGGTCGGGCGGGCCGTAGACCTCCGCGGTGTGGGTCCCCGCGTGCTCGGCGATCAGCTCCCCCGGCCGCCCGCGGCTGATGATTCTCCCGTTCACCATCACCGCCACCTCGTCGGCCAGCCGCTCCGCCTCCTCGATGTAGTGGGTCGACATCAGGATCGTCTTGCCGCGGCTGCGCAGGCTGTCGATCAGGGACCACAGCTCGGTGCGGATCTGCGGGTCGAGCCCGACCGTCGGCTCGTCGAGCAGGACCAGCTGCGGGTCATGGACCAGCCCGCGCGCCAGCAGCAGCCGCCGCCGCATCCCGCCCGACAGCTCGTCGACGGCGTCGGCGCGCCGCCCGCGCAGGCGGGCCAGGTCGAGCGCGCGGTCGACCGCGGTGCCGACGTCCGCGACCCGATACAGGCGCGCGAACACCGCCAGGTTGTCCTCGACCGTGACGTCGACGTCGAGGTTGTCGAGCTGGGGAACGACCCCCATCACGGCGCGCGCCGCCTTCGACTCGCGCGGCAGCTCCCGGCCCAGCACCCGCAGCTCGCCGGCGTCGGCGATCGCCTGTCCGGTCAGCAGGCGCATCGTCGTCGACTTGCCCGCTCCGTTGGGCCCGAGCAGGCCGAGGCAGATGCCCTCGGGCACGTCGAGGTCGAGCCCGTCCACCGCCGTGATCGGGCCGAATCTCTTGACTACGCCGCGAAGCTCGATCGCCGCCATTGGGCTGGATGCTTGCAGGCCGGTGCCCTTGCCAGACTGGCGCCGTGCTGGAGGAGCGCTGGATCAGGTCGCTGCACGTGGAGACGATGCGCGAGAGGGACCTGCACGGGGGGCACGAGCCGCACGTCCTCTTCCAGGCTTCGACGATCGGCGCCCTGCTCGACGGCGCCTACGACGGCGACCTCAGCTTCGCCGAGCTGGCCGAGCACGGCGACTTCGGCCTCGGCACGCTGAACGGGCTGGACGGCGAGATGATCGCGCTCGACGGCAGCTTCTACCGCGCCGATGTGGACGGCGCGATCCACCCCGTCGACCCCGGCGAAAAGACCCCGTTCGCCGTCGTTGTCGATTTCGACCCGTCTATCGACGAGGCGATCGACGGCCCGCTTTCGCACGAAGAGCTGCTGGCGCGGCTTGACGATCTGGCGCCGAGGGGCGCTTCCTCCTGTGCGGTCCGGCTGGATGGCCGCTTCGATCTCGTCCGCGCCCGCTCGGTGCCAAAGCAGCACCCGCCCTACCGGCCGCTGACCGAGGTCATCGCCGAGCAGCACGTATTCGACCTCGCCGACGTCAGCGGGACCATGCTGGGCTTTCGCTTCCCCGACTACGCGGAGGGAATCGAGGTCGCCGGCTACCACCTCCACTTCATCAGCGAGGACCGCGCACGCGGCGGCCACGTGCTCGACTCGCGGACGGCCGCGGCGCGGGCGCGCATCGACCCCTCCAACGACCTCCACGTCGAGCTTCCGCCCCGGGTCGATCTGGTCGATCCCTCGCTGACCGCCGCGACCCACGACGCGGTGCGGCTGGTGGAGGGCGGTCAGCAGCGGCGGTAGAGGACCCAGGACTCGTTGCGGGCGACCTCGCGGAAGCCGGGAGGGACCTCGGTCTCCAGGCGGGCCGGGTCGTTGGGGTCGAGGATGAAGTTGCGGATCGTGAACTCGCTCGCCGGGGCGAGGAAGTAGCCGCGGCGCGGCGGGCGCTGCTCCGAGGAGCCGACGATCCGGCTCGGCCGCAGCTCGAGGTCGAAGGCGAGGCGCGGGACGGCGCGGTGATTGGGAACGGAGATCGGCAGGCAGAGGGGATCGAAGGCGCCGGAGGTGGCGAGGTCGCGAAGGTCGGACTCGATCTCGCTCTGGTTGGTGAGGTCGACGTCGACCCGGTGCAGCAGGTCGTACTGGTTCGGCCCCCAGGCGACGAACATCAGCGCGACGAAAGCTGCGAAGGCCTGCCAGGCCCGGCGCCACGGCGCCTCCGGCTCCAGCAGCCGCCAGCCGAGCAGCGCCACCGCGACGAAGATCGCCAGGATCGCCGCGGCGAGCATCGTGTAGCGAGGGATGATCGCCAGCCCGGCGCAGGCGAGAACCGCGAAGGCGGCCAGCGCCAGCGCCGCCGCCGCGATGCCCACTGAACCGTTCACCACCGTATAGGGGGGTAAACGGTTCAGTCGACGCTCGCGCCGCATCAGCCCCAGGATGAGGACGATGCCGCCGAGCGCGCCGACCATCCCCGGCCACTGCAGGACCTCCCCGAGCCGCCGCGGTCCATATAAGACGAGGTCGACCGGCCCGGTCTGGCGTTCCAGCGTCTCCACCGTCTCCCGCGTGCCGGTGAACGAGTAGGTGGGCGAGCCGGCGGTGATCCAGTCGAACAGCGCCCACCCGATCGGCGCGGCGAGCGCGAGCGCGATCAAGGCGAAGCCGGCGGGGCCCCGCCGCCGGTGTGATCGCCCGAACCCGTCCCGTGAGCATGCGATATAGGCGAGGTACGCCAGGGAGAAGAGCCAAGCTTCGGGGCGGAGCAGGCCGGCGAGGGCGAGGAGGGTCAGGACTGGCCAGCCACATCGTGGCCGTCGCGTCTCCAGTACCAGGGCGCCGAGGACGAGCACTATGTAGGGAAGGTCGAGGTAGGCGCGCAGGCCGTTGGAGAGGAAGGGGGCGCGGGTGAGGACGATCAGCGCCGCGACGGCGCCGATCGGGCGGTCGAACCAGAGCGCGCCGAGCCGGTAGACGAGGTAGCCGACCAGCCCCAGGGCGAGGTAGGCGACGATCATCGTCGCGTCGATCGCCCCCTCGCCGAGCGGCGCAGCCGCGGCGCCGAACAGCTCCGCCAGCGGGTGCGGGGTGGGGGGAAGGGCGGCGCCCATGTCCGGGCTCATGCCGTGCGCGATCTCCCATCCCCAGACCAGCGAGTAGATCGTGTCGTAGTTGGGAAAGCCGTAGGGGAAGAGCAGCAGCGTCGCCGCCGTGACGGCGGCGACCCAGGCGGCGGGCGTCAACCAGTTGCGGATCCCCGTCGGCACCGGCGCACGGTATCGGGGCGCGCTCCACCATGGTGCAACGCGTTCGCCTGGTTATAGATGGTCAACGCGTTGCACCGCACCGTCGCAGTCGCCGATGGCGCGTGGATACACTGGCCGCAGTGCCGTCCCCCGCCGATTCGACCTCGCTCTACCGCCGTCACCGCCCCGGCTCCTTCGACGAGGTCGTCGGCCAGCAGCACGTCGTCCGCACCCTCCGCAACGCGGTCGAGGGGGACAAGGTCCACCACGCCTACCTCTTCGTCGGCTCGCGCGGGACCGGCAAGACCTCGATGGCGAAGATCCTCGCCCGCTCGCTCAACTGTGAGCGCGGCGGGCCGACCGTCGACCCGTGCGGGGAGTGCGAGTCCTGCCTGACGATCGCCGCCGGCACCTCGATCGACGTAATCGAGATGGACGCCGCCTCCAACCGCTCCGTCGACGACGTCCGCGACCTGCGCGAGCGGGTCGCCTACGCCCCGGCCGGCGGCCGCTGGAAGGTCTACATCCTCGACGAGGCCCACATGCTGACCAAGGAGGCCTGGAACGCCTTCCTCAAGACCCTGGAGGAGCCGCCGCCCAACACCGTCTTCGTCCTCGCCACCACCGAGTCCCACAAGGTGATGGCGACGATCGCCGACCGCTGCCAGCGCTTCGACTTCCAGCGCCCCTCGCTGGAGCAGATCTCCGAGGTGCTGAGCCGGGTCGCCGCGGCGGAGGGGATCGAGATCGAGGATGGCGCCACGGCGATGATCGCCCGCGCCGCCTCGGGCAGCTTCCGCGACGCGCTCGGCACTCTCGACCAGCTGGTCGCCTTCGGTGGGGAGAAGGTGAAGTTGGACGACGTGCTGGAGATGCTGGGCGCGGCTGATGCCGAGTTGCTCTTCGAAGCGGTCGACGCGGTCGCCTCCGAAGACCCGAAAGCGGTCCTGCTCGGCGTCGAGAGGATGGCCCGCTCCGGCCGTGACCCCGCCCAGTTCGCTCGCGACCTCCTCGCCCACCTGCGCCACCTCCTCGTCGCCCAGACCATCGGAGAGGTTCCCGACTCGTTCGTGATCACCGCTGCCGACACAAGCCGCCTCAGCGCCCAGTCCTCCGCGCTCGGCACCGCCACCCTGGTCCGCACGATCGACGAACTCGCGGCAGCTCTAACCGCCGTCCGCGAAGGCGACGACGCCCGCATGGCAGTGGAGATCGCCCTCCTCAAAGCCGCCCGCCCGGACCTCGACCCCTCGACCGAGGGACTACTTCGCCGCATCGAGCGACTCGAGGCCGGCGGGACGGGAGGTGACGGCCCGCGGGTCCTGTCACAGGGGGAGGGGGGCGCTGCGGGCGAGGGCGTCCTCGATTCCCCTCCCCCTGTGTCACCCGCGGGAGACACCTCCCCGGCCGACGAAGATCCGAATCCCGTTTCCCTGGACCAGGTGACACAGATCTGGCCGGCCGTCCTCGAAAAGCTGCGCGAGACGAGCCCCGCCCTGGCGGCGACTTTCGAAGGCGCACGCCCAGTGGAGCTTGGCGAAAGCGGCCTAAAGATCGGTTTCCCGGCCGATTCCACCTTCAACAAGCGCAAGGCGGAGGCGCCGGACAAGCGGGAGCTGATCACCGGGGCGCTGGAAGCTGTCCTGGGAGAAAGGCTGAGGCCGACCTACGTCCTGCTCGACGGCGAGGATGCGCCGGCGCAGCCCGCCGCGGAGGCCGAGGTCGACCACGACGAGCTGCTGGAGAGACTCAAGAGAGAGTTCGACGCTGAGGAGGTCGGTTAGGTGGCACGCGGCGGTGTTCCCGGAGGCTTCGACATGAACGCCATGCTGAAACAGGCGCAGCAGATGCAAGCCGAGATGCTGCAGGCGCAGGAGAAGCTCAAGGACGAGGTGGTCGAGGCAAGCGCCGGCGGCGGCATGGTCAGGGTGAGAGTCAGCGGCGACCTCGTCCTCAAGGAGATCTCGATCGACCCCGAGGCCGTCGACCCCGAGGACGCGGAGATGCTGGCCGACATGGTGCAGGCCGCGGTCAACGAAGGCCTCCGCGCCGCCCAGGAGCTGGCGGCCTCGAAGATGGGCGGCATCGCGGGCGGGCTGGGCGGCCCCGGCGGCCTGCCCGGGATGTGAGCGAGGGGCCGGCGCCGCTCGCGCGCCTCGTCGCCGAGCTGTCGCGACTGCCGGGAATCGGGCAGCGCACGGCACAGCGCCTCGCCTTCCACATCCTGCGCTCCCCCGACGAGGAGGCCGCCGCCCTGTCCGAGGCGATCCGCGAGGTGAAGGAGAAGGTCGGCCTCTGCGAGGAGTGCTTCAACCTCTCCGAGGGGCCGCGCTGCCGGATCTGCGCCGACACCTCGCGCGACCGTTCCCTGATCTGCGTCGTCGAGGAGCCCGCCGACGTGATCCCGATTGAGCGCACCCACGAGTACCGCGGCCTTTACCACGTGCTCGGCGGCGCCCTCTCGCCGATCGACGGCGTCGACCCCGAGGACCTGAAGATCGCCGAGCTGCTGCGCCGGGTGGAGGGGGGAGAGGCGCGCGAGGTGGTTCTCGCCACCAACCCAACCACCACAGGGGAGGCGACCGCGCTGCACATCGCCGAGCAACTGCGCGGCCAGGTCACCGTCACCCGCCTCGCCAGCGGCCTGCCGGTCGGCGCCGACCTCGAACACGCCGACGAGGTGACCCTGGGCAAGGCCCTGGCCGGCCGCCGCAGCGTCGACTAGACGCCCTTACTAGACGATTGTCGCCCCGCAATTAGCGGCTTTTCGCGAATCTGCCGTCCGCCTCGCGCGCCAAGGTCTCGGCGTGGCGACCGGACCGTCGAGCACCCCCATCCAACCCGCCCAGCAGCTCGCCCGGGAGCTGTTCGCCTCCGCCGCCCAGCAGATCGCCGACGAGTTCTCCGCCGCGGCGGTCGCGGCCGTGGCCGCCCTCCGCGAGCAGGCCGCCCCGCCGCCGGGCCACGAGCCGCTCTCCGACCTCTACCGGCAGGAGCGGATGCGCTACCGCCTCGACCAGCTGATCGAGGCGCACCGCCGCTACGAGCATCCCTTCAGCCTCGCGATATTCGACGTCGAGGGGCCCGGGACGCGAAACGGCGTCGCCGCGGATGGCGCCGACGCTCCGGCGATAGTCGGCGAGGCGCTGCGGGACAGCATCCGGATCGTCGACGACGCCTTCCACCTGGAAGAGAGCTCCTTCTGCGTGCTCGCCCCCTGCCAGGACACCGTCGGGGGCGTGCAGATGACGAACCGTCTCCAGAGTCGGCTCGACGAGGTGGAGGCCAGGCGGAGCCTGAAGATCGGCGTCTCCGCGGGCGTCGTCGCCTGCCCCGAGCACGGGACCGACGCCGAGGAGCTGCTGCGCAGGGCCGACGAGGCGATGTGGCGCGCTCGCGCCGTCGGCCAGCCGGTGGGCGTCGGCGCGCTCGGCTCCCTGCAAGATCGCTGACAGATCGCCGAAATCTGTCCATAACCTGTGTAAACCCGGATTTCCGGTGGGAGAATGCCGCCTGCGCGGCGAAACATCGTCCCGCACCCCATATGCCAGGAATCAGGACAAACGCAGCGGCCGAGGTGCTCGGCGTCAGCCCCAACACGCTCCGCAGCTGGGAGCGCCGCTACGGCTACCCGACGCCGAAGCGCACCCCGGGCAACCACCGCAACTACGAGCTGGTGGAGCTGCAGACCCTGCGCGACGCGCTGGCCCAGACCGGCAACATCTCCTCGGCGATCGAGCTGGCCCGCCAGCGTCAGGAGGCGCCCGCCAGCAGCGGCAACCTGCTGGCCGCGCTGGAGGGCTTCGATGAGGACGCCGCCGACCGCGCGATCGAGGAGAGCCTCGCCCTTCGGCCGCTGGAGCGCACCGTCGAGGAGCTGCTGCTTCCGGCGGTCGACCAGCTTGCCGCCGACCCCGAGCGCGAGCCGGAACTGGAGTTCGCCAGCCGCTGGGCGATGGGCTGGCTGCACGGAGCTCGCCGCCTGGCTACCACCGCTTCCCGCCCCGCCGGCGTCCTGCTGCTCGACTCCAGCAGCGGCGCCGACGCCGAGGCCGTTCACGTCCAGGCGCTCGACCTCGCCCTGCGCCGCGCCGGCTTCCGCGTGCTGATGCTCTCCACCGAGCTCGGCGACGAGCGGCTCGAGCGCGCCCTCGGCGCCCTCGACCCCACCGCCATCGTCCTCTGCGGCCCCGGCGCCGAGACCATCGACGCCGTCCAGCTGCTGCGCAAGATCCGCGCCCTCGACTTCCACGCCCCCCTCTTCGGCTTCCACGCCGCCGGTCTGATTGGCGACGCCGTTCCCTCCGCTGGCGAAACCCCGAGCGCCGTCACCGGCATGCTCAACGCCGACCTACGCCGCCGCGCCACCCAAGCCCTCGGCTAACTCCCCCCCGGGGGGGGCGAGAATCGACCGTTCCCAGCATTGACCCCACAATGGTGGGGAAAAGACTGGCAGCGAGGAGCAAGGCAGCGTGGATGCTAGCGGGAAGACAGCATGGGATCGTCAGCCGGCGCGATTTGCTGGGGCTTGGCTTTGACTCGCGGTCGATCGAGCATCGGCTGGCCATTGGGCGGCTGCATCCGGTGCGACGTGGGGTCTACGCGGTTGGCTGGCCGCGCCTCACGCCTGAGCGGCGCTGGATGTCCGCCGTGCTTGTCTGTGAGCCCGACGCGGCCCCGAGCCATGAGCCCGAAGCGGCCCCGAGTCATGAGCCCGAAGCGGCCCCGAGTCATGAGCCCGAAGCGGCACTGAGCCACCACAGTGCCGCCGCGCTGTGGGGGATCGGGAAGGAGCGCGGCGACTGGATCGACGTCAGTGTGCGCCGGCGTTGCTACCTGCGACAGCTCGGAATCCGCGCCAGGAGTCGCCCGTCCCTACCGGCGAAGGACATCGTCTTGCGCAACGGGATCCCCGTGACCCGCCCGGCGCGCGTCCTGCTCGACCAGGCCACCGAACTGACTCTCGTGGAGCTGGAGCGGGCCATCAACGACGCGGACAAGCTCGATCTCATCGATCCCGAAACACTGAGGGACGAGCTCGACGGCTACGCCGGAGAACCCGGCATTCGCGTATTGCGCGGATTGATCGATCGGCGGACCTTCCGCCTCTCCGATTCCGACTTGGAGATCTTCTTCCGCCCGATCGCGATCGCCGCCGGCCTGCCGGACCCTCTGACGAAAGCCCCAGTCAACGGCTTCGTGGTTGACTTCTTCTGGCCCGACCTCGGCCTGGTCGTCGAGACCGACGGCCTGCGCTATCACCGCACGGCGTTCGCGCAGACCAGGGACCACCTGCGCGACCAGACCCACACCGCCTCCGGCCTCGCCCACCTGCGCTTCTCCCACTACCAGGTGCGTTACAAGCCCGCCCACGTTCGGCGCATCCTCGCCAAGACCGCCCAAGCCTTATCCCAGCGCTCCCAGCATTGACCCCACGATGGTGGGGCAAATGCTGGGAGCGTTCGCCGGGGGGGGCGTCTAGGCCCGCTCCGGCTCGGGCGGCGCGGTTTCGCTGATCCCGAAGCGGTCGTGGAGGCGGCGCAGCGGCGCCGGCGCCCACCAGTTCCATCTGCCCAGCAGCTCCATCAGCGACGGGACCAGCAGCGCTCGCACGATGCTGGCGTCGATCAGGACAGCCAGCGCCGTGCCGATCCCGTTCTCCTTGATGAAGATGATCTGTGAGGTGGCGAAGGCGAACATCACGACCGCGAACAGCAGCGCCGCCGCGGTGACGATCCGGCCGGTCCGCTCCAGCCCGATCGCCACGCATTCGGAGTCCGAGGCGCCGTTGTCGCGCGCCTCCTTGATCCGCGAGAGCAGGAAGACCGCGTAGTCGGTGGAGAGGCCGAACGCGACCGCGAAGAGCAGGATCGGCATCGTCTGCTCCAGCGCCCCCTGACTGGTGTAGTCGAACAGGCTCTCGAACCGGCCGTCCTGGAAGATCAGCACGAGCAGCCCGAAGACGGCGCTGAGGTTGAGGATGTTCATGATCAGCGACTTGATCGGCAGCACCACCGAGCCGGTCATCAGGAAGAGGATGACCAGGGTGGAGCCGATGATGATCGCCAGCGCCGCCGGCATGTGGCGGACGAGGCTGTCCTGGAAGTCGACGAAGTCGGCGGTGGCGCCGGACACGCGCACGGCGGCGCCCGGCACCTCGATCCGGCGCAGCGCCTCGACGGTCGACTGGCTTGATTCGGAGCGGAAGGTGTCGCGGGAGATCGTCTGGATCACGGTCAGGTCCCGGCTGACCCGCTGGGGCGGAAGCGCCGCGGCGACCCCCTCGGTGCGGCGCACCTTCGCCCGCGCCCGCGCCGCCTCGGCCGGCCCGCCGCCCTCGACGCTGACCCAGATCGGGGTATCGCGATAGGGCGGGAACTCGGTCTGCATCGCGTCGTAGACCTGCCGGGAGCTGGCCGACTCGGGCAGGATCGACGGGTCCGCGGCGGTGAACTTGATGCCGAGGAAGGGAAGGCCAAGGACGATCAGGAAGAGGGCGCTGAAGGTGGCGATCGGCAGCGGTCGCCGCATCACGAAGCGCGAGAGCCGGTACCAGAAGCCCTGCTCGTCGGGTCGCGCCTCGACCTCCGCCCGCCGCCGCAGGAAGCGCGGCGCCAGCGAGTTGACACGGGTGCCGAGCAGGGTCAGCACCGCCGGCAGCACGGTCAGGGAGACCGCGGCGGCCAGCAGCGTAACCAGCGAGCCGCCCAACCCCATCGAGTAGAGGAAGCGCTGCGGGAACACGATCAGCGCGGCCAGCGCCGCCGCCACGGTCAGCGAGGAGAAGAAGACCGTGCGCCCCGCCGTCGCCAGCACCCGCCGCATCGCCGCCAGGCCCGGCCCGTCTTTCGCGATCTCCTCGCGATAGCGGGAGACGATAAAGAGGCTGTAGTCGATCGCCAGGCCGAGGCCGAGCCCCGTGGTCAGGTTGAGGGCGAAGATGGAGATCGAGCCGACCTCGCTCAACAGCCGGATCACCAGGAAGGTGCCGACGATCGCCAGCACCCCGATCATCACCGGCAGCAGCGCCGCGACGAGGCTGCGGAAGAAGAGCAGGGAGAGCAGGAAGAGCAGCGGGAAGGCGAGCATCTCCGCCCGCTGCAAGTCCTCCTCGACCTGCTTGTTGACCTGCTCGAAACTCAACGCCGGGCCGCCGACGGTGATGCCGGGCCGGTCCTCGTAGGCGCCGGCGATCGCGGCGCTCGCCTCCTGCCAGCGCTTGTCGTCGGTCGGCTTCAGCCCCACCGCCAGGTAGGTGGACCGGCCGTCCTCCGAGACGAAGGCGCGCGACCCGGTGCTGTAGTAGTCCGCCACCGAAGCGACGTCGCCTCGCCGGCGCAGCTCGCGCGCGATCGAGCCGACCTGCGCCCGCATCGCCGCGCCGTCTACCGCCCCTCCTCTGACCAGCACGATCGCGCCGGGGGCGCGGAAGCCGGCGTCGAGCAGCTTCTCGCGCGCCTGCACGCTCTCGGTCGCCGGGTCGTCGGCGCCGTAGGGGTCGAGCCGGTCGGCGACCGACCCTCCAAGCGCCCCCGCGACGAGGAAGAAGGCGATCGCGAAGAGGCCGACCCGTCGCGGTCGGCGGTCGGCGAGGCGGGCCAGGGCGTCGAACATCAGCTGCTCCTTTTCTCGTGCGCGGGCGTCAGGAGCTGCCGCTCCATCCGCCCGCACCAGTCGGCGAACCACTCGTTGAACTCGATCCCCCCTCGCAGCACCATCAGCGGGAACGGATCGCCCTTCAGGTCTTTGGCGAGCGCCTTCGGCTCGATCGCGCTCAGCCGCTCGGCGACGCCGAGCCGGTGCTCGCGCATCGCCCGCAGCGTCTCCACCGCCTCCTCGGCCGGCAGCGCTCCGGCGAAGAACAGCTTCAGCAGCCCTTCCTCGCGCAGCTCGAAGGTGCGCGGCGGCTGCCGCAGCCACTCCCGCAGCGCGGCTCGCCCCTCGCCGGTGATCGCGTAGACCGTCCGTCTCCGCTCCCCCCGCGGCGCATCGGCGCCCTCGACCAGCCCCGCTTCGGCCAGCCGCTTCAGCTCCGGATAGATCTGCCCGTAGCTGGCGGCCCAGAAGAACCGGGTCGAGCCGTCGACCAGCGCCTTGATCTCATAGCCCGACCGCGCCTCCCGGCTGACCATCCCGAGGATCACATAGGCGGTAGCGCTCAACTCCACACCGCAGGTATATCGCGAAGATATATAGCGAACCGTGATCTTCATCACGCCGGTCCGCGGGTCCGCTGTTGCTGTTCGTCTCCACAACCCTGGGAGGAACGGCGGCAGGGAGATTGTCGGTGACTATTCTCAATCGCCATGGCCGAGGCCGCATCCGACATCGTGGTGATGAAGTTCGGCGGCACCTCCGTTGCCGGGGCGGAGGAGATCAAGCGCGCCGCCGGGCGGATCGTCGCCGCGCGCGAGGCCGGCAACCGGGTGGTCGCCGTGCTCTCCGCCCGGGGGAAGACGACCGACGACCTCCTCGCCCAGGCGCTGGAGATCTCCGAGCGGCCTGTGGCGCGGGAGATGGACATGCTGCTCTCCACCGGGGAGCGGATCTCCTGCGCTCTGGCGGC
>Ga0299914_10002979_pt1 | contig 11843 bp, 8 predicted proteins | sample RVTome_10_FD_201361 | JGI IMG/M metagenome (GOLD analysis project Ga0299914, IMG submission 201361) | Soil microbial communities from uranium-contaminated site in the Upper Colorado River Basin, Wyoming, United States - RVT153D57 (version 2) ... | reverse complement strand
AACTCGATCAGCCCCTTGTCGACCGCGACCAGGAACCAGGTGCTCTCGTCGAGCGCAAGCGGTTCGGGGATCGGGATCTCGAGGCCTGGGGGGGCCAGTTCCCGTACGAGACGTTCGGCCGCACGCATCTCGTCGGTCACCGATCCCGATCCCCGTCACCGAACGCGAGCGGGAGGGGCGCGACGCCGAGCAGCGCTTGCTGGACGTGTCGTCGAACCACGAGCCCCACGCGTGTGCTCATGCGTTTCCACCCGCTTTGGACACCGGCGCTCGAGGGTGTGCGTGCCGGCGAACCTTCTGACCCGGACGGTAGACCCCTTCGTCGGCTCAGTAAATGGGCAACCGCGACAATGGCAGAAGTGTGGGAGTCGCTCTCGCGCGGTCCGGCGACGCCTGGCCACCGTCCGCGCAGGGATTTCCGCGAAGCCCCGCCGCGATCACTACGATGCCTGCCAGCTATGGAGGGCGAAGCGTTGCTGGACACCGCGAATCCCCAGCTGGTCCTACCACCGGACCCGCTGCCGGACCTCGCGCCGGCGATCCACCGGCAGCGCCTCGTGGTGGAAGGCCTGGTGGACGGTCCGATCGGTCGCGAAGCCATCGTCGCCTACCTCGAGGGACTCTCCGTGGTGTGCGACATGGAGGTCGTGCAGGCCCCGGTCACGCACCGGTCCGACAAGTACGGCTGGGCCGGGTGGGTGCACTGGGAGGCGTCGGGAGCGCACTTCTACGCCTGGGACGACCCGTTCTTCTTCAGTGTCGATCTGTACACGTGCCGGGCGTTCGACTCGGCCGAGGTACTCGAGTACACCGCATCGTTCTTCGGCACGAAGCGAGTGGTGGCCAGGCCGTTCTAGGGGGAGCGAACTGTGGGGGCCCAGCGGCGATGGGCCCGGATCTGGGAGGGGCACGGCGAATGGGCGAGCTGGAAGAGCTGGCGACCGCACTCATCGAGCGCGACGGCCGGGGTGACACGCCGTTCGGCTTCTACATCATCCGGGCCGACGAGCCGTTCGCGGAGCTCGGACGGTCGGTGGAGCGTGAGGTCTTCTACGAGTTCTTCGGCAACACGCCCGATCTGTTGCACGCCGAGTACGACGCGTACGAGGGCTCGAGCCTGTTCCTGGTCGTGGTCGACCACCTCCGTCGCCTTCCGACCGGGGTGTTGCGCGTGCTGTTGCCTTCACCGATCGGGTTCAAGAGCTTCCACGATCTCGAGAAGCACTGGGGCGAACCGATCGATGTCGTGGCGGCGCGCACCGGCATCGAGTTCGACGAGGACTCGGTGTGGGACGTGGCGACGCTGGCCGTCAGCCGCGACTACCGCGGTGAGGCAACGCAGGGGCTCGTGACGCTCGGTCTCTACCAGGGCATGGACATGCTCACCAACCTGGTCGATCTCAAGCACGGTGTGGCGATCCTCGACCTGATCGTCTACGACAACGTGCAAACGGCGTTCCATCGACCGTTCGCGCCGTTCAAGGGCATCGAGCCCAAGCGGTACCTGGACTCACCGTCGAGCCTTCCGATCTGGTGCGACATCCCCGAGTACCGGTCGAGGCTGGCCATGATCGACGCCGACCTCTACGAGGTGCTCTACGCGGGGAAGGGATTCGAGGCCATGATCTCGTCACCCCTGTACGGCATGGACGCCGAGATCGACGAGCGTTGGTTCCAGATCGCCTGACCCCGCGCGAACTTGCGTAGGCCAGCACCGGATTCCGGTGCTGGCCTACGCAAGTTCGTGGGTCACGCCAGGTCGCGGACGACGCGCAGGCGGGGAGCGGCGGCCAGGCCGAGGCGATCGACCATCTCGGGTAGCGCCTTGGCAGGTGACGGCGTTGCGAAGGCGAAACCCTGAGCGTGCTCGCAGCCGAGCTCGATCAGTCGGCTCAACTGTTGATCGGTCTCGACGCCCTCGGCCACCGACGTGTAGCCGAGCGAGTTGGCCATGGCCAGGATCGCCGCCACCAGGCTGTCATCGGACCGGTCCTTGCCGAGGTTGCTGATGAACTGGCGATCGATCTTGATCTCGTCGACCGGCAAACGCCGTAGGTAGGCGAGCGACGAGTAGCCGGTACCGAAGTCGTCGATCGCGATGCGCACGCCGAAGCCGCGAAGCGTGGTGAGCGTGTCGGCGATGGCGCTGAGGTTCTCGACCAGCAACGACTCGGTGATCTCGATGCACAACGCACTGGCCGGGAGGTTGTACTTGACCATGGCCCGCGCCACGTGGTCGCACAGGCGCTCGTCGCGGAGTTGGCGAGCGCTGACGTTGATCGCCATCGACAGCTGGTCGCTGTGGGGATACTGGGCCCGCAGGGCGGCCAAGCGACCGACTGCCTCGTCGATGACCCAGCCACCGAGCTCCACGATGTAGCCGATCTCCTCGCACACCGGGATGAAGTCGGCCGGGGGCACCTGCCCGAGCACTGGATGGTCCCAGCGCAACAACGCCTCCAAGCCGGTCATGCGCCCGTCGCTCACCTGGACGATGGGTTGGTAGTGCAACGACAGCTCGTCCCGGTTGACCGCCAACCGGATCTCGCCTTCCAGGGCGAGACGCCGGATGACCCGGTCGTGCATGGCCTTGTCGAAGGTGACCGCGTAGTCGCCACCGTGCTCCTTGGCCGCGTACATGGCGGTGTCGGCCTCACGGAGCAGCGTCTCGGCGCTGGTGACCGGCCAGCCACCGCCGGCCATGGTGACACCGATGCTCGTCGAGATCGGGATCTCGGCCGCACCGGCCTGGAACGGTGTGCCGAACGTGAGGCGAGTGCGCTCGGCGATCTCGCGGGCTTCCTCGTCGTCACGAACCGACGGGAGCACGATCACGAACTCGTCGCCCCCGATCCGCATGACCAGGTCGTGCGGACGGACGTTGTTGCGGAGGCGATTGGCCACTGCCCGTAGCAACTCGTCACCAGTGGAATGACCGAGTGTGTCGTTGACGAGCTTGAACCGGTCGAGGTCGAGGAAGAGCAACGCGAGGGGTAGATCGTCGGGTCCCCTGCGGCGCAGCAGTTGAACCAACTCTGCTTCGAGCTGCACACGGTTCGGCAGTCCGGTGAGCGTGTCGTGCGTCGCTTGATGGCCCAGTCGTGCCTCCGAGTCGGCGTGGTCGCGAAGCGCCCAGAACACACGGAGGCCGGCGGCGGCCATGAGCGCCAGCACGATGGCGGCCAGCGCCACGCGGTTCAGCGCCTGCGTATCGGGCTGGGCCAGCATCACGAATCCCGGCACGCACACGGCGATGGCGACGAGCACGAGCCCACGGCGAGGCGTGGCCTCGGCGACGGACACCGGCTCGGTCACACGGCGCATGCTCGGGTGCAGGGCAGCCGCGGCGATCAACAGGTACGCGACCCCGTACGGGACATCGATCCACCGCTCGTAGGAGACGTAGTGCAGCTCGACCAGCATGTAGAACGTGTCGCCCACGAGCATGGCAATCAGCGCGCACATCCAGATGCGGAACGCGACGGGCGGATGGTTCTCGGCCGCGAACCCGATGCGGAACCCGGCCGTCACGAGAAACGCCGAGAAGGCGGGGTACAGCGCGAGCGCGACCCGCGCGCCGAAGGGGAGCCCTTCCTTCTGCAGCGCCGGGGTGATGAGGAAGATCCACGCCAATGCGAGCGCGGCCAAGCCGGCGATGAGCGCGTCGAGCGTGGCGACCCGATCGTTCCAGCGCTCGCCGAGATGCGAACGGGCGACAGCGAACAACATGACACCGAGTGCCACGTAGCCGAGCATGCTGAACGGTTCGGGGTACCAGGCGCGGTTGGGTGAAAGATCGCCCAAGGTGCCGTATACCTCGCGCAACACGCCCCCCACCGAGAACAGGAGCATCGAGAGCACACCACAGGCCCACACCCAACGGGGTCGGGGCCGGTGCTTGAACACGCCGTAGGTGACCGCGCCGGTGGCGCCCGCTGCGATGGCGGCGAAGGTGAGAGAGTCGAGCGGGCCGAGCAGACCGGTCGCGTGGAGGGTCAGCCAGACCCCGCCGATGAGCGCGCAGAGGAGCGCTGGCCTTCCGCCGCGTAGAGACCTCCCTCCGCGTTGTGGCGCTCGCTCCACGAGATACAACCCTACCGGGTTGCTTCATTTGGCGCTTCTCCGACCGCGATGGGTGGTTTCACGTGGAAGTCCCGCCCGCCGCGTCACGACGGAGGGTGAGGGTCCGACCGCCTTTTCGGGGCTTCGGTGCGCCTAGCCGACCCCGCCGAGCGCCTCGGCCACGATCTTGTCGAGGGGATCGGCCCGACCGCTCCGCCAGAGCTCGTCGACCCGAGCTTGGCCGAGCGTCTCGACGAGCCGGGCGACGCTCTCGTCGAGGACCGGCTGGAGGAAGGGGAACACCCCCAGGCCGTTGGCCTCGCGTTGCACCTCGTTGGCGCCGTGGAGCCGAGCGGAGAGGGCCAGCTGAGCCTGATCGCCCGAGGCCACCCCGCGAGCGCTGGCCAACGCGGCGAGCACTCCGAGGCTCTCGGTGGTGCCGCGCGAATCGCGTATCGACCAACGCAGCTCGAGGCTTTCGGCAACCTGCTGGGTGGCCGTCGCCAGGTCGTCGTTCATGAGACTCACGATGCCGAGACTGAACTGTGCCCACGCGATGGCCCACGGTTGGTACACCTCGCGCGACAACTCGAGCGCGTCTCGGAGCTTGGCACCCATGCTGTCGAGGTCACCATCGAGGAGGGCTACGTAACCCAACCCGAACAGGTTCCATCCGATCAGTAGCGTGTGATCGACTTGCTCGGCCAGCTCGAGGCTCTCGGAGAACAGCGCGCGCGCCTCGTCGGCCAAGCCGAGCGTGAACGCGACGTTGCCCTGCTCTCCCAGGGACCACGCGATGTCGATGGGTTCGCCCGTCGCGCGCACCATCGCGAGCCCTTCCTGCATGATCGGCCAGGAGTCCTCGAAGTCACCCATCAGCCCTGTCAGCCAACCGAGCGCGTCGAGGCATCGCCCTCGCGCCAACGAGGGAGTGTCGTCGGCCAGTTGGAGGAGCCCGGTGAGGCGGCGGTGGCCCTCGCGGTAGTGGCCGCGGATGTCCCACAGGGGCCACAGGCAATGCGCAGTCCGTAGCCCCAGCATGACGTCACCGGCGCCGGATGCATGGTCGAGGGCCAGCCGGAGATTGTCGTGCTCGCGATCGAGCAGATCGAGCCAGGCTCGCATGTTGCTCGTCCAGATCTCGATCCAACCGCGTTCCGCGAGAGCGGTGGCCCACTCGAGGTGACGGTCGAAGGTCGCCTCGGCCTCGCCGACCGAGACCAGTTCCTCCATCGCATATTCACGGATGGTCTCGAGCAGATGGAACCGCATCTCACCGGTAGCGGGATCCGCTGCGCTGACGACGAGCGACTTGTCGACCAGACCGCCGACGAGGTCGAGCACGTCGACCATCTCGACACCGTTGCCGCAGCACACCGTCTCGACCGCCTCGAGACTGGCGCCACCGGCGAACACACCCATGCGGCGAAACAGTGCTTGCTCTCCGGTGCTCAACAGGTCGTGGCTCCACGAGATCGCCTCACGAAGTGTGCGATGGCGGCCCGGTCGGTCGGCCGTCGAGCCGGCGAGGGTGTCGAGGCGATGCTCGAGGCGAGACAGCAACTCTCGCGGCGACAGGACCCGCAAGCGGGCGGCCGCCAGCTCCAGTGCGAGCGGCAACCCGTCCAACCGGCGGGCGATCTCAGCCAGCTCGGCGCTGTTGTCGCTCGTCAGGGCGAAGTCCTGACGTACCCGTCGGGCCCGATCCACGAGCAACTCGACGGAGGCAACGGTCGCGACCGCGTCGACTGCCTGGTGCTCGTCGGCATCGGGCACCTGGAGCGGCAGAAGCGGGTACTCCTGCTCCCAGCGCAGGTGGAGCGCCTGACGGCTCGTGACCAAGACCTTGACGCTGGTCGTCACCGACAGGATCTCGGCCACGTGGGCCGCCGCGTCCATCACGTGCTCGAAGTTGTCGATCACGAGGACGCGAGAGGTGTCGGCCAGCACGAGGCCGATCGCGTCGATGAGCGAGCGCTCACCACCTTCTCGGATGCCGAGCTCGCTGGCGATGGTGGGGAGCACGAGGTCGGCGGATCGAAGGCCGGTGAGATCGATGAAGCACACGCGCTGGCCGTGCTGGTCCTGCAGGATCTCGCACAGCTCGACGGCGAGTCTCGTCTTGCCGCTGCCGCCGGGGCCGGTGATCGTGACCATGCGTCCATCGCCTCGGGTCAGCAGTTCGACGAGGGCTCGAACCTCGAGGTCTCGACCGAGCAGCGGCGAGGGGGCATGGGGAAGGGGCGTCGACACGGACGGCGGCGACTCCCGACCGCCCAACGCGGAGCCCGTGCCCTCGAACCGCTCGGTCAGCATGACGGCCAAGTCGTTCTCGACCAGATCCCGCAACTCCTCGGCGGACGTGAACGGGCGGTACGAGGTCGTGCCGTCGTCGCGGATCCGGTCGAGCAGCGCCTCGAGTGCGGGTTCGCGGTCCGGAGCGGGTTGCTTGATGTAGACGAGCTTCGGATGCTCGTGCGCCAGCAGGTACTCGTCCTCGAGCCCCGAGATGTCCATGTCGGGAGCGATCCAGCCGTATCGCTGCCAGTAGATCCCGACGAAGACGTGGCTCTGGGCGAGGTAGGCCCGGTAGAGGTCGCGCGGAGGATGGGGCCGGGCGCCCAGCTCGAAGAGCACCGGGACCAGCCGCAGCTGCGCGACAGCCGCCCGGGCGGCGGCCCGCTCCGCGGCGAGCTCCTGCAGCGTCGAGCTGACGAACACACGCAACCGTTGGTCTGGGGTCCGGATCACGGCACCCGTACGCAGGTCATCGCGCTCGTAGGCCACGGCGGGAGATTAGTGGCGCGCGAAGCGGGCGACGGACACGGCTGCCGTGACGGGCCGAACCCGAGCGCGAGCCGAGACGGCCCGCGCGCTCTTCGGGACCGTGACCTGCCAGGACCCCCTCAACACACTTTGCCGACGAATGGATTACTCGTTGACCAGCATCTGGCTCGGCGCGAGAGTGCGAAGCGAGGGCGCGACCAACGTCGCTGGCGAGGAGGAAAGCCCCCTGACGTCTCGCCCGTTTGAAGCGGCGCGGTCCCTCCGCTGGGACCCGGCCGGCCGCCGGTGCCGGCACGCTGGCGACGGCCGGGCTCAGCGGACGCCCGCGGGACTATCGACCCCACGCGTCCCAGTAGGTGATGTCCTCGACGGGCGGTCGGGCGGCGGGTGAGAAGTCGGCACCTCTGGTGTACGCGACGGGCAGCAGCCCGGCTTGGGAGAACTCGCGTGGGATGCCGAGGAGCTCGCCGGCTCGACGTTCGAAGGCGAGGTGCAACGTGGTGTAGGTGCTCCCGAGGCCGCGGGCGCGCAACGCCAGCTGAAAGCTCCACACCGCCGGCAGGATGGAGCCGTAGAACGAAGCGGCCTGGACCGGCTTGGCGTCGCGAAGGCGGCCGGCGATGCAGGGCACGAGCAGCACGGGAGCACGCTCGAGGTTCTCGGCGAGATAGATGGCCGAGCCGAGCACCCGATCGGTTTGTCGATCGCCTGTACCGGCGCGTCTGGTTGCCTCGAAGTAGTCGTTGCCAGCTTCGCGATAGAGCTCGGCCAGACCGCGCTTCTTGTCTCGGTCGGTGACGAACAGCCAGCGCCATCCCTGTTGGTTCCCACCCGTCGGGGCCTGCACCGCGAGACGCAGACACTCGAGCAGCACGTCGCGTGACACCGGGCGGTCGAAGTCGAGCCGCCGCCGCACCGATCGAGTCGTCGACAACAGCAGATCCGTCTGTGCGAGATCGAACGTCGTCATGGCCACGGTCTAGCAATCTCGCGACCGTCGCGTCCGGGCCGTGGCCGCGAGGTACGCGATCGCGTTGCTGGCGGTGTGCGTCAGGATCGGCGCCGCGACACTGTTCGTGCGCAGTCGTTGCCACGCGAGGCCCGCACCGACGACGGCAGTGTTGACGACCGTGGCTGTGGTGACCGCGGCCGGGTGCTGATCGCGGGTGGCCGGGTTGTGCGTCCGGTCGCGCAGCGAAGGCAGCACGTGCCACAGGCCGAACAGGGCGGAGGTGAGCAGGACTGCGGGCAACGGGGGGAGTCGGCGCAACGCCAGGCCGAGCACGACACCCCGGAAGACGACCTCCTCGTAGACCGCGGTCCCGATCGGTATCTCCACGAGCCCACGGAACACTGCTTCGCCGGTCGACACGTCGAGCACACGCTCGTCGTCGAACCATGCGCTGGTCCGGGGGAGTGCCGCGCCGATGCCGATCACCGCCGCGACGGCGGCCGCGCTGACGGCGCCCCCTCGAAGTCCTCCGGCGACGCGATCGGGGCGTAAGCCCAGATCGTCCGCGGTCGCCCCGGCGGCCAGGGCCGCGGTGACCGCGGCCGTGGCGCTGAGCAGATGCGTACCCAGATGGAAGCGCCGGGGCACGACGAGGTGATCCGCGACGTGCGACGCCGCCACGCCGGCGAGGATCAGGGCGTCGACCGCGAGCGGAGCAGAGGTCACCGTGGTCGGCGGCTCCGTCCACCAGTGCTCGCGTCGCCAAAGATCGTCGGAGCGGGGCATGCGACGAGAATCTACGCCTGGGTGGGCGGCCCACCGGCTGAACACGGTCGAGGGCTCGCGCCCTCGTTAGGGTCTGCGCCGATGGCGACCCGAGCCCTGCCCACGTTCGACCCCTCCGACGAGTGGTTTCGCCGTCCGGACGTGTGGTCCGGGATCGTGCTGGCGGCCTGGGCCGCGACGCGTTCGTTCGGGCCGTCGCTGATGCCACGCGCGACGGCACATCAGGCGATGGTCAGTGGCGCGGCCGCCGCGTCCGGCTTCGCGGTCGGAAACGCGACCTACGGCATCGTCGCCGATTCCCTGACCTTCGACGAGGAGCTGCCTGCCTTCGCGGCCACGGCCGCCGTCGGCGTGGCGGTACGCGCCGCGCTCCACGCGGACGCCGACCTTCCGCAGGCGACGTTGCGAACGATCGGCGAGAGCCTGGCCGTGGGTTCCGTCGCTTGTGGTGCCGTGCATCTCGTCCGCCGCTCTCGCCAACCGGTTGTCACCGCCGGTGTCCTGGCGGGTGCCGGCACCGCGGCAGCTGCCTTCACGATGGTCCGATCCATTCGCGACCAACTGGCGCGACGCGACGACGTCGACCCGCCGCCACCACGTCCGTTGCCGGCGGTGGCGCAGAGCGCAACGGTCGCGGGTGTGCTCGCGGCAGTCGTCAACGGGTACCGCCGTAGCGGTCGCGCCGCGGCCACGCTGGTTCGGCGTCGCTTCGGTGCCTCACCGGATGTCGCGCAAGTTGTCGGGCGGGCGGGCGCGACGATGGCGTGGGGCGCGGTCATCGTCGCGTTCGTCGACACGTTCGTTCGCGGCATGGAGCTCTACGACCGGGTCATGGACCCCGGCTACGAGCGCGCACCGGTGACACCGGCGCGCTCGTCGGGCCCGGGTTCCGCGGTCACGTTCGCACGCACCGGTCGTCAAGGCCGGCGCTTCATCCTGAACGTGCCGACGACCGACGACATCGAGTCGGTGATGGGAGCGCCGGCGGTGGCCGAACCGATCCGCGTCTTCGTCGGCTACGACATGGCCAAGACCGCCGAGGACCGAGTGGCGCTGGCCCTCGACGAGCTCGAGCGCACCGGTGCGTACGATCGCGCCCTGCTGATCGTCGGCTCGCCCGCCGGTACCGGGGTGGTGAACACCGTCGCCTTCGAGACGGCCGACTACCTGCTCCAGGGGGACAGCGCCGGAGTGGCCGTGCAGTACGAACGGTTGCCATCGTTGCTGTGCCTGCACCGCGCGGGGGTGGGCGGGCATCACCACCGCCTGTTGCTCGAAGGGATCGGCGCCGCGCTGGCACGGAGACCCGCGACCGCCCGGCGACCGCGCGTCGTGGTCTACGGCGAGAGCCTCGGCGCATGGGCGGGGCAGAACGCCTTCTTGCACGAGGGGTTGGGTGGACTCGACGAGCTCGGTGTGGACCGAGCGCTCTGGGTCGGCACGCCGTACTACAGCGGTTGGTTGCACCAGGCCCTGAACGGCTCGGTGCCGGCCGGGTCGGTGATCGAAGTGCCGTCCGTGCTACCGCTGCGGGCCATGTCGGACGCCGACCGCGAGCGGGTGCGGGTGGTGTTGTTGACCCATCACAACGACCCGGTCCGCAAGCTGAACCTGGACCTGTTGGTGCGTCGCCCCGAGTGGCTCGGTCCGCAGAGGCCACCCACGGTGTCGCCCCGGCAACGGTTCACCCCGATGATCACCGGTCTGCAGACCATCGTCGACACGGCCAACGCGACCAATCAGGTGCCGGGCGTGTTCCGGGCGACGGGCCATGACTACCGCCTGGATCTGCCGGCGGTGACCATGGAGGCCTACCGGTTGCCGAGGCCGTCTCCCGGGCAGTGGGACGGGATCATGTCGACGCTGCAGGCTCACGAAGCCGTTCGGGCGTCCCTGTTCAAGCTGCCGGAAGTCGAGGAGCTCGAGGCGGCCGCCGCCGCGGTCGTGCCGCAGCCATCCGCCTGAGATGGCGGCTCGCCGGACGTTGATCGCACTGGTCGCGTTGACCGCGATCCTGGCTGCGTCGATTGTTCTCGCGTTCGCCACCACGACGGACGATGGGCGCGACGCGGAGTCGGGTGCCGACTCGGCCGGGCCGCAGTTCGTCGTCGAGTGCACGTGGAGCCATCGCGCCGCAGACGATCCGATCGTGCACCCGGGTCACCCGGGCGGGTCGCATCTGCACGACTTCTTCGGCAGCACCGCGACGGATGCGTCCTCGACGGCCGAGAGCCTGCTCGGCACCGCGAGCAGCTGTCAGACGCTGGCCGACACGGCGGCCTACTGGGCACCGACACTCCTCGACGGGGACGAACCGGTGGAACCCGGTCGGCTGTTCGCCTACTACCGCCGTCCAGCTTTCGCGCCGCCCGACGAGATCGTCGCGTACCCGCTCGGGTTCGCGATGGTCGCGGGTGACGCGCAGTCGGCGCAGCCGCAGCCGACCGACATCGTGGCCTGGCATTGCGGTGCGTCATCCCAGTGGTCGGCGGCGCCGGTGACCTGTCCCCGGTTCGCACCGCTGACGTTGCGCGTTGCCTTCCCCTCGTGTTGGGATGGGCGCTCGCTCGACAGCGCCGATCATCGCTCGCACACCAGCTACCCGAGCGGGGGCTGCCCCACCGGCCATCCGGTCGCGCTGCCGGAGCTCGTGCTCGACATCTCGTACTCGTTCTGGGGATCACCGGCGGGTTTGCGGCTCGCCTCCGGCTCGACGCGCACAGCCCACGCCGACTTCCTCAACGCGTGGGACCCCGGCCGTCTCGAAACGCTGGTGGACGAATGCCTGCGACGCGGCGAGCGATGCGGCATCGGACCGAACCGGGCCACGCTCAGTGGTCCGGCCGATTGACCGGGTATCGGGCCGTCGGTACGGTCAGCGGCCGATGGACCGGGCGGCATCAGCGCAGACGTCACCCGGCGGAGCCGATGTCGACCGGTTGCCCTCGCTCGCCGACGTACGACCGGTGCCGCTCGGCGCCGTCGACGAGTTCCGAGCCAAGGGGCACACCGTGCTGCGCGGCCTGGCCAGCGCAGACGAGGTCGGCGCCTACCGAGCCTCCATCGAGTCGACGGCGGCACGCATGACCCTCGAGACCCGTCCGATCGAACAGCGCGACACCTACGGCAAGGCGTTCCTCCAGACGGGGAACCTCTGGCGCGAGGACGTGACCGTCCGGCGGTTCGTGTTCGCCCGGCGTTTCGCGGCGGCGGCGGCCGAGTTGCTCGGCGTCGAGGGGGTGCGGCTCTACCACGA